>CENR01073673.1_pt1 | contig 10215 bp, 10 predicted proteins | sample 530181 | NCBI WGS metagenome assembly CENR01 (sample SAMEA2619677, study PRJEB7988) | marine metagenome | biome: marine biome (ENVO:00000447); feature: surface water layer (ENVO:00002042); material: "saline water (ENVO:00002010), including plankton (ENVO:xxxxxxxx)" | depth 5 m | reverse complement strand
ACTTCCAAAGCTTTTGCAGCCGAAATTTTTCCGTAGCCGCCCCGGTGGGAATCGTAGATTTTTCTTCCGTAGAAAACTTTCACACCCTTACCTGTATCGACAACAGTACTAGTATCAATAACCTTATCCTCCAAAGCCGCCATCATAGCCATTACCTTAAAAGTAGAACCCGGTTCGTGCGATTCGCCGATGGCATAATTGAGTTTTTCATAATAGGTTCCGCTGGAAGTACGCCCCAAATTTGAAACGGCTTTTATCTCGCCCGTCGCAACTTCCATTACGATTACCGTTCCGTGCTCGGCTTCGTAATATTCCAATTGTTTCAACAAAGCGTGGTGGGCAATGTCCTGCATATTCACATTGATAGTCGAAACAATATCATAGCCATCCTGCGGCTCTATTTCATTATCGTCGGAAACTGGTTTCCACTGCCCTTTGGCAATTTTTTGCTTGAGGCGATGACCTTCCTTTCCGGTCAACAAATCATTAAAAGCACCTTCAAGTCCTACGGCATAATAGCCGGGACGATCAAAAGCTTCATCACCGACGGTGCGTTGTGCAATTTTACCAATGGGATGTTCGCGAACGGTGCGCTGCTCCACAATGATTCCACCCTTGTAGGGACCTTTGCGGAAAAGCGGCAGGTTTTTCACCTTTATATAATCTGAATAACCCAGATTTTTCACAATAAGCAAATACCTATTTTTATCGGCACGCGCTTTTCTGAACATATTTTGATAATGCGAAACAGGCTTGCCAAACATCTTGCTCAACCCTTCTGAAAGCGGCTTTAAATTTTCCTTGAAATCTTCCGAAGAAACCGTTACAGCATCAAAACGAATATCATATTTTGGAACCGAAGTGGCCAAAAGGCTGCCATCATCAGCATAAACATTACCACGGTTTGCAGGAATTACGAAATTTTTTGTAGTGTTCTCCTTTGCCAATTCGCGATATTTTTCACCATCCACAAACTGAATGTTCATCAACTTCACACTAATGGCAAGCGCAAAAAGAAACATGCATCCGGCAACGACGTATAGACGGTTCAATATGTTTTTTTCTTCAAAAGCCATGTTCAGGTATCGGTTGTCAGTTATTGGTTAATGATTACACTTTTAGCATTAGCTATTTTTTATTTTCCGGTTCAATTATTCTAATTCTCTTCGGGGGTGTTGTGGATGGTTGCAAACCACGATTTTCCATAGCGGCTATAATTTTGCTTTCCATTCTTGCTTGCATCAACAGCATACGCACATCAACATATTCGCTTTTCAGTTCTTTAACCTGTGCGTTCAATTTTGAAATTTTATGAACCTTCTTGTCTGCACTGTGCGAACTGCCAATCATAATCAAAGCAAGAACAGAAAGGAAAATGATAAAGCGCCAGTTTTTTAGCGCATCGTCACTTACCAAGAATTTTCCTTTTATTATGTTGTAAAAACCCTCTTTCATATTATAACTTCTTCGCTATACGAAGCTTGGCACTTCGGGCGCGGTTATTTAGTTTTATTTCTTCCTCGGAAGGAATGATAAATTTTCCCACCGCCTTAAAAGGCACTTCAAAATGTCCAAAAGCATCCTTCTCCGGCTCCCCCTCAAACAATCCATTTCGGATATATCTTTTTACCAGCCTATCTTCCAAAGAGTGGTAGCTTATCAGGCTAAGGCGCCCACCCGGTTTTAAAACTTCGTTTGTTTGCAGCAAAAATTCTTTCAATGCTTCCAATTCCTGGTTTACTTCAATGCGAATGGCCTGATAAATCTGGGCCAAAATCTTGTTCTCTTTATGCGCTGGCAGAAACCTGCTCAACACTTTTTTTAATTGCTCGCTAGTTTTTATTTTTTCATTTTGGCGCGCTTCCACAATTACACGGGCCATTCCCGCAGCACTTCGCAATTCGCCATAATTTGAAAGCACACTTCGCAGCTGCGTTTCTTCGTATTTATTCACTACTGTGTATGCCGAAAAATTGCTGTCGCGATTCATTCGCATATCCAGATCGGCTTCAAAACGGGTAGAAAAACCTCTTTCAGCAACATCAAATTGATGCGAGGAGACCCCAAAATCGCCCAAAATCCCATCAACGGTTCGGTAGCCGTGAAATCTCAAAAATTGCTTCAGGAACCGAAAATTTTGATTTATAAGCAAAAAACGCGTATCGTCGATAGCGTTTTCCAAAGCGTCTTTGTCCTGGTCAAAAGCGATAAGTTTTCCATCGGGACCTAAGCGCTTTAAGATTTCTCGGGAGTGGCCTCCCCCACCGAAAGTAACATCCACATAAATCCCCTCTGGCTTTATGTTAAGCCCATCAACAGTTTCTTTAAGCAAAACCGGATTATGATACTCCATCACCATCATTGCTTTTGTTTCCCATTACTTCTTCGGCCAAATCGGCAAAATCGCTTGCGGCATCATCAATAGCCTGTTCGTATTTGTCTTTATCCCAAACCTCCACAATATTTATTGCGGAAGAGAATACAATCTCTTTACTGATACCCGCAAAAGAAAGCAGGTCTTTGGGAATCAACAATCTACCAGTAGCATCAAGCTCTACGGTCTTTACGCCCGCGGTAAATCTTCTTATGAAATCGTTGTTTTTTCTATTAAATCGATTCAGCTCGCCCATTTTTAGCATGAGAGCGTCCCATTCTTTCATTGGGTAAATTTCCAGGCAAGGCTGAAAGACAGCTCTTTTAATTACAAAGCCTTCGGGAGCTACAGTTGCCAATTGCTTTTTCAGCGGCGCAGGTACCATGACCCTTCCCTTTACGTCTGCTTTACATTCGTATGTGCCTATTAGATTGAGCATTGTGGAAATTCCCGATTTGTAATTTATAGTTTCAAATATATATAACTTTTACCACATTTTACCACATTCTACCACTTTGTTGATAAGTTTTACCACTTTGTAGATAAAGTGAAATCGATACAGTAAATAACAAAGCCTTATTTTAAATAGACCTTATGAAATAATTTTGTTTACTTTTGTCATTCTAAATTGCAGCAACCAAGCATGTCGGAAAACTTAAAGAAAGAAGGAAAATTTTCATATTTAGAAATAGGTGAAGGCACTCCAATAATCATCCTTCACGGGCTTATGGGCGGGTTGAGCAATTTTGATGGCGTTGCAGATTTCTTTCCGCCAAAAGGCTATAAAATTTTAATTCCCGAATTGCCCATTTACAAGATGACTTTGTTGCGTACCAATGTGAAAAATTTCGCAAAATATGTAGCGCAGTTTATTGACCATCTGGGTTATAAAGAAGTGATTCTTTTGGGAAATTCTCTGGGTGGGCATATTGGCCTTTTATGCACAAAAATGTATCCTGAAAAAGTGAAAGCTTTAATAATCACAGGAAGTTCTGGCCTCTATGAAAGTGCTATGGGCGAAAGCTATCCAAAACGCGGCGATTATGAATATATCCGCCAAAAAGCAGAAAATGTGTTTTATGACCCTGCCGTTGCAACCAAAGAAATTGTTGATGATGTTTATGAAACTGTAAACGATCGAAACAAATTAATACGAACTCTTGCCATTGCAAAAAGTGCCATTAGACATAATATGGCCAAGGATTTACCAAAAATGCACACTCCTACCTGCATAATTTGGGGTAAAAATGACAATGTAACCCCTCCAGAAGTCGCAATAGAATTTGATGAGCTTCTGCCAGATTCTGAATTATTTTGGATTGATAAATGTGGCCACGCCGCAATGATGGAGCATCCCGATGAGTTTAATGAACTTCTTTACGCTTGGTTGCAGAAACGAGGGTTTTAGTAGTTCCAAGTTTCAGGCTTCAAGTTTCAAGTTTCAAGTTTCAAGTTTCAAGTTTCTAAAAAACGTATTCTCCCCCATAACCCTTAACTCCTAACCATTAACTCATAACTCCTAACCCTAAAGCAATGCAAATAAAATCGGCAGAATTTCTAATGAGCAACAGCGAGGTTGCAAAATGTCCCAAAGACCGTTTGCCGGAATACGCTTTTATTGGGCGCAGTAACGTTGGCAAATCTTCTTTGATCAATATGCTGATGCAGCGCAAGAGTTTGGCTAAAACTTCGGGACGGCCTGGAAAAACACAACTGATCAACCACTTTCTCGTAAATAAAAATTGGTATTTGGTAGATTTGCCGGGCTATGGGTATGCCCGTGTTTCAAAAAGCAGTAAAAAAGTTTTTCAAAAATTCATTACAAACTACTTTGAAAAGAGAGAACAAATGGTACTCGCTTTCGTTTTAGTAGATTGTCGCCACGAACCCCAACCTATTGATTTGGAATTTATGCAGTGGATGGGCGAAAGCGGAATTCCCTTCAACATAATTTTTACCAAGGCAGACAAATTGAAACCAAAAGCTTTGGAAAGAAATATTGCCGCATACACTGAAAAAATGCTCGAAACCTGGGAAGAAATGCCTCACTATTTTGTTACTTCAGCCAGTGATTCCACAGGAAGGGAGGAAGTGTTGAATTATATTGATGAATTAAACAATTCTATTCAAACTTCTGAATTTTAAAATTCTCTAGTCCCGCTTCAGCTCTAGCTTTTCCGCAAAATAATCGCAAAAATCACGCATTGTCGCGCTCATCTTGTCATCGTTTGTTGCACGTTGAAAAGTATCGGCCATCGCGCTTAAGGTTTGATGGAAAAAAATCTTCATTTCATCTACCGGCATTTCTTTTGTCCAAAGATCTATTCTAAGCGATTCCTTGCTTTTACTGTCCCAAACCGATAGCATTACCGCTTTGGTTTCTTCGTTTGAAACACCGCCGTCCTCGGCTGTCCAATTGATAGTTTCCGGAACTTTATTTTCGTCAAGACCTACTTTTAAACTTATTTCTGAAGTATGTTTAATTGCCATTATTTCTTTGGTTTGTATTTTGAATTTGTAAATATTTCTTCAGCATCTGTTATCATCAGCCGCTGCACATCAGTATCGTTTTTTTCCATATAGGCACGGACAATTTTCCAGCCCAAATAGCGCCCTAACATTCCGGGAGATTCGTTGTCTATTTCCAAGTAAAACTTTGAAAAAGGGGCAGGAGTTATAAACCGTGCTCCCAGTTTTGGGTCTGTACTATAGAGCAATTCCTTCTCAATAAAGTAGCGCCACATATACTCCTCGTTTTCTTCGGCCCATTGATATTCCTCATCGGTATAGCCTATTTTTTGGGCATCCGTAGCATTTGGAAGCCAAAGATCTTTTAAATAGAGCTCTTTCCCAAAGTAAATAATCTGTCCCAAAAAAGTAGCTTTGCTGGGCGGTTTTATATACTGCCTTGCATAGACTTCCGCCACATCGGGACCTATTTGCGCAGGCTTCATTTCTTTGGAAATGTATTTATCAATTCCTTCGTAAAAACGGTGTTCGGCGCCCAAATAATTGTCTAAACCAATAACGAGCATACTATCTGCAAGAATAACCTTGTTGCGATAATCTACGTCTGATGTAGTAGTTACCACCAATGGGGTTGTAAATTTCGGAAAGTAATATTTTAAGTGTTGAAACAATGGAATAAGTGTCTGTTCCAATGCTTCCTCATTCGAAAAAGTTTTTGCCACTTCTTCCTCCAGCTGATTTTGCAGCGTATCGTTTAATTTTTCAATCCAAATACTATCGTTGTATTGCTTTGGGAAAAACGCCGGAAATTCAGCTTTCAGCTTTGGAAGCGTTTCGGCACTAGCTGAAGCAAATTCCTTATCAAAACGGATAATTTCAACATTCATAGGAATTTCTTCAATCTCTTTTTCAACTTTGCTTTCGTTATTACACGAAAAAAAGAAAATGCCCAAGAGAATCAATGCGCAATATTTCACCATAGTAAAAATGTTATTGTTGGTTAACGCCATTCCTTTTTATTAATTTTATCTTTAACCACTTTTGCCGTGCAAAGGTATTATTATAAAAGATTAAAAACACAGAAAATGCAGACTGAAAAAGTTATAGAATATATTGTAGATTGGTTAAAAACCTATGCACAAGACGCAAAAATGGATGGTTTTGTAATTGGAATAAGCGGTGGGATTGATTCTGCGGTAACCTCAGCCCTCTGTGCAAAAACTGGGCTTGACTTATTATGTGTGGAAATGCCCATTCATCAGGCATCGTCTCAAGTAAGCCGAGCAGTTAATCATATTGCCTGGCTGAAGGAAAATTTTGTGAAAGTTGAAAAAATTGAAGTAAACCTTACCCCTGTTTTTGATTCCTTGATTGCCGCTTTGCCAGAAGTTGAAAAAGAAGAAGAGCGTTTCATGTCGCTCGCAAATACACGTGCTCGTTTGCGGATGACGACCCTTTATTATTTTGCAGCCCTGAACAAATATCTAGTGGCAGGAACCGGCAATAAAGTAGAAGATTTTGGTGTGGGTTTTTATACAAAATACGGCGACGGCGGTGTAGATTTAAGTCCTATTGCTGATTTGATGAAGAGTGAGGTCTATGAAATTGCACGCTTTTTAGGAATAAATAAAGAAATAATTGCCGCGGCACCAACAGATGGATTATGGGGCGATGACCGAACCGACGAAGACCAACTTGGTGCAAGTTATGACGAACTGGAATGGGCAATGAAAATGGATGAAAAAGGTAAAAGCAGCCCAGATTTTTCAGGGAGGGAGAAAGTGGTTTTTGACATTTACAAAAAATTGAACAGCGCCAACCAGCATAAAATGCTCCCAATTCCTATTTGCGAAATCCCAAAAGAATTGAAATAATATTGTTATTTATCGAACAATTTAACCATTAAACGAAAGGTTTACTTTTCTTCCCTTGTATATTTTATATATCCAAAATGTAGTATTAATATTACGTGTCTAAAACTCATTTGCTCCCCAAATCTGAAGGTTTTATTCATTCTTGAATTTATAAAAACACTAAGATGAAAAAAGTTGTAATTGCAGACCACCACCCTGTAACCAGAAAAGGCGCTTCCGTTTTACTAGATAGCACCAATGAATATTTGATTGTTGGAAAAGTATCCCGCGGATCGGAACTATTAAAATGCCTCGAGAAAGAACGTCCAGATATTTTAATTTTAGAATTGAACATTCCTGAAATTAATGGTTTTCATGCACTTCGCAGCATTCGCGAAGAGTTCCCGAAAACCCGAATCGCTATCTTTTCTTCACATCCTGAAGAAATTTATGCCCTGCGCTCAGTAAAATCTGGTGCTGCGGGCTATATTCCAAAAACAATTTCTTCCGAATTATTTCTACATGCTATCAAACGTATCGCGATGGGCGGCATATTTTTGAATGATGAGTTTGCAGCCGCTTTCAACAGCCGTTCTGTAAATGACAATACTCTGGTAGGCAGGTACAAAAAACTTTCTGCAAGGGAAATTGAAGTACTCAATCTGCTATCAAATGGAAAGCGTAATAAAGATATTGCTTCGCTTTTGGAAATTAACGAAAAGACCGTAAGTACTTACAAAACAAGACTATTAAAAAAACTGAATGTTACAAGTTTGGCAGAGTTGATAAACCAAGCGCGGATGTTTCAGTTTTCTTAATTTACAAAACCCGGTTAAGTTTATTGGAAAGTACTTTTTTTAAACTTAAATAATCTACAATTTCCTGTAAACCTGATTCTTTTTCAGGGCTGTCTTCCTGTTTCATAGTTTCGGAAAGTTCGTTTATTTTTTGGGAAACCAAATGGCGGCGCAGGTTCAAGATGGTCTCACTCACCATTTGTGCAATTGTATGCTCCTTTTCTTTAACATATATTTCCTTGCGTTCCCAGTTGTGGAGCACATAGCGCTCTTCTTCCATCAAAACATGTGTAACAGCAGAAGCCATTTCTGGCTCTAGCTCATTAATGAAGGTTTCAGCCTTCGCATCAGGGTTTAGGTTAAAACGATTGACCACTTCAAAATATAGATCCTTAAATTCGGGGTTGGTAAATTCTATTTCATCTTCTTGAAGGTCTAGATAAATTTTTTCAAACACGCGCGATTTGTGAATTTCCGGCTTTAAAGTAATTTCACCTTTTTCGTCAGCCTCCAATATCAACTCCTCAAAATCTTCTTCTACGTTTCCGTATAACAACAAAAGCTCAATTATTTTTTGCTCCAGCTGAAGTTGGACATCTACCTTTTCAATCTTTTTTTCGGTAGGAATTACTTCAAAAGCTTCCTGCGGGACAATAGCTTGTTTGGCAGCATCTTTTCTGTCTTTCTGAAAAATCTGTGCAAGGGTGTTAAAAAGCACCTGTTCTGAAATGTCCATAATCCGGGAGCATTCCTTTATGTACACTTCACGTTTTATAACATCGGGAATTTTAGCGATGCTATTTACCATATCGTGAATGGTCTCAGATTTTTTTATGGGATCATTCTTTGCTTCAGAAGCGAGAAGAGAGGCTTTAAAAGTGATGAAATCCTTAGCGTTTTCCTCCAAATAAAGCGTTAATTCTTCTAAAGAATTTTTTCGCGAAAAACTATCTGGGTCCTCCCCTTCAGGAAAAGTACAAATCTTCACATTCATCCCCTGTTCCAAAATCAAATCGATACCGCGAAGGGATGCTCGCAGACCTGCCGCATCGCCATCAAAAAGGACGGTTATGTTTTTGGTAAGACGGTTTATAAGCCGTATCTGTTCCGAAGTCAAAGCCGTACCAGATGAAGAAACGACGTTGTGAATGCCTGTTTGGTAAAATTGGATAACATCTGTATAGCCTTCAACCAAATAGCAATTATCCTCTTTGGCGATGCTTTGCTTGGCATGAAAAATGCCGTAAAGCACCTTGCTTTTATGGTAAATATCGCTTTCGGGAGAGTTTAAATATTTCGCTGCTTTTTTATCTGAAGTTAAAATACGTCCTCCAAAACCCAACGTGCGTCCGCTCATGCTCAAAATGGGAAACATCACCCTTCCCTTAAAACGGTCAAACTGTTTTTCTTCCTTTACGATGGATAGACCTGTCTTTTCCAAAAACTGAAGCTTATAGCCTTTTTTTATGGCGTGGCTGGTAAAAGCATCCCAAGAATCGGGCGAATAACCTAGCGCAAACATTTTTATGGTTTCTTCGGTAAAGCCGCGTTCCTTAAAATAGGAAAGCCCAATAGCCTTGCCTTCCTCAGTTTTGAGCAATGTATTGTGAAAATATTCTTTCGCGAATTCGCTCACCAAATAAAGGCTTTCACGCTCGTTTGCCTGCTCTTTGTCTTCGGGGGTCTGTTCGGTTTCCTCTACTTCTATTCCATACTTTTTGGCAAGGTACTTTATGGCCTCTGGGTAGGTAAAGTGTTCGTGCTCCATCAAAAAAGCCACCACGTTTCCGCCCTTTCCACTACTGAAATCTTTCCAAATTTGCTTAACCGGGCTAACCATAAAACTCGGCGAACGCTCATCTGTAAACGGGCTAAGCCCTTTAAAGTTACTTCCGGATTTCTTCAACTGCACAAAATCGCCTATCACCTCCTCTACCCGGGCGGTTTCAAAAACATTGTCTATGGTGGTTTTGGAGATCAGAATGTTGGATTTTTAAATTGTTGGACGGTTAGATTCTTGATTTGTAAAAATAGTGATATTACGAAAAGAAACCTGCACGAATTATAAAAATCCATACAGGTTTATAAACAACGAATAATAAAGGATGGCTGTGGCTAATCCATGTCAAAACGGAGCCCAAGAGATACGTTACGCTGATCTACGGGATTATTCTTGAAAATTGTATTAAGGTCATACTTAGCATACAATGCCACTCCATGCCAACCTATATAACCGCTAAGGCCATAAATGAAATTGTTTGTATTATAGTTGGCTTTTAGTTTAAGTTTTCTGTCTTCCCCTTCTTCTTCAAATTTTAGTTTTTGACGTGTGCTAAGATTGATACCTGCATAACCGCCAAGGCCAATTTTAATCTTGTTTTCGGTTGAATAACGAAAATAATCATCGTGTTCTATCTTTTTAGAAGGGCCAAATTCAAAGTGGATGGGTACCACAAGGTTGTCCATCCTAAATTTAGATTTTTCAAGATCTAAGGTATATTCTTGAAGCTCGGTCTGCTCGCCTATGTCTACATAATAACGATTATCAATAGGTTTTAAACCATTAAATTGAAAAGATAGACCATACTTAATGCGTACCCAATTGGTGTTTTTAAAAACGCGGGTCTTCCATGCCCAACCGAGTTCGGCAAACCGACTTCCGGCAACTTTGAAGTCTGAGTCCTGCAAGGACTCACCTTCCGTAATTGCATTATTGAGTCCA
>CENR01029552.1_pt1 | contig 10231 bp, 10 predicted proteins | sample 530181 | NCBI WGS metagenome assembly CENR01 (sample SAMEA2619677, study PRJEB7988) | marine metagenome | biome: marine biome (ENVO:00000447); feature: surface water layer (ENVO:00002042); material: "saline water (ENVO:00002010), including plankton (ENVO:xxxxxxxx)" | depth 5 m | reverse complement strand
CTTGAGAAATGAGAAGATCGGCTTTAAAATCCGCGAGCACACTATGCAGAAGGTACCTTATTTGCTGGTGGCAGGAGACCGCGAGATGGAAAATGGCCAGATTTCGGTCCGAACGCAAGATGGACGTGACTTGGGTGTCATGAGTATTGAAGACTTTGTTGCACATATTTCAACGGATGTTGCGCAACTTGGTCGAACAAAGGAATCCCAGGATCACTAAACTATTTTTAAACAGGAGAGAAGACGCTGTCTAATATGAAGAGCAGTTCCAAAAAACCGATCATCAACGAGAACATTGACGCAACTGAAGTTCGGCTAGTGCTGGCTGATGGTGAGCAAAAAGGAATCGTGACGATCGATGAAGCGCGTGAAGCTGCGGCTGAAGCCAAGTTGGACCTCGTATTGATAGCGCCAGATGCTCAGCCCCCAGTCTGCAAGATTATGGACTACGGCAAGCATATCTTCGATCTGAAGAAGCAGAAAGCTGCTAACAAGAAAAAGCAGCGTAAGACACAGCTGAAAGAAATAAAGTTTCGGCCAGGGACGGAAGAGGGAGATTATCAGGTAAAACTACGCAACCTGACACGTTTCCTGACTGATGGGGACAAAGCCAAGGTATCACTGCGATTCCGTGGCCGGGAAATGGCCCATCAGCATCTTGGACTTGAGCTCATGAATCGTATTCGCACCGATCTGGAAGAATACGGCACAGTAGAGCAAATGCCCAAGATGGAAGGTCGCCAGATCATAATGGTCTTGGCACCGACGAAAAAGAAGAAGACCTGAGACTCGTTTCAGGCTTCATTTAACATTACTCAAAGCGCCAGTGATGGCGGAAAATGCGGAGTTGCAGTCAAATGAGCAAGATGAAAACCCATAGCGGCGCAGCCAAGCGCTTCAAAAAAACAGCCACTGGCTGGAAGCGAAAAAGCGCTAACAAAAGCCATATCCTGACCAAAATGACCACCAAGCGTAAGCGTCATCTGCGTGGCACATCACTGGTAGCTGCCAGCGATAAACCGTTGATCGATCGCATGTTGCGTAAAGTCTGATTGAGTGCGTCATAGTTAAAGTATTTTAGGAGAAAGATATGGCTCGAGTTAAAAGAGGCGTTGTTGCACGTCGCCGCCACAAGAAAATTTTAAAGCAGGCTAAAGGGTATTACGGTGCCCGTAGTCGCGTATATCGCGTAGCCTTCCAGGCGGTCATTAAAGCAGGACAGTATGCTTACCGTGATCGTCGCACGAAAAAGCGTATGTTCCGCTCTTTGTGGATCACTCGTATTAACGCCCAGTCACGTGCTAACGGCATGACTTACAGCCAGCTGATCGCCGGCCTGAAGAAAGCCAATATTGCACTGGATCGTCGTGTTATGGCTGATCTGGCTGTGCATGACAAGGCAGCATTTGCTGCCCTGGTAGAAAAGGCTAAAGCCAGCCTGGCACAGTAAGCTGGAGCTGATTCGACAGAGCCGGTTCGGGACCTAGTGCCCGTGCCGGCTTTGTGCATTCATGGTGAGGCGGAATTGACCCATGTCGGAAGTACAGAGTTTAACGGAAACAGCCCTGAAGGATATTGCTGAAGCGAAGGATGAGCGCGCGCTGGATCAGTTGCGTGTCGACTATCTCGGCAAGAAGGGTCAGTTGACTGGATTATTGAAAAGTCTTGGCAAATTACCACCGGAAGAGCGACCTGCAGCCGGTGAGAAAATTAACCAGGCCAAAAAAGAAGTACAGCAGGCTATTGATCAGCAGCGCGAGCAGCTGATTGAGAAGGCATTTGCTGACCAGCTTGCCGCTGAAACACTTGATATCAGTCTGCCAGGTCGCCGCCAGTCTACTGCGGGGTTACACCCGGTAACTCGGACGATTGACCGTATTCAACGTCTGTTTGAATCTGCTGGTTATGAAGTTGCAGAAGGGCCCGAGATTGAGGATGACTACCACAACTTTGAAGCCCTGAATATTCCGGGTCACCACCCGGCAAGAGCCATGCATGACACATTCTATGTGCAACCTGGAACTGTCTTGCGAACTCATACTTCACCTGTGCAGATACGGGTCATGGAAAACAGCAAGCCGCCTTTTCGGATGATTTGCCCTGGTCGCGTTTATCGCTGTGATTCTGATTTGACCCACACGCCGATGTTTCACCAGATTGAAGGCCTGCTCATCGATGAGAACGTCAGCTTTGCCGATCTCAAAGGCACGCTGGAAGACTTTCTGAGAGCATTCTTCGAAGCCGATCTTGCCGTCCGTTTCCGGCCATCTTATTTCCCGTTCACTGAACCATCGGCAGAAGTGGATATGAGCTGTGTGATGTGTGAAGGCAAGGGTTGTCGAGTGTGCAAGAAAACAGGCTGGATTGAGATTCTGGGCTGCGGCATGGTGCACCCCAATGTACTGAAATCTGCCGGTGTCGATAGTGACAAGTACCGTGGCTTTGCCTTTGGTTTGGGTATTGAGCGTATGGCGATGTTACGTTATGGCGTAAATGATTTACGTCTTTTCTTTGAGAACGACTTGAAGTTTCTCAAGCAATTCAACTGATTAGAATTTAATCCGGACAAGCTGGCAGAGCAAGACATCATGAGATTTACCAAGCAATGGATGACAGAGTGGCTGGGACAGCCGTTCGAAACGGAAACATTGATCCGCCAACTCACCATGGCCGGCCTGGAGGTCGATGAGGTTGGTGGTGTCGCCTTTGATTTCAGCGGCGTTGTCGTCGCGGAAGTGACTGAGGTGGTACAGCACCCGGATGCGGATAAATTGCGCGTCTGCCAGGTGAATGATGGTGAGAGTGTTTACCAGGTGGTTTGCGGTGCGCCCAATGTCAGGTCAGGGCTGAAAGTCCCCTTTGCCCGAATTAATGCTGAGTTGGGCAATGATAAAGATGAAAAACCTTTCCGTATTAAAAAGGCGAAACTGCGGGGCGTTGAGTCCTTCGGCATGCTGTGTTCAGCAGAAGAGTTAGGGCTGGCAGAAAGCGCTGATGGCTTGATGGAGCTTGCCAGTGATGCGCCGGTTGGTGAAGATTTTCGCCAGTACTTAAATCTTGATGATCAGTATCTGGAGCTTGACCTGACACCGAACCGTGGCGACTGTCTCAGTATTCGTGGTCTGGCACGAGAAGTGGCAGTGTTGAATCAATTGCCCTATAGCGATTTTGAGCAGGCACCCGTGATTCACTCGGTAGCAGATACTTTTCCGGTTCAGATTGATGCTGTTGATGCCTGTCACCGTTACCTGGGACGCATTATTAAAGGTATTAACATAAAAGCAGAGTCACCACTGTGGATGCAGGAAAAGTTGCGTCGTTGTGGTTTGCGCAGCATCGATCCGGTGGTTGATGTCACCAATTATGTATTACTGGAACTGGGGCAGCCGATGCATGCGTTTGACCTGGCTGAGCTGCAGACAGGCATCTATGTTCGCTATGCCACGGGTGACGAATCACTAACTCTGCTGGATGGCAAAGTAGTAACACCGGAGTCTGACACCTTATTGATTGCTGATGCAGAAGGGCCTCTGGCTCTGGCTGGCGTGATGGGCGGGGAGTCCAGTGCCGTCAGCCAGGGAACACAGGATGTTTTCCTGGAATGCGCCTGCTTCAATCCCTTGTCGATTGCCGGTAAAGCACGCAAATACGGTCTGCACACGGATTCTTCGCATCGATATGAGCGCGGTGTTGATCCGGCGTTGCAGACGCTGGCAATAGAGCGTGCTACTGCATTGTTGCTGGATATTGTAGGTGGTGAGCCAGGCCCTGTCATCGAAGTTACCGGTGACGAAGTGCCTGAGAAGACCGTGACTCTGCGGGCTGACAATGTTGAGCGTTTACTGGGTAAAGCATTCTCGGAAGATGAGATTATTCAGGTATTGGCAGGTCTGGGTGTGGCGCTGCTGGACCGCTCTGGGGATGATCTGGTGTTCACAATACCCAGCTATCGCTACGATCTGGCGATTGAGGCTGACCTGATTGAGGAACTGGCCCGAATCTATGGGTATGAAAATATGCCGGTTCGTCGCCCTTCAGCGCCGATGCGGCTGCAGCCTCAACCTGAAGCGCTTTTGCCGCTACAGCGTTTGCGCTCTCGTTTGGTGAATCTTGGTTATCAGCAAGTGATTACCTACAGCTTTGTTTCGCCCGAGCTGCAAAAGAGTATTCAGCCGCAACCGACACCCGTAGCATTGCAGAATCCGATTTCCTCAGATATGTCAGTGATGCGTACATCATTACTCCCCGGGTTGTTGTCAACCTTGCAATATAATGTCAATCGCCAACAAACACGGGTGCGTATCTTTGAGAATGGTCAGGTGTTCCTGAAAGAAGATGAGAGCAGCGATGAGATCAAGCAACCGGATCGCCTGGCCGGTCTGCTGTATGGTCCACGCACAGAAAAACACTGGTCGGGAACAATAGATAAATCCGATTTTTATGACCTCAAAGGTGATGTGGAAAGTTTGCTCGATTTTGTCTCAGTCAAGGATGAAGTGACGTTTGTGGCTGGTGAACATCCCGCTCTGCATGCCGGTCAGTGTGCTGACGTGCTAATAAATGGTCAGTGTATAGGTCAACTTGGCAAGTTAAATCCACGTCTGCAACGTGAGCTTGATATTTCTGGAGCGGTGTATGTATTTGAGTTGACACTCAGCCCATTGCTGAACACACACATACCTTCGTTTAAACCGATCTCCCGTTTTCCTGAAAGCAGTCGGGACCTGGCCTGTGTAGTAGATAGTAAAGTTCAGGTGGGGGATATGGTGAAAATCCTGGCGGAACTTGCTGGAGAAGATGTCACAGATATTCGGGTTCTGGATGTATTTGAGAGTGATAAATTAGGGCAAGGCAAAAAAAGTGTAGCACTGGGCTTGACCTGGCAGCATCCTTCGCGCACTCTAGGTGACGATGAGATAAATGCGATAATTGATCGCTGTGTCAAAGGCCTGGAAGAGTCTTTTAATGCAGAATTAAGGAACTGAACATGGCAAGAGGCGCATTGACTAAAGCGGAAATGGCAGAACGCCTGTTTGATGAACTTGGTGTTAACAAACGGGAAGCCAAGGAGCTGGTTGAACAGTTTTTCGAAGAGATCCGCATTGCTCTGGAAAGTAATGAGCAGGTGAAACTCTCAGGTTTTGGTAATTTCGACTTGCGTGACAAGAAACAACGCCCCGGCCGGAACCCCAAAACTGGTGAAGAGATTCCCATTAAAGCGCGTCGTGTCGTGACATTCCGTCCTGGCCAGAAGCTAAAGGCAAGGGTCGAGAAATATGCAGGAAGCGAGTGAAGCCCAGGAGCTACCGCCAATCCCCTCAAAACGCTACTTTACCATTGGTGAAGTGGGGGAGTTATGTGCGGTAAAACCGCACGTACTCCGGTATTGGGAACAGGAATTCCCTCAGCTCAAACCAGTCAAACGCCGTGGTAACCGCCGTTACTACCAGCGCGATGATGTGCTGCTTATCCGTCAAATCAAGTCACTTCTCTATAATCAGGGCTTTACGATCGGTGGAGCGCGTCAGCGCCTGAATGGCCAGACTGTTGAGGAGAAGGTGTGCTCGGCGGTTGAAAAAACCGAGCTGAAACAGATGATTCGCGAGTTGGAAAGCGCAATTGCCCTGCTTTAATTGCGCAACCTGCGATTGCTAAAGGTTCGTAACGATTTGCGTTTAAAAGATGGTTCTGAGCAACAAAACCGTCACAGATTGTGAATTTTCCCTTTACAGAATTTGTCCTGATGATATATTCCTTCCTGCGCCATCAGTCTGGATGCGTGTCATCCGATACTGGTAGCTGCTTAGCAGTTAGCTAAAAATAAGAAGTATAGTCACTGCTCGAGGTAGGTAGTTCTACGGTATCTGGATACTGGCACGTGTGCCAATGGTTTGCTATTTCATCACTATAGACGTGATGTGCTCGCCTCTGTTTACCATTTATACCCCCTCGACTCCGACGACCTGGAAAAATCAAAAGAATTATCAAGGGGTCAGAAAATGAAGTCGAAGTTCCAATTCGAAAATACGCGATTAAATCTGTTATATGCTGCAATTTCAGCATCCATGATGCTGCCCGCTGCGCAACTGAATGCGCAGGAAAGTACACCTGAAGTCGAAGAAGTGGTTGTTACCGGTTCTTTCATTCGCCGTACTGAGGGGTTCCAGGCAGCTTCTCCAATCCTTCAGGTTGATGCTGAAGATATCGCCAGTCAAGGCACGCCAAATATGGGTGATGTGATCAGTAACCTGAGTTTTAACCAGGGCTCATCAATCACGCAAAACTCTTTAACCGGTGCGTCCAGCACGGCAACATCGATTAACCTGCGCGGCCTTGGGGCCGGTGCCACACTGAACCTGGTTGATGGCATGCGAGTTATCGGTACTAACGTCAACACCTTCCTGCCACAAATCGCTATCGGCCGTATGGACATCGTTACTGATGGTGCAGCGGCGCTGTACGGTTCGCAGGCGGTAGCGGGTGTAGTTAACTTTGTGCCTCGCAAGTCTTATGACGGTGTGAAGGTTGAGGTTTACCGTCAGGGTGATGATCGTGGTGATTACACAGATGACCAGATCAGCATGCTGGCTGGTACTGAATGGAATGGCCTGGATATTGTTATTGCCGGTGAATACAGGACAAATGGCACGCTGAAAATGATCGATCGTCCTGATCAGATGAATGCGGGTTTGACCTCGTCAAGCACACCAAACCCGGGTCGCTACCTGGTACCTGTTCGTGATGAGAACGGTAACCTGACAGGCCAAAGCCGCACAATTTCAGATCCAAACTGTGGCGGAGTGCGAGAAGATCCAAGCCAAGTGGGTAATAACCCGAATGGCTTTACCTTCGGTGGTCAGTGCTGGTATGACTTTGGTGAGTTCTGGGACTACCGTGCGGCACAGGACGCCGGCCAGGCATTTGCTCACCTGACGTATGACTTCAGTTCAGATCTGACCATTTCCGGACAGTGGAGCTATTTCAAGCGCCGTTCATTTAACCGTGGTTCACCTTCAAACCCAGGTGGCCGGGTTGGTGAGTTACCAACCATTCGCGGTGAATTGCCCGGCAACCCGTTCCCTGCTGTGGATGCCAACGGTAACCAGTTGTACGCCATGGATAGCAATGGCGACGGTGTGCCGGATCGTGACAGCAGTGGACAGGTTGTTCGTGCCAGTGGCGCAGCGAATGGTATCCCATTCAATGAAGACGTGAACTTTGCGGCATGGCGTCCATGGGGTAAACATGGCACGCTTCCTTCACAACTGGGCGCAGATGGTGCAACCGTTGGTAGTGGTTTGATATCTGGCTGGCGTTCAGCCCTGCGTGCTGACTTTACTGTACCTTTCATTGAGGGTTGGGAAGGTTCGGCAACGTATCTCTACAGTGAGCAGACAGATAACAGTCGTGCTAATAACTTCAGTCTGAGCGCACTGACTCAAGGACTGAACTGTGATGTCGCGAATGATCGTGATGCCTGCTTTAATCCTTTTGTGTCGCCTGACGGTAGTAACCTGAATTCACAGGCTGTTGCGGACTCCACCTATGTACAAAATCGTGTAAACGATGTGGAATCACTGCAAACCTTTGATCTGGTACTAAACGGTGTTATTGCTCCCGGTGGTTTCTCTCTGCCTGGCGGTGATATCGGTGCAGCAATTGGCTACCAGCGTCGCGAAGATCGCTTTGACAACATGCCAAGCCTGCACAGTCTGACTGGTGATGTATTCATTGGTACGCAACTGTTCCCAAACAGTGATGGTCGAACTGTCGATGCCTACTTTGCTGAGTTTGCATTACCGCTGCACGACACCCTGGAAGCACAGGTTGCCGTCCGTAATGAGAAATACAGCACAGGGCAGTCATCCACTGATCCGAAATACGGCCTGGTCTATATCCCGACTAACTGGCTGACACTGCGTGCCACTCAGGGTACTTCCTTCATTGCACCTTCACTGGATCAGTTGAATGCGCCTGAGTCTTGTGGTCTGACTAACGTTTCCGATCCACTGACTAGCTTTGCTGCTTTCACTGCGAACTGTTCTCGTGGTAACCCGGACCTGGTCCCTGAGTCTGCCGAAACAATGAGCCTGGGTGTCACTATTGAGCCAATGGATGGTCTGACTGTGGCCCTGGATTACAGTGAGACAGATTTTGAAGACCGTATTATCAGCTCAACAACGGCTGATATCCTGGCTCGAGATTACTTTAACTTCCAGCAGGCGACTGGCTATAACGGTGCTGATAAACCACCAATGGACCTGGTTGCTGCCTGGGTAGCGAACCCATTGTCTGATGATCGTATCCAGCGTGATCCGAACAATCTGGCACAGATTGATCGTATTATCACCAGTGACACCAATGCTTCCAAAATGTCTGTTAAAGCATTCGATCTGAAAGTGGCCTACATGTTTGGTACACGTGATTTTGGTACCTTCAACCTGGGCCTGGATGGTACTTATGTTGATAGCTACTCCTATCAATTGTCAGAGGACCGTCCTGAAGTCGAAGCTGTTGGCAATCAGAACGCACTCACAGGTGCCGTACCGCCGATGCCGGAATTCAAGGCTAACGCGAGCCTGGGTTGGTCTATGGATAACCATTCTGCCAACATCATCGTTCGCTATATCGATGAGATCACGTTTGACGCAGACAAGTTCTCGTTCCAGCGTTTGCTGCCATTCAGCAACTATCGTGACGTAAGCGTACTGCGTGCTTCTACCATCACAGACGCCAGCTACACGTATTCTGGTCTGGAAGGTCTGGGTGGCGAGTTTGCATTCACCGTGGGTGCCCGCAACCTGTTTGACCGTCTGCCGCAGAAAGTCCCTATGCTGGGCGGCATGGAGTCCGTGTTGTACGATCCAACAGGCCGCATGGTCTACGGTCGTGTAACATTCGACCTGTAAGTACTTAGCTAGCAGTGTCCCGTCCTAGAATAAGTTGACGGTTTTAGTTTTAAGCGGCTGCCCTAGGCAGCCGCTTTGCTATGCACCTCTTCTGGCGTTTTCATGCCAAGGCTTAGATGCGGCCTCATTCGGTTGTAGATCGTTATCGATTCACCAATTAAAACTTTTAGCTCAGCGAAGGTTTTACAGCGATACAGAAGAAACTCCTGCTTCAATATCCCATTGACTCTCTCCGCCAGCGCATTCTGATAACAATCATAGCCATCTGTCATCGACGGCACCATCCTGTTTAGCTTCAGCACCCCTTGGTACAGCGAAGAGCAATACTGTACCCCTCTATCAGAGTGGTGAATAACCGATTCCGTTTGATGACACGCCCGTGTTGCCTGATGAAGGGCTTTTACAACATTCTCTGCCTTCATATCACGACTCAGCTCATGCCCCATTATTTTGCGGCTGTTCGCATCAGTGACCAACGAGAGGTAGTGAACACCTTCATCACTTTCAACGTAGGTAATATCGCTGACAAGTACCTGTTCGGGCTTCTCAACCTCAACTCCCTTCAGCAGATTCGGGTACTTCTTCATCCAGTGCTTGCTATCTGTCGTTTTAGTATAGCTTTTACGAGGTTTCACCAGCATTTGCTGATCTCGCAGATGGGTAAATAATCCATCTCTGCCTAGCTTTATCCCTAACTCGACCAATTGAGGTTTAATCAACTGGTACAGTTTGCGTGTGCCCAAGCGGGGCATCAGCCTTCGTAGCTCCATGACCATATTGGTCACTGGAACCCGTTCGGATTCCCGCCTCTTGTGGCGTTGCTCACTTTGATAAATAGCTTGACGACTAATGCCAAGAAGCCTGCTCGATTGACTCAGGCTTACTTTACCTTGCTGTTGGAGGCTTCTAGCTCCTTGGCAATAAGCTTTTTTCTCAATCCTGCCCCGTGCTCAGCATCCAGAATATCCACCACTTCATTGAGCAGCAGGTTTCTGGCTCGCTCATCATCAAGCTCCTTCTCCAGGCGCTTAATCTTTTGGGCTGGTGACTCTTTGGCTTTCGGTGATGTAGTCATAATACGAAGAGTTGGCTGCGACCAGTCCATCTTACCGTGCTTTCTTAGCCAGGTCAGCACTGTCGATCGACCCTGAATGCCGTAGATCTTCTGGGCTTGCTTATAGGTCATATCGCCTTTTTCAACAGCAGAAACAACCTGCAATTTAAAGCCCAACGTGTAATCGCGTTGAGTGCGCTTGCGCTGCGTATTTTCTGGCCTGTCCATAATAGGTCCTCTAGGTGTAAACCTATTTCAGGACGGGACA
>CENR01007492.1_pt1 | contig 10248 bp, 8 predicted proteins | sample 530181 | NCBI WGS metagenome assembly CENR01 (sample SAMEA2619677, study PRJEB7988) | marine metagenome | biome: marine biome (ENVO:00000447); feature: surface water layer (ENVO:00002042); material: "saline water (ENVO:00002010), including plankton (ENVO:xxxxxxxx)" | depth 5 m | reverse complement strand
CACCAGTTCTCTAAGATCTGACTTGGCAGCTCCACAAAATCCCAGTATACGCTGGTGCCGCTTAAACTTTTGTAGGTAGTGTTTGCCAACATTCCGTGGAGTGCATGCCCAAATTCGTGGAATAGGGTGGTCACTTCATTAAACGTTAATAAAGAGGGAGTGGTAGGGGTGGGTTTTGTGAAATTACACACAATAGAAATGTGTGGCCGGTCATTTATACCATGAAATTTCTGTTGCGGCTTGTAGCTCGTCATCCATGCGCCACCGCGTTTTCCTGGTCTCGGGTGGAAATCTGCATAGAATATGGCAACTAAGGTGTCTTCCGCATCTGTAACGCGGTAGGTTTTTACATCCTGGTGGTATTTTTCAATGCTGTTGTCTATTTTAAATGTGAGCCCGTATAATTTTTTAGCTACTGTGAACACCCCGTCAATTACGTTTTCAAGTTTAAAATATGGTTTCAGTTTTTCGTCGTCCAGGCTAAATTTTTGTTGTTTTAATTTTTCAGCATAAAAAGCACTGTCCCATTTTTGAAGTTGCTCAATACCATCCAGTTTGTTGGCAAAAGCTTGCAATTCTTTAAACTCTTCTTCAGCGGCGGGTTTTGCTTTTTCCAGCAATTCGTTTAAAAAAGAGTGTACTTTTTGAGGTGTTTCGGCCATGCGTTCTTCCAGCACAAAATGTGCGTGGCTTTTGTAGCCTAGTAATAGCGCTCTTTGGTGTCGAAGTCTCACTATTTTTAAAACGTTCTCTTCGTTGTTGTTTTTGTTTTCTTTAAATGCTCTTGCTCCAAAGGCTAACGACAACTCCTTACGTAGCGTTCTGTTTTCAGCATATTTCATAAAGGGTATGTAGCTGGGGTAGTCTAAGGTGATCACCCAACCCTCTAATTCTTTTTCGGCAGCGACTTGTGCAGCGGCTTCTTTGGTGCCATCTGGTAACCCTGCAAGATCTTCCTCGTTTGTGAGGTGCATCTGATAGGCATTTGTTTCGGCCAAAACGTTTTCGCCAAAGGTTAGCTTTAACTTGCTGAGGTCTGTATCCAGTTTGCGAAGGGTTTTCTTTTTCTCTTCGGAAAGGTTAGCGCCATTTCTGCTAAAGCCTTTGTATTGTTTGTCCAACAACATGTTTTGTTCAGCATTCAAATTAAATTCCTTGCGGGTGTCATACACTGCTTTTACTCTGCTGAAGAGTTGTTCATTCAGTAAAAGATCGTTGGAAAATTCAGTTAATAAGGGAGAGATCACCTGGGCGATTTTTTGAATTTCTTCAGAAGTTTCTGCACTGTTTAAATTGAAAAAAATGCTGGTAGCACGGTCTAATTGTAAGCCGGTATTTTCAAGGGCTTCCACGGTATTTGTAAAAGTGGGGGCTTCAGAATTACGTACAATGGCATCTACTTCGTCTTTTGTGTCTGCGATCAATTGCTTGATGGCAGGGAGAAAATGCTCATTTTTTAGTTCAGAAAAGGGTGCTGTATTGAATTTATGTAGGAGCGGGTTGTTATCCATAAGAATTTAATTTTTTTTATGTCTGGTCGAGCGCAGTCGAGACCTCTATTGCTGTAGGGCGGAATTTAAAGTGTGTCATATTTCTGCATTCAGCCAAAATTTGTAATATTTCATAATTACCATTAGCTAAAGCTAGTTTTTTTTTGCGCTCCATTTTTTTAGTTTCTTTTCAAAATAGATGGCTTGTTCTACAGCGTTAAATTCTTGATGAAATATTAGCTCTAAAGGTCTTCTTTTGTGCATAAAGGCATTTTTGTTTCTTCCGTCTTGGTGCTCTTGAAATCGTCTATCGATATTATTAGTAAAACCTGTATATAGTAATCCGTCTGCACATTTTATAATGTAAATGTAATAAGATTTCATATATAGTTTATTTGTTGGAGGTCTCGACTGCGCTCGACCAGACAAGTTATTAATTTTGATTTTTCAAACAAAAAAGTACCAAAATGGTACAAAGCTGAAGATACAAACCAGGATAGAAAGCACGATACCTAGAACACTTATTTTTTTGTTAATCTTCACACCTTTAATTCCGAAGAAAATACCAATAAGTCCAATGATGAGCGCTGAGATTTTGAATACTCTTGGGGTTACAACAAGGTGCGGAGCCATTTCGCTAACAGCATTTTCATTGTAAGTGGTTAACGTATCCCATACCAGCCAATTTATATATCCTAAAAATAGGATCCCGAGCAATGCAACTAGTATAGAAAGTTTGGCATGTTTCATTTTGTAAGAGTTGGTAGTTTAAATCGAAGTTTACAGAAAAAATGATTTGTACCTAATACCAACTACTTACTCTGTACTGATTTCGCTCCCTCCTCAACCTTTATTTTTAATCCCTCTTTGTAAGCAATTATTTTATCGAGCACGCATTTATCTGAAGCACCAATAATTTGTGCTGCAAGGATTCCTGCATTTTTGGCTCCATTCAGGGCAACGGTTGCTACTGGAACGCCACCTGGCATTTGTAGAATAGATAAGACGCTGTCCCAGCCGTCAATACTGTTACTGCTTTTTACCGGAACGCCAATTACGGGTAAGGGAGACAACGAAGCAACCATCCCAGGTAGGTGCGCGGCGCCACCAGCTCCGGCAATAATTACTTTTATGCCACGGGTATGTGCGTTTTTACTAAAATCGAACAGTTTTTGTGGTGTTCGGTGGGCAGAAACGATATCTACTTCTATTTCTATGTCAAATCCTTTTAAGATGTCTATGGCGTCCTGCATCACTGGCATGTCGCTGGTGCTGCCCATTATTACTGCTACTTTACTCATACTTGTATCGTTTTTATTTTAAATTCAGTGGTTGCCCAGAGGGAGTCGAGTGCAATTTTTATTAACTAATCTCAAAGATAGGTCTTTGCAAACTGAAACATCAAATTTGTTATTTACTAGTAACCTTTATACTGTTTTTTACCTTTTCAGCAACCGCTCGTGCCTTATTAATGTCTTTGTTTACAATCGTCACGTGACCCATTTTCCGGAAGGGGCGGGTTTGTTTCTTTCCGTATATATGAGGTGTAACCCCGTCCATTTTCAGGATCTCTTCAATGTTTTCGTAGTGTACGTTTCCTGTATGTCCTTCAGCACCTACAAGATTCACCATAATACCTCCCACTTTGCTGTCTGTATTCCCTAGTGGCAGGTCAAGAATAGCACGAATGTGTTGTTCAAACTGGTTGCAATAACTGGCTTCGATGCTGTAATGTCCGCTATTATGGGGTCTTGGTGCTACTTCGTTTACGATGATCTCATCCTCTTCGGTTTGAAATAGTTCAACGGCAAGTAATCCTACATGCTCAAACGCTTCGGAAACTTTCACGGCAATTTCTCTTGCTTTAGTGGCAACTTCTTCAGAAATTCTGGCTGGACAAATTACATATTCTACCTGATTTGCTTCCGGGTGAAATTCCATTTCTACTACAGGATAGGTTTTTACGTCTCCTGAAACATTACGAGCTACAATTACAGCCAGCTCATTTTTAAAAGGAATTAATTTTTCAGCGATACAGGCTCCTTCAGCAAGCGGAATCATATCCTCTTCGGCTCTAATTACAGAAACACCCTTGCCGTCGTACCCGCCTGTACAACTTTTCCAGACAAAAGGCAGGGTAATATCTTTTCTTACAATAGCTTCGGTAGCCTCAAACTTGTCCTTAAAAACCAAAAAGGGTGCTGTTGGGATGCCGTGTTTTTTATAAAATTGCTTTTGAACGCCTTTATCCTGAATATTTCGAAGTGTCTTAGCACTAGGATACACTTTTTTACCTTCACTTTCCAGTTTTTCCAGAGCTTCTACATTTACACCTTCAATTTCGAATGTGAGTACATCTACTTTTTTTCCGAAGTTGTATACGGTGTCAAAATCCATTAAGTCTCCTTGTTCGAAGTAATCGCAACTAATCCGGAAGGGAGCTTCAGCACTGGGGTCCAGTACGTGTGTTTTAATGTCGAACTTGCGGGTTTCATACCCCATCATTTTACCCAATTGGCCACCACCAAGGATGCCCAGGATAAAGTTGGAAGAAAAATAATTTGCCATAGTACAAAGATACGGGTTGAAATGAAACTCAAACTTGAAATCGAAACTGAAATTTAAACAAAAAAGCACTAAATTTTCAACATTACAAATTCTAAACGCTAAGCTTCAAACTCTAAACTCGAATAAGTATCTTTGCAACCTGAAAAATGTTATTTATTTATACTATGTGGAATTGGTTTAAAAATTTCTTTGGAATAAATAATAAGGTTAAAAAAGAAGTTCAATTAAAAAGCTTCCCACCTTCACGGGAAATTAATATGAAAAATATAGTGTTATTTGGCCCTCCAGGCGCAGGAAAAGGAACGCAAGCAGATGTGTTGAAAGAGAAATACCAGTTAATTCACCTTTCTACAGGTGATATGTTCCGATACAACATGAAGAATAATACCGAGCTTGGAAAACTAGCAAAAACCTATACTGAAAAAGGCCATCTGGTGCCAGATAGCGTTACAAACGAAATGTTGAAAGACGAAGTAACACGCCAATTAGAGCGCAACCCCAACGGATTTATTTTTGACGGGTACCCACGCACCAAAGATCAGGCAGAAGTGTTAACCACTTTTCTAGCTGAAAAAAATACTGAAGTTGCTGCTATGGTTGCGTTGGAAGTAGACGATGAAGTTCTGGTAAAACGATTGCTGGAACGAGGAAAATCCAGTGGAAGAGCAGACGACGCCAACGAAGCCGTAATTAGAGAGCGTATTGCAGAATACTACCGAAAAACCGATATCTTAAAAGAATATTACCAGGCCGAAGATAAATACTACGGGGTAGACGGAGTAGGAAGCATTAAAGAGATTACTGCACGTTTAAGCGAAGTGATTGATAGATTGTAAGAGACAAGAGACAAGAGACAAGAGACAAGAGGTGGTTTGTTTTTTTTGGTTCTTTCACCTAATGCCTAATGCCTAATGCCTAATGCCTAATGCCTAATACCTAATACCTCATCCCTGAAATGACAGAAGGAAATTTTACAGACTACGTTAAAATTCACGTGAAATCCGGAAAAGGAGGACAGGGGAGTGCGCATTTGCGCCGTGAAAAATACATCCCAAAAGGAGGCCCCGATGGGGGTGATGGAGGTCGTGGGGGGCATATCATCCTTCAGGCGAACGAAAATATGTGGACGCTGCATCACTTAAAATTTAAGCGTCACTACAGTGCAGGTCACGGAGCTTCTGGAGGAAAGCAGACCAGTACCGGAGCAGATGGAGACGATGTGTACATCCAGGTCCCTTTAGGTACTCTGGTAAAAAACACCGATACCGACGAAACCTTAAAAGAACTCATGGAGCACGGCGATGAACTTATTATCGCCAAAGGTGGAAAAGGGGGGCGTGGGAATGACCATTTTAAGTCTTCTACCAACCAAACACCTCGCTATGCCCAACCAGGGATGGATGGCGAAGAAGGTAACTTTACCCTGGAGATGAAAGTCTTGGCAGATGTAGGACTGGTAGGCTTCCCAAATGCTGGGAAATCTACGTTGCTTTCTGTTGTAACTGCAGCCAAGCCTAAGATAGCCAATTACGAGTTTACCACTTTGAAGCCCAATTTAGGTATTGTAGAATACCGTGACCACAGAACTTTTGTAATGGCAGATATCCCCGGAATTATTGAGGGGGCCGCCGAAGGAAAAGGTCTTGGGCACTATTTTTTACGCCATATAGAGCGTAATTCTACATTGCTGTTCCTAATTCCTGCAGATGCGGACGATATAAAAAACCAATATGAGATCCTGTTAGACGAGCTCCGTCGTTACAACCCGGAGTTGCTGGATAAAAAACGTCTGGTTGCTATCTCAAAAAGTGATATGCTGGACGACGAACTTAAAGCCGAAATGAAAGCACTGCTAGACAAAGAGTTTAAGGGAATTCCTTATCTATTCTTTTCTGCGGTTGCTCAGACGGGTTTAATGGAGCTCAAAGACAAACTATGGTCTATGATGAATGAGCAATCTGTCCAGGAATAGGCGTCACTTATGTATAAGCTACCTAAGTTTGAGAGCATGATCCATGTGCTTTTCGGCATTGTATTTTAACATTAAATACCCCCTTTAAATCTTTGTAAGAATTTTCAATTCAACTATTTTGCTAAAAAATTAATTGAATGAGAAATATTCTACTTTCCGCAGCATTTTTGCTTTTTACGTTCGTTGGTTTTGGGCAGTGTCCTGGAAACGATGTTGTTTTTACAACACAAGCTCAAATTGATAGCTTTGCTTCAGCATACCCTAACTGCACAGTTATTCAAGGGACGCTTAGAATCTTTGGAGATGATATTGTAGACTTATCGGGACTGTCTCAAATTACCACCGTTGAACGAATACTTGAAATTAATGGTAATAGTAATTTACAAACTTTGACCGGTTTAGAAGCTATTGAGCTTGGCGCATCGTTAGCACCAACAATATTTGTTTATGAGAATCCAGCGTTAATTAATCTAGATGGTCTTTCTGGGATTACATCAAATGTTGTTCCCCAGGGGATTGATCAAATCATTATTTTAGATAATCCTCAACTTAATTCAATTTCAGGCTTATCAAGCCTATCAAGTGGTGTAAGTAAAATTGTTGTAGAAAATAACGCTAGCCTTACCAATCTTAATGGCTTAGAAAATCTTTTTAGAATTGGAGCGCTTTTTGTCCAAAAAAATGAAAACCTCCAACAGCTTTTTACTATAAATTCTGAGGTAGAAACACTATTAGAGCTTCATATAGTTGAAAATCAACAGTTACCCAATTTAAATGGTTTTGAAACTCTTACAGATTTGGATATTCAATTAAATATTGATGCTAACGCATCACTAACCAACCTTAATGGGCTAATGGGTCTCTTGAATAATGGTACTCACAACATCCCGCTTGAAATTAAGATAAATAATAATGCCATTTTAAGTGATATCTTTGGTTTAGAAAATATAAATTTTACAACATTATTTCGTGTTGAAATTCAAAACAACTCCAATCTTTCACGATGTGATATTTTCAGTTTGTGTAATTTTATACAAACAGCTAATGAGACCGTTATTGACAATAATAGTACTGGCTGCAATTCCATCCCCGAAGTTGAACTAGAATGTAGCCTAGTAGACATCCCAGACAACAATTTCCTTGACGCATTAGTAAACCACACGCCAACCATAGATACCAACAGCGACGGCAACATACAATTTGACGAAGCCGAAGCCTTTACTGGAACAATTGAGGTAGCCAATGAGGTGATCTCAGATTTTACCGGCCTGGAGGCTTTTATGAATAGTTCAGGGTTTAACGGCAGCGGAAATTTTGCCAGTGAACTTTCTTTAGAGACAAACACAGCACTTACAAGTGTAGATTTTTCCAACAATCCAGATCTAAGAAAAGTGTTTCTAAAAAACGGAAACAATACCGCCATCACCAGTTTTAATGGCGTGGATTGCCCAAGTCTGGAATTTGTATGTGTAGATGATGTAGCATTTGCACAAGCCAATTTTACGAATATAGATCCGCAGGTAACATTTGTAGAAGATTGCGAAGTGTTAGCGGTAGAAGATTTTGATCTAGCAGAAGCAGTTTCAGTATTTCCTAACCCGGTTTCAGAGATGCTCACAATTTCAATAGCATCAAATATCAAGGTTATAAAAGCTGAAATCTATACCATACGTGGTCAAAAACTAATGGAGACTTCAGCATCACAAATCAATTTGAGCGACTTTTCTGCAGGGATTTATTTTGTAAAGGTAGTTTCAGCACAAGGGAGCATTACCAAAAAAATTATTAAAGAATAATTACAATACAATGAAACAATTTTTACTTTCCGCAGCATTTTTATTCTTCAGTTTTATTGGGTTTGGGCAGTGTCCTAACGAGCCTTTAAATTTGACAACACAGGAAGACATTGATAACTTTTCTGTTAATTATCCAGATTGTACGCAACTTATAAACTACTTATTTGTTGGTGGGAACGATATAACAAATTTAGACGGTTTATCACAGCTACAAAGTTCTTCGAGTGTATTGCAAATAGGGTCTACCTCCATAAACGACTTAACAGGACTGCATAACATAACGACGCTTGAGGGTGGTTTGGAATTATTTAATACAAATCTTGAAAACCTTGAAGGACTAAGTTCTCTGACTGAAATGGGAAATCTTGCTTTATTTCAAAATCAAAATCTGGTAAATGTAACAGGATTAGAAAGCGTTACAATTGTTGGAAAAATCGAATCTGAGTTCAATCCCTCCCTGGAAAATTTTGAGGGATTAAATGCTGTTGAACAATGTGAAGGAATAAGAGTAACCACCTGTCCTTCTTTTGTAAATTTTCAAGGGCTGGAAAGTTTAACCACATCTACTGAAAGTATCCGACTTGATGACAACCAGAATCTTCAGAATTTTCAAGGCCTTGAGAATCTTGTCTTAATTAATCCAGGACATCTTTTTGTAAGAGACAGCCCTAATCTAGAAGGGTTTACTGCACTAGAGAACTTAAATTTCGTTAGAAATTATATCTGGGTTTTAAATTGCGATTCGGTTGAAAATCTTAATGGTTTTGAAAATATAGAGCATTTAGATTACAGTTTCCGTTTAATAGGAAATGAGAATCTCAACGATATTTCAGGCTTTGTTAATTTATCGGGAACATACCAGTTTGGTATTAGAATACTGGACAATCCTAATTTATCAATGTGCAATATACGTACGGTATGTGAGAATCTTTATGTTGACGATATAGGATATTTCGAGATTGAAAATAATGGAGTTGGATGTAATTCCATTCCTGAGGTGGCAGATTTGTGTGGTGCTGTACCTATTCCCGACATAAACTTTTTAAATGCGCTTTTAAACCATACACCTATAATCGATGCGAATAGTGATGACCTCATTCAGTACTCAGAAGCTGGCCTATTTACAGGAGCTTTACAATTGAAGAATAAGGAAGTTTCTAATTTTGAAGGACTGCAGACCTTTGTCAACGCATCAGAAATATTTGTGTCGCAGAACGTGATGGCATCACTCAATTTAAGTCAGAATTTAGAAATGAATTCCATTGACTTTTCAAACAATCCCAATCTGCAAAACGTTAACCTTAAGAGCGGAAAAAATGAAACCATCGACACTTTTATTGGTACAAACTGTCCAAACCTGCAGTTTGTATGTGTAGACGATGTAGATTTTGCTGTAGACAACTTTACCAACATAGACCTGCATGTAACCTTTGTGGATGACTGTGGGGAACTAGTGCTGGCTGTAGAAGACTTTAATCTTGCTGAAACGGTTTCGGTATTTCCTAACCCGGTTTCAGAGACGCTCACCATTTCGATAGCGTCAAATATCAAGGTTAAAAAAGTTGAACTGTATTCGATAAGCGGTCAAAAGCTGCTGGAAACTTCAGCAAAACAATTAAATATGAGCGACCTTTCTGCAGGGATTTACTTTGTGAAGGTGATTTCAGAAAAAGGAAGTGTGACTAAAAAAATTGTTAAACAATAATAAACACGCAACCTTTTAGCATAGTTTTTGACTATTTTAGTGAAAACAATGCCATGAAATATATTTTATTGTTACTTGTAAGTAGTCTTTTAGTTGCTTGCGGTACTACCGTGGGCGTAGATTATGATAAAAAAACAGACTTTTCTCAATACACTACCTATAATTTTTACCCTTCTATAGATTCTGGATTAAACGATCTGGACGATAAGCGTATCCAGCAAGCTACAGATAGTTTGCTGCAAGAACGTGGCTTTATTAAGTCTGAAACCCCACAACTGTACGTTAACTTTTTTGCCAGAGAAAGCATTTCCAACTCCCGAAACACATTGGGCATAGGCATTGGCGGTGGAGGTGGTACTGTAGGAGTAGGGGTAAGTGGTGGTATTCCTATTGGTGGACGCGTTGTAAACCAACAATTCACTATGGATTTTATAGATGTTGCCAAAGATGATCTGGTATGGCAGGCCGTAGCCGATGGTGAATATAAAGAGAAAGCTTCCCCGGCTCAAAAAGAAGCGCACTATTGGAGTGTGATCGCTAAGATCCTGAAGAAATATCCGCCGAAAAAATAAAGAGAGATTTAGTCTCGCTTTGGTCTGGAGAGCTTAAAATATTCATTGGTGGTTTCGTCAAGGCGTCTTACGATATTTCTGAAATTCTCTTCGTTTGGTTTTAGGTCAACATAGTTGTCAATAACGGTACTTCTTTTATAAATAA
>CENR01073674.1_pt1 | contig 10283 bp, 8 predicted proteins | sample 530181 | NCBI WGS metagenome assembly CENR01 (sample SAMEA2619677, study PRJEB7988) | marine metagenome | biome: marine biome (ENVO:00000447); feature: surface water layer (ENVO:00002042); material: "saline water (ENVO:00002010), including plankton (ENVO:xxxxxxxx)" | depth 5 m | reverse complement strand
AGAGCTTCTTCTTCTGTTTCAGCAACATAGATGGATCCTTCAGGCCCATACCAGGCAGGAATCCGGTGGCCCCACCAAAGTTGACGTGAAATACACCAGGGCTGAATATTTTCAAGCCAGTGATAATAGGTTGCTTTGGATTGTTCCGGAATCAATTCAACCTTATTGTCCTTGACGGCTTTAAGGGCAGGTTTTGAAAGCGTTTTCGCATCGACAAACCATTGATCCGTCAAGTAAGGTTCAACGATAACGCCTGTACGTTCGCACTTGGGCAACATCATGCGTGTTTCTTCAACCCGATCCAGAAGACCTTGTGCACTTAGATCAGACACAATTTTCTTACGTGCGTCAAAGCGCTCCATTCCCTGGTAAGAAACTGGAACCTTATCATTAAGGCAGGCATGGTCATCAAGAATAGAAATGATCTCAAGGTTATGGCGTTGACCTACGTCAAAGTCATTAAAGTCGTGGGCAGGAGTAATCTTTACAACACCTGTGCCTTTTTCGGGATCTGAGTACTCGTCCGCTATAATAGGGAGGCGTCGCCCTACAAGTGGCAGGATAACATGTTGCCCTATCAAATGTTGATAACGTTCATCCTTTGGATTGACAGCAACGGCGGTGTCTCCTAACAAGGTCTCGGGGCGAGATGTTGCGATCGTCAAAAAAGTCGTAGGGTCTTTTTCTAATGGATATTTAATATACCAATATTGTCCTGTCACTTCCTCATTGTGAACCTCAAGATCGGAAACAGCCGTTAATAGGGTAGGATCCCAGTTGACAAGTCTTTTGTCACGATAAATTAACCCTTCTTTGTGAAGAGAAACGAATGTTTTACGGACAGCATTGCAGAGTCCTTCATCTAACGTAAAACGCCCTCGTTCCCAGCAGGGGGATAATCCAAGGCGTCGCTGTTGATTTAAGATAGTGCCACCGGATTCCTCTTTCCATTGCCAGACTTTTTCAACGAACTTATCGCGTCCTAAATCGTGGCGTGAAATGCCTTGCTCTGCCAGTTGACGCTCAACAATAATTTGAGTGGCAATCCCGGCGTGATCCATACCGGGCTGCCAAACAACCTCGCGTCCCAACATTCGATGATAGCGTACAAGAATATCCGGCAATGTATAAGTTAAGGCATGCCCCATATGAAGCGTACCTGTGACATTGGGAGGGGGCATCATTAAAACATAGGGGGCCGCTGAATTTGATTCTGTTTGTTGTTGCCGGGATTGTATAGCAAAAGAGCCTGTTTTTTCCCATGCCTTATAAAGAGACTGTTCTGCGGTAGCAGGATTAAAAGTTTTGTCGAGCATTGTACCCTAATTCCATTTTAAAATCTTAATCAGCACCATAAAAGAGTGTTTGCTTTATAGCAAGGAATATCCAGAGCTTCACCTTTAGGAAAGGATCAAAAAGATTTCCCAGGGTTATAGACGTTTTGAAAGGAAAATAGCTAATTTTGTTATATTCTTAATACCAGTTGTAAGAAGTTTGTAACCAGGGGTGTCTTCAGCACCATGGTGAAGGCCCGTTTCCTTGTGCTCTAGTTCTTCTGCGCGGAATTGTGCAATTTTATTTTTCAAATCCTGTTCTGGTGCTTTAAAAGTTTTTAGTCTTTCTTCCTGCTCTTCATAGTGTTGATCAATAACGTCTTCGACCGCGACGGTACAAGCCATGGCAACTTTCTCTCCCAAAAAACCTGTCGCATACCCAAGAAGAAAGCCGCCTGCATGCCAAAGAGGCGATAAGAGAGTGGGGCGTATGCGACGATTGACAAGCTCATTGGAGAAATAGTCTAGATGAACTTGTTCCTGGTCTTTCATATGTTTAATTGTTGGAACGCAGGAACTACCTTTCAAGGCGGCTAATTGACCTTCATAAATACGCTTTGCTCCGTATTCTCCGGCATGATTAACACGAATCATGCTAGACAGTTCTTCCTGTTCTGTTAACTCACCGGGTAAACGTTTCAAGGACATTAGGGGTTCTCTCTTTTGATTTTAAGGCGCCTTTGAAGGCAGAGAAGTAAATAAACAAAAAAGGTCAGATTATAAAGAATGCCATAACCTGCCATTGAAACTCCAAAAAGTTCCCAGGGAATTTCTGCACAAGAAACAGGAGGCCCTTTTTCAAGACTTGCTCTCAATTCCTCAAGGGTTGCTGCTTTTTTGGCGCGACATACTTTTGGTGCCGGAACAATTTTTTGTTCAACAAGGACCTGGTATGTGGCAAGCCCCGCATTTCCCAGGGTTAATCCGGCAAGTATTATAATAGAAACAATCCATTTTTTGTCATGAGCAGGGATAATCCAGACAAAGAATAAACTGGAGAGCAGGAAAAGTGCGTAGAAAAAATAACGCTGATAATAGCAAAGTTCGCAGGGACGCAGACCAAAGATAAATTCTGCCCCATAGGCTGTTGCAAGCGCAATTAGGGCACCACAGGCAACAATCAGAAAAGGCAGTTTGTTTTGAAAAATAAACACAATTTTTCTCCCTTTCTTATATTTCCTAAAGCTCCCCGATAGAGGGTTATTTCCCTAAGCGGTCTTAAAGAAATCAATACTTGAGGAGCTTACCATATTTTTCTAAAAGAAAGAGGAGAAAAACGCACTGATCTCCGAGAGATATTTAAAAATAATAAATCCCCCTATAAGAGCCAGAAAACTGACTGTTGTGACAAATCCCAAATTTTTATCAAGGTAATCCCTGACACCTGGTCCAAAATAGTAAATAAGGCCCGCCAAAGAGAAGAATCGGAAGCCCCGGGCAATAATTGAAGCGATAATAAAGGTTGTCATATCAAGTCTGGCAACGCCACTTGAGATTGTGACAATCTTATAAGGGATTGGTGTCAAACCCTTTAGAGCAATAATCCAGAATCCCCATTCATTAAAATCTCTTTGGAGCTTTTCGAAAGCGGCTTCCATATGATAATTTTCGATAATCCAGACGCCTATACTTTCATATAAGGCATACCCGATGTAGTATCCCAGAACCCCTCCCACAACAGAAGTTAAAGTGCATAAGATGGCAAGACGCCAGGCCTTTTCACGATTTGCCACCAACATTGCAATATAAAGAGGGTCCGGTGGAATAGGAAAGAATGAACTTTCTACAAATGAAACCAGAGCAAGTATATAGGTTGCACTGGGCCGACTCGCGTAATTAATAATCCAGTTATAAGATTTACGTAACATATTTCATCAATATTTCCTGGTGTCTTGCCTCAACATAACCTAATCTTTCTTGTTACGTTGACGTCCAAAGTTACCAAAGATTTGTTGAGTCCAGGATTGATCCCCGGTTGCAGAGGTTGTTACACGACGAACCGGGGCAATATCATGTCCTTTTCCGTCAAGTTCATGAATTTCTTCAACAGTATTAGCAGGGGAAAATTGAATTTTGATAACACCTGTGTCAAGAATTTTAGGGTCAAAGAAAGAAACTGTTGACGTTTTTCTGTGCATATAAAGCCATACCTTGTCGTTAAAGGCAGGAATAGATGAAGGACTTCCAAGGTGGCGTAAAACATCTTCTTTTGTAGAGATTCCCGGACGAATTTGATCAAGCTGTTCTTTTTCAAGGACTTTTCCTCGTTGATCTATGCGAGGTGTGCAGGCCCCGAGCCCCGCAACACAGATAAAGGTAAAAGCAATCTTTAAAAAGCGAACACTCATAATTCTTCCAAAAAAGTTAAGTTAGTACAGGTCTAGCAAATTTCAGTACCCTTCTCAATCATAGAATGGCCCTGGATAAAAATCTGTTTTAGGGGGGCTAGTGATCAGGTCACGGTATTTTTTTAGTCTTGGGTTGAGATTTTATCTTTGTTGATGCGAAACAAGACCGCATATAAAACAGGAACAACGCCAAGGGTTAAAATGGTTCCAATTCCAAGGCCAAAAGCCATTGTATTGGACATACCATAAAATAAGGGATCCCTGGATATAATCAGGGGCATTAATCCCAGAATTGTTGTAACAGTTGTCATAACAATAGGGCGCAGCCTTAGTAAACAGGCACTGATAATAGCCTCAATAGGGTCTTTACCGAAAGCACGCTCAATATCAATACGATCAATCAGGACAATAGCGTTATTAACAATGATACCGGCAAGAGAGTACAAGCCAAGGGTCACCATAAAACCAAAAAAAGATCCCGTGAGAATAAGACCCAGTGAAGCCCCAATAATAGCCAGAGGAATAGTCATAACAATGATCAGGGGGCGTCTGAAAGAATTAAATTGAAAAACAAGTAAAACCAGAATAATGCCAATTACGAGTGGGACATTGGCTGCTAGAGCTTTTTGAGCTCGTGCCGAGTCTTTGATGACTCCGTCATAAGCTATTGAATGATTAAGCGGTAACGTTTCAGAGATTTTTTTAAGCTTTGGATCAACAAGCATTTTCAAGTCTTCAGCTGTCATATTAAGATTTTTGGCTTCGATTGTAATGGTGCGGAATAAATCCTGGCGCTCAATACGGGCATATTGATTCATGGGAGAGAACGTCGCAATTTGGAACAAAGGGACGTTGGTCCCGCGTGCTGAAGAAAAAACATTCATGCTTCTAATGCGGTCAAGATTGAAACGTTCTTCGGCATCTGCACGCATAATAATGGGGATGATCTCATCCTTTTGTCTGAATTTAGTGACTTGCATACCATCAAAGTAAGATTGCATTGTCAGGGCAATATCAGCAGAAGTAACACCTGCGCGGCGGGCTTGTTGCTGGTTTACTTCGACAAGAATTTTGGTTGTTCGATTTTCCCAGTTTGTTCGAATGTCTGTAGTGTGAGGAATAGAAGCAAATAAGGCTTTAATATTCTTTGCTGTATCATATAAAATATCGGCATCCGGGCCAATAACTTGTACTTCTAGTTTGCTTGAATCGCTGGGACCAAGAAACATTCGTGTTACGCGAACAAAAAGATCCGGGAAGTTTTGCTGAAAGCCTTTCCTAAGTTTTTTCATTGTACTCTCAACATGATCCAAATCATCGATGTTAAGAGCAATAAATCCTTTGTTATCAGCAGGGTCATCAGGAGAGAGAGATAGAACAAAACGAGGCCCCCCAAAGCCTGCATATCCTGTAAAGGAAGTGACATGCGGAAAGCGTTCTTTTTTATGAAGCCAGGTAAAAATATCTTTCATACGACGATTTGTTGTGCGTGCAGAAGTATCAGAAGGGAGTTCAACATAAAGTAAAATCTGAGCTCGGTCGGAGTCCGGGAAGAATTGTTTTGGGACAAAAGTCATCAGAGCAATGGAACCAATGAAGGCGGCTGTCATTAAAGACAGGAAAAGTTTTCGATGCCGGAGAGACCATACCAAGAACGTTCGATACACGGTAAAGAACTTTTCTTTGAGAGGTATTTTTTCAGGTGTTGTTTTCTCAAGAGGAGTAATCTTTAAGAAATAATAGCAAAGAGTAGGTGTAATACATAAAGCCATTAACCAGGATGTCATAAGTGATATTAAAATAACGAGGGAAATAGAACGTGTATATTCCCCGGCAACATGTTCGGCAAGCATAAGAGGTAGGAAAACCAATATTGTTGTAAGAGAAGATACCAGGAGAGGAATGGCCAGTTCCTTACCACTTTCTTTCATGGCAACATCTCGGGAACTTCCTTCTTCAAGGCGCCGTTTAAAGTCTTCGGCAATCACAATGCCATTATCGACCAGTAACCCCAGGGCTATTATCAGGGTGGAAAGGCTCATCCGTTCAAGAGAAATATTAAAAACATTCATAAGGGCCAGGGTGACCAACATAACAAAAGGAACAATGGTTCCCACAATTAACCCTGTACGAATCCCAAGGAATAAAATGACAACAACAAGGACAATCAGGAGAGTTTGAAGAACATTCCAGGACACGCCGGTAACAGTTTTTGAGACGGCTTCTGCCTGATATGTCGCAACATCAAGTTGATACCCGGTGGGAAGTGTTTCTTCAACAGCATCAATACGCGCTTTCATGCGTGGAGAGAATTCAAGGACATTATAGCCGGATAACATCGAAATAGCGAACATGATAGCGGGCTTGCCGTTATAGTAAGCAGTTTGAAAGGGGGGATCTATATAACTTTTCTTGAGAGAAACAATGTCGCCAAGGGGAATCACCTCTTCAGATCCAGGAAGCGAAATCAGTGTTTTTTCTATATCTGAGAGAGTTTCAAAATTGCCTGTTGGTTCGATAATAAAATTCTTCGACCCGGTATCAACGGATCCCCCTGGCCTTATAATATTCTGATTTTGTAAAATAGAGACAAGCTCATTTGGGGAAATAACAAGTCGGGCCAGTTTCGCATTGGAAATTTCCAGAAAGATACGCTCTTCCTGGACACCCAAAACATCAATTTTTTTTGTACCTTTAACACTGTAAAGCGTATCACGAATATGTTTGGCCATATCGTTCATGTCAGCTATTGTGAAGCCGTCAGAGGTTAAGGCGAGAGTAATCACGGAAACATCACCAAACTCATCATTAACAAAAGAAGGCTGAGTTCCTTCCGGAAGATTTGGGTGAATCCTGGTGATCTTATTCCTGAGATCTTGCCAAATAAGATCAAGATCAAAATAGCGGTCTTCAATTTCAACATGAATGATTGATTCACCTGTCAGGGATGTAGATCGAATTTCCTTGATCTCGGGAATTTTACGAATTTCACGTTCCAGTTTTTTTGTAATCAGGTTCTCGACACGTTCTGGATTTAATCCTGGAAAGCTTGTTGTAACAATGGCTTCACGGATTGTAATTTCTGGATCTTCACGGGCTGGAAGTGTGAAGTAACTTACTCCTCCAAAAACAAGAAGAACGGCGAGGATCATAAAAACCAGTTTGCGGTATGAGAAAGCCCACTCAGTTAACGTCACACTTATACCCTTTAGTTATATTTCCTGGGCCCTGTTCCCAGGAGAGAAACTTTTTGCCCTTCATGAAGATAATTAACGCCGGCAGTTGCAATAATCTCGCCTGGTTTTAATCCTTTTGAAATCATGACTTCGTTATTGTTAATATTCTCGGTCTGTACCTGGCGTTTGTGCACAAGATGTGTTTTGGGATCATAAACAAAAACATGGGTTGTTTGTTTTTCCCCGGCAGCAAGAGCTGTTGGGGGAACCTTTATGACCGAGCCTGTATAGCCTGTACGACCTCGCCCCATAAAGGTAAAGTCAACTTCAGCTGTCATTCCCGCGCGAAGGGAAGAAGGAGCCTTTTCTAAAAGAAGAGTCACAGGAAAAGCATTTGCAATTTCCGCTTGAGACCCAATTTCTGTAACGCTGGCTTTCAAGGAAGGAGACTGAATAGCAGGAACATATGCTTTATACGGATGATTTTTTTCAATAAAATCGATTAAGGTTTCCGGGACTAAAACAGAAATTTCCAGACCGTTGTTACCCTCAATTTCAAAACAGGTTTGTCCTGCATTCACTTGTTGAGATGGTTCAATTTTACGTGCGGTAATACGACCATCATATGGAGCACGTAAAGTTGTATCGATTAAGTCTTTTTGGCTGAGGTCAAGTTGAGCCTGAGCAATTTTGACGCTGCTTTTGGCACGATCAAAGGCTGCTCTGGCATTATCGAACTTTGATTTGGAAGTCCACCCTTGCTTAAATAATTTCAATTGACGCTTAAATTCATTTTCAGCATCAATCAATTGAGCTTTTGCCTCCTGAACCTTTCCTTTAGAAGCTTGTGAATTAAGCTGGTAGCTTCGTTCATCAAGCTCGGCGAGGATTTGGCCTTTTTGGACCTGGTCCCCTAAATTGGCGTGGACTCCTAAAATTTTACCACCGATTTCAAAACTTAATTTTGTTGTTTCTGCTGATTTTAGAATGCCGGAAAGTCTTCTTACCTGGCATAAATCGGACTCGCTGACTTTTATCCAGGCAATAGGGCGGGGATGATTGTTTTGGGGAGGAAGTTCTTCAGAACACCCAATGATGCTTATAAGAACGCCCAAAAGAGAGACGGTTTTAATCGGTGGCTTAACTTTGGGTAACACGTTTTTATCATCCCTGATTAATTGCCTTATTATCATGCAAGAATCTTCATAAAAGGTAAAGAAAACGTCAATCGGATTTATACGAAATCAAAAGGTTTTAAGAATATGAGCTGACGGGTACCTGTCTTTAATTTTTATAATGTGTTTCGGGGTTTATTAAAATGTGACATTCTTTTACCCATGATTCTTCTCTTTTACGAGATTGTACAACAAAATAGAGAATACTAGATAAATTATAGAGAGCCTCTAATTTATTTCTGTTATATCTTGCCCCAATTTCGCCAACATCAGGATTTGGAACTCTGTTTTTATTTAAGTTTTCAAGGGCTTTTTTAATGACTCTTTTTCCTAAATCTGACTTTACATAAGTTAGGTAAGGGGATGATTCACTTTTGGCTTTTTCTATAACATTTTCTACGTTAAATGGTGTGGAAATTTTTTGCCCCTCATTCTCTTCCCAATGAATAAGAGAATATCGGCGGTGGCGCTCGGAATTAACGTCATGTTCTCCTGCTACAGACCATGAAGATGAACTGTAAAAAAGAAACACGAATAAGATGTTTAAAAGTAATTTGTGATCGATCATCATAAAAACCATACTATACTTGTAATGTTTGAGTTTATAGGAAGGAAGCAATCTTTTATAGATTCCCAACTTCTTTATTAATTATCAGGGTGGCGACGGTTTTTAAGAAGCTCTTTTATTTCTTCCAGGCGTTTTTTTGAAAAGTCTTTATGACGTTCTTCCAAAGCCTCAATTTGTTCTCCCTCCAGGTTTATTCGGTGTGTCTCGCGTAAAATGGCTTCGTGATAGGCTTTGTTATTTGTGTAATATGCAACTGCACGGCGAATCAGGCGATTTGATGGAACGTCTTTTTTGCCTTTGACGCGATCCAGAATATCTTGCTCTATTTGACGTTTTAAGGGCTTAGGGTCTGCCATATTAAAAGCGGCAGGATAAACCTTTGATAGCCATAGTAATGTCACTTTTCTTAAACGATGACTTTGCTTTTTTTGTTCAATCTCGAGGGGGGTTAGGGTATTTTTTTCTGTCATGTTGCTCTCTTCAAAACGGGGTTGGTAGGTTCTTCATACAACGCCAGGGTTTGTTTGTTAATTAAATCTTGCGCAAAAAGGGTCAGGGCGCGTGAACGGCCAGCATATCCCATAGCTTGCCTCAAAGAGGCTTTCTGGCAAAGCCGTATTAATGCGGTTGCCAGCTCAGCTGTTTTTTTAGGGGGGACAAGAAAACCGCTGACGTTATCTTCAACAACATCACGGCATCCCGGGACATCTGTTGTGACAATGGGCAGACCAGAACTGGCGGCCTCTAAAAGAGATTTTGGCAACCCCTCCCGGTAGGAAGGTAGAACAGCAATATCAGAAGCTTGATATACACTGGCGACATCTTGTGTCGGGCCTCTAAACCGAACAGGATAATGCCTTTCAAGATGGTCTATCTCTTTGGTGGTAAGAGAACATGGGTTTTTGGAATCAATGTCGCCATAGAGATGAACTTCTGATAAGGGAATACATTCTTTTACAAGAGCGGCTGCCTCGCAGAGTTCCTGAAGTCCCTTATCCCAGAGTAAACGCCCAACATAAGTGATCATAAGAGATTTATTCGTTGGTGAATCAATAATCTTTTTTGGGGAAAAACAGGTTGTATCGACACCGGACCCGGGAATAAGAACCACGTTGTCGCGTGCTAAAAACCCTTTTTTAACAAGCAGTTCATGATCATCTTTATTTTGAAGAACCAGAAGGCTTTCCGGTTGGTTAAGGGCTGTCCGCATTGGCAGACGTATGGCAGAGCGCAAGCTGCGCGCTTTTAAGGAAGAGGAAGAAAAAAGATAGCCGAGTCCTCCAAAAGCATTAATAACTTTGGGAACGCCTGTTTTTTTTGCGACAAAAGAGCCGTAAAGTGTGGGTTTCATGGCGACATGGTGGGCAATATCGGGTTGAATCCTCTGGTACAGGGTAAACAATTCACGGATTGTTGAAAGATCTTGAAAAGGGTTCAGACGGCTTCGATGAAGTTTATGAAGGCTGTGATGTTCAAATCCCTTTTCCTGGATTTCCAGAGTAAGTTTTGACGGTGTTGTAGCAACATGCACCTGATATCCAGCTTTTTGGGCTGCTTGTGCCAAAGACAAGCGATGAGATAGAAAATAGGAGGCTTCGGAAATTAGAAAAAGAAGTTTTTTCCCCAAGTTTTTTGGACCTGGAGTCTTGGTCGTGCTAGCATCTGAATATGATAAATATTCT
>CENR01004492.1_pt1 | contig 10297 bp, 11 predicted proteins | sample 530181 | NCBI WGS metagenome assembly CENR01 (sample SAMEA2619677, study PRJEB7988) | marine metagenome | biome: marine biome (ENVO:00000447); feature: surface water layer (ENVO:00002042); material: "saline water (ENVO:00002010), including plankton (ENVO:xxxxxxxx)" | depth 5 m | reverse complement strand
CGCCCGAGTGGGCGTCGGTCCAATATACGAGGAGATCATTCGGTCGGATCCGTTCAGAATCGACGAAATCCACCCGGCGCAGGGCGTTTACGCCGCGCTCGTCCGGCGCAGGAAGCCGGATTTGCTCGTCAGGCTCTTGGCCTTCTTCTTGGCCGCGTTCCGGTCACGAGCCGTATGAATGAGGCGATCAAGACGCGTTTTTTTCAGGACCTTGGTCACCTCGCGGGGCACCTTGTACAGCACAAGCACGCCGCCGACCCGTTCAAGATCCGCGCTCAGCTGCGCTAGCGCGCCCAGCACGCTCGACGCGAGAGTCTCCGTGTTCCGCATCGACAGCACGATCAGACGCGAGTTGTGCGCACGGCACAACGAGGAGATCTCGGCGCGAAGCTTCCCGGTGTCCAACGACCGCAGCGAACGATCATTCAGCGACGCACGGATGATCCCATCCTCCACACGCACGCTCAGCAGCTCGGTGTTGGGACGACGGTCTGATTGTGATGGATCCGGCGCAGGATGCCCCGGCTCCGAATCGTGGAGTTCGATCCGCATAATGTGTCCCCCGTAATGCCCGAATGGGCGGCAAAGACACCCACAACTTGCATTCCAAACACATCACAATCAAGCCACAACACGCCACACGCGCATCGCAGGTTCGCTCTGTGTCGGTCTTGGGACTATCGGGCCTTCGCACAGACCGCGGGAGCGATCTCGAAGCCCAGCACGCCAGCGGCGGACAACGCATCGACCCCATCGATCGAAACAATCTTCTCGGGGTTCGTCTGTCCGGAAACGATCGAGACCTGCGCCGGCTTGCACCCCAGCGACCTGGCGAAGAGTTTCACAATCGCCTTGTTCGCCTTGCCGTCCTCGGGCGGAGCGCTGATGCGCACCTTCACACGATCGCCCAGCAAGCCCGCGATCGAATCGCGCGAAGCGCCGGGGACCGCCTTGACACGGATCGTCAATGGACTGCTGCCGTTTACTCGCACGGAGAGTTATAGCGCTCGATGAACTCCATCACATCCATAATGTTCACGGCACCATCGCTGTTGAAGTCGGCACTGCTGTCCTGAGCGATGTACGCGCTGAGCATGCGTGAGATGTCATAGAAAGTGAATCGACCGTCGCGGTCCATGTCCGCCGGGTGATACGCGTACACGACCGATTGATGATCGATCGTCGGGTTCTCGATAATGGTGTACGAACCGTCGGCCCACTCGAACCGCACCTGGTCGACCTCTTCGATGATCTCAAGCCCGAAATGCACCGTCAGTTCCGACTGCCCAAGGTAACTGCTCGCGCCGTCGACCACCCGCAGATGGTCCTTCCCGCCGTATGTCGCGATCACACGCGTCCCGTACCCCATGGGCGCAAGACAGGGGTGCAGGTCCGTGTTGATGTCGAACCGAAGGAAATGCGTGAAAGGACGCCCCTCGAAGCCGAGATCGTTGCGGTACAGGCGGAACGGCCCGTCGTTGTCCACGAAAGCGAGGTCCAGATCACCGTCACGGTCATAGTCCAGGTGCACCAGCCCACGCCCGTCGATGTTGAACGAAAGCCCCGCGATGGAGGACTGGTCGTTGAAGTTGCCAAGCCCGTCGTTGTTCCAATACCGCGTCGGCTCGCTCGGCCACTGCGGCCAGCCGTTCGTCGCGATGATGTCAACATCCCCGTCGTTGTTGTAATCACCCGAAACGACACCCCAGCCCCAGCCGTTGTCGCTCACGCCCCGAACCGTTGCCTGATCGAGGAAGATCGGCGTGCCGGATTCATCGACACTCACGCCCATATACAGCGTGTTAAAGTAGTTCGCGCTCGAAACGAAAATGTTGGTCATGAACCAGTCGAGCATCCCATCGCCGTTGAAATCATTCAGCGTGGAGCCCATCCCGTTGTGGTCCTCCGTGATCCCCGCCGCCTCGGTCGCATCGCGGTACGAGATCCGCCCATGCTCATCAGGACCGTTGTTCACATACAGACGCGAGGTCTCGAAGTCGCATGTCAGAAGCAACTCCGGGTACCGGTCCCCATTGATATCCACGATCTTCGGCGTAAACCCACGAAGCACAAACGGCGGCTCGGGGAGCGCCTCATCACTGATGTCCGTGAAGTACCCGTTCCCATCGTTCTCAAACAAGCGGTTCCCATCCGCCCCGGGAGTGAACTGCCAGGTCGCCGCGAAAAGATCAAGATCGCCATCGAGATCCACATCGCCGAACGCGGCACCCTTGCCCGCCACGATCGACATCACCGAGTTCACGCCCCGCTCGCTCGCTTCCTCCGTGAACGACCAGTTGCCCATCGCATCAGGACCCTGATTGATGTACAGCAGCGCGTGACCGGGCTGCGCCTGCTGGTCGGCAGGCCCGAACGACTGCACAAACAGATCCGGGAGCCCATCGTTATTCACATCACCGACCGCGCTGCCCTGCCCCATATGAAGCCGATCGATACCCCATGCGCCCGCCTGCTCTTCAAAGGTCCCGTCCTGCTGATTGATGAACAGCATGTCCGCAACGGTGCCGAGCCCCGGAAGGAAAATATCGGGATACCCATCGAGATTGAAATCGCCAACGCTCACGCCGCCGCTCATCACATCGTGCTGACCCGTGTACGAATCAATCGGCACCGTGATCGCGTTCACATTCGCGACGGTGTTCACGAGCGTGTAATCCGGATCAGTCGCGACCGCGACAGTCGAGACGGCACCAAGGGCAAGCAGCGCGGGGAGCGCAATGAAGCGAGTCTGCATCATGTCAGAGGTTCCATATCTGGCGTCTCACATAAGCCCGCCGGGTCGAAAAGGGTGCACAGCAGTAATCAAAGGGGAGTTGACCCCAGTAAGAATGACACGGATTCGACCCAAGATCAAGGTTGAAGCCCACAGAAGGCCCAAAACAGCACAAGGATCGCGCTCCAAGTCCGATACAGATTCGATCGCGACCCACCCCCCGATGCGTTCTGTGCCGCAAAGGACGCCACGCCCCCAACTTATTTCGTTGCCGCCGTGCCCCGCCGATTCGCAAAGATCGCCGTCGAATCGCCCCCCAGCGACTCCAGATCACGCACCGGCCCGCTCACCACCCGCTCGAACGCCATCTCCGCGTTCGCCCGGCTGTATTCCGTCCCGATAAAGTGACGCCCCATCGCGTGCGCCACCACACCCGTCGTGCCAGACCCCAAAAACGGATCCAGAACAGTGTCACCCGGGTTCGAGCTGCACGCGATCACCCGGCGCAGATACACCTCCGGAAGCTGGTTGTCGTGCTTCTGTCGGCGTTCCTTGTTGTTGCCCTGGATGCGCCCCCAGTACTTCCCATACCACACATCCATCGGCACCCGCATCCCCGCAGGCATCCCGTCCTTCTTATTCTCCGTCCGCGGATCCCCATAAATCGCCCGCCGATCCGAAACCTCAAGGATCGGATCCGGGTTCCATGTCCGCCGATACGGATCTTTGCTGAAGTACAACGCATGCACCTTGGAGTTGATGAACCGCCCCTTCGTGTTCTGCCCGAAGCGATAGTGCCACACGCACCAGTTCACCATGTGCATCCCGATCTTCTTGAGATGCACCACAATCTCCGCGGCCGAGTCGTCAGGGATGTTCACCCACATCGACCCGGTCTCTTTGAGCGACTCCGCACAGATGTTGAGCCACTCCTCCGTGAACGAAAGATACTGCTCGCGCGACATCGCCGCGTCGTCCCACGCATCGCCCGTCTGATGCCGGTCATAATCCCGCGCCCAGTTGAACGGCGGGTCCGCGAACACCAGATCCACCTCCGAGTCCCGCACCGCGTCGAACTCAAGCAGCTTCTCCCGACAATCCCCGATCCGCACCGACGCCACAACCCCCGTGTCGGGGTGCGTGTGCGTGAGATCCGGTTCACTGGGCTTGCTTGGCATGATTGGAGTGTACGCCTCACCCCCTCCTCGCGCCACCACGAATGAGTTCAATCACCGTGATCTTGCCACGACGACTTCCACTCTGGGTGCCACTACTCGACGCGCAGCGGCGCAGTAGTGTCTTCAGGTATACAACAAGAGCACTACTGCGCGACTTCGTCGCGAGTAGTGGCACCCTGATCACCCCATTTCCCCATTTCTCTGCGTCTCTGCGTGATCTTCACGCCCTCTGCGTTCAGTCCTCTCTTCTCTGGCTTCCCCTCTTACTCTTCTCTATCTGATCCTTCATTCGGAATCTCAAACCACAACGCCTCGATCATCTCAAACCCTTTGGGATCGAATGCCTTGAGTTCTGCTCGCGTGAACGGCGAGAAATCGTTCTTCCCGAAGTACGACTCCGTCAGCTCCGCAAAGTACTCCCGCTCATTGCTCATCGCATAGTGCCGCCGTGTCTCGCCCGACACATGCTCCACCTCGTCATACTTCCCGCTCTTCTTCGCCGCCGCGTAGCAATCGCGAACACGAGCATGATCAAACCCGAGCACCAGGTCGTGATACGCGTGCGCCAGCTCATGAAGCACCATCAGCGGCTGCGCCTCCCGCGACCACGCCACAAAGTTCCGGGTGTTCGAAATCTCAATCCCCTTCTCCTTGTCCGCATTGAACCCGTTCTCCACCAGCCACTGCTTCCCCGGGTGATAGCACGCGCACGGATGATCCGGCGCCTCATGCTCAACCCAGAAAACGACCTTCCGCAGATGCTCATGGGTGTGCCCCGGTGTCAGCTCGATCACCTCCGCCAGCTTTTCCCCAAGCAACGCTAACGCCGGCTCCGTCGTCTCAGCCCGCGCCATCGCCGCCGCCGACACACGAACAGTAAACCCATGCATCGTCTGCACCGTGTACGAATCCGTCGCCTCATGCACAAAGGAAATGTCTTCGCCCCCCGGCTCCAACGCACCCACACCAGCACAGGCAAACAACAAATAGCTTGTGATCAATACTCGTTTCATAGCGCAGCCCCCATCATACAACAAACCCACCCACAGCGCTACCCCCACAGTCCCCACACTCCCCATCTTTCTCCCTACAGCTCTCCTTGCCCATCCACCTCCGCACACCAACCCCATCCTCCTCTTCCCCCATTTCCCCTCTTCTCTGCGCCTCTGCGAATCCTTTGCGCCCTCTGCGTTCAGTCTTCCTCTTCCCCCTTCGAGCCCTTCGCGATCTTCGCGTTCAACCCTTTCCCTCAATCCACCGCTGCGCACACCAGAATCCGCACCGGCGTCCCCAGGTGCCTCGCCCCCAGCAGCGCCAGCGGCCGACCCGCCCCTGCGATCGTCTTCCTGCACCGCTTCGGGTGCTTATACAACCCGTCCGTCCGCGTCCGACCCAGCCGCCCCCGCAGCCGATCAGGCAGCGAATCCAGCAGCTCCACATGCAGGATCACATCGATCACCCGCTTCTTCGTGATCTGCACCCCGATCCGCCAGGTGTCCCCATCGCCGATCGCATGCGGGATTTCCACCGTCTCAAACGCACGCAGCCACTCGATCGCCGCATACCCGCCGTCCGGCGAATACCGGATCACACGCACCGATCTGATATTGGTATTGCTCATTCAGTTCGTCCCCGAGCTATTCTATATCGATGCCCGACCAGTCCCCATCATCCCATACGCCCACCCTCAGCGTCATGATCCCATGCCGCAACAATCAGCGCACCATGGGGCGCGTCCTCGACTCGATCCGCGCCCTCGCATCCCAGCTCGTCATCGTCGATTCCGGCTCCACCGACGCCACCCTCGACCTCATCAACGCCTGCCGACAGTGGGGGACCTGCGAGGTCCTGCTCATCGAAACCCAATGGCGCGGCTTCGTCAAAACCAAACAGCTCGCCCTCGACGCCTGCACATCCGACTACACCCTCTGGCTCGATTCCGACGAACCCGTTTCCCCCAAGCTCGCCCAATCCATCAAAGCCGCGATGGCTAAGGGGGTCGACGCCGCCACCGTCAACCGCGTCGTCGAATACAAGGGCAAGCTCCTCAACCACTGCTGGCAGCCCGAGCACCGCCTCCGCCTCGTGAAGACATCCCTCGTCCAGAGCAACAAAGCCCGATTCGCCGGCATCGATCCCCACGACTACCTCGAGCTCGATCCCCCGCACTCGGCTCCTCTTCTCGAAGGCCCCCTCATCCACGAGTCCTTCGAATCCTTCGCCCAGCACATCGACAACGCCCGCCGTCTTTCCCTCGTCAGCGCCAAATCCATGCACGACATGGGCAAACGCACCAGCCCCCTGCGGCTCATGACCTCCCCCCCCGGCGCCTTCCTCAAGCAGCTCATCCTCAAGGGCGCCTGGCGCGACGGCTCCGCCGGCTGGCTCTGCGCCTCCACATCCGCGGCCGCAGCACTCATGAAGCACATGATGCTCTACGAGCTGCAGTGTGACTCAAGCGAATCATTGCGCGATGCTCCGGATATACAGAAGATGAAGCAGTATCAGCCAGTTTCGAATGTGCCGGATGTCATCGATGAGCGTCTTGGGGTTCTGAGCTTCGAACCTCAGATGGAGATGTTCGAGGGCAGAGTGAAGTTTGGTGGGCAGCGGATTCGTATAGCGGTTTCGGGCGAAGGTGGAGAGCTAAACCCTATCTCTCGCGAATCTGCAGTTCGAGTGCTAGACCGACTTGAATTACTCGTTGCGGATGCAAAGGCATATGGAGCTGATGAGTATCTTGATTTCTGGAATTCGAATCGACCTCACGATTGCAAGACCGAGTACACAAAGGATGACTTCGTTCGAGAGTTGTCGTTCTGGGGTTTTTCAGTGTTTCCAGAAGGTCATGTCAATTTTGAGTTTGAGTGCAACAGAGTCATGCCTGATCATGGGTTAACCGTGTCCGCAAGCCCAGATCATCAACTGGAAGAGTGTGTGATGGGCGGATGAGTAAGAAGCGGATCACAATCGCCATCCTGCCGGGTGCCCTGCTTTGACCCGCCAGGGCAAAGCAGGAACAAGCAACACCCAAACACCAACCCCCGCTTGGGTGCCACGACTCGCCGCACAGCGGCGCAGTAGTGCTCTTGAGAAACGAACAAAGACACGACCACACGACTCCGTCCCGAGCAGCGCCACCCCTCCCCTTCTTCTCTGCGCCTCGGCGTGACCTTTGCGCCCTCTGCGTTCAATCCCCCTCTCCCTCTTCGAGCCCTTCGCGATCTTCGCGTTCACCCAAAAAACTTCGCGCGCAGTGACCGGGTTTGTGCGCCGGGTGCCCTGCTTTGACCCGCCAGGGCAAAGCAGGAACAGGTGATCCTCAACAACCTGGCCTCTTGGGTGCCACTACTCGCGACATAGTCGCGCAGTAGTGCTCTTGAGAATCCACAGAAGACACTACTGCGCCGCTGCGCGTCGAGTAGTGCCACCCAGATCCCCTCTCCTCCTTTTCTCCGCGTCCTCCGCGCCCTCTGCCCCCTCTGCGTACCCATCCCATCTCCTCCCTCTTCGAGCCCTTCGCGATCTTCGCGTTCAACCAAAATCTCACCCGCATCTCACGATCTGTGCGCAGCTTTCTGTACATGCGCCCATTCCCCCTTGATCCCCGCTGCCACCGCCGTACATTCACGACATGACTCACGCACAGATCACCAACGAGCTCCTGCACGACCTCATCGCCGAGCCCATCTCCGTCATCGAGCTCTGCACCCGCTACGCGCTCACCATCGACGAGCTCCACGACATCATCACCTCCCCCGCCTTCACACGCCTCGCCGAGATGATCCGCGCTATCCAGCAGGCACGCGAATCCTTCACCCGCGCCCGCCTCGCACAGGTCCTCGAACGCATCGCCCTCACCGAGCCAACTTCCCCGGCCCACACCGAAACCATCCGCAAAGCCGCGGCCCACCTCGACCGCCAGCTCACCAAGTCCACCACCGAACCCCAGGACCAACCCCCACCAGACCCAAACCCAAACCCAGGCCCGGATCCCGACCAGGACGAACCGAACCCCGCAACACCTCAGCGTGTACCAGACCCAGCACCAACCACACAACAAAACGCTTCCCCACCTTCAGAATATCACGATCAACACACAACCCCGAGCCACCCCAACGCCAACGCCCCGCCTTGAGCAGTCGTGTTGCTGAGTGCCCCCTCTTGGGTGCCCGTAATCGCGGCGAAGCCGCGCATTGCGGCCAAAGCGACCATATCTCAACCACAGCCGCCCGAACTCAATGCCCTCTTGGGTGCCACTACTCGTCGCGCAGCGGCGCAGTAGTGCCCTCGAGAAGAAATCGAACACGCGGCAGATACGCCGGCGTACTCCGCGCATACGACTCAAACGCTTCGCCGAAGGACTCATGCAGCATCCCATCCTCATATGCAACACGCACGCGGCTGAGCGGATAAAGCACCAGAAACACAAGGAGACAACCAACCACGCTGGACATCACGGCACACGCACCACAGGCAATCAGCAGCATGCCCGTTTCAGACGGATGCCGAACCAATCCGTACAGCCCGCCCCGGAAAAGCGTGTGGTTGTGAACGAGACAAATGTGCGAAGTGAACGATGATCCCAACAACCCGATCGCGCGGACGCGCACCCAAATCCCAACCACCATAAGCACCGCGCCAAGCAGAATCAGCCCCTTGCCACGATGCCCTGCGAAGACATATCCGCCATCAAGGAAAGCAAACTCGACGACAAGAACACAGTGCAACAGGAGAAGCGAGAAACCTGTGAGATACGGGATCACAGCACCGCGAACATTCACGGCAGGGGCCAAATCCGCGCCCATGCTCTGCACACCCTCCCACAAAGTATGCACCGTCACCAATGACAGAAACACAATGATCGGAGGATCGGCAATCAAGCTGAAGTACGGCACATCACGCACGAAGAGCGGGATCTGCAACAGCAAGACATTGAGCAGGGCACCCGCAGCAATGACGAGTCGCTCAGCCACCCGCCAGAATACCTTTGAGGTGCGCCTGGGTCATACCCAGCGCCTGCCCCACCTCCGAGATAAAGCGGACCTCATCCTCATGGAACTCCCCGTCCGCGATGGCCACGAGGTATGCAGAACGGACAACCATCTCTTTGCCATGGTCGTTGAGCTGCCCACCCAGACGCGTGAGCGTATCCATCAGCGCCGACGGGTCGTGGTCCGCACGCTCGATCTCCGAAAGAAACGCATCCTGATCGAGGGGCGCGTTCGTCAGGCGTTCATACACTTCACGCGCTGTTTCAACTTCCGATTCTTCAATGCTGCCATCGGAGAGAAGCATCTGAATCATCGTCAGCTTGACGGCCTTGTGGAACTCCGCCTCCGCATGCTTCTGCTGGTCCGGGTCGAGATGAAGAACATCAGGCTTATAGGTGCCCTTGCACGCTCTGCATTCCACATACTCCCCGATCTTGTCCAGCGGGATCACCGGGATGAAATAAAGCGTGAAGAAACGACGAACCCGCTTCCGCCCAAACTCTCGCTCAGCATTACAGATCGGGCACTGGAACTGTCCACGCTGCGGGGTCGTTGTAATGCCTCTGGTTCCAAAAATGATCATACAAATCTCCGTACCGATGATGCGGCCTGAATGTGCAGCCACCAATGATTGCAGATGAAAACAGTATAATATTTTATCTCGCCAAGAGATGCGAGTTCCCTCCCCAAGCCGGATGCCCTGCTTTGACCCGCCAGGGCAAAGCAGGAACAAGCGACGCCCAACAACCAACACCCTTCTGGGTGCCCGTAATCGCGGCGAAGCCGCGCATTGCGGCCGAAACAACAACGCTCCAGCAAAACCTCAACGGCCAGGCGAACGAACAGTGAGACTACCGCATCGAGTGACGGAATGAAAAAGCGACTCATCTACATCCTTCTGTTCCTGATCTCGTCCGCGTTGCTCTGGTTCGCCCTGATGTTCAGGCAAGCGATCAACCACGCGCTCGATGTTTCAAACCGCGGTCACATGTACCGCAACTTCTTCGGCGCGCTCGAAATGTACACCGCTCAAACAGGCGCGTTCCCACCCTCGCTCGATGACATGCTGATCATCGAAACAGAGCTCGGGTACGAAGGCGTGCGTTGGCCTGAAGACGCAGAACTGATTGCGGATCTCATTCAGCCGAACTTCGACATCACACCCTCATCAGACAACCTGAATGCCTTTATCCCCAATTATGAGTTGAAAGCGGATTGGGGGGCACCGCATTGCGAGTTCTATTGGGCATTGATCATCGAGAATCTCAATCAAGAGGATTGAGTCTGGGTGCCCTGCTTTGACCCGCCAGGGCAAAGCAGGAACCGGCCGCACCCAAACACCAACACCCTCCCGGGTGCCCGTAATCGCGGCGAAGCCGCGCATTGCGGCC
>CENR01029637.1_pt1 | contig 10346 bp, 7 predicted proteins | sample 530181 | NCBI WGS metagenome assembly CENR01 (sample SAMEA2619677, study PRJEB7988) | marine metagenome | biome: marine biome (ENVO:00000447); feature: surface water layer (ENVO:00002042); material: "saline water (ENVO:00002010), including plankton (ENVO:xxxxxxxx)" | depth 5 m | reverse complement strand
GATAAGTCCGGGACTTGTCATCCGCCTGCTTCTTCCCTGTCACCTTCAGTGTTTGCTGCTCAGACTGAATACTCAGTTCATCTTCAGTGAACCCTGCCACGGCCATGGTAATCCGGTACTGGTCTTTATCCAGGCGCTCAATATTGTAGGGCGGGTAACTGGGCTGGCTCTGTTCTCGTTGAACAATGGAGTCCAGAAGTTGGCTTAAATGGTCGAAACCAACAGTTGAACGGTACAGTGGTGCAAAATCTAACGTTCGCATATTCATATCCTCATCGAGCAATATAAATGTTAATTAACTACCTATCTTTATCTTGCCTGTGACCACCATCGAACTTAAGTCCTTGCGGTCCAGCAAGTAGATCAGGCAGGCGAGTTATCACCATGATAACTCTGGAGGAGACCCCTACCGGGCATCGCCTCTTAATAACAAAGATGGGGTAGCAAAAATCTATTTCAAGGCTTTCGTATAATTTTTTTTGATTCTGTCCTGCAAACTGTATTGGCAACAGCTATAACTTCAATGTGACCAGGGATCGGTTACTTATCTGTCAGGGAGGACGGACCCCAGGCGCCAGAAAACTTGCTTCCTGTTGGTGCCTGGCTGTTTGCGGGGGCTGCTACGGCAGTCCCCGCATTTTTGGGATGTGGGTTGATATAAAATTTTACAGGTTGACAAATCTGTTGCGAAAGCAAGATTTCAACTAAATGTAACAAACGTTCTGCTAGTACTCAGTCAATGGTATTATACATACAATATTGTTTGTAACTTATTGACTATTATGCCCCGACGAACCAAAGCAGAAGCACTTGAAACCCGAAACACGATCCTTGACGCTGCCATTGATGTATTTTTTGAAAAAGGTGTCAACAGCTCTTCACTGAACGACATAGCCCGACAGGCAAACGTTACCCGGGGTGCCATTTACTGGCATTTCAAGAATAAATTACATATTTTCTCAGCACTTCATGATCAGCTTCACTCCTACCTTGCTGATACCATATTCAAAGATTTACAGAACGACCACCCACACCCATTACTTCAGCTGGAGCGTCTATGTACCGAATTGTTAGTCGAACTTCAGCATGATCAGAACCGATTCAAAGCGCTAAGCATTGTGTATTTACGCTGTGATTATTCAGGGGAAATGGGGCAATTTCTGGAACAGCAGAATGTAAACCGGCAAAGAACAATCAACCTGTTCTCAAGTTATTTTAAACGTGCCAAACTCCACGGCCACCTGCCTAATGACATTAACCCACAGACGCTTAGCGCCGCTCTGCTGGCTTACATCAGCGGTATTGTTATTGAGTTCATACGATCCCATCCTGCCATTGACCTGGACACTGAAGGTGCTGGGTTCATGCGACTGTTTTTCCGTAATATGGGTTAAGGGTATATACTTCGGACATGACTAACCGCGAGTAGCGTTATGCGTCATGTTCAGCGAATACTCTGAAGCGCCTGTATCTCGCGCGGCAAGAAAGCGCGTGGTAATCGCAATACTGCTGTCCTTGCTGCTCCATACCGGTGCTGCAGGCAGTGCAGGCGTGGTTTATTGGTTGGCAAAAAGCACGCCAGAGCTGAACACAACACTTTCCCTGATAGTCCCAGCTACATTCAGTCAGAATCCAGTGAGCAACCCAAACAGCGCCCTCTCATATCACCCCAGGGCACACCTCAAACGAAAACTGTCAGTCAAATCCGAGAGAGAGACAGTCAGATTGCAATTACCTCCAATACAATCGAATCACTCCCAACACCTGAACCAATTGAACTACCTGAACCAATTGAATCCACTGTAGCAACTGAAACAACTGAAGCAACTGACAACGCAACGACAAGCAACACCGTCAGAGCCGCCAGCACTCTTGAACATATGCTGGTGCAGAATATTATCGCTACCGCATCGCAGGAGAATACGGCCATAGAGGTCACAGAAACAGTAAGCTCCCCCACTCCATCCTCTGACAGCAGCACCGTCACCCGCCCTCTTTCTGCGGCAATGCAACTCCCCCGCCATACTGTCCGCCTGGAGACCGAGATTGATGGCAAACGGGTTTATAGTCATGCCATCATCAAAGAAAAAGCTTTTTCGACCTATGCACATTTCATTGATCGTTGGGACAATGATGTCTACCTATCCAAAGATCAGATCATTGGAGATTTTCATGTTAATTCCCGCATAAAACTGGCCAGCTCATTCAATGAACAACCCACAATTCATGGTCGCTTGACGATTGGTGTGAATCAGTTTTTAACGCGTGAGTTCCAGAATCAGAATGCATTTCTCCAGGGAGTACAAAGTGGCGTTGGTATGATTCCTATGGATCGGGAACCGCTACTGTCTATGCTCGCTGACATCCGCCAGAATGAAACCCGTATGCATTATTTTCAGGGAGATACTGTTCTTCAGTTTCAACGCGATGGTTCGGTGAAATGGCAATCAATAGATGATGAAACTGTAGCAGGGCTAATTGCCGCCAGTGAGCAACCACAGGTGATCATTAATGAAGGGCGAAACCGTTTTGAGCTTAGCGGTGAAATCAACGGGCATTTTCTGGTTTATTCGCCGCACCAGATACTGATCACCGGCTCACTCAATTATGTTAACCCCACCGTTGGCGAACTAACCAAAAGCAGTCCGCTGTTGGGGCTTGTCAGCAGGCGCTCTGTTGAAGTTGCCTCCCGTTTTACGACCGGATCCGGAAATCTTAGGATTGATGCTGCCATTTACGCTGCACGCCGGTTCAGTGTCCGGCGCTTTGATGACATGCACCAGGGAATACTGCATATTTACGGCAGCCTGGCAGCGGGCAGTATTTCAGCAACAGAGCCTCGCTTCTCCACACGCATTGAAAAAGACCCGCGACTGGACAGCATTCGCCCTCCGGGTTTCCCTTTAACCGGGCAGACTGTTCTGGCTGAATGGGATGGCGTCTGGCTGGAGCAGCCAACACAATAATCACTAGCGGAAATACGATTCAACTTCCTGATAGCGTGCTTCGCAGCGGCCAGGCTCAGGCAGTTGCAGGCAATTCTGCAACCAGACCCAGGCCTGATCACGCAATTCCTGCTGCCATAGCGTGGCAAACTGATTCAGGTAGGCTGACTCCATATTTTGTTCGAATACGGCCCGATTCGGCGACTGAGGTGCCCAGTCCAGGTATTCCCTGGCAACATTGATGGCTTCAGCCCACTGTTCCTGTTGCCAGTGGTGTGTAGCCCAGGCAGCATGAAATTGATCCAGCGATTGATGACATACCACTGTCTGCAGACAATGCTCCTCAGCCTTTTCTGACAGTATGGGTGGCAAAGGCGCGAATACAGACTTCTCAGTCATACCCTGGATAACATCGCTAACCGCAATCGTGGCATCAAGCCGGATACTTTCATACTCACGCTGATCCGGGTCGAGTGTTCGCAACACACTGTCTGAGAGTTGCAAAGCCGCGATCCAGCGCTCTTGCCTTTCACCCTCACGCTCCCCTGGTGTTTCTGCTCCTGCTGCCAGCCATTGCGCCCTGGCAGCCTGCAGCAATAACAAGGGAATGCGCTGGTTATCATTCAAAGCTGCAGCGCCTGCCATGTCATCCTCAAATCTCTCTAGCACAGGCTCAATCAACCCCAATAGTTGCCAGCGCAAAGCCGGGTTGTTACTACGTCGCAAATAGTCACTTTCCTGATAGTAATAAACTAGCCTGTTCTGCTGGGCATCCAGGTTATCAGGCTGCATGGCTCCACGTATTTCTGCGATTCGCAAACGCATGGGGTAACTGGCACGTGAAGGACTAAGGTGCTGATTCCACATATTTTCCAGCCCCAGTGCCAGCGCAGATACCGAGCGACGCTGCTGATAATCTTCGAAGCTGGGCACATCAAGACCGCGCTCTTCAAACCAGCCTTCTGCCTGCCTGGCAAAGAAGCGCTCATCACGAACGACAGCAAAACCATCCTCAGATGTGGTCTCCACATCCAGTGTCGTACCGTCGGCGAGTTCAACTTCAACAAATGCATGACTTGGCATTAACACGCCTCGTACCTGCAGGCCGAGTTCACGTGCCAGTGCCATATAAATCAATGCCGAGCTGATGCAGTTATAAGTCCCTGTCTCCAAAACCCCACTGACCGTACTTTGTGCTTCATCGTATTGCTGGAAGAGATCTTCATGTAATGCCAATAAAAGCGCAGCTCCACGTTTCTCCTCATGCTGTAGATGACGCAGATCGTCATGAGCAGCCAGGAATTGCCAGGCGCGTGCGGACAACTTAGTGGCTTTTTCTGCACTACGCACATTGCCGGACGCCAATAAATACAGTTGCAGCAACTGGTTTGCCGTCAATTCAGCATCTACTGCTTCACGAACTGTGCTGATCAGGCTGGTTTCAAACGTGCTTAACGGTGTCCACAAAGCCGACGCGATGGCTGTATTGTCACCATACCCCTGTCGGTCAAAGTCACGTTCTTCAAACTGCTCTGCCCAGGCCGTATTTGTCGGGATCGGTGTTTGAGCCGACGCCGACATGGCTAGCGTGATTCCGATAGCAGCTGACAACAAGCGAGTGATCATAATGCTTCTCAGAAAGTAACCTTAATTTTGGCAGCAACCCGTTTCGCTTTTTCGACGGCACCTTCAATCGTGTCGGCTCTGGCCAGTGCAACACCCAGGCGACGACTGCCATCAATTTCCGGCTTGCCGAATAAACGCAGCGATGTATCCGCTTCATTCAATGCCTCACTGACATGGTGAAACTGCATCGCTGTTGATTTACCTTCAGGCAGCAAAACGGCTGACGCGGCAGGACCAAACTGACGGATTAACGGTACGGACAGACCCAGTATCGCCCTGACATGCAGGGCAAACTCAGACAGATCCTGCGAGATTAACGTCACCAGGCCAGTATCATGGGGCCTGGGTGAAACTTCACTGAAGTAAACCCTGTCCCCTTTGATAAACAACTCCACGCCAAACACGCCCCATCCTCCCAGCGCTTCAGTCACAGCACAGGCGATATCCTCGGCACGCTGCCGCGCTGTTGCTGTCATCGGCTGGGGCTGCCAGGATTCACGGTAATCCCCTTTTTCCTGGCGATGGCCAATCGGTTCGCAGAAGCTGGTGCCATTTTTATGGCGTACTGTCAGCAGGGTAATCTCATAATCAAAGTCGACAAACCCTTCGACAATGACTTTACCTTCACCACTACGTCCCCCGGATTGGGCATACGACCAGGCCGCTTCCACATCCTCTGCAGATGACAAGGTACTCTGTCCTTTACCGGAAGAGGACATAATCGGTTTTACCACACAGGGAAAACCGATCTCTGCCACAGCAGACTGAAACGTTTCATAGGTTTCGGCGAAACGGAAAGGCGATGTCTCAAGACCCAGCTCTTCAGCTGCCAGACGACGGATACCTTCGCGGTTCATGGTCAGATGGGCAGCTTTGGCGGAAGGGATGACATGCCAACCCTCGCTTTCCAGTTCTACCAGGGTCGCTGTGGCAATGGCTTCAATTTCCGGCACAATATAATCGGGTTGCTCAGATTGGACCAGTTGACGGATCGCAGCACCATCGAGCATGTTCACCACATGCCTGCGATGTGCAACCTGCATGGCAGGTGCATTGTCATAGCGATCCACGGCGATGGTTTCACAACCCAGGCGCATCAGTTCGATGACCACTTCCTTGCCCAGCTCACCACTGCCCAGCAACATCACTTTTGTCGCACCTTTGGCACCTGGGGTTCCTATCGTACTCATCAACGCTCCTAAACAGTCACAGCCAAACGAATCACTTTATTCTTTCAGAACCGCAGCAGACTTGGAAGCCAGATTTGCTACAATCGCGATAACTCTCAAGGCAAAGATCACGTGCTGAGAGATCAACCAGGCTGTAACGAGGTGGTTTTTATGAAAGCGGTTATTCTGGATGCAGAAACACTTGGTTCCGATGTCGACCTGTCCCCTTTGGAGGCGCAGCTGACAGGGTTACACTGTTATGCACGAACTGAACCCGAAAACGTACTCTCACGTTTGCAGGGTGCCGATATCGCCATCAGTAACAAGGTAGTGCTGGACCAAGCCGTGCTGGCTCAACTGCCTGACCTGAAACTCATCTGTGTGCTGGCAACAGGCACCAATAATGTGGATGGAAAAGCCGCCGCGGAACAGGGTATCGAAGTCAGCAATGTCGTTGCCTATGGTAGCGACAGCGTAGCCCAGCACACGTTGATGCTCACCCTTTATCTGGCCGGACAACAACCCAGATACCAGCGCGAAATCAGGCAGGGTCACTGGCAGAAAAGTCCTCAATTTTGCCTGATGCAGTACCCGACACTCCAACTGAGTGGCAAATCTGCTGTCATTGTCGGTCAGGGCGAACTCGGCACGCGCGTTGCCAGTCTGTATGAGGCCTTTGGCATGAAGGTAAGTTTTGCAGCACGACCTGGGAAAACGGATGACAAACGTCAACCCCTCGACAAACTGGTCCAGTCAGCCGATGTCATCAGCCTGCATTGCCCTCTGACGGCAGAAACAAATGAACTCATTAATGCATCCCTGCTGAGCAAGACTAAACGTGGCTGCCTCCTGGTAAACTGCGCGCGAGGCGGGCTGATCAATGAAGCAGATGCCCTGAAGGCGTTACGCGAAGGTATTCTGGCAGGACTGGCAGTCGATGTACTGAATCAGGAGCCCCCCAGAGGCGGTCACATTTTTCTGGACGCCATGCAGGAGGACCTGAATCTTATTGTTACGCCCCACCACGCCTGGATCAGCCCTGAAGCCAGACAAACAGTGGTGCAGAAAACGGCCGAGAATGTCACCCGGTTTCTGGCGACCTATCGTGGCCGGTAAGCAATCAACACATTGCCTTCTCGCTGACTGAAACGGTTGTAACCGGATCCTACGAAAATCATACCACTGCCCGCAGAAATGGTATGTGCATCCAGTGAGCCACCATGTCCCGGGATACCGTTATCCCCCTGGAAAGGAACGGCTGTGTCGTATACTCCAAGCACACTGCCATTTTCACTATCAAACAGATACAGCCTGCCATCAACCGCACCGGCTACCACGACTTCATCAACAACCAGTGGCATGGCAGAGAAGCCGAACCGGGTATCACAATTATCAACGCGCCTTTGGCGGCCACTCTCACAGGCCGGGCTGGCCGAATAAGACCAGACAGGTTCGCCACTCATTAAATCAAATGCATAGACCCCAGGAAAACGATCAGTTGACGGATAAGGCCCCGGATCACTGATTGGCAAAAACACACGCTCTCCGTCATGCGCAATTCCCCAGTGATTACCGCCCAGGGCGCCGCCATCACCAACACGTTGCTGCCAGAGAATCTCGCCGTTAGCCGGGTTCAGTGCCCAGAGGTGACCTGATTTCTGACCTGCCAGCAGCCGCTGCTCCCCTGATGCCAGTGTCACCAGTGCCGGCGCACTGCCAAAATCCCAATCTTTTCGAATGCTGTCTGATTCAGTGGGACAGTTGGCCCCATACTCTCTTCCCGTGCAGGCCATGTTCCACACATCATTGGCTACGGCCTGAAACTGCCAGACCACTTCACCGCTATCTATATCCAGTGCAATAAACGCATTACTGGTATCTGTCGCAGGCAACGATGTATTCTCGCCGGTGGTGATATAAAGTTGTCGACGCTCGGTATCCAGCGAGGGACTGGCCCATACCGGTGCGCCTGAAGGACCCCGTAAACGGGTACCGGCCGGGTTGCGTTCCCCCGTATAATCAGCTGGCGGCATAGTGACATAGCGCCAAATTTCTTCACCGCTCATAGCATCCAGGGCTATCACACCGCCTCGCCCATCACAGCACTCATGCGTATCCAGAGCGCCTCGCTGCACACCAGAAGCCGATACCGGCAAATACAATCGTGATTCAAACACCACCGGTGCGCCCGTCAGGCGTGTATGCATGCCATCATCTAGCACTCCGGAACGAACCCATACCGGCTCTCCGTCAATTGGGTTAATAGCGTGCAGCCTGGCCCGTTCGTCAGTGACATAGAGCAGCGCCTGCTTATTGGCCTGCTCACCGGAAACAGTTTCACCCAGCACCGCTGATCCTCGTAGTGAAGTACCCGCATCGTAGGACCATTTAATACAACCTGATGCCACATCAATGGCAAAAACATGGGTACTGGAAGCTGCTGGATAAAAAAGCGTATCTTCGGTAATAACAGGAGATGAACGCAGTCCGCCAATACCTGGGAAAACTATCGACCAGGCGACTTCCAATGCGCTCAGATTGCTTTTCTGCAAACCACTTTGCGAGGCTGACAACTGCCTGCCAAACTCCAACCCTCCTCCCGGGCTGGCTAGTGAAACTTTGTCCAGGCTGATAGCCATGCGCTCATCACTGCAACGGTTGGCAGCAATCCAGTTATCCGACACCGGGTCACGGGCAAGATGTTCAACCAGTATCGCCAGTTGGGATTCATTCAGGGACTGTCCCTGGGCCGACATGACACCGCCTGTCAGTGCAAAGCGCAGATCATCAGCAGACATGGTGTTTAATGATGCCAGTGACGGCGCACGGGGATCACCACCTTCATGGCAGGCGGCGCAATGTTGCGCAAATAACTGCTCTCCTGCGTTATCAGCCGAGGTTTGAGTGACTGCTTGAGTGGTTGTTTGGCTGGTTGTTTGACCGTTTTCTTGAGTAGGAGCCTGAGACTGCACAGGCTGATAAACTGTGAACAATAACAGCAGTGCAAAAGCTGCTGGCCGGTTCGCCCATTTCATCATACCGTGATCCTGTTCTTATCGTTTTATTGGTATCAGTAACCTGCAATTCGGGATTGTAGTGCTTAGAAAAATTCGCCCCGTTCATCACCATCACGAGGAGTGTTGTGATTTACAGTCTCCGGGGCAAGGCCGTTGCGGTGAACGGCGTGGAATACACCGTTCAACCGCAGAAAATCCGTGATCAGGAACCGAGCCGATAACGCAGTTTCACGACAAAGGTATCAACCACAGGCTCAGACCAGGCTTCCTGTAACAGACCGGTGTAGTCATCAATCACATTGCCAGGAATGTTGCCACCACGTGTGTACACAATGAACAGGTCCGACAGCGGCGCAATTTCCCAGCGATAGCGAGCCTGGAATGTCATCCGGCTGATGCTGAAGTTATGGTTGAGGTTATCGGGCTTGGCGACCTGGTGAAGCTCTTCAATCTGATTGGGGTTCACTTCATAGAAACTGTCTTCCGATGCCTTCAGGCCAGTCCACTGCAAGCCAATACGAAGTTGCTGAAAAGCATTAACGAAATAATCCATCGTCAGCTTGGGCGCCCATTGCGTAGCTTCGTATTTGGTGTAATTGCCATTCCCCGATAAACCATCAACCCTTCCCGGTCGGTATATTCAATATCCGCGTTGAAAGAAAAGTTATCTACAGGCCGATAACTGACGCCAGCCAGCGACTTGGTCCATGCTTCGCCCAGCACCTCCGAATCAGCATCTAGTTTAAGCCGGTAAACCAGCTCCTGTGACGGATTGGATTCCCACTCCGTCACAAATTGCCAGCGCCCCGGCACATGGAAGTCTCCACTACCACGGCCCAGCCGGTCATCAACCCTCCGGTGGTAGTAGCGTAAACTCGCCATGTAGGTATGATTGTTCAGAAATGTATATTCCCGAGTACCGAACACGCCCTGGCGAACAAAGTCGTCATTACTGTTCCACTGATTGAACCAGAAAATACTGGTATTCCGGGTACGCAGTCCTGGCACATTGGATTCATCACGAACATAGTTGTAATCCAGGTGCATCAGGTCATTACGGGTCAGAAAACCCAGCGTGTTCAGATCCAGTTTGTCATCATGGTACCCCGCCGCCACTCGGTGCATGCGACCGCGTTGAGGCAGATAAATCAGATCTGCAATAGCGCCATTACCGGTGACGCCGTTGACATCACTTTGCATAACCTGGCCATCGAAAATCCACTGTGCATTCGGTGAAAAATAGTGGACATCAATCCCGTTCACACTGGCATCCACATCCGGGTGAGAAACATCAGTCCCCATCCAGCCAATTGACCGGCGTCCCGCACTACTGGCATCTTCGTAAAGTAACCGCCCAACCAGAAAATCCCGCCCGGTTGCTTGTAATGCCACACTCTCGCCATTGGCATCGATGCCACGGATTTCCATGTCGTCTTCCATCGCTACCAGGGTGCCATAGCGTAAATTGCCGTTCTGACCAGTCAATTTTGCGGCACCTAGCAAGTCAGAAGGTGCACTCAAATCTGTCGCTAATGTACTGACCCCGTCAGGTACATCAAAAACCGCAGAACTGCCTATGCGGCGGGTGT
>CENR01073676.1_pt1 | contig 10350 bp, 9 predicted proteins | sample 530181 | NCBI WGS metagenome assembly CENR01 (sample SAMEA2619677, study PRJEB7988) | marine metagenome | biome: marine biome (ENVO:00000447); feature: surface water layer (ENVO:00002042); material: "saline water (ENVO:00002010), including plankton (ENVO:xxxxxxxx)" | depth 5 m | reverse complement strand
ATTGTTAATTCAATTTCTAATGACGGTACTTTCGTAGGTTACGATTTAGATCTTATTAAAGATATTTCTAGTGCAGTTAATATACCGGTTATTGCAGCAGGTGGGGCTGGCAAATTTCAAGATTTTATAGATGCCAAAAAAGCTGGAGCAGATGCTTTAGCTGCAGGCAGTCATTTTGTTTTTGTGGGTAAGCACAGGGCAGTTTTAATCAATTATCTTTCCAAAGAAGAAATTGAACTTCTAAATAATGCCTAAGAACTTAGTCTAAATGAGCAATCTTCATATTTATTTTCCTTCAACCTTTAGGTTTGAAAGTAGAATACTGAAAGAAACTAAATCAATTGTTGACAATGGATTGTTCGATAAGGTTTATATCGCTGCTTATTATGAGGAGGGTCAACAGTTGGAAGAAGCTATAGATGAATATAGAGAGGTAAATAGATTCAAGTCTTCCTCACTTCAAAACACGTCTTTATTCTTATTTAAAATTATTAAGTTTGTAGAGATAAATCTACGGGCCATTTTCTTCTATTCGCAAAGAAACATTGATGTTATTAATGCCCATAGCATTAACGTTCTGCCCTTGGCCGTTTTAATGAAAAAGTTTTATGGTGCTAAATTGATTTATGATACACATGAATTAGAAACAGAAAAGAATGGGTTGAGCGGATTCAAACAGAAAGCATTAAAATTTCTTGAAAAAAAACTTGTAAACTATGTAGATTCAACTATTGCAGTATGTGAACCAATAAGTGATTGGTATAGAAAAGAGTATGACTTAAAGCATGTTACTACTGTAAGAAATATGCCTTATAGAGCCCAGATGATTCAGGAACCGAGCAGTATATTAAAAGAGGAATTTTCCATTCCTGAGGATTCCATTCTTTTCATTTATCAGGGGCTAATGAGTTTTGGGAGAGGGATAGAGCGGTTAATAGAAATTTTTTCAAATCCAAACGTTAAACATCATATTGTTTTTATGGGATATGGTGAGATGTCCCAAGCTGTCATTGATAAGGCTAAAGAAAGGTCTAATATACATTTCAAAGATGCGGTACCTCCTGATCAGATAACTAAATACACCTCTTCTGCAGATATAGGTATTTTATTAGCAGATAACACTTGCTTGAGTTATTATTTAAGCCTCCCGAATAAGTTTTTTGAATATGTTAATTGTGAATTACCAATATTATGTTGGTCTTGGCCATGTATGGACGATTTTATTAAGCAATACGAGAATGGATGGTCGATTAATGACAATTTAGATTTACAGAGTGTGGTAAGAATTGTAGCTGCTATCGATGCTATAGAAATTTTATCAAAGAAGGCTCAATGTATGTTAGCAAAGAACAACATTGGCTGGTCTATAGATGAACCTCAATTACTCAAAGTTTTTAAAGATTTAAAAAATTAGGAAATGCGGATTTGCACTAAGTCGGTAATGGATGATACTGACCCAGATATAATTTTTGATAATGATGGTGTGTCAAATCATTATTATGAATATTTTGAAAAAAGGAAAAATCGTGTTTTTCAAGAAAATGAAGGCAAGAATTCACTAAAAGGGCTAATAGCTACAATTAAGAATAAGGGAAAGAATCAAGATTATGATTGTTTAATTGGTGTTAGTGGTGGTGTAGATAGCACTTATGTTGCTTACTTGACCAAGGAGCTAGGCCTTAGACCTTTAGCTATTCATTTTGATAATGGTTGGAACTCTGAGTTAGCTGTTAAGAATATTGAGAAGACTTTAAAAAAATTGAATATCGATCTAATTACTTACGTAATTGACTGGGAAGAATTCAAAGATATTCAATTGTCCTTTTTAAAGTCATCAACACCAGATGGAGAAATTCCGACAGACCATGCAATTTTTGCATTACTTTTTAGAACAGCAGCTAAGCATAATATAAAATATGTTCTCAATGGAAACAACTTTATGACCGAGGGTATTATGCCAGCATGTTGGAGTTATGGCCATATTGATTGGAAATATATTAAATCTATTCACAAAAAATTCGGTTCAAAAAAACTTAAGACTTACCCTAAACTTACCCTTTTGAATTATTTGTACTATTTCTTTATTAGGAGAGTTCAAATTATTTCCATTCTCAATTATATGAAATATGACAAGGAAGAAGCTATGTCGATTCTAAAGGAAAGATTGGATTGGAAGTACTACGGGGGAAAGCACTATGAGTCAGTTTATACCCGATTTTATCAAGGGTATATTCTTCCAAAGAAGTTTAATATTGATAAAAGGAAGGCTCATTTATCAGCCTTGATACTTGACGGTCAAATCTCACGAGAAGAAGCGCTAGAGTTATTGAAAGAACCAATATATCCAATAGAGCTATTTGAAGATGATCAAGAATACGTTCTAAAGAAGCTAGACTTGTCTAGAGAAAACTTTAATGAAATCATGGACTCATCACATAAAACATATCGTGCTTACCCAAATAGTTCCTCTTTTCATGGTGTTCTGAGAAAAGCACTTAATACATTAAGAAGGTTAAAAATTTTATATAGTTAATATGAAGAAAGTTAAATTCGCAATTGTAGGATGTGGAAGAATTGCACAAAGGCATGCAGAGCATATTGCCAAGTTCGGTCAACTTGTGGCTGTTTGTGACATTGACGAAGAAAGGGCAGATAAACTCGGTGGTGAGTATGAAGTGACTTCATTTTCATCGATAGAATTAATGCTTGGAGCACAACTAGAAATAGATGTAGTGTCAATTTGTTCTCCGAATGGTTTGCATGCTCATCACTCTATAATGTCCTTAAATGCAGGTTATAATGTCTTATGTGAGAAACCAATGGCAATAAGTGTACATGATTGTGGTAGAATGATTCAAGCAGCCGAACAAAATAACAAAAGACTGTTTGCAATAAAACAGAATAGATTTAACCCTCCTGTTGCAGCTATCAAAGAAGTTATTGAACAAGGTAAGATCGGAAAAATTCTCTCAATTCAATTATCGTGCTTTTGGAATAGGAATAGCGATTATTATGAGAATTCATGGAAAGGTACTTCAGATTTAGATGGTGGCACACTATTTACCCAGTTCAGTCATTTTATTGATCTGCTTTATTGGTTAATTGGTGATATCAGAGATGTAGAGGCGTTTTTTGATAATTATTTACATAAAAACACTATTGAATTTGAAGATACGGGTGTTGTGATTTTGAGGTTTTATAATGGCGCATTGGGTACCATAAATTATACGGTAAATAGCTATCAAAAAAACATGGAAGGGTCTCTCACGATTTTTGGTGAAAAAGGGACTGTTAAAATTGGTGGACAATATTTAAATGAATTAGAATATCAGAATATCGAAGGGCTAAATATTTCTGGGTTGCCTGAAGGAAATAAAGCAAATAATTACGGCAATTATCAGGGTTCTATGAGTAATCACGATAAAGTTTATATGAATGTAATTGACGTTTTGACTAAAGGCAGTGCTATTTCAACTAGTGCTTTTGAAGGGCTAAAAACGGTTGAAGTGATAGATAAAATATATTCTAAGAAAAAATCTTTCTATAAGCTTTAGGCTATGAGAACTATCCCTAATCAAATAAAGGATGTTGAATTTGGTACTTCTGTAACGGTAGTTGAGCCAGTTAATATTTATGGATGCGAATTGAGCGATAATGTCTTCGTTGGTCCATTTACCGAAATTCAACGAGGTGTAAAAATTGGCTCCAGAACTAAAATTCAATCCCATAGTTTTATATGCGAACTTGTTGAAATAGGAGCTGATTGCTTTATTGGACATGGAGTAATGTTCATCAACGACATTTTTACAGAGGGAGGTCCTGCTAGAGGCAATAAGTCGTTATGGATGTACACTAAAATCAATAATAACGTTTCTATTGGTTCGAACGCAACAATTTTGCCAGTCGAAATTTGTGAGGGAGTTGTTATTGGTGCAGGTTCAGTCGTTACCAAGGATATTAAAATAAAAGGTGTTTATGCTGGTAATCCGGCAGTAATGATGAGGCCTCTATAAATTTTTAAAGTTTAGATAATGTTTAATGATATTAAGAGAGCTCTCGTATTAGCTCCTCACACAGATGATGGTGAGTTAGGTTTAGGGGGAACAATAAGTTTGTTAGTTGAGAATTCTGTAGAAGTAACATATGTGGCCTTTTCTACTGCACGGCAATCGGTTCCTGAAGGGTTTCCGAGTAATATTTTATCCTATGAAGTAAAGGAAGCCACACGCTCGCTTGGAATTGATGAAAAAAACCTAATTATACTTGACTACGAAGTTCGTAAATTGAATTTCTTTAGACAAGATATACTCGAGGATCTTATCAAAATAAGGAATCAGAAAGATTATGACATAGTTTTTGTTCCTTCTAGTGATGATGTCCACCAAGATCATAAGACAATTTGTCAAGAAGGATATAGAGCGTTTAAAACAAAAACTATTTTGGGTTATGAATTAATCTGGAACAATAAACAGTTTAGAGTGGATTGTGCTTTCGAATTGTCTAAAGAAAATCTCAACAAAAAAATTGAAGCATTGACACATTATAAATCTCAAGGGAGGCGTAATTATTTATCTTCTGAATTTATTAGATCTCTTGCTGTAACAAGGGGAGTGCAATTTGGATTTGAGTATGCCGAAGTTTTTGAGGTGTTGAGACTCATTGTAAGAAATAAATAATTGTATGGTTACTTCGAAACAAATTGCAAAACTAGTTGGCGGAGATCATCTAGGTTCAGAAAGAAAAATTAATGAAATGGTTAACTTTTCTAATGACATAGATAAACCTAATATTTTGTGTTGGTTGAGTGATAAATACTTATCAAGATTTGAATCATCATTCAAGGGTGTTTTGATAGCTTCTTATAGTTTTGACAGAAGTTTAATAAATAATGAAAATCATTCGATTATTTTGGTAGAGAATCCGAGAGCGGCGTTTAGAGAATCTATCAATATAGTATATCCCACTAAAGATGAATTACCAAAGGTCTCATTATCAGCCCGTGTATCAGCTTCGGCTAAAATAGGAGTACAGTGTACAATTGGTGAGAATGTTGTAATTGGTGAAAATGTAACTATTGGAAATAACACTGTAATTCTTCATAATACGGTGATCTTGGACAATACTCTTATTGGTGATAACTGTACGATTGGCTGTAATAATACGATCGGTGGTGTAGGTTTCGGTTACGAAAAGGACGAGGTCAACGGATATCAGCTGATTAGGCATGTAGGAAATGTAGTAATTTGTAACAACGTAGATATTGGTAATAATACTTGCATAGATAGAGCTGTGTTAGGTAGTACGGTAATTCATAAAAATGTTAAAATTGATAACCTTGTACATATAGCACATGGTGTTGAGGTAGGTGAAAACTCCCTTATAATCGCTAATGCAATGGTAGCAGGGAGTACAAAAATTGGAAAAAATGTTTGGTTTGCGCCATCAGCCTCGTGTATTCAAGGTATTACGATTTCAGATAATGTAACTATAGGGTTGGCCGCAGTAGTTCTGAAAGATGTAGAGGAGTCTTCTATTATTATTGGCAATCCAGGGAAAAAATTAGAGAGAAAAAAGTAACAAGTTTTTTAGTGTGATTTAATGAGTTAAAATGAAAATACCATTTGTTGATCTCAATGCTCAATATCTATCCATCAAAGATAATATAGATGAAGCTATACAAGATGTTCTAAATGATTCTGAATTCATCGGTGGTGAGAGGGTCAGGAAATTTGAAAATCAATTTGCCTCACTCTATGGAGCTAGAAAGTGCATTTCAGTTGCAAATGGCACTGATGCATTATATATATCCATGAAGATGCTAGGGGTTGGTCCAGGCGATGAAGTAATTACTACCGCACATTCTTGGATTAGTACTTCTGAAACTATTATCCAAACTGGTGCAACACCAATTTTTGTTGATATAGAAGAAGATCTTTTTACAATCGATCCTGCTCTGATTAAAGCAAAAATAACAGAAAAAACAAAGGCTATTATTCCTGTACATATCTATGGTCAAATGTGTGACATGCAGGAAATAATGAAAATTGCGGATGAACATGGCTTATTTGTAATTGAGGATTGTGCTCAAGCCCATTTTTCTGAATTAAATGGTTTAAGAGCAGGGCTTTATGGAGATACTGGGACATTTAGTTTTTACCCAGGCAAGAACCTTGGGGCTTATGGTGATGCAGGTTCTGTTATTACGAATAATGATTCCTTGGCAGAGAAAATAAGAATGTACGCAAATCATGGAGCTTTGGTTAAACATCAGCATCAAATTGACGGGATAAATAGTAGACTAGACACACTGCAAGCAGCCATTTTAAGCGTTAAGCTTAAATATATTTTAAAATGGACTCTCTTGCGCCAAGAAAAGGCTAAGATGTATGATGAACTATTAGGTGCCAACCCTATTATTGATATACCCAAGGTTAGAGCTAACAGCAGACATAGTTATCATTTATATGTGTTAAGATGTAAAAAAAGAGATGAAATACGCGAATATTTAGATGAACATGGAATTCCAACAGTGCTACATTACCCAAAAATATTGCCTTTGCTGAAGCCATATTCACATTTTGGGTATTCACCTGAAGATTTCCCTGTTGCCTATAAGTATCAGCATGAGATTTTATCAATTCCAATATTTCCTGAATTGAGTACTGATCAAATTCACTTTATTACTAATGCAATAAATAGTTTCGGTGAAAAGAATTAGAGTTGCTTTAGTATCAGAATCATTTTATCCCGTGAGCGATGCACCTGCTGTAAGGTTAACTTCGTTTGCGAGATCAATGCTTAAAAATTCGAGGTTTAGTCTTAGAGTAATTACTTCGAATCGATCCAATAAAGGTTTTGAAAATATCAAAATTGAAAAAAACTTCTTTCCACCAAGCAACAACAAACAAGCTAATCCAATAAGGGCTTTAAGTGAATTGTTTTATGGTTTTGAAAATCTGATTAGATTATTTATAGGAAATCATGATATTGTCATAATTACTAGCCCTCCGTTTTTGTCCCTAATTGTTGTTAGCTTTTATTTAACAAGTTTCAAAAGAGGAAAATATATAGTAGATGTCAGAGATTATTACCCGGCTGTGTACTTTGAAGCAGGTGTAATATCGGCTACTTCCTTTTTAGGTAAAACTCTTTTGCGTATAGAAAAAAGAATTTATGATAATGCTCTATTTGTTAGCGCAGCTACTCAAGGACTTACTGATGAGATTTCGAAAAAAACTAAGAATCGAGTAAAACTTGTGAGAAACGGCTATGATTCTTTTCTATTCAAGACTTCGAAAAAGAAATCGAACCGATTTAATGTTGTATTTCATGGAAATTTATCAAAATTTCAAGATGTTGAGGGCTTGATTCGATTAGCAGAAACACTTGAGGAACAAGACCCAGAAATTAGAATGATCGTAATTGGAGCTGGTAGTAAAGATTACCTTTTTAAAGATGTGAATGTAAGTAATTTAGATTATTTAGGTAAAATGGATTATCGAGATGTTGCTGCAACTATTTCTAAAAGTTCACTCGGAATTTCCTTGAGAAAGGAAGGTATTATCGGGAAAACGGCATTTCCAGTTAAGATATACGAATACTTAGGTGTAGGCATTCCAACAATATGCGCTCCTAAATGTGAAGCAGGAGACTTCTTGGAAAAAAACAAAGTTGGTTTTCAGTTCGATACTGAAGATATTAATGGGATAGCAAAAAAAATTATTGAATTAAAGCGAGATCAGGGTTCCTATAATGACTTGATTACAAATATTTTAAAAATCAGGGATCAATTTAGTAGGGAGTTCATAGGTGAAAATCTCGTAAATAGCATAGTAAAAGAAATTGAAGAATGAATTCCTAATAACATGTTCCACGGAATTTATGTTTCTATAGGAAGAACACGGATATCATGTAACTGGTATTCATAAACTTGATAATATACCTAATAAAAGTACCCAAATACAATACTTGGAAATCTCAACGAGGTTAGAACATACGATTTGATAGAAAGACCAATTAATTAAATAATTCATTGCGCTGCAGCTAAAAGTGATTTTGGTGTGAGTGATGCAGACTCATTTTGGATAATGTTACAGCGACAGAAAGCCTTATTAAAGTTGCTAGAGATGTCAGATATCTATGAGGTAATATATTATAACACGGTTTCTGTCTATGGTCATCAACAAAAGCCAGCGGACGAATCTCACCTTTTATTGAGCAATACCATATTTTGGAGACGAAACTTGAAGGAGAGAAGATAATTGAGAAATGGCTTGTTAAAGACGATAAGAACAAGACTATATCTCTTAGACCATCAGCTATAAACTTTAAAATAGGGAATCTGATATCTTTTTTTTTAAATTTCTGGTTCTGATACTACTCAATATAGGGATGCTTCTTGCAGCTAAAAAAAATATTTTGTTTGTTGACAAAGTTGATAAATCCTTGGTGAAGAGATTAATCTATTTAGTTGATATTACCACTTAGGGTGGTAATGCTAAATCAATTTATAATTTTGGAATCTCACCAAATAAGTTAAACGACTGTATGCTAGCAAAAAACGGATACTTATGTCTTTTGATGGAGAGTGAACAGTTGTTTAAGAGTCTAAGTGTGGCATTATTGTACTGGCTTAACCACCAGAATCAATCATAAATGGTCTTTTAGCATTGAAGACTTTAGAGAATTTAATAAATATGGGTAATAATTGCTATGAATATATTAAAGAAAAGCTTATGTACCATACATTGTCAATAGAATATATTGCGGTATTTAATCAGTTATTAAAGTGAGTAAGAAAATTGTAATTATTGGTGGCGCAGGATTTATAGGGTCTAGACTTTGTGAACTCCTTGAAAATAGGTCTGACTTAGATTTCTTCATTCTAGATAAAAGTATATCTAACTCATATCAAAAAAAATCAGTGGTTAAAAACATTTTGGATTATGGAGGATTGCCTCATATCATGAAAGACACTGATATAATAATAAACTTGGCAGCTGAACATCAAGATAATGTCAAACCTAGCTCCCTCTATTATGAAGTGAATGTTGAAGGTGCTCGAAATGTTTGTAAAGCTGCTGAGGAAAACAATATTAGCAAAATAATTTTCACTAGTTCAGTTGCTATTTATGGTTTAAACAAACCTAATCCGGATGAAAATTTTCCTCCTTCTCCGTTCAATGATTACGGTAAAAGTAAATATGAGGCTGAACAAGTATACATAAAATGGCAGAAGAAGAATCCAGTTGAGAGGTCTCTAGTTATTATTAGACCAACGGTTGTCTTTGGAGAGGGAAACCGAGGAAATGTTTACAATTTATTAAAACAGATTGCAAGTGGGAAATTTGTGCGAATTGGTAATGGGCTGAATAAAAAGTCAATGGCATATGTTGGGAATGTTGCCTCATTCATAAAATATTCTGTAAATCAATTCGGTCCGGGTATTCATACATATAACTATGTAGATAAACCAGATTTAAATATGAATGAACTAATCCAAGTTTGCGAGACCTCCTTGTTAAAAAAAATATCAAAGATTCGAGTGCCGTATTTCTTAGGACTCTTAGGAGGGTACAGTTTTGATTTTCTCGCCTTCCTTAGAGGAAAACCCTTACCTATTAGCTCGGTGAGAGTAAAGAAATTCTGCGCAACAACTGAATATAATGCCAGTAAAGCCCATTCTTCTGGTTTTAGCGCTCCCTATTCTTTACAAGATGGGCTGGATAGAACACTCAAGGCTGAGTTCTGATTTTGCACTTAACAAATAATTAATATTCCCACTTTTTAATACTGTGTTTACTTTCTACCTTTGATGTTCTCAATTGAGTAGTATGGAACAATTTTTTTTACTTGGGGGTACTGCCTTTTTAATTACTTTTCTGATCTTTCCTGTGTTCATTAAGGTGTTTAAAAAGCGTAATTTCTTGGATGCTCCAGGTGGTAGGAAGATTCATACTGTTCAAACCCCTTCAATGGGTGGACTTCCAATCTTCATTGGATTTGCCATCTCTTTATTGATCTGGATGCCCTTCGAACAATTGCGTGAAATTAAGTACGTGATTAGCGCCCTAACTATAATGTTTATAATTGGTTTTAGGGATGATTTGATAAACCTAAGGGCATTTCAAAAACTGTTTGGCCAAATTGCAGCTATGCTGATTATTGTTGCAGTTTGTGATATTAGACTAATGTCGCTTTATGGCCTTTTTGGTGTCTATGAAATCCCATTGGTTGTAAGTTATGCGCTTTCGGCTTTTACAATCATTGTCATCACAAATGCCTATAACCTTATAGATGGAATTGATGGTTTAGCGGGCTCAGTTGGTATAATTTGTAGTCTTTTCTTTG
>CENR01073677.1_pt1 | contig 10390 bp, 9 predicted proteins | sample 530181 | NCBI WGS metagenome assembly CENR01 (sample SAMEA2619677, study PRJEB7988) | marine metagenome | biome: marine biome (ENVO:00000447); feature: surface water layer (ENVO:00002042); material: "saline water (ENVO:00002010), including plankton (ENVO:xxxxxxxx)" | depth 5 m | reverse complement strand
TGATTACGGCCATCCCGCTCTATCATATTTTCGCCCTAAATGTGAACTGCACATTTATGATGCACATTGGAGCTAAAAACGTATTGATCACGAATCCGCGTGATATGCCTGGCTTTATTAAGGAACTGAAGAAACATCCGTTTACCTTATTTACAGGCGTGAATACGCTGTTCAACGGACTGCTGAATCAACCCAATTTTAAGGAAATCGACTTTTCTCATTTCAAAGTGTCTATTGGAGGTGGAATGGCAGTTCAAGACTTTGTAGCCAAAAAATGGCAAGAAATGACAGGGACGCCTTTAGTACAAGGTTATGGCCTGAGTGAAACCTCTCCGGTAATTTGTGTGAACCCATTAGATGGTACTCATAAAATGGGAACAATTGGTTTGCCTGTGCCTTCTACCGAATTGGCCATTTTCGATGATGACGGAAACCGCTTAGCGCAAGGCGAAACAGGAGAGATTTGTGTTAAAGGGCCGCAGGTGATGTCGGGTTATTGGAATAAAGACAACGAAGGGGTATTCTTTGAAGGGGGGTATTTCAGAACTGGAGACATCGGTATAATGGACGAAGAAGGTTTCTTCAAAATTGTAGATCGTAAAAAGGATATGATTAACGTTTCGGGTTTTAATGTATATCCAAACGATGTTGAAAACGCTATTGCCGACCATCCAAAAGTGTTAGAAGTGGCGGTTATCGGAGTTCCAGACCCACATTCAACCGAATGTGTAAAGGCATTTATCGTAAAATCTGATCCATCACTCACCGAAGAGGAGTTGCGCGACTATTGCCATGAAAACCTAACAGGCTATAAGCGCCCGAAACATTACGAGTTCAGAACTGAACTACCTAAAACCAATGTGGGTAAAATCTTAAGAAGGAAGTTGAAGGAGGAAGAAGGGGCGAAGGGTTGATTATCATAAGGATGGGTGCAACCCATCCGTAATTCAGCATAAACTTAATTAAGCCCTGAAGGGGCGTAACACCTTTAGTTCCTTCCTCCGAGAAGTTCGGGGTCAGGATAAAAAGAAAGTTATAGCAAGCACCTTCTATTTGTTGGTGAAAACACGCAACAAAGTCGGGCTTTGGGTGGAACAATCTGAGTAATCCCGAAATCCATCAAATCAGTGAAGTAGACAAGAAAGGTAGAAACGCAGATTATGCTGATTAATGGATAGCGCAGATACATACCTAATTCCATCCTATTCCCATCCTTAATCAGCGTAATCCCGAAATCCAACTAATCTGCGATACAGACGGAATGAGCCGCGGTCTGACCTGCGGTGCCGACCGCCTCACTCCCGACTTCTAACTCCACCCAAAACAGCCCACCTATCAAATAATTCACATACCTCAATAAGCCAATTCTAAATTCATTCGCTTATATTGTTGAGGAAACTACCAAGATATTATTTTTTGATATAGGCGCGCTTGATGAAATTCAACGAAGACAGCAGAGTAAAAATACCAGCCATTCTCCATTTGATGAGATTAGGCTATAATTACTTATCCCTGAAAACTAGCAGTTGGGATCATGCAACCAATATTTTTAAAAGTATTTTTGATGAAAGCATCAGCCGAATCAACGCTAATAATTCAGACCTAGACCTTGATGGCTTATATAATCAAATAGCGCTAGACCTTGAAAACGAAGATTTAGGAAAAGCCTTTTATGAAAGACTGATTGACCGTTCTGGGGTTAGGCTCATTGATTTTGATAATTTTGAGAACAACAGTTTTTATGTAGTAACCGAATTACCCTATGAGAAAGATGACGACAGTTTTAGACCGGACATCATTATTCTGATCAATGGTATGCCGCTTTCATTTATTGAGGTCAAAAAGCCTAATAACCTAGACGGCATACAAGCGGAACATAAACGAATGAAGACCCGCTTTCAGAATAAGAAATTCAGAAAGTTTGTCAACCTTACGCAGTTCATGGTCTTCTCCAATAACATGGAATATGACGATGAAAATCCTATACCACTTGAAGGAGCATTTTATGCCAGCCCCTCCTATCAAGAATCAGTGTTTAACTACTTCCGTGAAGATGATGAATACAAAGTTGTTCCTAAGTTCCAAGAGTTAAGTAATGGGCAAGAGCTTTTCGTCTTAAAAGACAATAACCTCCTAAGCATAAAGGATTCTTCTGAATTTGCACTGAACAAGGATACCGACACGCCCACCAACAGAATTATAAGCTCTTTATACGCCAAAGAGCGACTCGCTTTTATTCTTGAGTTCGCTTTGACTTATGTGAAAGAATCAACAGGAATTCAGAAGCACATCATGCGTTATCCGCAGCTATTTGCGACTCAAGCGATTGAGCGTACGCTAGAAAATGGTGGTAAGAAAGGCATTATTTGGCACACACAAGGAAGCGGAAAAACGGCACTCACTTTCTACAATGTCAAATATCTAAAGCATTATTTCGGCAAGAGAAACATTATTCCAAAATTCTACTTCATTGTTGATAGAATTGACCTCTTAATTCAGGCAGGCCGAGAATTTAAAAGCAGAGGGCTAATTGTTCATACCATCGACTCAAAAGATGACTTTGTTCAAGACATTAAAGCAAACATTGCCTTACACAATGACACCGGCAAAGCAGAAATTACCGTTGTCAACATTCAAAAATTCAAAGATGATCCATCAGTCGTCTCTAACAAAGATTATCAACTGAATGTACAGCGTGTCTACTTTCTAGATGAAGTGCACAGAAGCTATAATCCACAAGGTAGCTTTTTGGCAAACCTTAATCAGTCAGATGCTGAAGCCATTAAAATTGGGCTTACGGGCACTCCCCTTTTAGGTGACGATTACAACTCTCGCTCGCTCTTTGGGGGCTATATTCATAAATACTACTACAACTCATCTATTGCCGATGGTTATACATTACGATTGATTAGAGAAGAGATTGAGACTTCTTATCAATTGGCTTTGCAAAAGGCATTGGAAGACATTAAAATTTTGGAAGGTGAAGGTAAACGCAAGTTTGTTTATGCTCACCCGAAGTTTGTGGAGCCCATGCTCGATTATATCATCGAAGACTTTCAGAATTCTAGACTTCGGTTTGATGAGAATTCCATTGGCGGAATGGTGATTTGCGACTCTTCGGAACAAGCCAAGGAGCTTTTCAGAATTTTTCAGGAAAAATATGAAGTCACTGAACCGCTTTACTTAGCTGCTGATGACCCCGAAAGCTATGGCAAGAAAAGAGCCCATGAACGAAAAGTAAAAACGGCTGCGCTTATACTTCACGATGTCGGAACGAAAGACGATAGAAAAGCGAAGGTAGAGGAGTTCAAAGAAGGAAAAATAGACTTTCTGTTTGTCTACAATATGCTCCTCACTGGCTTCGATGCCAAGCGACTAAAAAAGCTTTACATCTGCCGAGTGATTAAATCGCATAACCTTTTGCAAGCCCTCACCCGAGTAAACAGAACCTATAAAGATTTCCGCTATGGCTATGTGGTGGACTTTGCCGACATTCAAAAAGAGTTCGACAAGACCAATAGAGATTACTTTAATGAACTACAGAGTGAACTGGGCGATGAAATTGAGCATTACAGTAACCTGTTTAAATCGAAGGAAGAAATTGAGTCTGACATAGAAGAGATCAAGAACACGCTCTTTTATTTTGATACCAACAATGCGGAGGCTTTCTCAAGGCAAATCAACCAGATCAATGATCGGCAGGAAATGCTCAATATTACCAAAGCATTGAATACGGCCAAGAGTCTGTATAACCTCATTCGCCTTACCGGCAATTATGAGTTATTGGAAAAGCTCGACTTCAAACTGTTGCACAAGCTTTCTACTGAAGCCAATAATCGCCTACAGTTGATTAACCTGAAGCAGAACTTAGATGCTAACGAGGAAACCACCAACCTCCTGAATGTAGCTTTGGAAGACGTAATCTTCGCCTTTACTAAAATTAAGGAGGAAGAAATGGTATTGGCCGATCAATTGAAAAACACTCTGCAACGCACCCGTGAAATGTTGGGCGGCAACTTCGACCCAAAGGATCCCAACTTTATCAGCTTGAAAGAGGAATTGGAAAGGCTCTTTAAAAAGAAAAACCTGAGCGAAGTAACCAAGGAAGAAATGGAGCAGAACATTAAAGCCTTGAATGCCATTTATGGCTCCGCCAAAGAAATGGAGCGCAAGAACCAACTTTTAAGGGCCAAATATGCCAATGATGCTAAATACGCGCGCATTCATAAGCGTCTTATGGAAAAAGACCCTTTAACTGATAAGGAAGCCAAATTATTAGAGGTTTTGCAAAGCATAAAATCAGAGGTTGACAACCACATTATGCAAAACGCCAATATTTTAAGCAACGAAAGCTTTGCAGAGAAAATGATGGCGCGTATTGTTGTCAATCAAATTAAAAATAAGTTTAAAATGGAGATCAATGCAGAACAATCGAAACGCATTTATCACATGATCGCCAAAGAATATCTCAACGAGTTTAACGGTAGAGCAGCATGACAGAGACAATCGCTTTTGAAAGCAAGACAAAAGCATTAATAGATAATTTAAAGAGTGTTTGCGCCAATTATGGCTTGGGCAACGATGGCAATGAATTCAAAATCATTACCCAGACTTTCTTATATAAATTCTTAAACGATAAGTTCATTTATGAAGTAAAGCAGCTCGATGCATCCATTGCCGAAGCCAAAGACTGGGAAGAAACCATTCGCAATTATGATGCAGACGAATATGAGTTGTTGATGCTACAGCTGAGTGAAAGCACAGCCCAGATAAAGCCAGATCAATTTATCTCTTCCCTATTTGCCAGACAGAACGAGCCCAACTTTGCAGATTTATTCGATAATACCCTGACAGAAATTGCCAGAGAGAACAGCGATATCTTCTCGGTGATTACAGAAGGCGGACAAAAGATTGTGCTCTTTGAAAACATCAGCAAGTATGTAACCGATAAGCGTGACGATTTTTGCCGAGCCATCATCAACAAACTGGTAGGCTTTAGTTTTGAGCGCATCTTCAAAGAGAAGTTCGATTTCTTTGCCACCATTTTTGAATACCTGATTAAAGACTATAACACCAACAGTGGCGGCAAGTATGCGGAGTACTTTACGCCCCATGCTGTTTCTAAAATAATGGCGCGCTGTCTTGTGCAAGGCGAAGTGAGTAATGCCACTTGTTACGACCCTTCGGCAGGTTCGGGCACGCTGCTGATGAATTTGGCCCACCAAATTGGCGAAGACAAATGCACCATTTACTCACAGGATATTTCGCAGAAGTCTTCCAACCTGCTCAGGTTGAATTTGATTTTGAATAACCTAGTGCACTCCATCCCCAATATTGTGAAGGGCAATACCATTTCCGACCCTTTCCATAAAGAGAGTAATGGCAAACTGAAACAGTTCGACTATATCGTTTCCAACCCGCCATTTAAACTGGATTTTTCTGACTACAGAGATGACCTAGACAGCAAGGCCAACCACGAGCGTTACTTTGCGGGCATACCCAATGTGCCCAAGAAGAAGAAAGAATCAATGGCCATTTACCTGCTCTTTTTGCAGCATATTATGTTCTCGCTCAGCGATAAAGGCAAGGCAGCCATTGTAGTGCCCACGGGCTTTATTACCGCCCAAAGTGGTATTGATAAAAAGATCAGGCAAAAACTGGTGGAGAAAAAATGGCTGGCTGGAGTGGTGAGCATGCCCAGCAATATATTTGCCACTACAGGCACCAATGTATCCATTCTGTTTTTAGACAAAGAAAATAAAGGCGATGTGGTGCTCTTGGATGCCTCTAACCTAGGCACCAAAGTAAAGGTGGACGACAAGAACCAAAAGACTTTACTTTCTGCGGAAGAAGAAGACCAAATCATTAACACCTTTAACAATAAGGCAGCAGTAGACGATTTTTCTGTGGTAGTTAGCTATGACGAGATTGCAGCCAAAAACTACAGCTTAAGTGCAGGCCAATATTTTGAGGTAAAGATTGATTATGTGGATATCACTGCTGAGGAGTTTCAAGAAAAACTAAATGCTTTTGACAATAAACTATCAGGGCTTTTTAATCAATCTAAAAAACTCGAATCATTCATTCAAGAAAAGTTAAAGAACCTTAAATATGAATAGGGAAATGAAACTAATCAAAAGTTTGATTTCTGAAATCTCAATGGGGCCATTTGGTTCAGATATAAAAGTGGAATTCTTTGTTGATGAAGGAATTCCTGTTTTAAATGGCTCTAACGTTGGTGGAGTGAAACTATCTGAGGAGTCTTTCAAATATTTAACAAAGGATAAGGCAGACTCATTAAAAAAAGCCAATGCCAAAAGAGGAGATATAATAATCACACATCGAGGCACATTGGGTCAAATCAGCTATATACCTCAAGATTCGAAGCAAGAGAGATATGTGATTTCCCAGAGTCAATTTAGAGTGACACTTAAAAAGGATTTAGTAGATCCAGCTTACTTTACCTATTATTTTCACACTACGGAAGGTCAAAAACGACTGTTATCCTTTAAAAACCATGTTGGTGTTCCCGCCTTAGCACAAGCCACAACGAATTTTAGACTTTTAGAATTTCCTTGGATTCCACTGAGTGATCAACAAAAAATCGCCTCAGTCCTCTCCTCTCTTGACTCCAAAATCGAGCTGAATAATAAAATCAATGCGGAGTTAGAGGCCATGGCCAAACTTATTTATGACTATTGGTTTGTGCAGTTTGATTTTCCCATTTCCGCAGCGCAAGCCACAGCAATGGGTAAACCCGAATTAGCTGGTAAGCCTTATAAATCTTCAGGCGGGCCAATGGTTTATAATCAAACATTGAAGAGGGAGATTCCTGAGGGTTGGGAAGATGCAATTTTGGGAGATATCATGACATTGCAACGCGGTGTCACTTACAATAAAGATGATATTCGAAACAAGAATTCAAAAGGTGTAACTCCTGTTTTACGAGCTACAAATATTTCAGGTAATGTAATTGACTTAAATGACATGGTCTATGTCCCTTCTAAACTGGTGAGTGATAACCAAAAAATGGCTACGGGTGACATCCTGATTACAATGTCTAGTGGAAGTAAAGACCACATTGGTAAAAATGGAATGTTTCATTTTGAAGAAGAGGTTGGTTTTGGCGCCTTTTGCGCTCGAATCATCCCAAAAGAAAGATACAGGTCATTTTTATATTCATACATGCAGTCTGAATTTATGAATGCCACCATCAAAAATGAATGTCTAGGAACAAATATCAATAACTTAAATGGCTCCTTAGTGAAGGGGTTCAAATTGATATTACCCGATGATTCTACCTTGAAAAGATTCGAAGTTATAGTCTCTCCTTTTTTTGAGAAAATTGGAATAAATCTAAAACAAAACCAAGAACTCAGGTCACTTCGCGATTGGTTACTGCCCATGCTAATGAACGGTCAGGTGAGTATAAAAGAAGCTGAGGAGCATCCCGAAATCTATCGGGAGAGTATGGCTGCGGATGAAAGGGGGGATTATGGTAAGTAATTAAGTTAGACATGAAGAGATCGAACATTATTATACTAATACTTATAGCAACCACTACGGTTTTCATATTTCTCTGGCTGAAATCTCCAGAACAAAATTGGGAACCTTGGGCAACTTTTCTAAATGTAGTTGCGGTTCCTTTGGTTTACATGTTTAAAGGCCGTTTAGATGGAATTGAAAAACCAATAGAAAAAGCTGATCTAAATATTGAATTAAAATCGGCTCAAATCAAATATTCTGAATCACAAGCTGATTACATGGCTCAGGTAAACGTCTGGATTGTTTCTCATAACCATAGTTCAACTATCAATTCTATATATTTAAAAAAGAATGGAAATTTCTTTAGTGGTAATGATATAGATCCTTACTCAAAGAAAGGTCAAAAAGTTAATGTGGTATATTCCGAATTAACTGACCAATTAACAGTCGATCTTGGGAGTTTCATCAAAAAGGAAAAGGATTTAGAAAGATTTAATGCTTCTGCTCTCGAAATCAGTCAAGACAAGGTTTTCAAGTTCAGTTTACTACTACTTGTCTCTGCCGAAAGATATATGGATGGTTTTGAAGAGTTTCACCCTAATGACTGGAAGCTTGTATTCGAGTATAACCTTAATAAGAAATTAGAAATCCCTTTGACTTTCGATATTCACAATTCAAACCCCAAAAGAGCTATTAAATGGAAACCTGTAGGTTTCTCTAAATAATTAGTTATGAATATACACCAATTAAAGAATGAGCTGATAGAAGAGATTTCAGCAATCAACGACAAAGAGTTTTTGCTTCAATTGAAAAGTTTGATAGAAAAGAAAACTATTCCAACAGAAATAATTCAAGCTAACCTTATTGAAATACTCGATTTAAAGGTAAAAGGCACTCACCCAATATTCGTTCAGTTTGGTCATCACAATGCGGAAGTCAAAAATTGGAAGCAGATATTTACAACAGTTGTAGGTTGGATTTTAGATGACAAAAATATAGGGTTACTGAAAAAACCCATTCATGACCACTATGAAAAAACTAAATATGCGGTAAACAATGAGCCTTTTCATGCAGATGGCAAGCCGTTTAACAACCAAACAAAGCATGGACAGCTTTTTTTGGAAGGTCATAGAAATACAGAGGGACAGTTAAAGACCCTTCAATACCTTTTTAATTATTTTAACCTTAATGGTAGCGACTTGACGATTAGCTTTTTAGGCTCTCCAAATCCAGATCAACCCTTAACTGGTTCTATTTAAATAAGCTTTTGAACTAAAACATAAACCTGTAGGTTGATAAAATGAAAGTTGTACGTATATTTGAGCTCTCAAAAGAAAAACTCTATACTGTAGAGTATGATATTGACGAGCGACATGCTGTACAAATTCTACAAGACGAGTGGGAAGATCAAATTTACCTTTATGAGTTCTTCAAGCAATGGAAAGAGGATTATAGAAAGTTCTATGGCTCTAAAAAAATAGAAGATATTGTAGAAGACGCCATTAACGATGCAGACGAACTGTTTGAAAATTTACTTGATGGAGAACAAGACTTGAATAAGCTTTTTAAGCCGCTAGAAAACAAAGAGGCTAAAAACACTCCTTATGACTTACAAAAACTAAAAGCCAAAACGTTTTCATTATCCTTTTTAAGAATTTACGGGATAAGATATGGTAATACTATTATTGTAACTGGAGGTGCAATAAAGCTAACTGGTAAAATGGAACAAAGAGGACACACCAGATTAGAGCTTAGAAAGTTAGAAATAGTGAAAGCCTATTTGAAAGACGATGCGAATGAAGCTGAGTTTGTTTATTTAGAATTCAAATGAAATGAGCAAGATAGAAAAGAAGATTCACGAATTAGGTAGCAAAAACCCTGACAGCAAGTGGAAAGAGCGTATTGAATTTAGAAGAGCCAATAAAGGCTGGCTACGCAAATCAGGGCGCGTTGCTTTGCGTATTCTAGCTGTGCTTGACGAAAAAGGATGGAGCCAGGCAGAATTAGCTCGCCAATTAGAAGTTAGTCCACAACAAGTCACCAAATACCTCAAAGGACAAAGTGATTTCAAGTTCTCCACCATTGACAAATTGGAGAAGGTGTTGGGTATTCAGTTGCAGGCCATTTTAATGTCTGATGAGGTGGTTATCAAAAAGGAACGTAAAGAATATCTGGAAAACGAGGTGTTTTCTAAAAGACAAGCTTTGGAAAGTTTTGGAAAATCACTGGCTCATTCAACACATAGGTCTGAAAAGAGATATTTAAAGGTAGCCTAATGAATAAGGAATTGTCCATACCATTTGCTTTAAGAGCTATTGAAACTCATCAGTTTGCTATTCTCGAAGAAAACTACTCGGAAGAGGCGCAAGGTGAACTGTTGGTTAGTGTTAATGTCGGAGCATCAGATGAGATTTGCGGTGTATCAATTTTCTTTGAAGTAAGATTTAACTTTAATAACAATCCTCTTATCATCCTTGAGATTGAGTGTCAATTTGAAGTTGAAGAGTCTGCATATAAAACATTTGTAAGTGAAGGGAAAGAGCAGATAATTATACCTAAAGAGTTTTGCCAACACCTCGGTGTAATAACTGTCGGTACTGCTCGAGGAGTTCTTTACGAAAAGCTTAAGGATACAGAATTTGATTTTATTTTATTGCCAACAATAGATTTGACAGTTCAACTTTCCGAGGACATAGTACTAACAAAAGACAAATGAAAAGCCCAATCACAGGTCTACCGATGCGCCTAAGTACAGAAATCAGGAATGTCCTTTCCAAAAATGCTGTGGTTCAGATTGATTATCAATTCTATTTGTGCCATACCACAGGCGAGAAATTTGTAACTACTGCACTAGACGAACTGAACTTAAAGCGTTTAAAGAAAGCCTAGTAGCCAACCCCAAGTA
>CENR01030100.1_pt1 | contig 10397 bp, 13 predicted proteins | sample 530181 | NCBI WGS metagenome assembly CENR01 (sample SAMEA2619677, study PRJEB7988) | marine metagenome | biome: marine biome (ENVO:00000447); feature: surface water layer (ENVO:00002042); material: "saline water (ENVO:00002010), including plankton (ENVO:xxxxxxxx)" | depth 5 m | reverse complement strand
TGTTCTACCCTGTCTCTGGTATTCTGCTATCGCCCATCTTTGCAGCAGCAGCGATGTCGCTGTCTTCCGTCAGCGTGATCGCGAATGCCCTGCGGCTACGGCTTGTCAATATTGCGGGGGAGTAATACAAGCGCCGGGTACCTTAGGCACCCGAGTGTTATTAGCTCGCCACTCAAGCTGCACCACTACACCGAAGCCGGCGGGAGATACACCGATTGACCCAGTAGTACAGACACTCACTTTTTAAGCTGTGGAGGCATCACCGAGCATGAAAATCGAAACATTTTTTGACCTGATTGAATGGAGCCGCACACTGCATGAGACGCTGGCCAACTGCCTGTCTCATTGTGCAGCCTTGCACGATGATGAGCAGGCTGCTCTGTTGCTGGACTACCTCGCGTCCCACGAAATCGACATGATGAACATGGTTGCGGGTTTTGAGCGACAGGCCGACCCCAAGGCTGCGCGCACCTATGTTTATGACTACGTGAGGCACGACCCTATAGCCGCCCATTTAGTCTGTGATGATCACTACGCCAAACTGAATGCGGAGGCCATTAGCGCGGAAGTCTTCGCTTTTCATGAGGAAATCATCAGCCTTTACCGGTCTCTCATTGGCAAAGCAGAAATTCCTGAGGCCTTAGAGCTCGTGCAATGGCTACTGGATATGGAAGAACATGAAACCAAGCGCCTGGTACGTCAAGTAGAGCGAATGAAAGATCTGTAAGCAAGGAAGTACTTCATCCCACCATACACCGCGCCCTTCCGCAAAGGTGCCACCCAACGATTTTCCGAATTGAAGGCCACCAAGAACACTCAGCCCATGAGGAGCACCGGAGCGAACCCACCGCCAGGCGTACGAAAATTGGTGGTTTGCCCGCGATAGAGCCTTGCTGCAGCCAACAGCGGCGCTCCGCGATAGGTATACAGGCGCACGTCCACCTTGAGCATTTCACGCTCCCCATCAACCAGCACCAGGCGTTCGGAGGGCGGCACATAGGCTTGAGCAACGTACTCGCTATCGAGAATTCGGGCGAATGTACTTTTGGTGAGTTTACTGCCCCGATAGGCCCCTTTGCTGCCATGGCCCGCCACCGGTTTGAAGAACCACTGTCGTCGCTGCAGCCAAAGCTCCTCTGCGTTGCCGGCAGTGACCAGCACAGTGCGCGGAATGCCACGATGCAGCACATCGGCGTGTTCGGAGGATAAGCCCCAATCGAGAAGCGCAGCGTGATCCGCAAGAGTCGCCAAGTTGCGTTTGTCCGCGAAGAGCGCGTGTGTGTAGGGGTTTGGCGTTATTACCGCGCCGCCGTCGTTCCAGGCAGCGCGCAGGGCAGCGTGTTCAGGGGCTTCGAGCCCGAAATCCACCAACCGGTTATACACCAGGTCAATGCGTTTATTCCCCGCACACAACACCCCTGACGCGTACGTCAATTCAGCGGGTGACAGTATAACGGCGTCAATACCGTGCGCTTCCAGCAGCTGCTGTGCCAGCCGGAACTCAGGGTAAAGATACTGTTCTTCAGGCTCGTCATCGACGATCGCTATCCGTTCGGGCCTCCCGCCACCTCGCTGGGCAGACCACTCACCGATAAACTGGGCGATCACGGCGGCATCGAAGTTTTCGGCCCACGGCGGGCGTGGGTAACCATCGCAACAATTCAATTGAGCTCTTGCCAGAGCGGCGTTAAGGAACGCACCACCCGCGTTGGTGTTTACCTCAATAAGGCGCTGACCCTCCTCCCCAAGATGAAAGTCGTAGCCCATAAAAACACCTGACTGCCCAGGATTTTGCTGCGCGCTGGGTCGCGCCCAGGACAACACTTGGCGCCGATAGTCGGGAAGTTCAGCAGCCGCTTCAATGGCGCGAACAATCGAGAGCATGTCATCCAACTCCTGGCCGGGAACAAACACGGCGACCTCGGAGAAGAATTGTTTCCAGGCGGGAGCAGAGAGAGCCCCGCCACTATCTTCACCCAGCTGACTGGCGAGATGGCTGATGATTGCAGGTCGATCGAGCGTGATGCAGGCACAGTGCTGATTGAGCCTCTGCGCCTGAGTGAGCTGTGATGAGTTATCCATGTTTAGCGACACAACTGCGTCTGCTAACGACCAACGTTGGACCGGTTGGCTGAACTCTTGTCTTAAAGAGCCGCTTGAGATTCATTCCGTCTACTCCATTTCGCGCTACAGCGGGAACACCACCACCGCCAACCTATCAGTCAGCACAACGTGTATCCTAGTGATCAGTTTTAGCAAACCAACGATACAAAGGAACAAACACGACAGCGAAATACCAGCCATACAAATATACTTCGACCAAGCCAATAAAAAAGCCCGGCCAGGTAAGCCACTCAAAACCCGGCAGCAGCGGCGCCCATGCTTCATGCATGTGGAACTGACCCGGCATAAGAAGACCAAAGGCTACGCAAAGTAGGTAGCTTACTACCAGCAATAACGCGACGCTGTGACCTACCGGGGCTATGCGTAACTGACTATCCTGTCCGTTCGATTGTTTCATTTCTCATCCTACTCCTTGCCGACAATAAGAATCGACGATTTGACGTGAATTCATTCTGTGTTGGCGGGACCGTCTGGTCGATGGGCTGGACTAGCACAAGTTTCCGCCATTCTTAACGCCAGTCACCCAAAGTTGGCTCACTTAATTAACTGAGTTACTGATGCATCTCTGCGCTGCAAAAGCGCTATACCACAGAAGATGAACAAAACTCCTAAAACCTGTACGCTTGTCAGCGTTTCCTCGAAAAAAAGAAATCCTATAAACAAGCCGAACACCGGTGTTAGGAAGCTGTATACATTCAATCGGTTCAAGGTTGAGCGCGCAAGCAACCCAAACCAGACAACAATCATTAGTGCCGTTGCCAGCCCTGAAAGAATAAGCAAAGATCCAGAAAACCTGAGGGTCCACCGCACGTCCCATTGCTCGCCCGCAATCGCTGATGTAACGAGCAGCACTCCACCGCCGATAAAAAGCTGGACGACCATGGGGATCATAATAGAGCCTCCTGCCTGTTTTTTTAACAGGATATTTCCTGCCGCCGTTCCCAAAGCTGCTAGCACAACCCACGCCATGCCCCAGAAATACCCAGCATTGTTCTCACCGTATCCTGGCCATGCCAACAGCGCGACCCCTAGAAAACCGGTTACAAGACCCAAGATGCCTTGGGTTTTCAGTATTTCTCCAAGCCAAACAGCGGCCATTACCGCAGCAATCAAAGGCTGAGTCCCTGCAAGCACGGTCGCGAGTCCCGGTGACAGTTTGCCGGCCCCAAGAAACATACCGCCAAAACCCATTGCTGTGTATAACAGGCCAATCAGTCCCAACTGCACCACGTTCCGGACATTCAGTTGATAAGGCTCGCGATTCCTCGCCAAGAGACACACGCAGCCCAAAAATCCAGCGGCCAAAAAAGCTCGCAAGGCCGCGAAAAGTAGTGGAGGTGCGTCAGGCAACCCAATCACAATGAACGGAAAACAGATGGCCCAAAGCAACGCCACGAGGACCATCAACGCGATGTCAGCGAGGTCTGACGATACCTTCATGGCAGACTCAGAGCAGCACGGGCTCGTAGGTCCATGACTCAGTAAGACTCTAGAAGAGGGTTCATTCGCGCAATGAAATTCAGGGTCTCCGGTCGAAGCCGACCCCACGTGTCGCGGTGTATGTGCAATGTGTTGAAAAAGATAACGAACTTCATGTCAAAAATTGGCAACGAATGTTTTCATATGATCCAGTTATAAGCACTTTGTGTTTTGATGCGAAGCGCACTGAACTCTTCCGCCAATTACTTCCAAAACATCCAGATTGCCATGCTCACCATCATGACGTTCTCCGTCAGGGAGATAAAACCAAGTGGCACTTTGCTGTCCCCTCCCACGCAGGCGCATTTGAGCTCACGCTTGTCGATATACACCGCTTTGAACACCGAAACCGCACCAATGGTGCCTATTATCAGAGCAACGGGTATCGCAATCCACATCAACACGCCTGCTATCATCAGTACACCTGCCAGCGCCTCGCCGAAGGGGTAAATGAATCCGTATCGCACCCACTTCGCAGCAAGGAGATCGTAGTTCAGGAACATGGTAGAAAAGCTGCGCACATCTTGGAGCTTTTGAATTGCCAACGCGCACATCGAAAATCCGATGAACCACTCCGCAGCTAGGATTGACACCCAACTACCCGTGGCAACGTAACCGGCCGCAAGCGCCATCAGTAGTGTCATCGCAAAGATCGCTATAACCGGCTGATAGGATGTTTCCTCTGGATCGTGGACGTTCTTTCCAAAGAAGCGTCGGAGATCGTCATGCCCACCAATCCGGCTGCCGTCAATGAAGGTTTGCGGTGTCGTTTCTACGGCATGTGTGTCTTTGAATACGTCGGTTTCTTCACGCGTTTTGAGGTGATGATCCTCGACTTCATAGCCCTCGCGTTCGAGCAAGTCTTTAGACTTCAAGCCGTAAGGACAGGTGTGATCAGACATTACCATGCGGTAAAGCTGTGCTGTTTTGCGGTTATTCATAGTCATATCCCTCCATTTTCATGATCATGAAGATATGGGAAGCAGAGCAGCTTATGAGTAGGAAGCCGGTCATTGCCTCAATCCCAGCGAGAAATTTCAAATGTCCCGTAGGCACAATATCTCCTAAACCGAGCGTCGTAAGATTTACTAGCGAGAAATAGTAAGTGTCCATCCAGCTGATCTGCCCTTCGATCTCAAAACCCCCGAGCCCAGCTTCACTAGAAATCCGGAAGCTGACTGCAAACCATGCAGCAGAAAGCATTTGTCCAACGGTCGCCGCTGAAAGCATGACAAGAAACCTCGCTATTTCCGGCATTTGTGATTTCACAAGATATCGATGGGACTTACTAAGAATGGCAAAGTGACAGGCACCAGCCAAGAGTAACGCACCAAACGCAATCACCACTTGCCAAAGCATAGCGACCCCTTTTGCGTGTATTGGCCGGATCGTGCGTTCGAGGTTAAGCGCGAGGTATGTAGCCGCTTCAGCACGGGCTATCCTCTTTTCGTATTGCGGGTTTTAGAGACGTGTGGTGCACCCGGGAAAGCTCCTTTGGAATTAGTTTCACAATGCGAGGCCTCAGCGCAAACCCGTGCAGATCGTCGACGATGGCTCGTTGCAGTAAAAGAATTACAACTGGAGCGGACACCCTTAACCATCGCAACAGATCTGCTCAGGCGCTGCTGGCAATAGCGCAGAAAACGACCCGCCCGAGGCTTTGTGAACCCAACACAAGAAAAATCTTTGCTGCGTTGTGCGCCTTCTTGCGTCCATGTTGCCATCGCGTTCACTCTACCGATCTCGAGAGAACATGCGCCGCCAATCAGGAATGAAGCGAGGAGTAACCTGAGCATATTGAAGCCACCGCTCGCCGAACTCGGCCTCAGCGGTGTGCTCCTCGTTTTTTGCTAACGTCACGTACATGTAGACCAGTATTGGGTACATACCAAGGGTCAAAAGCGTTAGCCACTGAAACAGGAAACCTGTCATGATCAAGATAAAGCCTGCATATTGAGGGTGTTGTATCCGGGCATACAATCCCCGGGTCGCGAGCGCAGACGTTTGCTGGGCCGTGTACAGCTCTTGCCAGCATTTCGAGATCAGCCAGAATCCTGCGCCAATCAGCGCAAAACTGAGTAAGTGAAAAGGTCCAAAATGCGGATTGCTCTCCCAGCCAAACATCATCTCCAACAAGTGGCCCGCGTCGTGGGAGAGCCAGTCGACCTGAGGGAAATGGGACTGCAGCCATCCTGAGAACAAGTAGATCGTTAACGGAAAGCCGTACATCTCAGCAAATAATGCAATCAAAAAAGCGCTGAAAGCGCTGAAGCTTCGCCAGTCCGTGTCAGTCTTCGGCTTGAAGAAGCTCAATGCAAAAAGAATGAAAATTGCCGAGTTTACGATAGCTAGACCCCACAAGCCGTAGGCCTGGATACTTTCATGGTTCACGGTTCGCTGTCCTCATCTTTTTCCATCACTTTATCAACCGCGAAATCTCGCGATTCATCCACTCGGAAGATTACGACAAGCAGTAAAGGACACAGAATCAACATCAGGTACAGCATAGAGCCCCACAAATGGGCCTTGTGTTCATGTAGAAGGAGTAATAAGGCTAAAAACGTGAAGCCAAGGAACACAAACCAGTATCGCCACTTTACGTACGCGTTCTGAACGTTCTTCTCAAAATCATCAATTCCTTTCTGTCCATGATTCATCGGGATAACCCTATTCAGCAAGCGCGTCAGAATACAAGCATCTAGACCCTACATGCGCGTATGTCTGGGCATGCGGTGACAACTCCAAGGCTCATGACTCACATTGTCTTTAACATTCTGGTCGACAAACCGGTAATACTCTTCTTTAAAACGCGTCCACCAATCACCCTTTAATCGGACACTGTACATGGCGAGAACGTCCTCCACACATTGAATACACAGTCGGGATGCATCGTAAGAAACCATTAACATTGCTCGCTTACTGACTAGCGCCACCGATTCAATACCATACAGCTGATCAATTTCGGAGACCGCGGCATTTAGCTGGTCGTCTGCTATCGGGCTCTCCAACGCAAGCCGGCGATTAACCAGATTAACTTCGGAAACCCCCAATCGATAGGTTTTTTTGCTCATCGTCTATTTTCAGACCTCTGTTTTCTTCGTCCAGCATCGAAAGCGTTGCTCTGCGTGATCACGTAAAACTTAACAGTCTTATGTTCCTACCCAAACATTTTGAAGTCACAAGCCCCGCTACTGATCAATACCGTATCTATCCGCTGACATTTAGGCTTACTCCAGCGTTGCTTCCTTCTTCTCCTTGCGACCCTCTTCTAATCCCAAACGGTAGGCCTCAGTAACATCCTGGTGCTGGTGCTTCCTGAGATCTTGCCCGCCGTGGCCTTTGTGCATGAATACATGCATCAACGGACACAACAAAATGATCATGAAAGGCAGGTAAGGTAGGAAGTGCCCAGCGTGCTCTACAAAAAGAAAATACAGTGCGGCGGCAATCAAGGTGAGCGTCGTTAGCCCGTGGAGGCTAGTCCAGTAACCGGATGGGCGCGCCATGTGAATCCTCCCTTTCCATCAATTTTACGTGCTAAACAAACACCATCATTGCCATGCATCGACCACGAAGAGCACTCGGACAGAACACAACCTGACTTAGCGACTCCAATATTGCTGAAAATCAAACGCGGCAATACACCTGCAGCGTACAACCGCAGGCCTTTTAGCCGTGTGACACTCAGATTACAAAGATGTAATTGAAAGGTAATCTTGTGGTTAGCTGTGGCCCTCTATCATCCTTCATCAAGAACTTTTGCCACCCGAGGTTCGGCGTAACTTAAAAACGGGGTCCACACAGGACAGATTGATAACCTAGCGAACGCCTTCTCTCGTCAGAAAGGCGCTTGAGCTACTTATAGATACTTGAGAATAGAAAACCATGCATGCCAACAACGGGACGTACTGTTTTCAGACTGGCGATGAACACAGCGGACTGACCCCGGCTGAAATATGACATGAAGCGCCCATCCTTTTGCTGAATTTACAATCGACGATCGCAGTCAGTCGTCCAGTTTGTGAGAAAGCAGGCTGTCCATCCTTATAATTTTGGCCCGAAACTCGTTAACGTACTGCCGCAGGAGACAAACATGGAGTTGTTATCAACAGGAAAAGGCGTGTTTCTGAGTTTGATGGTGAGCATGCTGCTCGCGGCCTGCAACGCAGAATCGGATGCCCCATCCACCGAGAACTCGCCCGCTGCCTCTACGAGTCAAGCATTAACGGTCTACAAGCAACCGACCTGCGGTTGCTGTAAGAAGTGGATGTCACATATTGAAGAAGCAGGCATTGACGTCACCGGTAGACACATGACGTCTATGACTGCCGTCAAGGATCGGTACCAGATTGAACCCCGCTATCAGTCCTGCCATACGGCGACTTCATCTCAGGGCTATGTCTTCGAAGGACATATCCCGGCGCGCTATATTAAAGCTTTTTTAGCAAATCCACCCGATGGAGCCATCGGGCTCGCGGTGCCCGGCATGCCTGTCGGCAGCCCGGGCATGGAAGTCGAGAACCGCTTCACGCCCTATCAAGTGCTTCTGCTGAGAAACGATGGTGGCCATGAAGTATATGCCACTATCGAAACTGCGGCGCAGCAATAAAAAAACGGAGCAAGAAGGATGAAAATCGGTATACCCCTGCTCATTCTAATACTTGGTGCCGGTTCAGCCACTGCACAGGCACCGCGAACGGAACTAACCCTTAGCGAGGCCATCGACACTGCCCTCGCAAACGACCATTGGTTGACGGGCAGTCGACAGACACAAGCTGCATTGATCGATGAAGGTACTGCTGCTGCTACGCTACCTGATCCGAGAATGAGCTTAGTGGCAGGCAACTTTCCGCTCGACACGTTCGATATCAATCAGGAGGCGATGACACAGCTTTCTGTCGGTATCAGCCAAATGTTTCCCCGGGGCGATACGCTGGCATTGGCGCAAAGACAAAAGCTGGAGCTTGCGCTACAACATCCATTGTTGCGCGAAGATCGCCGAGCCAAGGTGTCGGCAACCGTCGAGCAACTGTGGCTCTCCGGCTATGAAGCGCAGGAGAGTATCCGCTTAATCGAGCAAGACCGGGCATTATTCGAGCACTTGGTCGACGCAGCGCGTGCAAGCTACGCAACAGCTATGGGCAAGGCGCGCCAGCAGGATGTCATCCGGGCAGAACTGGAGTTGACGCGGCTTGAAGACCGTTTGACTGCACTAAAACAACGACAGGATACCGCGCAGATGCAGCTGTCAGAGTGGATTGGCTCACGTGCCGACGGCAGGCTCACGCTAACAACCATGGCAGAGTCACCCTCTTCATCGGTCGGGACTCCGAGTTCCGAGCAGGCCCGCTACGAGCGAGTCAGTCATCACCCCCTCCTGCTGGCATTGGATAAGAAGATAGAGGCCAAAGAAACCGATGTCGATTTGGCGAGGCAGAAATACAAACCAGAATGGGGCCTGAACGCCCAATACGGTTATCGTGATCAGGATCTGCTCGGAAGGGACAGGTCCGATCTGTTTTCCATTGGAATCACCTTTGACCTACCGCTGTTTACGGCCAATCGACAGGATAAAGAAGTGAGTGCCGCTATCGCCCATGCCGAAGCGATCAGGACTGAAAAGCAGTTGCTCTTACGCCGTTTGATGGCGGAGTTGGAAACCGCCAGTGTCTACTTAGACCGCCTTGATCAGCGATACGCACTCTATGCTGACCGCCTACTACCGCAAATGGCTGAACAATCTGAAGCCTCCTTAGCCGCCTACAACAACGACGACGGCGATTTCGCAGAGGCAGTGAGAGCCCGTATCGCTGAGTTAAACGCGAAAATAGAAGCGCTGGTGATTACGGTTGATCGGCGTAAGACCATGGCTCAAATCAATTACCTGCTTGTACAAGCGTCATCCGAACCCACGGGGCCCGTGAACGCTATCTGAGGTGTAAACTAATGAAAGTCCTTTACAAAACACTGCTAACGGCTGTTGTCGGCGCAGGCATTGGGGCGGGCGGCATTCTATTGCTGCCCTCTTCACACGAAGCCGCGCTGCAGGCAACTGAGGACGAACGTGAGCCCCTGTATTGGGTTGCACCCATGGATCCGAACTACCGGCGCGACCAGCCGGGAAAATCTCCAATGGGGATGGACTTGATCCCTGTCTACAAAGAGCGGGATGGCGATAGCGAAGCTGGCACGGTTCGCATATCACCGGATGTTATCAACAATCTTGGGGTACGAACGGCCGCCGCCACATCGGGCCGTTTGCATCTGGCCATAACAACAGTGGGTTACGTCCAATACGATGAGGACCGATTGGTAACGATTAGCCCGCGGGTGGAAGGATGGCTGGACACACTGCATGTCAAGGCGACGGGGGACCCTGTTACAAAGGGAGAGCCCCTGTACACACTCTATTCGCCAACCTTGGTCAACGCCCAAGAAGAGTTCCTCCTGGCGCTGAAGCGGGATAACCCGGACCTGATCGACGCAGCCATTGAACGCTTATCGGCGTTGCAGGTGCCAAGAGCAAAGATCGAGCAGTTACGTCGAACACAGCAGGTCAGTCAAACGATCACGATCACGGCGCCGCAATCGGGCGTCATTGACAATCTAGGAGTACGTGAGGGCATGTTTGTGACACCCGGGTCTATGCTGATGACCCTGGGCCAATTAGAGCATATGTGGGTTATCGGGGAAGTCTTCGAGCGTCAAGCGGGGCTCGTTGAAGTGGGTGACAAAGTCGTTATACGACTGGAATACCTGCCTGGCCAAGAGTTACAGGGTCAGGTGGGTTACGT
>CENR01003219.1_pt1 | contig 10424 bp, 21 predicted proteins | sample 530181 | NCBI WGS metagenome assembly CENR01 (sample SAMEA2619677, study PRJEB7988) | marine metagenome | biome: marine biome (ENVO:00000447); feature: surface water layer (ENVO:00002042); material: "saline water (ENVO:00002010), including plankton (ENVO:xxxxxxxx)" | depth 5 m | reverse complement strand
ACCTGCGATTCTTGCCATAACTTATCCTTGTCTTTGTTTGAACCTAGGGTTCTTTTTATTAATTACATATAATCTGCCTTTTCTGCGAACAATCTTGCAGTCGGCACTTCTCTTTTTAACTGATGCTCTAACTTTCATAATAGCTTAGTATCTGTATGTGATTCGAGCCTTTGTTAAATCGTAAGGGCTCATTTCTAATTTTACTTTGTCTCCAGGTAACAATTTAATATAGTGCATACGCATCTTACCTGAAATATGCGCTGTAACAACGTGACCGTTTTCTAATTCCACTCTAAACATTGCGTTAGACAATGCTTCGATTATAGTTCCATCTTGTTCTATTGCGGGTTGTTTGGCCATAATTATGCTACTGCTTTTCTGTTTTTACCGCTCTTCATTAATCCATCGTAATGACGGTTGAGCAGGTATGAATTAATTTGTTGCATTGTATCTATTGCTACACCTACCATAATTAATAGTGAGGTTCCTCCAAAGAACAATGCCCATCCTTGTTGTACTCCCATAAGCTTTACTACAAAAGCCGGGAAGATAGCTACCAAAGCCAGGAATATAGATCCAGGCAAGGTAATTTGCGACATGATCCTATCCAAGAATTCGGCCGTATCGGTTCCTGGTTTAATACCCGGAATAAAACCACCACTTCTCTTCAAGTCATCTGCCATTTTGTTGGTTGGTACCGTAATAGCTGTGTAGAAATATGTGAAAATAATGATCAACGCTGCAAACACAACATTATACCACAATCCAAAAATATCACTAAACGTCGCTAACATACTTTGTCCCCACTCGGTATCCTTAATGGATCCTAAGTTTGCCAAAGCAGTTGGTACAAACATTAATGCTTGTGCAAAGATAATTGGCATAACTCCAGATGCATTCAACTTTAAAGGAATGAACTGGCGTGCACCAAATATATTCTTTTCGTATCCACCACTAGCGGTACGTCTTGCATACTGGACCGGGATCTTTCGGACCGCCATGACCAGCATTACACAGGCGAGAATAATTACAAACCAGATTACCAATTCAATCAACACAAACATAATGCTACTTGAAGCAATTTCCTGTGCAAAAGACTGTGGTAATGTTGCAATAATACCTACCATAATTAAGATAGAGATACCATTTCCAATACCTTTATCTGTAATTTTTTCACCAAGCCACATCGCAAAGATACAACCAGTTACTAAGATGATCGTAGAAGATACAAAGAACATAGGCGTTTTACCTAAGATGAATGCGTCGGTAGGAACTCCAAGAGCTTCCAGACCAAACAAATAACTAGGCGCCTGAACCAAACAAATACCAATGGTTAACCAACGGGTAATTTGAGTGATCTTTTTTCTACCACTTTCTCCTTCTTTCTGTAATTTCTGAAGATACGGAACTGCAATTTGCATTAACTGAACCACAATGGAAGCAGAAATATATGGCATAATACCCAACGCAAAAACAGAAGCATTTGCAAAAGCACCTCCTGTAAAAGCATTTAATAATCCACCAATTCCACCAGCATCAAAGTTGCCAGCAAATCCGCCCAATTTTGAAGCATCAATTCCCGGTAATACTACTTGTGCACCAAAACGGTATACTAATAATAGCCCAAGAGTAACCATAATACGGTTACGAAGCTCCTCTATTTTCCAGACATTTTTTAAGTTCTCGATAAATTTCATCCGTATATCTGTATTACAATGTTATTGCTTCACCTCCGGCAGCTTCAATAGCTTGCTTCGCTGAGGCAGTAAACTTGTGTGCAGATACTTTTAATCCAGCTTTCAATTCTCCTCTACCTAAAATCTTCACCATTTCGTTCTTTCCGGCCAAACGAAGACTTACCATTGTATCGAAGTCTACTGTATCCTTTATTTTCTTGTCATCAACCAGTTTCTGAAGCGTATCAAGATTTACACCCTGGTACTCTTTACGGTTAATGTTCGTGAACCCAAACTTAGGCACACGGCGTTGTAAAGGCATTTGACCTCCTTCAAAACCAACTTTTTTAGAGTATCCCGAACGTGACTTCGCACCTTTGTGTCCACGGCCCGATGTTCCAGCTTTACCAGAACCTTGACCTCGCCCTAATCGTTTTCCCTCTCTATGGGTAGCACCTTTTGCAGGTTTTAAGTTACTTAAATCCATGTTGTATATCTTAAACAGTTTCTACTGAAACCAAGTGTTTAACTTTATTTACCATACCAAGAATATTTGGCGTGTCTTCATGCTCTATAGTCTGTCCGATCTTTTTAAGACCCAACGCTTCAAGCGTTCTCTTTTGGTTCTGTGTGCGGTTGATGGCACTCTTCACCTTAGTTACTTTAATTTTTGCCATTTCTCTAGTATTTATCCTTTATATAATTTTTCCAAAGTAATACCACGTTGTTTTGCAACGGTCTCTGCACTACGCAATTGTAACAAAGCATCAAATGTTGCTTTTACTACGTTGTGTGGGTTTGATGACCCCTGAGACTTAGATAATACATCGTGAACTCCTACTGATTCTAATACCGCACGTACCGCACCACCAGCGATTAGACCGGTACCAGGCGCTGCTGGTAAAAGATTTACTCGTGCTCCACCATACTTACCTTTTTGCTCGTGTGGTAAAGAAGCTCTGTTTAAAGGAATACGAACCAAGTTTTTCTTAGCGTCTTCAATAGCTTTGGCAATGGCACTGGCAACGTCCTTAGACTTACCTAACCCTTGTCCAACTACTCCGTTCTCGTCTCCTACAACTACAATAGCTGAAAATCCGAAAGCACGACCACCTTTGGTTACCTTAGTAACACGTTGTACACCCACCAAACGGTCTTTTAATTCAAGACCTCCTGGTTTTACTGTTTCTACGTTTTTATAATCTTGATACATATTTCTTAGAATTTAAGGCCGCCTTCGCGAGCTCCTTCAGCTAATGATTTAACTCTCCCGTGGTAAAGGTATCCACCTCTGTCAAAACTTACAGTTTCAACACCGGCTTTGGTTGCTTTTTCAGCAATCGCCTTTCCAACTAATTTTGCAGCTTCAACTTTATTTACTTTTGAAGCGTCTATGTCTTTATCTCTTGAAGATGCAGCAGTAATGGTTTTTCCACTTACATCGTCAATAAGTTGCGCATAAATCTCTTTGTTGCTTCTGAAAACAGCCAAACGAGGTCGTTGCTCTGTTCCGGAAACCGTTTTGCGTATTCTGAAACGCAAACGTTGTCTTCTATCTTCTTTTGATAATGCCATAACGTTATTTCTTATGCAGATTTACCTGCTTTTCTTCTAATGATTTCACCAACAAACTTAATACCTTTTCCTTTGTAAGGTTCTGGTCTACGGAAGTTACGGATCTTTGCCGCTACCTGTCCTACCAGTTGCTTGTCATACGATGTTAATATTACAATCGGGTTTTTCCCTTTTTCGCTAACAGTCTCAACTTTTACTTCCGGAGCTATGTCCAAAACTATGTTGTGAGAGAAACCAATGGCCAAATCTAATTTTTGCCCCTGATTACTTGCTCTGTATCCTACTCCTACTAACTCTAATTTCTTGGTCCATCCATTAGATACACCTTCGATCATATTGTTAACAAGGGCACGGTACAGACCGTGTTTTGCTCTGTGATCCTTCGCATCGCTAGGACGCTCCAAAACTACATTACCTTCTTCAATTTTTACGCTAACATCAGAAAAATTCTGAGTTAACTCGCCTAATTTCCCTTTTACAGTTACAGTGTTGTCTTTAACATCTACTGTTACTCCTTCAGGAATCGCTACCGGGTTTTTACCTATTCTTGACATTCTTTTTTGTCTTTAAATTTTTAGTAAACGTAACACAATACTTCACCACCTACATTTTGATTGGCAGCTTGCTTTCCTGTCATTACTCCTGCTGAAGTAGAAACGATAGCAATACCTAAACCGTTCAAGATACGTGGCATTTCTGAAGCACCTGCATACTTACGTAAACCGGGTGTACTTATTCTTTGTAATCTTTTGATGACTGGGTCTTTTGTAAGCTTGTCATACTTTAAAGCGATTTTAATAGTCCCTTGTGGACCATTATCGTCTTCAAACTTGTAGCTTAACACAAAACCTTGGTCAAACAAAATTTTTGTAATCTCTTTTTTGAGATTTGAAGCTGGCACCTCTACTACACGGTGTCCTGCTTTCACTGCATTTCTAACTCTCGTTAGATAATCTGCGATTGGATCTGTTGTCATTCGTTGTTTATTGCGGAAGTGGTTTTTTATACTGAAATTTTCAGGACAAAACCTTCAACCAGTTTATACTCTTACCAAGAAGCTTTTCTAACTCCTGGAATTAATCCTTGATTTGCCATTTCACGGAACATTACACGTGAAATACCGAATACTCTCATATATCCTTTTGGACGTCCTGTTAATTTACAACGGTTGTGTTGACGAACAGGAGAAGCATTCTTTGGCAATTTCTGAAGACCTTCGTAGTCGCCAGCTTCTTTCAAAGCCTTACGCTTTTCAGCATATTTTGCTACCATCTTCGCTCTTTTGCGCTCACGCGCTTTCATTGATTCTTTAGCCATCTCTTAGTTCTTTTTAAAAGGTAATCCTAATTCGGTTAATAATGATTTTGCTTCTTTATCGGTATCTGCAGAAGTTACGAACGTGATGTTCATCCCTTCAATTTTCTTTACCTTATCAATATTGATTTCAGGAAAGATAATCTGCTCTTCGATTCCCATACTGTAGTTTCCTCTACCGTCAAAACCAGTTACGTTAATACCGGTAAAATCACGTACGTTTGGCAACGAACTTGTAATAAGTCTATCTAAAAACTCATACATACGCTCCCCACGTAGTGTTACTTTGGCTCCAATTGGCATCCCTTTACGTAATTTAAAGGTTGCAACATCCTTCTTAGAGATGGTTGCAATTGCACGCTGTCCTGCGATAATTGTTAATTCTTCAACAGAATTATCAATTAGCTTCTTGTCAGCTACTGCAGCTCCAACGCCACGAGACAATACAATACGCTCTAGTTTTGGAACTTGCATTACATTGGTGTAACCAAATTCTTCTGTAAGAGCACCTGTTACTCTGCTCTTGTATTCTTCCTTAAGTCTTGGTGTATATGCCATAACTATAATACTTGATTCGATTTTTTAGAAAATCGTACTTTTTTACCATCTTCCATTCTATACCCTACACGTGTCGCTTCTCCAGATTTTGGATCTACTAACGATAGGTTAGAAATATGAATAGGAGCTTCTTTTTCTGTAATACCACCTTGAGGACTTGCCGCACTTGGCTTCTCATGTTTCTTTACAGTGTTTACTCCTTCTACTATTGCTTTGTTCTTTACAGCGTCTACACGAAGTACTTTACCTTCAGAACCTTTGTTAGCTCCTGCAGTAACCACTACGGTATCTCCTGTTTTTATTTTAAGCTTTCCCATTTCGTTATCTATTAAAGCACTTCAGGTGCCAATGATACTATTTTCATAAATTGTTTGTCACGAAGCTCACGAGCAACTGGTCCAAATACACGGGTTCCTCTCATTTCGCCCTGTGGGTTTAACAACACACATGCATTGTCGTCGAAACGAATATAAGATCCGTCTGGTCTTCTAACCTCCTTTACAGTACGTACTACCACTGCGGTAGAAACGGTACCTTTTTTTACAGTTCCGTTAGGCGTTGCTTCTTTTACAGTAACAACAATCTTGTCACCAATTGATGCGTAACGTTTCTTCGTTCCGCCCAATACACGGATGGTAAGCACCTCTTTGGCGCCTGTGTTATCCGCCACTCTAAGTCTTGATTCTTGTTGTAACATAATTACTTCGCTCTTTCAATTATTTCTACTAGTCTCCAAGTTTTGGTTTTACTCATAGGTCGTGTTTCCATGATCTTAACAGTATCACCTTCGTTGCAGTCGTTTTTCTCGTCGTGTGCTACGTATTTTTTCGTCTTTAAAACGAATTTTCCATACATAGGGTGTTTTACTTTTTTCACCTCGGCAACAACAATAGATTTCTCCATTTTGCTACTGGTTACTACACCTATACGCTCTTTTCTTAAGTTTCTTTTTACTTCCATCTTTCAGCTTCGTACTATTGTACTTCTCTTTTAGTTAGTTCTGTCGCAATTCTAGCTATAGCTCTTCTGTGAGATCTTAACTGAATTGGATTGTCCAACGGTGAAATGGTGTGAGCCATTTTAAGGTTTGCGAACGCTTGTCTGTTTTCAGTCAATGCTTCTTGCAAATCCGCTGTTGATGCTTCTTTTATTTCTGATTGTTTCATCTTTGTAAAATTAAGCTTGATAATCTCTAGACATGATAAACTTAGTTTTCACCGGTAATTTCTGAGCAGCTAATCGAAGGGCTTCCTTAGCAGTTTCTAACGGTACTCCTGAAACTTCGAATAATACTCTACCTGGCTTCACAACAGCTGCCCAATATTCTACGGCACCTTTACCTTTACCCATACGTACCTCGAGAGGCTTCTTAGTGATTGGCTTGTCTGGAAAAATCATAATCCAGATAGACCCTTCCCTTTTCATAAAACGGGTAGCGGCAATACGCGCTGCTTCTATTTGACGTGCTGTCAAGAAATTTGAATCTAAAGATTTAATACCAAAAGTTCCATAGGCTAGCTGATTTCCTCTACCAGCATTTCCTTTCATGCGGCCCTTTTGTTGTTTACGGTATTTTGTTCTTTTGGGTTGTAACATCTTTTCTTTTCTTTAAAAAATTACTTTCTGTTACGACGTGATTTGTTACCACCTCGACCAGAACCGCCTTTTCCACCTTTTTTGTCTAAACCGACCAATGGAGAAAGCTCTCTTTTACCATATACTTCGCCTTTCATGATCCATACTTTCACACCCAGTCTACCATAGGTAGTGTGTGCTTCAACTAAAGCATAGTCAATATCAGCTCTAAATGTACTCAAAGGAATACGTCCGTCTTTGTACGCTTCACTACGTGCCATTTCAGCACCGTTTAAACGTCCAGAGATCTGGATCTTAATTCCCTCAGCATTCATACGCATTGCAGCCGCAATTGCCATCTTAATTGCACGACGGTACGAGATTCTATTCTCAATTTGTCTTGCAACACTGCTTCCAACTAGAAATGCATCTAATTCTGGTCGCTTGATTTCGTGAATGTTGATTTGTACTTCTTTTCCAGTAATCTTTTTAAGCTCTTCTTTTAGCTTGTCTACTTCCTGACCACCTTTCCCGATAATGATACCAGGTCTTGCAGTAGTAATAGTAACGGTTACAAGCTTAAGCGTACGCTCAATAATTACTCTAGACACACTTGCTTTACTTAAACGAGCATGGATGTATTTTCTAATCTTGTCGTCTTCGGCCAATTTATCGCCGTAGTCGTTCCCTCCGTACCAGTTGGATTCCCATCCTCTAATGATACCTAAGCGGTTTCCGATTGGATTTGTCTTCTGTCCCATTTAAATTTAGCTTTGTGTGTTATCGTTAGCTCCTAAAACCAGTGTTACGTGGTTGGAACGTTTTCTAATTCTGTGTGCGCGACCCTGTGGTGCTGGACGTAGTCTTTTCAACATAGTTCCACCATCTACACGAATCTCCTTAATAAAAAGATCTGCATCTTCTATAGAGGCTTCTTCATTTTTTGCTTGCCAGTTTGCAATGGCAGACAATAACAGTTTTTCCAAACGGTTAGAAGCTTCTTTTTTGCTGAATCTTAAAATATTAAGCGCTGTGTCTATCTTTTCTCCACGAACCAAGTCTGCAACTAATCGCATTTTTCTTGGTGACGTAGGGCAATTATTCAATTTAGCGAAGTATTGTGTCTTCTTCGCCTCCTTGATTGCTTCTGCTCTTTCTCTTTTACGAACTCCCATGGCCTATTATTTTTTTCCTTTGTTTTTAGCACCTGCGTGACCACGGAATGATCTTGTAGGTGAAAATTCGCCTAATTTATGTCCTACCATGTTCTCAGTTACATACACAGGAACAAATTGTTTCCCGTTGTGCACTGCGATGGTTTGTCCTACAAAATCCGGAGTAATCATAGAAGCTCTTGACCAGGTTTTGATCACAGTCTTCTTATTTGTCTCAACATTTTGCTGTACTTTCTTATCTAACTTGAAGTGAACGTACGGTCCTTTTTTTAACGATCTTGCCATAGCTTATTTCTTTCTACGTTCGATTATATACTTATTACTTGACTTCGTTCTAGAACGGGTTTTGTACCCTTTAGAAGGAACTCCGTTTCTTGAACGTGGGTGACCTCCTGAAGATTTCCCTTCACCACCACCCATTGGGTGATCTACCGGGTTCATCACCACAGGTCTTGTTCTTGGACGACGTCCTAACCATCTAGATCTACCAGCTTTACCACCAACCAATAACTGGTGATCACTGTTACTTACAGCTCCAATAGTAGCCATACAGGTAACAAGTACCATTCTGGTTTCACCTGAAGGTAATTTTACAGTAGCATATTTTCCGTCACGCGCCATAAGCTGTGCAAATGCACCAGCACTTCGAGCCATAACAGCTCCTTGACCTGGACGTAATTCTATACAAGAAATAATAGTACCCAGTGGAATATTTGCAAGAGTCATTGCATTTCCAATTTCCGGAGTAGTTTGTTCACCAGAAACTATATTTTGCCCAACCTGAAGTCCATTTTGAGCAATCACGTATCTCTTTTCTCCATCCTGGTAATTTACCAAGGCGATAAAAGCCGTACGGTTTGGATCGTATTCGATTGTAGCAACTGTAGCCGGAACTCCGTGCTTGTCACGCTTAAAATCGATTATTCTGTAACGTTGTTTATGACCACCACCTATGTAGCGCATGGTCATTCTTCCTTGACTGTTTCTACCACCAGAACGTTTTTTCGGAGCTAATAAACTTTTCTCCGGCTTATCAGTTGTAATGGCGTCATAACCATTTACAACTCTAAAACGCTGTCCTGGGGTGATAGGTTTTAATTTTCTTACTGACATCTTTTGTCTAATTTATTGCAAGCTTAGCTTACAAATTGTTGTAAAAATCTATTGTATCACCTTCCGCCACCTGTACAATTGCTTTTTTAACTGCATTTGTTTTACCAGTTTGAACCCCCGTCTTCGTATAACGAGTACGACGATCTGGGCGGACATTCATTGTGCGAACTTTTTCAACAGAAACTCCGTAAGTGGTCTCGACCGCTTTCTTGATTTCTACCTTATTCGCCTTAGGGTTTACCTCGAAACCATATCGGTTATTTAAATCCGCATCGGCCGTGGCTTTTTCCGTAATTATAGGTTTTATTAAGATATTCATCTTGCTTCTATTTACTTAAATTCGTGTTAATTCCTTCCAAAGAACCTTCAAGCAACACTACGCTGCCTGCATTCATAATTTTGTAAGTACTTAATTCTGAGTTGTTTACAACCTCTGTACCTTTCAAATTGCGAGACGACAAATATACGTTATTATTTGACTCTCCCAACACAAACAAAGATTTTTTGTTTTCAAGCCCTAAATTCTTTAAAACTGAAGTAAAATTCTTCGTTTTAGGAGCATCAAAATTTAAATCTTCTATCACAACAATTGCCTTGTCATTTGCCTTTACAGTAAGGGCAGATTTACGAGCTAATCGCTTCAGGTTTTTGTTCAATTTGAATGAATAACTTCTTGGTCTAGGTCCGAACATACGTCCACCACCTTTAAACAAACCAGACTTAATACTACCCGCACGAGCAGTACCGGTTCCTTTTTGTTTCTTTATCTTTCTGGTTGAACCAGTGATTTCAGCACGCTCCTTAGCTTTGTGAGTTCCTTGACGTTGGTTTGCCAGGTATTGCTTCACATCTAGGTACATTGCGTGATTATTAGGCTCAATACCGAACACATCTTTAGAAAGTTCAACCTTTCTACCTGTGTCTTTTCCGTTTATATCTAATACAGCTACCTTCATTACTTTTGGATCATTACATAAGCGTTCTTGTGTCCTGGCACACACCCCTTCACTACAAGAAGGTTTTTGTCTGCTACAACTTTAAGAACTCTTAAATTTTCAACTTTCACCTTTTCGTTCCCCATTTGGCCAGCCATTTTCATTCCTTTGAATACTCTCGCAGGATACGATGCCGCTCCAATAGAACCTGGTGCTCTTAAACGGTTATGCTGTCCGTGAGTAGCTTGACCTACACCACCAAAACCGTGACGCTTTACTACCCCTTGGAATCCTTTACCTTTACTCGTTCCGGAAATATCCACAAACTCGCCTTCAATAAAGTGTTCTACCGTGATAGTATCACCTAATTTGTAATCTTCTTCAAATCCTTGGAACTCGGCGACTTTGCGTTTTGCAACAGTTCCTGCTTTCTTGGCGTGGCCTTCAGCAGCTTTTGTTGCAGTCTTCTTGTCATCGAAACCAAGTTGAAGAGCTTCGTACCC
>CENR01073679.1_pt1 | contig 10455 bp, 11 predicted proteins | sample 530181 | NCBI WGS metagenome assembly CENR01 (sample SAMEA2619677, study PRJEB7988) | marine metagenome | biome: marine biome (ENVO:00000447); feature: surface water layer (ENVO:00002042); material: "saline water (ENVO:00002010), including plankton (ENVO:xxxxxxxx)" | depth 5 m | reverse complement strand
GTCCGGTGGAAGTGTGTCGTTTGCACATCAAGGATGTGGACCTAAAAGAAAAACGGTTGTACGTGCGTGCTAAGAATAAACCTGTAAAGATCAAGATCATCCCCGATATCATGCTAAGGGCCATTCCAGATCTTTCCAATATGGACCCAGAACATATTTTATTTACACCCGACGGAATTGGGGGCGAGTGGGATGCGATCCCCGTTAACCGCCGTGATTATTTTACCAAACGCTTTAATATGGTGGTGAAGAAACATTTTAAGTTAGGGAAGGAGTACGGCCTCTATTCGTTCCGTCATACGTTTATTACACGTTTGTACAAGGAGATGATCAAGAACGCAACGCCTTTTGAGGTAAAGAGCAGGATCATGCTCATTACGGGCCATTCGAGTATGCAGGCGCTGGAAAAATACCTGCGTGACATAGATGCCGCATTACCAGAGGATTATTCTAGCTACCTCAAATAAAAAACGGCGGTTCAACGGTGCCGTTGATAGAATTTCAACCGTGGCCGTTGGATAGGGGTTGACACTATAAAGTGAGGAAAAAAATTAATCGAATACCAATTAAAAATCCATAAAGCCAATTTTTTCAGAATGTGCGATGGCTTCGCTGCTTTTTTTAAAATACAGAGAATCAACACCCATGGAACCGATATTTTGCAATACCGCCTGGACCTTTTTTTTTGGTCTTTTTCTTGTTTGGCGTATGTAGATAGTTTTAATGTTTTTAGGAAATACTTTACAAATACGCTCGTAAAGAAAGGGGTCCCGTTGGGAGTCGTCCCCTAGAAGTACGTAGTCTAATTCTGGGTAAAATGATATGATTTCTTTAATTTTTTCAAATTTATGGTCGTGGCTTCCGCCGCCCGTAAATAAAAAATCTCCTAACCCCGTTTTTATTTTTTTCAGTTTAAGAACGGCTTTTGGTAAATTATATTTATTGGCAATAGCCACGATAAAAGAGTACAAGTTCCATTCACTACTAGAAACATAGAAAAAAGAATTATATGAATCTTCGTTCGTATGACCAGCTTTGCTAAGAGCCTGGTAATGTTTTGGGACATCATCGAATACTTCGCGGTTATCGATATTTTGGGTCAGCATCACATAGAGTTTCTTAAAGAAGCTTGCACTGTGGGATACCAAAAAAGTATCATCAATATCCGAGATTATACCATATCTACCCGGATGTGGTTTTAGTATTTCACCATTCGAAATAATATTGAATGTACCAATGTCACATTTTATGGAACAAGGATGCCAACCGCTTTCCAATTTTTTGTTGAACGGTATTTTAAAATTGAAGTAGCCATCTTTGAGTGTTTTTGTGGAGACTGTTTCATCTTTAAACTGAAGAGTCACCGTTTCGTTGGGCATTGGTTTTATGGTAAACATTTTTAGTATGGATAAGCTATGTTTTATGGCTCGCTTTTCAATACTGTATTGGCTGGGTGCCCAGGACCTGAATACGTGTCCCGAAATTGTTAATTCTTTATCGTTCATGTATCCCCGATAGATACTGATGTCTACTTTCATATTGATTAATCCTAAAATTTGGATAAATTTATAGTACTAAATATATCGAATTCTAATGAAATCAAACCTGCTCTTTGTGATTAACCCCGCTGCTGGATCGATAGATGCTAATAAAGTGGAGGATACAGCCAGAAAATTTGCTGAAAAGTATGAATTTGACATAGAATTTTACTTTACGACAGGAACGGAGGACGCCAAAAGGATTGAAGAAAAATTAGCTTCTAAATCATATCAGCGCGTGATCGTGGCTGGTGGTGATGGCACCATTGCTATGGTAGCTTCTCAATTACTTCATAAAAATACCATATTAGGAATCCTGGCGTGTGGTTCTGCCAATGGATTGTTGACGTCTTTGGATTATCCCAAAACATTGCCCGAACAATTTGAGATAGCATTTGGCCATCATACCCAAACCATCGATGCCATTTGTGTTAACGATACTATTTGCTTGCACATTGCCGATATCGGAATTAATGCAGAACTAATTTATAACTACGAAAAATCTAATTCCCGTGGTATGCTGGGGTATGCGGCACATAGCTTACCCACGCTCTTCAAATCGGATTATCCCTATAGATTTAAGATACATCTCGAAGATAAAGTGATTGAGAGTTCTGGCATATTATTAGCGTTTGCAAATGCTAATAAATATGGTACGGGTGCCAATATAAATCCGATAGGAAATATAGACGATGGATTTTTCGAGGTTGTATTATACAAAAGATTGAGTTTTTGGGAAATTCTAAAAACATTCTTCAATAAAACATCCGATAAAGAGCCGTACATACATATGTATCATGCAAAGTCAGTAAAGGTGGAGAGCACACATCCCATCGCCCTGCAGGTAGATGGGGAGTTTATTGGCAACTTTGAAACCTTTTCAGCTAACATACTTCCAAAATGCTTACCATTAGCACTAGTGAACCCAGCCAAAAAGTGAATTGAATACATCGGTTTTGGTGACTTTGAAATCCCTTGAAATCTAAGATGCTTATAGATTTTGGAGCCTCACTTTTAAAATGTTTTAGTGCATTTTAAGCTTTTCCCTTTTTTAAATAAACTTAACAATTCAGGTTAAAAAATGCTAATGTGTTTATGAGAATTTAGTTTCCGTGGTACTTTTAATTAACAAAACAACTATTAAACTCGCACTCGGCCATTTGGTTAGTGCTTGACCAATACTTTACTCATGAAAAAATGGTTCTCCACCGATCTGGAGTCGCTGCTTGCGATTTCTATCACCACACTTGTCATTTATATTGCCGTGATCTTTTTTACCCGGATTTTCGGAAAACGTAGTTTTTCCAAAATGTCGAGTTTCGATTTTGCAATGACCGTTGCCGTTGGTTCCCTTATAGCTACTACAATCTTATCAGACTCTGTTTCTCTTCTCGAAGGGATCGCAGGTTTGTTTGTGGTTTACCTATATCAGCTTTCAGCGGCACTCTTACGTAAATGGGAACCCTTCAGGAAAGCTATCGACAACAAACCGCTTCTACTGATGGATGGACCAACTATCATAGAAGATAATCTTTTAAAGGCCCGGGTAACCAAAGGTGATCTTCGCTCAAAACTTAGGGAGGCAAATGTTCTCGATCTATCGCAAGTGCGGGCTGTAGTTTTTGAAACCACGGGCGATGTCGTCGTATTGCACAGCAGTGATCAATCACAGAGTTTAGAACCTTGGTTATTAAAAGATGTCAAAAGAAGCTAATGCATACTCTAAAGTTAGCATTGTTGAATTGCTGGCTACTGTGTTTGTGTAGGAAAAAGAAGATAGATCTATGGATACGACCAAAATAATAGGAATACTGGCAGGAGTTTTTACGACCGTTGCCGTTATTCCGCAGATTTACAAGGCGATCAAGACAAATAAAGTTGATGATATAAGCCCGGTATTTTTTAGCATTTTACTATTGGGTGTCGGACTCTGGACCGTCTATGGAATTTTAAAAACAGATTGGCCTATTATGGTGACGAATGGAATTTCGTTCATGTTGAATGCAACCATGTTGGGAATTTATATAACAAACAAGATAAAAAAATGAAAGCTATCGTTGAAAGTAAAGAAGATATTGAAGAATTAGTACGTGAATTTGTACTGGATGACCACCCCTGTGTCATGGCGCAGAGTGTCATTGCAGATGACAACGTAACCATTCAATCGTATGGTAGTATGGATAATTTTTGTCCAAATACCTTGATGAAAGATTTAGAGATGTATGTAAATGACGTAGAGCAGGATTCTATGAAATTTCAGACTTTTATTGCTGTCTTTGACGATTCTCATTTTGAAACTGAAAAGGAATTTGAAAACTCACTTTGGAAACTACTATATACATTACACAGCATGGATACCCACGCTTGGGACGAGACAACAAATTCAGACCCTGCTTCACCAAAGTTTAGTTATAGTTTGTTCGGCACCTCGTTCTATATCGTTGGGATGCATCCTAATTCTTCTCGCTGGGCAAGGTCATCTCCTTTTCCGATGATCGTGTTCAACTTACATAGTCAGTTTGAACTGTTACGTAGCTCTGGACGGTATGGAAGGGTTCGTGATCTCATACGTAAAAGAGACAAGGCATATCAAGGCTCTGTTAATCCCATGTTGGAAGATTTTGGTGAGAACAGCGAAGCCAGACAGTATAGCGGTAGAGCCGTAGAAGATGATTGGAAATGTCCCTATTTAACTAAAAAGTAATTTTATGTATTGCCCGGAACATTATAGTAAACAGGATAAGAAATATCGGTACGATTTCCTTCAGCAATACCCCTTTGCTACCATGGTGCTTCAGGGTGAGTCAATGCTGGCTACACATATTCCGGTACTTACCAAGGGCGGGCCAGAAGATTTCTATCTGTATTCCCATATCGCAAATAGCAATCCGCAGTATGCACACCTCGAGGACGGCACAGAAGCCCTATTTATTTTTCAGGGTCCGCATGCGTATATCTCGTCATCCTGGTATACCCATGAGGATATCAGTACATGGGATTATGCAGCGGTGCATATCAATGCAAAAATTTACAGACAGACCGCAGCCCAACTCGAAACATCATTACAGGAATTGGTTTATTTTTTTGAAAAGGATCAAGAGAAACCTAACTATTATCACGACATACCACAGAAACTTATTCAAGAGCATTTTCCCAGAATTACCGGGTTTACCGCCAAGCCTACGAAAATACAGGCGATAGCCAAATACCATCAAGATTTTGATGGTGAAAACGTAAAGAATATCTGCCGAAAGTTAAGTACAACTAACAACGCTATGGATGATCAAGTAGTAAAAAATATAAAAAAGGAACATGAATAACGTAATTAAGCCACAAACAGGCACCGCATTTTATTTAACAAAAGGGCAAAAGTTAAAAATAATCGATGTCGAAGGACAACAGGTTAGTGACATGGTTTTATTCAATGCAGAAGATACGAGAGAACGGATTTCTTCTGGCAAGACATTAGATTTTGAGGAATGCATACAGATAACTACCAATAATTTTTTGTGGAGTAACCGAAGCAACAAGTTGGCAGCGATAGAAGAAGATACCAACGGACGAAATGATTTTTTACTTGCGCCATGTTGTAAGCAAACCTTTGAAATTATGTACGATCATAAAGGCTACCATCCAAGCTGTAAAGAAAATCTGGAAACGGCTCTAGCGCCTTTTGGTATTGAACCTGATGACATTCCTACTGCCTTTAATGTGTTTATGAATGTTCAGTATGATAGCGACGGAAACCTGTCGGTTCTCCCACCCACTTCAAAAGCGGGGGATTACCTTATTATCCGGGCTGAAATGGATCTTTTGGTAGGTCTTACAGCCTGCTCGGCAGAAGATAGCAACGGCGGCACCTTTAAGCCAATAGCCTATGAAATTATAAAAGTGTAAAAGAATATGGAAGCACTACATAGTTTTAAAGATTTCTTGAAGAAAAATAAGAAGGCATTCTACGGTGGGATAATCGCCACACTTTTTTTAGGGCTGGGTGTTTTTCTTTTGGGTAGTGTTTCGGGCTATGAGGCAAAAAAACTAATCACAAGTTCCCTTCCTGGACTCAACATGCTCTGTAATACTATTGTTTTAGCGTCTGCCACTATTTTGGCACTGTTACTCACCCTATTGGGAATAAGTACCGGAACAGAAAATAAATTAAAGAAAGCACATTACAAACAAGTGCTTAGTATTGCTACTTTTGATACCGTTTTGTTTGTGGGATCTTTGATCCTGTTTCAGCTATTCAATATTCCTATAACCGAAGCTGAAAATGTACCTACCACCTGGTTTGATGCAATTTATTGGGCCACATTGATATCATCTTCCATCCTTAGTGGGATGATGATCACTGTTATATTAATGCTCTATAAAACGGTGACGAACATTATTAATATTGTGGGGTTGGGGAAAGATCACTACTTAATTTCAGATGAGGAAATAGAGGAAGAAGAAAAAGAGTCAGGTACAGATTGATTTTTTACAACCACATTTTCAAAAAAGAATCGTAGAAACGTTCCATACCTATTGCTGCCATTCCAAAGATAATATGTGCCACGATAAGTTGAATATGGAACAAGCGGGTATGAGTTGGCGGATCGGTATTGGCAAGTTTGTAAAGTGCTTTCCACATCATAATTCCAATTCCTCCCAGCATACATCCAAAAATAATTCCCCATTGCACTGAGATTGAAACGTTCGTCACCGAATACAATGCTATTAACATAATTAGGAATACTATTCCAGTGAGGTAGTGTACAAGCCAGCCCACCCAAGTTGGAAGCTCAACATTTAAAATCTTGCCTAATAGGTCGGCTAATAATTTGGGTTCCTTGAAATTTTCATTTAATAGGGTAGAGAATACATAACTAAACCCTGTCATGCAGGTGGTAGCAACAATCCAAGCAAGAAAGAGTGTAAAAAGCATACCTAACGTTACAATACTTTTTTGTGTTAGACTATCAATAAAACATAAAGATAATAAATAAAATTGGATACGATTTATAATAAAAACACACTAGTACAGTCAAAAAAGTCAGATCGGAAAGATGAGGCTTATATGAGTTAACTAACTGAATTTTAGTGCTGTCAATTATTTATAGTCTCTAAACAACGGCTATGCAACGGCCCATTCACGGGCCGTTATTTAATTTCAACGGCGCCGTTGTCAATTTCCCAACGGGCCGTTTTTTGCTCCGTTGGACTAGTGTGAATAAGATCAAAAACGTAGCGAAGCCTAACAAAGATTAACAAAGTCTTACAAAGAGTAACAAAGACTTACAGAGTCTAACACCCAAAGTTTAATTCTTGGCATATTGCAGACAATTCTACTGCACTAATGAACGCCACTATTGTTTTTAGCATCGTACAGGCACTTCCCCAGGAAGAGCAACAGGCGTTGTTGAAAATGATGAAGTCGGCCGTTGCACCTTCACGGTTGCAACCGCCACAAAAAGAAAAGTTGCTCACCCGGGCGGAGGCGGATGCTTTTATATTAAGGACGGTTTTTGGTTAATTAATCTTCCTAATATCTTTAATCCATTTTCTTAATATGCTAAAAAAAGTATCTTTACCCATCATAAGACACGCTCGAAGTTGCAATTTTCTTGCTACTTCTAAATCTAATTTAGGTATTAGGCAATTGGCAAATATTTAATCTGAAACTTTATAATAATGAAACGGAACTCTATCTTATTACTCTTGATTGTTGCAATTATTTTTAGTTGTAAAAACGATAGCACTAAAGAGAATGAATTGTTACAAAAAGAAAACGAACTCTTAAAAAAAGAAATAGAATTAGAGCGGAGAGAGAATTCAATGGATAAGAAAAAATCAAATAAATCAGAAATAGAATCTGAGGATATTAAATCAAAACCATCTAAACGAGATTTGTTATCATCTAATATATCAGAATTTAATATGCTTCACTCTAAAAGTGAAAATATAAAAGTTCAATACAATGGTGATTTTGTTATTGATATGGGGAGTGCTTCTTCTGGAAGGGTAGCTGGTAATCTAAAAAATTTGAATCTAAGTTTTGAACATCTACCTGAAAGACCAGGTTGTGCAGATGTTTGCCCAGAAATGATTGTGATTAAATTTGATTGTAAACTTAGAAAAAAATGTATTTCTGAACCTACGATGTCAGATTTTTATAGCGATTCTGGGACTATTTCAATTGCTAATATCTCTGTTGGCAAAAAGACCTTTGAACTACTAAATAGGATTAATAAAAATCTAAATTAAAATAATGCAACGAAAGATTTTTTCTCTTAGTTACCGATAATTAAATTTTAAAAGCAACCGTAACCGTTACATTTACAACCAAAAGAAAAATTACTAACCCGAGCCGAAAGCGGATGCGTTTATTTTTAGGATCGTTTTTTAACTATTAAATTCAATTATTCATATAAGAATTTAAAATTCTAACGCTCTACGTCAATATTTAAAATGGGATATAACGAAGAAATTAATTTATCCTCTATGAAGAAACGATTGATGGCATTTTCTTTACCAGGATAAAGTAAAAAGGAAATTTCTACATTCTCTTTTATTAAAGCTAAGGCATCCCTATTAAAAAGACGTTCCAAACCGATTCGCAATTGACTTACAGTGTTTGGTTTTTTACCAAAGCCATATCTGCATTTCGTTAGTCTATTTTTGTTCTTGCATTCTGGCCATAGATGGCTAAGATGGTCATCTGGTTTGTTCTTGCTCATACTATCTTTCCAAATTGTATTACTATATTGGTTATCATTTTCGGGGTCTATATTGTATCGAAGGTGACCGTCTATTCGTTTTTTAATATTAGTGCTTTTTCCAACATATAAACAGATATATTCGTCTTTACTAGCTTTGTCTATCCATTCCTTTGTAAAAATCACTTTTAAGAAATGATTTGCCTTCTCCGAATTGTCGTGTGGACCTTTTAAATAATATTCGGTATTAGGGTTTAACAAGTGTTTTCGAAGCAAGCCATTGTTGTCATTCCACCAAAAAGCATAAATTCCTTGTTGTTTTAAATCATTAATAATAGGGTTAAGAGAACCGTTATAAATTTTTTCAATTGCATATTTATTTTGATCTAATAAAAGGTCATATGCACCTTCAATATCACTTAAAGAGAACCTATTTTCAATTCTATCTTTCATAGGTTGAGTTTAAGATTTCAATCGTTAAATCCTCGTGAGCTTTTAGGTTTTCATCGTTCCAATCGTCAGCCTGCTCCCACATTAATTCCATTTTTAAACTTTCTAGCTTGTCATCAGGTCTGTGATAGTTCGCTTTCTTTGCTTTTGGTAAGTCATTACTGAAACGGGAGTTTTTTTGTTGGCTTATTAGACAAAGATTACCGAATCGATCTATATTATCAAAAGGTGGTTTATCTCCATTTCTAGGCTGTTGAGGAAAAAAATGTTCTACTGAACTTCTAAAGCCAAATTGAAAATTTTTAGCTTTTTCGATTGCAACAAGATTTTCGTAATTTTCTGTCTCTTGTGTGGTATAATACCAAATTAAATAGTCTAGCCTATTAAATATAAAATTTTTGGTCTGTGTGCCTAGACTCCAAATATGATTGCTCACAGATTTATTTTTTGGTTTAGAATTATTTTCAAAAATGATTTCTTCATAGTCTAAATCGCCGTCAACCGATTGATTTCGATCAAAGTAAAAAGCATCATTTAACAGTTCTAAATATGTTATAAACTTATCTGCTTCGATTACTCCATTTTCTGAATTATTGTACAGGTGGTATAAAGTAGCATTAAACCAATGTTTATAGATTCTTGTTGGAAATGATACATGGAACATAGATTGCAACATAATGATACGATTATTATCAGTATTGTTTTCATCATCGCTTCCAGCTCGTTCAAATGTATCTTTAAAGTAATGTGATTTTCCTTTTTGGAACTGATGGATTTGCTTCCTTAATATCCATTTGGTGTCCTGTCCCAAATCTAAATTTCGAATAACATATTTATCAAATAGAAATTTCATTTTGAGCAGACTATAGCAGAAATCCTTAGCAAACTTGGACGGGTCGTTCTTATCAATATAAACGTGCTCAAATTGTTTAAGTAATTGCTTGTCGTCTAGGGCAATATCTTTGTTGTTTTCTTGAATTTTTAAAACATGAAGTAAGAAATTAGGGAAGTTAATTACAGCCGTTAGTTGTTCCTCGTCTTGCTTGCCTTCAGGCTCTTCAAGGTGGACTATTTCAGTTGAATCTAAAATTTGACTAAGACTGGGCTTAGTCGATCCATGTTTTTCTTCTGTTACCTCTTGAGTACTTAAAAATGCATCTAGCAATTCATCGTAATCTTTTGGTATTTCGTTTCCATCATCTCCAAAGATTTTCTTTCGGGTATTTTTACTATTATTTTCTGTGTTCCTTGTAAAGAACAACTGTATGTAACGATTCATATCACTTGCAGCTTCCCATACAGTATTGAATAGTTCCCGATCCTCCGGGTATTCTTTTAGAAAGCTCATTAGGCGTGATTTGAGAACTTCGTGCTTTTCAAGTTGTTCACCACGCACATTCATAATCTCAAAATAATGGTTGAGATTCGTGTCTGGGGGAACGGCAACTTTTAGAAGAAGCGTTTTATTTAAAAGGTAGTCTGTAAATTCCTGAGCTGTAATATTAAACTCTTCTAAATAATGACTTAGATTATCTTTAATAATTTTATAGGCAGCTTTAATAGCTGGTTCATTTACATCATCAAGTTTTTTATAATAGACTGCTTGTAATGCGCTAATTGAATTGGGTCTGGAATCAAATAATAGAGTGTTAAAATCAAAATTTAAACTATAAGACGATTCTTTACTGTGAGAAAGGTAGGCTAGTATGATATATAGCGTGGTCAATCTTTGCTGTCCGTCTATTACTTCTTCTTTTCCTTGAACTCCC
>CENR01003156.1_pt1 | contig 10500 bp, 2 predicted proteins | sample 530181 | NCBI WGS metagenome assembly CENR01 (sample SAMEA2619677, study PRJEB7988) | marine metagenome | biome: marine biome (ENVO:00000447); feature: surface water layer (ENVO:00002042); material: "saline water (ENVO:00002010), including plankton (ENVO:xxxxxxxx)" | depth 5 m | reverse complement strand
TATTATTTGCTACATCGTCGTAAAACTTTAATGTATTATTTACATCTCGCTGTACAGTTTTTACCTGACTATTGACATACTCATTAACAAAATCAATAGCATCTTGTCCTGTAGGATCATTTTCAATTACACCTATTACATCTTCAACAGTGTAATCTACATTTTCATTTTCGATTTTTGCTTCGTAATATTTTACTAGACCATCTAGTTCAGCCTCGCCATCTAATATTTCTTGTCGAAGTTTAAACAATGCTTGTTCTATTAAATCTTTTTTGGCAGCCTTTCGTAACTCAGGATCTATTTTAAAGTTAGGGTCTGTAAATATTCTATATGATCGGACACCATATTCACCCACACTATCTTTAATTTTTTCCAATAAATTATCACTTAATGAATCAAAAGCAGGATTATTAAGGATTTTATTTTGTTGATCTTCAAGTAAAAATTTAAGTAACTCAATATCTTGTGCTAGATTTTCATCTTGATTTATAATTTCCTGGAGCGCTTTCTTTTGATTAAAGGGAATATTTGAAAAATAATATTCGTTTGTCAAATCCATTATCCGCTGTTGATCTTCTTGAGATAATTTGTTGACTGCTTTTTTTATTCGGTTAGAAGTAACATATAAACGATTTAAAATTTGAGACACCATAGAAGAAGAAACCTCTTGTGCTTGTACTACCTTTCTATTCGCTCCTCTTAATCTTGTACCAAGTCTTTTCTCTAAATCTTTTAACGTCTTGTCAGTAGTGGATTTGATCCAATCAGTGATAGGTTCAAGTACATCTTTCTGTCTTTCAAAAGTTTCGGGATCAGGTCGTCCTTCTACATTTCTTGATTCAGTAACTTTAAATGTTTCCTCTTGAGTTTCAGGGTCTATCTTTACCTCTACACCTTCAGGAGTTCTTTTAAATCTATCGCTTTTTAATCTGTCTGCTACTTTAACTTTCCTTAAATCAGACCCGGTACGTATGGCCTCCGTAACACCAGTAAGATAACCCTCTATATCCTTTGCAAGTCCAGCGTCTTCGAACAATTGTATTTTATCGTTAGTGAGTTTTCTTATGATGTTATTTAAAATTGCTTTTAATTCTTGTAAAAACGTAGGAGAAAATTGTATTTCACCTGCTCCTATTTTAGCACCGAGATCAACCATAAATTCTTCAGACTTGTAAGAACCAGTAGATCTTTCTTCATATAGTTCTGCAAACTCATTAAGTTCCTTAACGTCAGAACGCTTTAGTCGATTCACAATTAAGTCTCTAAACTGATTAAAGTCTACAGGATTAGCATCAAAATAATCAGCAAAAACATTATGAAGAATTTCATGATATGCAGTTTTATACGCAACCCTGTCTGCTCTTTTTCTTTTTCTTTTAGACCCCAATAATTGTATAATATTATCACCAACTGCTCTAGTACCATCTGCTTTGGTGGTAGAAGTCATACCCAAAGTACCATCTATGTTTTCAAAACCAATGGATTTACCTGCGTTTTTATAACCATCTTCCGTGAATCCTATTATAAAATTCTCTGCTTTAGGGTTTAAAGATTTAAATGCCTCAGATGCTAATATCATTTTTTCTACCTCTACACGATCTCCCGGACTTAGGTTTCCTATTTCTTCAGATAATACAGCGGCATCATTAGGATCTAATAGGTTTAGATATCCTAATTCGTTATATTTATTTCTAGAATTTTCTAATAAATCACTATCTAATTCTATCTCCTCTGTGCGTTCTTGAAGTATTCTACCACTTTCAGTCTTTTTTGAGCCTCTTTCAGACTTTGGTATTCCCCTAAATTTTTGCCTTTCTTGGATGTCACTCTGTACTTGTTGTTGACTTTGCGTATCATCTTTCTGTATTTTAGTTAGTTCATTTAACTCCTTTCCTTTTTCATTTATTTGTCGCTCAAGTGCTGCTCTTTCTGTAGTAGAAAGTCTATCATCACCTCTTAACACTTCGTTAGATGCAAATATTTCTTGAGTTATGTCTGCTGCCTTTGAAAATGTTTCGCTGTTCAGGCCTATTAATTGTTGTTGTATTTCTAGAAGAGAAGTATATTTTTGATTAGTCAGTTTTTTAAGGTCTTCACTTAATGCTTTTCTAACAGTTGGATTTTGACCAGGCTTTTTTAAATCTCTTTTAATCTTTTTAATATCAGAATCGATAACACCTATACGACCATTGTCAGATGCCAAAGCCACCGCCATGCTCTGATTTAATTTTTTAGGATCTTGAGTACCTGCCCATTTAGAATAATTTCTTTCCCCTGGAGTTAGCGCCTCAGTAGCATAGTAATTATATATAGCACCTGGGGCTCCTGTGAAGGGGCCTGCCGCACCTTCTAGTAACACATCTCTCCATTGGATATCCTTACCCTGGGCAGCCTGTCCAATCAACTCACCACCTGATCCTAGTGCTGAGTCAAAACCAATTTCTTTTAATGCCGCAATATTTCTTGATGTTCCCTTTTTGATCGCTTGTTTTAAAAACTGACCACCTCGTCCCGCTGTTATGCCATCAAGTATGCCTATAGGAATTCCCTTTTGCCTACCTCTAAGCGCTGCTTGTTGTAATTTTTTTTCGCCCTCTGGAGTTTCTTTAAAAAGAACTTCTCTTAATTGTGCCTCATCAGTTACATCCACGCCCTCTTCTTGAAGAGAGTCAAAGAAAGATCCTGCGTATTCAAGAGCGCCAGAACCTGTACCAAAGAATCCTGCTAATGCACCACCTATGTTTCCGAAAAAGGGTATAACTGAACCCGCAGCGCCACCGGCAAGCGCTCCAGGAACAGTTACTTCAGGGGCAGCAAAACTTGCGATCAAACTTTCAGGTATCATGGTTGCAAGATCTAGAACAAAAGAAGCAATGGGATGATTGTCTTGATTTACCTTTAAAATGTCTGATTCTTTTGGAGCATCTCTTTGTGCAATATCACTATAATAAGCAACATCTTCTAGGTTAGTGTACCCTGTGGTTCTTTGTTCTGCCAGTAAACTTGCAAGTCTTCCCCTTGAAATAGCACGATTCCAAAGACGGCCTAACTCACTAGGGTTGTCATCTATTATTAAAAGAGTACGCTTACCTTCCGAAGGGTCGTCAGAAACAGTTCCAAGAACATCCTCTACTATGCCATTTCTAGGGGCAAACGAAGGACTCTTTTCAGCAAATTCGTTGAACTTCTCAGGTAACTGTTCAGCCGCGAGAGTGACTGGTAAGTTCGAAAGAGAGACAGTATCTTCCAATTCGGAGACTGTATCTTCGACTCCAAAGTCTTTTTTTTTTTGATAGAATTCCTCTACCTCTGGAATAACTTGCTCTTGGCCGCCTGCAACCAGGCGGTCTTTGACAACGTCCAACTGAACGCCCCCATCATACAATCGCTGTAGTTCTTTTAGTTCTTCTTCATTCATATTCTATTAGTTTTAAACTTCAACTAATTCCATTTGACCATCTTGATCTAAAGCACTCTTAAAGAAAAGAGGATAATTATCTACATACTCTGCTATCAAATCTTTAAATTCTTTAACTGAATATTTTCCTAAATCAATTTCGTTGCGAGAGACTAAATCTTGAAGATTTTCTTCTGTCATTACGGTAATACTACTTGGCAGGATATCCCCAAAATCTAAGTCAGCAGTATCTAATTCATTTACTATCTCAGCCACGTCAACTAACTCATTGTAATACTCCCTAGAGTTAGATAAAGATCGCATCTTATCTTGCTCCTCGTTTTGTCTTTCTACAAGAGACTTAGGTTCATCTTCTTGAGCAGGCTCAGGTAGTTGTTCTACTACCACTTCATTTTCATTTAAATTTTCTTGTACGTTACTTGCACTTTTAAGTTCAGGACCTAAGTTTACATTTGTTCTATCTGACCCCCCTGTTATATCAGGTCGTTCCATTGTTATTTCTTCTTCTTCTTTTACTTCTACTGGTCTTTCAGAAGGCGGTATGTTTGTTGGATCATCAACATCTTTAGGCAATTCACCTAACATATCTCCAAATATGCTACTAACAGCAGAAGGTTGCGTTGTTGATCCGGGTGTTTCAATCACAGTTTCATCTGTAATCTCTGTTGTATTTTCTCCAGGTTGAGTTTGCGGCCGATAATTAGATCGCATATCTTCTATTGTACTTTTAATTCTCTCAACTTGATTTTCACCAGTCCAACCTATCTCACTAACATCATTCCATGGAACTATCTCTGTCACCTTATGCTTTTCTTTACCTAATAAACCCTCAACAGGTTGATCATATGATAGAACTACAATTGGATTTCCTTTTAAGTCAAGACCTACTTTTTCAATAGTTCTTTTTACGCCTTTATTATCCTCATAGGTTGGCTTAGTTCCTGATATATTTCCAACAGCGCTTACAGGAACTACCTCCTCAGTTGCATTGTCCTTACTTAAAGCCTTTTCATCTCCTATAAGTTCTAGTTTTGGTATAAGTGTTAAGGGTATGCTTTCATTACCGACACCTGTTACACTAGGAAGATCATAACTAAAGACATTACCTCTTGATGCTAGTAGATCTGATTGTCGTTTTTTTTCTGCCGCTGTTTGAATATCTGTATTAAAAGAATTCATGCTAGCGTTATATACTTTCTCTATAAAACTAACAGTTGATGCTTTGGCTCTTTCATCATCACCAACAATCTCTAGTATTCTAGCAGAGTCTGCCGCTGTGTTGCTTAACAATCCTTTGCTCCTTAAATCGCTGGCTATAATTCCATAAATGTCATCATCATCTAAGTTTTGAAAATCAAAATACTCACCAATACTTTGTTTAAGGCCTTCGTTATCTAGTTCCCCTGTCTCAATGTTATAAAATTGATCCACAGAAACACCTTTTCTATAATCTTGAACCGCATCATTTATACTGTATACAGGAGCAGAGTATCTTTTATACTGTGCAAGAGAAGGAATGTTTGAGATAGCGTTATCTACATCCGTAATATCTGTAAAATCTTGATTTCTAAGTACATCTATTTGAGCAGTAAGTTCATCAGGCTTATTGTATTTTGATGGATCTGCATATATCCTTTTAGACACATCGTCAAGTTTGTTCTTATACTCAAGTCCAGCAGCCATAATATCTTTGTACTCGTTGTACAACTGAGTTCTTTCTCTTTGCGCCTCGACAGACATATCTCCACTATTAAGACTGTCTTGTATTAGTTGAAATGATTCTTGTCCTAATTTTTTTCCTCCAGGAGTTAATGCACCTCTTACTTGCTGAAAAGAGTTTAGATAATCAAGTTCTCTTTGTTCCCTTTGTTCTCTTCGAGCAACAGCCCTATCATATATAGCACCATAGTCCACCTGTGGCATTGTCGCTGTTGATTGAAAGTATCTAGTATCAGCCATTGAATTGTTCTTTACTTAACAAGTTACGTACGAAGTCATGTAGTTCGCTATCTCCTTCTTCAGAAAGTTGCTTTAGCATTTCTGCTTGCTCAGGATTAAATATATATTCTCCTCCTGTCATCTCTCCAATTTTTTCATCATCTTGTACTATGTCAATAGGATTACTATCATGATCAAATTCACCTGGAGTTTCTTCTACTTCTTCTTCCAGGCTATGAGGTCCCACTTCTTTTTTAATGTGAGATACCATTCTCATCATTGCCTTTAGTGCATCCACTTCTTCGTCTGAAGATTTAGGTTGCATACCTCCTCTGTCGTACATAAACTCTTCTTCTATAGCCTCATCAAAAGGAATCATAATGTCTTGAACATCTTGACTTCTTTTACTTGCAAAATATGGAGAGCGCCTAACTCCACCAGGAATACGAAAACCTTGAGCATCCCCAACCATAGTTCTAGCAGTTCCTGGAAGTGGGCCCCTTGCAAGGTTATATTTATATTCGTCTGAGCCATCATCGTAAAGGTTATAACCTCCATCGGGATTTAAAATAAGATTTTCTGTGTTGGAAGTGTTTCTAGGAAAAGATGTATCGATGGGATCCATTTCAGGAAGAAGTGTTATGTTCTTTCCAAGAATAGATAAATCCTCTAACGGAGTAGCATCTTGTATCTGAGGAACAAAAGGTTCATCTCGAAGACTTTCAAAGTTTACTTCAGGTGCTCGTCTCGATTGTAAACCACTTGCCATTTTAGCAGCATTTTCAAAACTACTACTTGGCAGTCCTCGTCTACGCTTTACGCTAGGTATGTTTGATTGACTTGAAAATGTTGACAATCCTTTTGTTTGTAAGTCAGCACCAGGCTGAGGAATACCTCCAACACTACCAATATCCTCAGTTAAGTTTGCAGGGCCCTTTGTCTGTAGACCGGTAATTGGATCAGCAGTTTCTACTTTTGTATTATCTCTTTTTTTCTTTGATAGACTACCCGCTACCTGTGCTATTCCTCCAATACCTTGAGCAATACCGCCAAGCATTTGAGCCCGACCAGCGTCAGCAGCCTTTGCTAGTCTGTCAAGATTACCTCCAAGCCTTTGATTAATTTGATTGACCTGAGCAGCGTCTTGTGCAGCAGATACTTGTGCACCATAATCTCCAAATCTTTGTAAGGCCCTATCGGTAGACATACCGGTTGCTCTTTGAAGACCAGCAGTTCTTCCTGCTAATGCTCTTGCCCCGCCAGCCTGTGCTAGTTGTTGAGCCGCTGTTGCCTCTGCACGTAACGCAGAATCGATAGCAGCCTGAGCATCACCCTCTTGTCGGGCTACCCTTTGCCTTGCGGCTTGACTTCTAATAGGACTAGCCGCTTCTTCAGCAGCCATCGCCATTCTCTTTCTAGCATTTCTTTCTTGAACGGCTCCAGATATTGCACCGTAGGCCCCTGCTGCCATGTTCAAAGCGCCTCCGACCCAAAATTTCTTTAAATTGTTCATAATACAAAAGTACTCATTATCACTGACCTTGCTGGTTGTGTAGGTTAGACTTAGAATAAATAAAGTTAACAGCGTAAAGTTCGTGTGGTGTTGTTGTGCTATTACTGAATTTTGCCTTCAAATAATAGTCTCTCAATGAGTCTCCTTCAATAGGTGAATTACCTATCAACACTACCTGATCATCTTGAGCAAGGCCACTTACCGTACCATTACACGTTAATTTTTTCTCCCCAGATATTGACGCTGCATACAACACTAAGGGGACTAATTTATTGTTAGCCGTATCATACTTAAACAACGCTGTGCTATTACCCAATGGAAAAGACATATTGTTTATAGTGTTCTTGAATGTGATTGTATCTGTAGCAATAGAGTCCACAACACCTAGACCAAATATTTCTGACGTTCCGCTCACACTAGTTATATCCGCTGTTGCAGTATATGATACAGTGTTCTTAGAGTCTTGATGTATAGGCGCATAATAAAATCCTTCTTTCTCTTCCCATGTAGATGTAGCCAAGGCGCTGCTTTGATCTGTGTTACTAATGTCAACACTCCAGGCACTATTGTTTCCTTCTAGGCTTACCGCTTCATATATCTTAACCATAGAGGGATTAAAGTTTGACACAACCTCTACTACTGAATCACCTGCTACTCCATAAAATGTGTTACGAGTGGCAGTAGGCTCATGCTCATATATGTCTCCGTTCTTAAATGTGTAAAGCCTATCCGATAATCCTGTTATCTGTTCTGCGATATAAGAATATCTAGTACTCCAAAAGTTACTTCTTACATCATATGCTATTGTAAAAGCAGGAAGGGTTTCCGCTGTATTAGTTATTGTTCCTGAAGAGTCTGACCCTCCACCAGTAATACTTACCTCACCTGTTTTTTGATCGAACTGCCCTATGGTAAATGAGTCGTAAGAGGTAGTCATCAAGGGTAATTCTATATCCGTTTTTAAAACGCTAGTGGAACTTGATGATGGCTCTAGGTCTTCTGCCACAGCAACGATAGGTGTATTCGTTAGTTGGTTAACAATGATTGCAGCCTCTCCTGACTTGTCTGTCTTGTCTTGATTAATCTCAAAAGTTCTAGGATCAGAACTCCAGTCAAAAGTAAGTTCATTATTATATACAGGTGTTGCTATTATTCTGTTTGCTCCACTATTAGTTCGTCCAAATCCCTCAACAACAGTGGTTCCTGAACCAAGGGTGTCGGTGATAGTTATTTTAGAAGTACTCAAAGCAGGTGAACTAATAATGTATTCGTTATTCTCTCTGTCCATACCACCTATGTACTTTCTATTCATGGCACTTGTAGATGTAGAGAACATTTTTTGTTTGAAGAAAGAGTCTACTAGGTTTTCACTTATCACTTGAATACCTGAGTCAAAGTTTATTTTACAAACCTTTCCTGCTTTTGCGTCTACAAAGAATACACTACCTCTGTATGTTGTTACTGACTCTGGATTGTTATTACATCCATATTCAGCCGCATAATATTTTACTGGACCAAGTACCCTGTTGGTTGCTGTCAATGTATCTCCTGAAGGCGCTGTTAAAAGATTCCTATCTACTGGAATAATTCCTGCTCTACGCTCATGTATGATATACATAACTTGATTATAGGATACCATTGCTTTTATAGAACCATAATCGTAAGACAAGTTCTGAAAATTCAAAAGCGTAACATTAAATGACGATAAGCCAAGGGTTATATTGTCAATGTCAAAAACATCTGAGTAAGTTATAGAACCAAATCTTTTAATTCTTTGTGCATTTGGGAAAAAAGCAAACCTTCGACCCAATGACGTAAAGTCAGAAGGGAAAAAATCACTAACCCTAGGGTCTTCAACGAATTCAATAATAGAGTTTTGAGAGAAAGCGGTTGCTATATTTTTCCAGGTGTCTCCCGCTGTTGGGGCCGCACCTGTAAACAATGTCCTTAATCGATAGTAAGAGTCTCCTTGATCAATTGTTACTACAGCGTCTGGATTCTGTACTGTCATGGCATATACTGATCCAGTAGCCCACGATGTGGAGATACTAGTTCCATAAACCATATATGAGTAACCAGTCTTTGACGTGTCCTCTGTAACATTACCTACCAATATGTCATTCGTAGTTCCGTCGTTTCTTATTGTATCACCCTTATAAAGTTTTTGTGATGAATAAAACTTAAACGGCTGTCGAACAACAGGAGTATCAAACAACTCTATATTCATTGTAGTAGATGACCGTGACGTTCCATAAACACCTGAACTAGAAATAGAATTGTTAACGCCTATTTCATAAAAGAATAAATCTTCAAATGCTTTTGATGGACGATATATTTCAATCAAACACTTGTTATCCCAGTTGCTGTTATCATTGGATATGCTATTATAATTAAAACCAAGAGTTCCATTATCTTCTATTACAATAAAGTCTCCGGTAGTGTTTTCTATAGCGGCCTTACTGCTTTGATCTAAAAGAGGATTAGTTAAAGGATCTGCTAATAAACTTACGACCTTAGACACCCTCCACTCTGCGGTAGATTTTTGATTATTACCATATTGAACGATTCTAAGAAGGTCACCTGAAGCATATCCATAATTAATATCAGCACCCAACTGATTGTCATATGAGTTAGCCTTGCTCTGAAGGGTGTTTAGAGACAAGTAAATGGACTTTGTAGCGCCAAACGATCCTTCATTACTATTGTCGTTAGTCGCAACGTAAGCACCCCCTATGGTGTATTGTATTTTATTTATAATACTACCCTGACCTGCGTATACTATTGAGTACCTCTCAGCCCATGGTGGGGCAGTTCCTCTTATTCGTGCGGTAACATTTGCAAAGCCATCATTATCATTTTGATTGGCCCTATTGTTTGTATGTTCAATAAATACCTCTCCACCTACAGGCTCTACAGTTCCTGCCCTTCCTCTGTTGTCGAAATGTACTATACCAAACTGATGTGTTGATCCGGACTTAAAGCATCTGTCTCCAAACATTTGATTAGTAGCAATAACGAAACACGCTCCTGTTGAAACATAGGCTCCGTTTCTTGTTACAACTGCGGCTCTTTTATCTACGTTTTGATTGGAGGCTTTTACAAACTGACCACCTAAAGTAGGAGTAAAACTTGTTATACCTCTAATTTGATTATTTTGTCCTACACTATTTGTGCTGCCTTCAATTATGTCAAATGATGAGGCAATACCTTTAGGGTTTATTATTTCTGACTCCTTATCTCCAAATGTTAATTTATTTATATGGAAGGTAACTTTTTCTATCTTAACCCTAAATCTTAAAATTCCTGAAGTATCGGATTCTCTTTGATTTTGCTGGAGAGCAAAGGCTGTTCCTTGCCCTTTGAAAGATGCGTTCTCTTGACTACCACTTGTTTGACCTCCTGTTTTTAAAACACTAAACCCAGCCTCTCCAGACTGAGGATCAAAACTAATGGGCCTGTTTTTGGCTATGGCATTTCTAACTTTCTTAACAATAGTCGATCTAGTGTCCCCGGCTTCTAGTTCAATGATTTCTCGAAACTGAACACCAGAACTAATAACTCGTAAACCTTTTACTATTTTTCGAACACCAATATCTTTTTCATTAGTGTCCGATGTTCCTTTTTGTACAAT
>CENR01016331.1_pt1 | contig 10548 bp, 6 predicted proteins | sample 530181 | NCBI WGS metagenome assembly CENR01 (sample SAMEA2619677, study PRJEB7988) | marine metagenome | biome: marine biome (ENVO:00000447); feature: surface water layer (ENVO:00002042); material: "saline water (ENVO:00002010), including plankton (ENVO:xxxxxxxx)" | depth 5 m | reverse complement strand
CTGGGGGCTCGCAAAAATCTCTAGCGGAACATGAGACAGCCTCGGCCCAGCCAGCAGCCAAAGCCATCAGCACGCCCAATGATGGAAAGCGTAAACCAGCCCGGTTCAGTGTTTTTAACCGCCTGCTCGCCGCCGCTGCATTGATCGCAGTGGTCATTGCTGCACCTATTCTCGTCGAAAACCCGGATGCCACGCCTGAAGCAGAGGGCATTGTTAACCTGGTAGTACTGCCCTTCTCCTCGCGTGATTTCAGTGACGAAAACCAGATTCTGGCAGATGGCATTCGTGAGGCATTGACGCACGGACTGTCCAAGCTAAACCAGATCCAGGTCATGTCTCCGCCACGCCAACCTGAATTGATGAACGCTTCACTGCAAACCGACAGCAACTATCTGCGTCAGGCAGATCATATCCTGCAAGGCAGTGTCATGACAGCCGATGACCACATACGCGTTATCGTGCAACTGGTTCGTGCTGATGATGGCCTTCGAGAATACTCCGATCAGTTTGACCTGCCAATGGACGACATCTTCGCCGTTCAGGATCAAATTGTAGAGAATGTGGTCAATGCTCTGCGTGTTTATCTTAACGATAGTGAACGCCGCGAAATGCAGGATTGGGGCACTACCAATCCACTGGCTTATGAGCGTTTCCTGCGCGGTGAATTCTATTATAACCAGTTCAACCCGGCCGACTGGCAGCGTGCTATTGATTATTTTGAAGCGGCCACCGAGCTCGATCCTAATTTCATGAATGCCTACCACGGCATGGCACGGGCGGCCAACAACCTGGCTGTCTACAGCGGCGCAGATCGCATAGAAGAGCTCTTTCAGGTCGTTCTGAATGTGCACCGCGAGATATCGCGAATTGACCCGGAGAGCCCAATACTGGATTCCATTCATGCGATTAAATTGCGGATGCGAGGCTCCAGTTACATCCAGCAAGAAGTGCAATTGCGAGAACAGATCCTGTCAGGTCACCCCCCTCAATTTGCCATGGCTCACTATGCCCTGATGCTCATCGGTGCCCGAATGTATGAAGAAGCGATTCAGTTCCTGGATAAAGCATCAGAAGCCGGCCCGTATGCCCTGTCACCTGATGAGATCTGGAGTTATAGACACAATGTGCTGATGCCATACGAGTCAATCATTGCCAGAAAGGAACAACTGCAGCAACGCCCCTACCATGTATCATACCTGGGAACCGTCGCCATTAATCTGGCACTGCTCGGTGATTTTCGCCAATCGCAGATCTACCTCAATCAACAACAGGAGGTTGATGAAGAAGGCATCCTGGCCCACTACTCAGAAAACCTGATTGAATACCTTGGCGGTAACCTCCAACCTGGCACAACACCCTATCAGGATGCATTATCTGATAACCCCGACAAATTCTTTAACAACGGCGCCCTCGCCTTCATGCTCGGTGACATAGAAACCGGCGAAAAGTACTGGCAGAACCTGCAACCTGTTCACTTGCGCCGCCTCTTTAACGTGACACACAGCGCCGAACGCTTTTTCCCTGACGAAGTCGTCGAATCCCCAGCCTACCAACAGGTGCTGGAAGATCTTGGGGCTGGCCACTCCTGGCAGCGTCGTCTGATGGAAGGCGTAATTTCCATGCAATCTATCACCGGCGTAGCACTGAGTCGCAAATCCCGTCAGGCTTATGATTCAGACACCATGATGACCCGCAACAACCTGTGGTCAGAGCAGGAATGGTCTGAATATCAGCGTCTGGTCCAGGAGCGTCTGACACAGACTTCCACCCTGAATGCTGCCCGCGTTCACTAATACGCTATTTTTCGCTAAAGCCTTGCCATTCCTGAGCTCAAGAGCCTTTTAGTAGGTATTGAGAAGGTTTTGGGGAGGACTTTGCGTGCCCCCAGGATAATAATTATATTCGCCGCTGACTTAAATAAATAAGAATCAGATAGCGGCAGGCTCTTAATCGGTTCACGAACAAGATGCACTTACTACAAAAAAGGAAAAATCGATGAACAAGTCACTAAAACTCTGCACACTCTCATCTACGTTGGTGTTGCTGGGGTCCATGACAGCAGGAGCACCTGCTGCATTTGCTCAGCAAGACTCTCCTGAACTTGAAGAAGTGGTTGTAACTGGTTCGCGTGGCGCCCCACGTACTGCGCTTGAATCAGCAGCTCCTGTCGATGTGTTCTCTGCCCAGGATTTCCAGGATCAGGGCACAGCCGACATGAACGATCTGCTTCGTAACCTGGTGCCCAGTTTCAACGTTGACGTCCAGGACATCAACGACTCCAACTCTCTGGTCCGCCCTGCAACATTGCGCGGCCTGCCAGCTGACGACACGCTGGTTCTGATTAACGGCAAGCGACGTCACCGGTCAGCGGCTATTCAGTTTGGCCGCCAGGGCACCCACTTCCCTGATATTGCCCAGATTCCACCAATTGCCCTGCAACAAGTGGAAGTTTTGCGTGATGGTGCTTCTGCACAATACGGTTCTGATGCCATTGCCGGTGTGATCAACTTCCGGCTGAAGGAGAACTCCTCTGGTGGCACTTTCGAAGCCAAGCATGGTCGCCTGACTCGTACTGACGACGGTATGTTGAACTACTATGCGGGTAACTACGGTCTGCCTCTGGGTGACAATGGTTTTGCCAGCTTAAGCTTTGATTACACCGACCAGCGCAAAAGTGACCGTGCGGTCCAGCGTGGTGATGCGCAAGCGTTGATCGACGCGGGTAACAATGCGGTATCTGTACCTGCACAGAAGCAGGGTCTGCCAGACACAGAGCTGATGAACTTCTTCGTTAACGCAGCTGTTGACCTGAGCCCTGATCAGGAATTGTACTCGTTTGGTGGCTACAGTGAGAAAGAGGTCTTCCTGGGCTTCTTCTTCCGTAACCCTGAAAACCGTGGCGGTGTATTCACCTCCGGCGGCAACCAGTTATTTGCCGACCTGACCCCAAATGACGGTAATGACTGTCCCGTTATCCCAACAGGGGTTAACCCTAACACAGGCGAAACCAGCTCTCTGGCAGCACGTGATGCCAGCCTGGCTAACCCGAACTGCTTCTCTTTCAACGAGTTCTATCCAGGCGGCTACACACCTGAGTTCGGTGGTGCGAACACAGATGTATCAAACGTTACGGGTATTCGTGGTGAACTTGATGACGGTACTAGCTATGACGTCAGTATCGGTAACGGTTTCTCCGAGATGACTTATTTTCTTAACAACACCACCAACCCGTCCATGGGCCCAGACTCACCCACCAATTTCGAGCCGGGTATCTATACCACTATTGAAAACAACCTCAACATCGATCTGGTGAAAGGGTTTGATGTTGGCTTGTACTCTGACCTGAACGTTGCATACGGTGTTGAATGGCGTCGTGAGATCTTCAAGGTGCGCTCTGAAGATCAGGACTCCTGGCGCATTGGCCCTTACGCAGACCAGGGCTTCGGTGTAGGTTCTGACGGCTTCCAGGGCTTTGGTCCTGACCAGGTCGGCTCCTGGGATCGTAAGAACTGGGCATTCTATGTGGATCTGGAAAGCGATGTTACAGATCGACTGTTACTGGGTGCTGCTCTGCGTTATGAGGATTTCTACAACACCTTCGGTGATACCACCAACGGCAAGCTGAGTATGCGTTACCGCCTCACTGACACCATGAACATTCGTGGTACCGTCAGCACCGGTTTCCGTGCACCTTCTCCTGGCCAGGCCAACATCTCCAACATCTCTACCGGTGTCGTAGACTCAGTGCCTGTGAACCAGGGTCAGATCCCTCCAACTAACCCAATTTCACAGCGTTTCGGCGGCTCTGAACTTGGGCCAGAAGAAGCCACTAACTATGCGCTAGGCTGGACTGCTGAATTCGGCGGCCTGGATCTGTCTATCGACTACTTCCGCATTGAAATTGACGAGCGTATTCTGAACTCTGCCACTTTCGACTTGACACCTGAAATTGCTCAGGAACTGGAAGATTCCGGTGTCTCGGGCGCACGTAGTATCGTATCGTTCAACTATTACACCAACGACATGTCAACCGTGAACGAAGGTGTGGAAGTTGTCGGTTCATGGGACATGGACTGGGATAACGGCGGCAACACAGCCTTTAACGCATCCTGGGCCTACCAGAAGCAGGAGCTGACAGACTTTACTCCTGGCCTGCTGACCCGTGCTAACGTAGCAGACCTGGAAGATGGTATTCCTCGTAACCGTATCAACCTGCGTACAACGCACAGCCTAATGGACTGGCGCTTCACGCTGCAGGCGAACTACTACGATGAGTATTTCTCCGTACCTAGCAGCTCTGATCCAAGCCGGGACTACTGGGTTGGTGACAAAACTATCTTCTCTGGTGAGATTGCCTATACCTACAATGATAGCTACACCTTCATTCTGGGTGCAGACAACCTGTTCGACACTATGCCAGAGAAAGTACGGGATGTGGATTTCTTCCCCTACTCAAGTAACGAGTACCTGACTTCAGGCGCGTTCAGCCCTAACGGCCGATTCGTCTATGGTCGAGTGCAAATGAACTTCTAAGGCAAATGAGCTAGGGAGAGCGGGGTTTACCCCGCTCTCTTCAGCCAAAGATCAAGGAACCTTGGTACTATGATCAAGAAAAAAACAGGATTCTGGTTGCAGGTAGCGTTAGCCACCGCCGTTTGTGCTTCCACACAGGCAGCAGAGATTGATAATGTCGAAGTATCCGACAGATTCTGCCTGACCTGCCATGGCACAGATGGGCAAGGCAATATTGGTATCGACGCGCCCAGACTTGCCGGAATGGAGCCCTGGTATTTGAGACGTCAACTGGAGTTGTTTCGTGATGGTTTACGAGGCACGCACCCGGAAGACTTAACCGGTCAGGAAATGCAGCCGATGGCTGAAATACTTTCCGACGAAAGTATCGATGATATCGTTGACTGGGTCGGCACCTGGGAATACCAGCCTGCCGAAATCACCCTCACTGACGGTGATGCCGAGCGAGGCAGAACACTGTATCAAACCTGTGCCAGCTGTCATGGGGCACAAGGTCAAGGTAACGAAGGGATGGGTGCGCCCGCCCTGGCAGGACAGAATGACTGGTACCTGCTAACTCAATTAAAGAATTTTAAAGCTGGCTATCGTGGTTATGAAAGACAGGATCAGTACGGCTCACAAATGCGCATGATGGCGCAGGCAATACCGAACGAGCAGGCAATGAAAGACCTCGTCGCCTACATCAACACCCTGGGTCGTCCGGCACAATCAAATGAGGAGAATGAAGATATGGGAATCACTTCACGAGTAGGCCAGGCAGCAGCTTCAGTCGCCCTGGCTGGCAGCATGGCAATGGCATCCACTCAGGCCAGTGCACAGGACGTTATCATTCACCCAAACTCAGGCACCTTCCCTATCGCTAATGCAGTTGAAGTCGGTCCGGAAGCATCCATTATTTTCCATAGCGGTGTTACACCGTCACCAGCAAACCCAAACGCTGAGCGTGGCACACCCGCTTACTATGGTGATACCGAGACACAGGCACTGAGTGTTTTCACCAAAATGAAGGCTGACCTGGAAGCCAAAGGGCTGTCCATGGGCGATGTGGTAAAAATGACCGTATTTCTGGTGGGTGACCCTGCTCTTGACGGTCAAATGGACTTCTCAGGCTTCATGAATGCTTATACCCAGTTCTGGGGAACCGACGAGCAGCCTAACCTGCCTGCTCGTTCTGCTGTTCAGGTGGCCGGCCTGGTTGCACCTTTGATGTTTGTCGAAGTTGAAGTCATCACGGCGAAACGCCGCTAATTACTGACTATTTCAAACGAGCAAAACCGGCCATCAGCCTCCCTCTCCCGACTGATGGCCGGTGAACGCTCAGACCCGAACAACCGTTCTACGAAAAATGACTTTTGTCCATTGCCAACCTATGTAATTTATCTCATAATCCCTACAGTTGAACGTACTCATATTAATTATAAAAACTGAAGAACGCTCATGCCACAAGCCGATATTGCACAGGACCTGAAGGATTACCTCAGCCAGTCCGCGACTATTACGACAGATGCGCAGTTGCGCAATTACGTTAAAACCACCAGCCGTACGTTAGCAGCTGAAGGTTATCCTATACGTGTCGGTCTTGACGAAGCCCACGCCTACATCGGCCAGGAAGTCGGCATTACCAAATGGTTCCCCATCACACAAAAACGCGTTAACCGCTTTGCCGAATCGATCGGCGACTATCAGTTTCTGCATATTGATCAGGAGCGCACAACACGTGAGACGTGCTACTCCGGTACTATTGCACATGGCATGCTTACCATGTCCCTGCTGCCAACATTTGCAACCTATGCGACCCTGAAAATTCGCGGCACCCAACAATGCATCATTTATGGCATGGACCGGGTTCGGTATTTAAACCCGGTACCCATCGGCGCCCGTATTCGTGGCCGGTTTACGCTGCTCAGTGCGGAAGAGCGCAACCCACACGAAATCTTAATGCGACATGCAGCAACTATTGAAATTGAAGGCCAGGAAAAGCCAGCACTGATTGCTGACTGGATCGTGCTGACAACACTTTAGCTTGCAGAATGCCTACTGCTGAGGAGTTCTAGCAAAATGCATCCGCACGAGCCCGCTCCCAGTCTTTGAGATAGCTCTCCGGTACGGCTTTGTTTAGTAGTGCTCCTGGCGGTATCGGGACATAAATTTCATTGAAGTCCTTCAATCCTGATTCTGTTCGCTGATATAAATCGCTTGGCCCCAGATCGTCAGGATTGTCATATCCGAGCGCCCCACATAGCTCAAGAAACACATTGACCGTCGCTTGATGGTAGTTTCGAACACGCTGAGCGCGCAGGTCCACATTTATTGCCTTGGCACGCGCCGGATCCTGGGTTGCCACGCCTGTCGGACACTTATTGGTATTACAGGATTTTGACTGGATGCAGCCTAATGCCAGCATCATTGCCCGGGCAGAGTTGACGACATCTGCACCAAGCGCAACTTTGGACAGAAGATCAAAGCCGCTGGCTGATTTACCCGCCGATATTAACCGAATCCTGTCTCTTAGCCCGGCACCTATCAGAACCTGTTCCACGAAATAACCGGCTTCAATACATGGCATCCCCAAACGATTGGAGAACTCTACCGGTGCCGCGCCAGTGCCCCCTTCGGCACCATCAATGGTGATAAAGTCCGGGGTAATGCCGGTTTCCAACATCGCTTTAACGATGCCCATAAACTCTGATTTACGCCCGATACACAGTTTAAAGCCTATTGGCTTTCCATCAGACAGCTGCCGCAACTGACTGATAAAGGACATTAAACCCAACGGGGTTGAAAACTCAGGGTGGTTTGCCGGTGAGTAAACGGTTTTACCCACCTCTACCAGTCTGATACGGGCAATTTCTTCGCTGACCTTTGCCCCTGGCAGTACACCTCCATGCGACGGTTTGGCACCCTGAGACAGCTTAATCTCAATCATTTTCACCTGTGCCAAAGAGGCAGCTTCACGGAAAGCATCCGGGTTAAAACGCCCCTCCGGCGTGCGGCAGCCAAAATACCCGGTTCCCAGTTGCCAGACCAGATCACCGCCATGGCTTTGGTGGTAAGGACTGATCCCGCCCTCACCAGTATTGTGATAAAACCCGCCTTCTGCAGCCGCTTTATTTAAGGCACTGATCGCATTATTGCTTAATGCGCCAAAACTCATGCCGGATACATTTAATAAGGAAGCGCTGTACGGCTGTCGGCAATCAGGACCGCCGATCAATACCCGGGTCTTGTCCGGATCCACATGTTTGGCATTTAACGAATGAAACAGGCATAAGTAACCCTCAGCAGTGATATCACGCTCTGTACCAAAAGGCATCGTGTCATCTATTTTCTTGGCACGCCGGTAGATAAGATCACGTGTTTCACGGTTGAATGGCCTTTCCTCCAGGTTATCCGCAATAAAGTATTGCCGTATTTCCGGGCGGAAGTGCTCAAACAGAAAACGGATATTGGCAAATACTGGATAGTTTTTACGCAGGTTGCTATCTGCAATAAACTGATCGAACAGCCCCACCAGGGTAAACAGCAGAACCAGTAGCAAAACGCTGAGTAATCCAGGGTGTTGCAGCGCAAGAGGGTACCAGGCGCCATCTGTGGCACTGTGCATGGCGAACGTACTTAGCGGCAAGGCAATGACGACGAAAATCCAGTAAAACCTGACAGCTGGCGTCATATGCTGGCGAAACTCCTTTATTGACTTAAATTATCGGTTCACACTGAATTAACGGCAAAGCCTGGTTTTCGCTTCTTCATACTCCGAGCGAAACCGGGCGATAAGCTCTGCTGCCGGAACCACTTCACGAATCGATCCCACTCCTTGCCCGCAGCCCCAAATATCTCGCCAGGCACGCTTTTCACCGCCTCCACCAAAATTCATCTTGCTGGGGTCAGCCTCTGGCAGGTTATCCGGATCCATACCGGCATTCTCGATACTGCCTTTCAGGTAATTGCCGTGCACACCGGTGTAGAAGTTGCTGTAGACAATATCATCAGAATTACTGGCGACTATCATTTGTTTATATTCATCCACGGCTCTAGCTTCATCCGTGGCGATGAAGGGTGAGCCGATATAAGCCAGGTCAGCCCCCATGGCCTGAGCGGCCAGAATAGCTCCGCCAGAGGCTATGGACCCTGACAGCAGCAGTGGCCCGTCGAACCACTCTCTGACCTCCTGCACCATTGCAAAAGGGCTTTTGACACTGGCATGACCACCAGCACCTGCAGCCACACAAATCAGGCCATCAGCGCCTTTTTCAATCGCCTTGTTAGCAAAGCGGTTGTTGATGACATCATGCAAAACTATGCCTCCCCAGCCTTGCACGGCTTTATTCACATCCTCGCGGGCACCCAGACTGGTGATCACGATTGGCACCTTATACTTCTCACACAGCGCCATATCATGTTCCAGGCGGTCATTGCTGCGATGCACTATCTGGTTGATCGCAAACGGCGCCGCAGGTCGGTCCGGGTGTTTGGCATTATGTGCAGCCAGCGCCTCAGTAATTTCCGCCAGCCAGTCTTCTAACTGCTCGGCTGGCCTGGCGTTAAGCGCCGGCATCGAGCCCACGACACCAGAAGTGCATTGCGCGATCACCAGTTTCGGATTACTGATAATGAATAATGGTGCCCCGACAACCGGAAATGGCAGGTTGGCAAGGACAGGCGGTAATTTGGACATGCTGCTTCTCCCTATATGGCGTCTCGCCAGCTTATATTCCTTCAAAACCTTCCAGTACGACCTTACCCCGGGTATGCTCGGTTTTCATAGCCGTATGCGCCCGTTCCAGGTTGTCAGCGGTAATCGCGCCATAGTGCTCACCCAGGGTAGAACGCAATTTACCTGCATCGACCAGTTCCGCCACCTTGCTCAACAACTCATGTTGCTTTTGCATATCATCGGTTTTGAACATGGCGCGGGTAAACATGAATTCCCAGTGCAAGGAGAGGCATTTCTGTTTCATCAACTTAATATCGAGCGGCTCGGAAGGATCATCAATCAGCACCAAACGACCTTGAGGTTTTAACATCTGGATCAGATTTTCATAATGCTCGCCGGTCCGGTTAGCTGAAGCCACATCAGTCACATTATCGATGCCATCGAGGGCCTCCAGTTGCGGTGCTAACGGTTCACGATGGTCAAGAACATGGTGCGCACCCAGGGATTTGACCCACTGGCGACTTTCTTCCCGTGAGGCCGTCGCCACAATCGTAGCCGAAGTCAGTTGGCGCAGCAGCTGAACCAGCATGGAGCCAACACCACCACCCGCACCCAGGACAAGCACGCGCCTGTCGCTCGCCTCATCGCCAAAAGGCACCTGAAGCCGATCAAACAGCATTTCCCAGGCAGTAATGGTTGTCAGCGGCATGGCCGCCGCTTCCGCATTATTAAGGGTGTCGGGTGCTTTAGCACAGATACGCTCATCAACACACTGGAACTGGGCATTGCAGCCACTGCGACTGACATCGCCGGCATACCAGACTCGGTCTCCAACGTTAAAGAGAGAAACCTCACTTCCCACAGCTTTAACAGTACCGACAGCATCCCAGCCCAGCACTTTGGGCTGGCCCTCAGGCGGAGTCACACGCGAACGTATCTTGGTGTCCACCGGGTTTACGGCGATAGCTGATACTTCTACCAGAATATCCCGTGCCTCTGGCACTGGCGTATCGCATTCAAATTGATAAAGATTTCCTGTTGTATAACCTATTGCCTGCATAACAATTCCATCTGAATAAGTGAAACGATGCCAGCAGTATACTGTAGATTTTCGTTGTCGTCAGACGGGAAGGCCATCATTCCACATATCGCAGCCGACCACTGCCTGGCGCTGCTCACCCGGCAGCCGAAAACTCGGCCGGGGGACGGTCAGAACAGTATAGATTCGATGGCAGACGACCACAGCACTTAGGGCCCCGCTCGGCGGGCGAAAACTCAGCCTGTGGCTTCAAACAGTCCGCTTTTGTTCTCGAGCGAAGGGAAGGCCATCATTCCACATATCGCAGCCGACCACTGCCTGG
>CENR01027730.1_pt1 | contig 10558 bp, 2 predicted proteins | sample 530181 | NCBI WGS metagenome assembly CENR01 (sample SAMEA2619677, study PRJEB7988) | marine metagenome | biome: marine biome (ENVO:00000447); feature: surface water layer (ENVO:00002042); material: "saline water (ENVO:00002010), including plankton (ENVO:xxxxxxxx)" | depth 5 m | reverse complement strand
CCCATTCAGTGAATTCCATTTCTTCCCCCGCCTCCAGTACCTTTTCATCATTCTCACAGAAAAGGTCAGCCACCGCATTATGCCACAATTCATTATCTTTATGGCCTCCGTAGGTTTCATAGGTAATTCCGAATTCACGGGTGTAGGCAGGATTGATGTAGAGCATACGCTTCTGGTCGGCAGACTTGAGCCAGAACGGGCGAGCACTGCAGTCCAGGGCGGTATGCAGGGCAATCATCAATGCCTGCTCCCGCTCCTTCATCGTGTCAATCCGCTCCCTGTCCTTCACCTTCTGGACAGTCAGCTCAAGTCGCTGAAGCGACAAGTCCAATGCGCGTGTCGGCTTCTCAGTTTCCATGGCTCGCTGAAACAGTTGCAATACTTGGGCTACCACCGTAACACCTCATCCGTCAGTTATCCGTGACATTCATCAATGCAATTATCATCACTCCAGCTGTCTTAGCGCGCGGGCATGGGACACATGTATCTGTCAAATGTGCTCATGTGCTGCTCGTCAGAAGCCAGACCGAAAGAATTTCGTCATACTCAAAAACCGCCACATCGCTCCGAGTTGATAGTGTTATGTCTGTGCCGCAGTCAATGTTCCCGGATAGGTGCTTAATAACAACATCTCTAGCATCGACATTGGTGCGCACTCGCAGTCTTTGCCCATCTACTCCGCCGCTGATAGTGTCAAGATCATCTGATGCAGCGCCCCCTTCTGTATCTAACCGGATATTGCCAACACCGGCCGCATCAATCTCGCCAGATGATATTGTTCTTAGGCTTTGAGGAACGGCGAAAGCCGACCTGGAAAGCATGCTATTGGCGACATTGACCCCAGAGCCCTCTCCGTATTGCGCCACTCCTGCCCCGCTTATCGCGTTAATCCCGCGATCCAAAAGCGCACTGTTTTCCGCGTAAATCCCATATTCCATGGTGCTGGCCGGAGAAGTTATAGAGTTTCCACTTATGGATATCCTGGTGCTTTGATTTACCTTAACCCCAGTCCGCCCCTCCGAAGACCTGTTTGACAGTCTGTTCCTGCCAGCGTTAACAATTATATTTCCTATTAGGTTCACATCTTGCACATCAGATGCAGGCGCACCTGCCGAAGAAACAAAGACCCCGGCAGAGTCCACATTTCTAATTATGTTTCCAGAAACAAGACCGCCAGAGCAGCTGCTTAGCGTAATGCCGCCATCTCCGCTGTTCTCAATTGTGTTTCCTACAATGGAGAAGACCGTCGTTCCTCTCACTGTAATCACATCAGCAGAAGCCGTGTTTGACTCTGGATCGGTGGGATCGTAACCCAACTGAGGCATAAAGAAACGATTGCCGATAATGTTGAGTGCGGTTCGCCGCTCTGTAGCACCAAGAGACACCTCAAAGGCGCAAGGGTACTTTATATCCCCGGCCAGAGGGGCATAAAATTCATTGTCTTTGACGGTTATATTGTTTTGCATGGAGCCATCAGACTTAACACTGTAAATAGCCCTTCGCCCATAAGACCTGAACCGATTCTCCTTAATTGTTAGACCATCAACTGCCGCCTGTATCCGGATGTGCATTGCGGAATCTTTAAACTCACATCCCGAAATCTCTATATCAGTACAAGTCGAATTAAAGAAAACGCCAGCAACTAGGCCGGTAGTGTTATTCCCACCTGTATCGCTTATCTCCTCACAATCCATAAGCGAGCAATCCGTGCAGCCGGAGCTAAAAAGCACAACTCGGCTGGTGGCGTTGCCGTTTGATCTAAGCTTTGTATTTTTAAGCTTGGTTCCGACTGAATTTGAAGCGAACACCACTACGGAAGAGCCCGGGGCTGCCAGCTCAATCGCGCTTCCTCCGTCCACTGTCTGCCCAGACCTCAATACCACCGGAGCGCTGACGGAATAAGTCGCGCCTGGCGTGCCGGTGATATGCTTGTGCCCTGCATCCAGGCATTTCTGGATGCTTGCTGCGGCATCAGCCGCCTCGTCGGCCCCATACCATCGAAGGAAAACCTGGGGAGTTTTATTTGCTGCCTGACCATACTGCCTGACCCATGCACCACTAGAGCCTGTCTTGTCGAAAGAAGGAGCAATGTAAATTCCTCCATCCCCTTCCCCGCTGACCACTTCATCTGCAGAAACCTCTGCTGACAGGTCGGAACTATTGAATCTGAACAGGCCGGAGCGCCCTGTTGTTGTGACTTCCACGGTCAGGCCATTAGCCCGCCCCTCCAGCGCCCGAAGCTCGGCTACATTCTTGGCACTGCTAATAACACCAAAGTGCCTTTCTTTGTCGGATACTCTTAGTAATTCTTTCACTTTCTATCTCCTTGGAAAGAAGAGGTTAGCTCAGTGTGCCAGGCTACCGTGGCAGAGAGGCGTGATAGGGCGTCGTCTAGGGCGCTCATGGCTAAACCGTGGCCAGCTCAGAGCCATCTGTCGCCGAAACCGGCAAGGCTCCGTTTTTTATCCAGATGCTCCCAGAATTACCCCACACATATAGACCGCCTATCTTTACCGGGTTCTCCCAGCTACTGCTAATTTGCAGGGCGTTGCCATTTGGCACCTCGGCCTTGCATAGCGTTGAGCTGATCCATCCCATTTCCAGGTTATCCGAATTGCTGTTGCGCGACCAAACGCGCAGCTTGTTCAGGCCTGACCCGGAATGGCTTGCACCGTTCCTGCCAAAAAAATCAATATCGCCGTCGCCGTCGCTGGCCCAAGCTTTGTCGGCATTTACCTCATGGACCCCGCTAAGCGATTCTCGGTTTTTTATCTGATTGCTCTGTGCGCTTGCGTCATCCCCGTTGTCGGATGTGTTTTGAATAAGCTCTATAGAGTTCCATTTTGCTGGGTCAAGAATGTCGTAGGGCTTGGAGTTGCTGCCCGGCTCTGCGATAAATGCCAGCCGGTTAAGTGATCCGCTGGTTCTGACACAATAAGTGTATCCACCCTCAAGACCGACAACGCCGCCCGCAAAACCAAAGAAAGGCCACGACATTACGTTTTCGTCATTGTCCCCCACGTCCCACCCGATTATGTAACGGCTGAATACGCCGCCGATGACCTGCTGAGCATTGGGCTGCTGGGTGGCGGAATCGCCATCGCCCACAACGGACTCGATCAGCTTATATCCGATATTGAAATCAGGAGCGATAATCTTGTTAAGGTAGCAAGCGTTTCCGGTGCCAGACGCCACGGATTCGTTACCCACAAATCTCCACCCTAATTTTGTGGTTGTCTCTCTGTCGCTGGCTGTTTCTCCGCCAGTTGTAGAGGGGGCTGCGAACGTGTTTCTGATCGTGGTCGCCTTCCTGCACCTAACGGCGACACCCGCCGTTCCGTTCGCGTAATCTACACGCAAACCGGAGAAAGATGAGTCCTGCAAGCCGTCCACAATAACGGCGAATCCGTCGCAGTCTGTGCCGGATACAGAGCCTGTTACATAGCTATTAAGAGCGCCGCCACGGCCAAATTCAGCACTAAAACCAATCACTGCTTGGTCAGAATCCGGGTGCTGAAACGTCACCTGGCTATCAATACGGCAAGGGTAGCTGTTGCGCCACGGAAGCGAGTTTCTAATTGCGTAGTTGATAGATTTTTGCACCGCTCCCGAATCGTCGCTAATAGATGCGTCCGCGTAAGCCCCGAAGTGCACAGGCTCTACAGGGCCATCCTGAACCCTTTTTAACCGGACACTCCCAGAAGTGGTGACGATGCAATACCCGTCATCGTCAGCGGTGGTATCATCGGTCGCATCTACAACAAACTCCCCGCCGCCAACAGGCCCTCGCGCCGTGGCTGCCCACCCATCGCGGTACGCTGTCAAGGAAATCCGCCGGCCATTAGCCCGCCCCTCCAGCGCCCTAAGCTCGGTTACGTTGGCGACGTATTGCACATAGTCTTCATTCTCTGTGCGAAGAATGCCGATGCCGAGGACGTTGAATTCGCGGTCGGCGTCATAATTCTCGGCCATCACCAAGCTGGAACTGTTGATATCAATGTCGTACTCGTCGTATGGCGTAAGCACCACGCCATCCACTGACACAATGTAATTCTCTGCTCGGTTCGACGTGGCTCCAGAGACGGGGTAAGTGTCGCCCCCGTCGCCCATGAATCGCCAGGATCGGGTAGTGGGAACATTGCCTCCGCCGGCAAGAGCCTCGGCCACATAGTTATACACCCAGCCGGCGTTTACCACGTCGCCTTCGTCGGGGAATTCCTCGGAAAGCAGATTCTTAATCGCCTTGTTTTTCGCGTCCCAGTAGTCCTCGCCGATGGGGCTTTTAAGTGACCGGCTCGTGTCCTCGCCTATCTGCTGGATCAGCATGACAATGTAATCGAACAAATCCTCGATCACCTCAGCGTAGAAAGCCCCCTGGTTGCGAAGGTCTGTAAGCTGGAGAGGCTGAAGAACGCGACGGATAACCAAGCTGGATTTATCTGCAGGCGCCGTCGCCGCGATAATTTCTCCGCCGGATTGCGTGTTCAGGCCCGTTGCCGGCACCGTGTAGTCCGTATCAAGCACCCACTCTTCCACCGTGCCATCGTCCAGCGTCAGAGTGACCTGCAAGTCCCCCGCCTGGAAGATGCGGAAGTCGAACGGGAAGTCAGTCGTGACCCCGTTGCCGGTATGCGTTTTGACGTTTTTCGTGCTTGGTACAGTCATGCCAGAAGCCTCATATTCCGTTGGTCAAATAGTACCCTAGTCGTCTTTTTGGCGATACATTAGGTAGTCCATAACCCCTACATCCTCGCCATTCATGTCCTTCCACATCGACTCCATCATGCGGTTTGACTGGCCGGCAGGGTACTTAAAGATTGTGCCACCCACGTTATTGAGCGCCTTGAACAGTGGCATATCTATCTCGCCTTGCGCCACCTGCCGGCTGGCGCGGCCGACCTCATCCCAGAAGCCGCCCAGTGCGCCGCCACCCTGGAAGCCCTGGATCGCGCTCGCGCCATCACGGACAAGCGGCATTGTTCCCAGCAAAGACATGGCAGTGTTCGATGCCAGGTAGCCGGCAACGGTCTCCTCATCATCCTCGCCCGGCCAGAAGCCGCGCATCAGACCGATAAAGATTGCCTCGAAAGTGAAAAGCATGAACATGTCGTGCGTCCACTTCAGAACTTCTACCGGGTCCTTAAAGCTGCGCTTACGTGTTTTTTCGTATGCAATGTTCCCCTTGGCAAACATGTAAGAGCCCAGCACGGTCCACAGACGGATAAACTCTGACTGCCTAGTCTGGTTGCTCAGCGTCCCCCGCTCAAATGCGGAGCGGTCAGAGAATGTGCCGGACGCCTGCGTTCGCGCCACCATCGAATCAGCGTACTGAACCGCCTCATCATCGGTATTGAATTGCTCCTTCCCTTTCTCGTACGCACCGGTCCACACCACAGCATCAACCAGCTCCTGCACCTTCACAATGCCCTGCATCCCCATGGACGCAAACGCAGACAGCTTGCCACGGTCGCGCAGCTCGTTGAGCGTAAGCTGAAGGTCTTTGTTGAAGCTGGCGCCACGGGTCCGCATGTATGGCGACTTCGCATAAATCTGGCTGAATGCAGAATCATCGCCAAGCCAGCGACTCGGGGAAAGGCTGTATAGGCCTTTCGCCATGTACTTGTATCCAATATCAGGGAGCGACTGCGCAAGACCGGTAGGCTGAAGCAGCACCGTCCCCAAATTCCATGACAGCTTGGATGCGGTGAAGCCAACGCGCACATGTCGCGCCATGCGGCTCAGCACGTCAGAGCCAGCCACCTCCTGCGCAGCAACATCCTTCAGCCACACATCCATCGCCTTCAGCACCCAGGTGTTGCCCGTCTGCTCCATGGCGTTAACAAAGCCCTTGTGGTTGATCACCTTGCTAGCATCACTCACTGCGTCACCCAGGGAAATGTCCACGGCCACGCTATTAAGATGGCCGTGCAAAACGCCAAGGTCCAGCTTCAGAGGCTGACCGGCAGAGCCCACCCGGGCTTTGGTGAATCCGCGCTTCGTCTGCGCCTTGGCGAATGACCCCATGCGGACCTCGTTCGCCATTTCCTCTGCCTGCTGCTCATTCACTCTCCAGCCCATTTCAGCGTCAAATTTGATGGGATAATACCCGCCCCGCATCGTGCCAAACTTGGTCTGCACCGGCACAGCCTCAACCTTCTCGGGAGCCACGCCCGTCCTCTTCTTCTGCGCATCCCTTACCATTGGCCACAGAGTGAAGTCCATCATGTCCCAAACGTCTTGAACAAACTGCCAGTCGGCCTCTGTGAGCGAGTCAAGAATCTTGCGAATCTCTGCCATTTCCAGCTTGTCATGGCCGCTGGCCACGCCATTCACAAGAGCCTCACGATTACCCTCGTTGCCCCAGTTAAGCGCCACAGAAAGCGCCACCTCGCGAGTGACGCGACGGCCAGGCAAATCAACGAACACCTTGGTGCTCATGTCCTTGCGCTGCTGCTTGGTGTAGTGCTTCTGGTACATATCGTTTAGCTGGTTACTGAAGCTCTCCTGCATAACAGGAAGATCAACACGGGCCGCCTGATCAATACTGGCCTTCACCGCCTGGTACACCGGCCCAATATCCTCGAAACCATCCAGCTCGCGCAGCATGGTGTCCATATTGAAAGCGATGCCGCCATAGCCTTTGGCCTTGTCCAAGAACTGCTCAAACTTGCTCTGGTTCTGAGCAAAGCCCTTGCCCTTCTTCTTCGCCATCTGCTCAATCTGTTGAATGGCTGGCGTCACCAGCTCGTCAAGCTCGCGCTGCTGCTTATCCGCCAGCATCCGGTTCTTGTTGCGTGCCACATGCTCCAGATTGCGCATGGCGTCATAGGCTGCCTCCAGTTCAGACAGCGGAACGTCACGCCAGTTGACGCGCTGGCTGCGAGCGATCACTTCCTCGGGCACATCAACATGGTCTCCGTCCGCAGCCTTGCGATCCAGCCATTCAGCCAGTGATTGCCGGCGGACAATCTCCTTGTTGCTAACGCGGCGGAATTCGTACTGCTCCAGAATCTCATTAATCCGCTCAAGATAGTCAGCGCCGGCCTTGCCGATTTTCTCCTGGGAGCCCTTCTTCTGGATGCGCTTGGCATAGCGATAAATCTTCTCGGACTGCTCCCGGGCCTTCAGCGCCTCCTTGTAAAGATAGTGGTGCATCAGCTCGCGCTGCTTGGCAGTGACAGCTTCGCTAAAGCGACCTTCAGCGGCAAGCTGGAACGCCTCACGGCTGTGCTTGCTGGTCTTGCGGGCATACAGGTCAGGACGCACATCGCGCACCTTCATGCCGGCGATCATTTCCTCTGCCTTCATGCGCATAACCCTGGCCGGCGTTTCCTGCTTGCCGGCCTTGCGCTCCAGCTTACGCAGCTCCAACAGCATCAGCTGCGCCTGCTTGTCGTTGTAAACGGACGCCTTTGCCACCTCTGCCGCTTGCCCCGACAAATTAATGTCCGGGTGACGGCTGCGCATTTCCGCCTCAGTCAGAGCATCAACGTATTGATTGACCGGCTTGCTCTCGATCAGCGCGTTAACCAGGGCGCGGGCCGAACTGAACCCATAGGTGTGAGCCACCATGGATGGGTCTGATCCGCCCTTCACAGAGTAGGCGTACTGCGGCGACTTATTGTCAGGATTGCGAGGGCTCGGCAGCTCCTTCAGGAACTCGGCCCCGAACTCATCAACCAGCGCCTGCTTGTCCAGCTTCACCTGCTCAACACCTTCAGGGAGCGGATCACCATTCGCACGCTTGCCGGCAGTCAGCATCTGGCGTGCCTGGTAAGCAGGAACCTCATTCAGCGAATCCAGCATTTCCTGCCGCACCTTCGCCTTTTCCTTCTTCCACCACTCCTGCTCAGCTTTGTTCAGGTCTTTCATCTGCTCAGCCATCAGGTCAGACTCGGCCTGTGACCTGGCATCGGCGCGCATTTCTCCCAGCCGCTGCCGCTCATCATCGGTCCACTCCATGCCCTCAATGTCGGCAAGGCTCACCAGGTAACCGGCATCATCCTGCGCCTGCTGGATTTCCTCATCAGTGGCCAGCATCCGGTCAAATACGCTGCGCACCTCATCGGTCAGATTTGCGTTCAGCTGCGTCAGGCTGCGGTAAATCTGCTTCAGCCAGGCAGCGAAACGCTGGAAGAAGGGGCGCAGCTCTGCAGACGGTGCCTTGCCATCGCGCAAGTAGGCCTCGAACGTCCGGGCAAACAGCTCATGCTGCTCCACGCCAATCTGGTCGCGACTCTCCGCCCCCATCCACTTCAGTGCGTCCTCATACATCTTGCGAGTGCGATCACTGGCATTCGGGTCGGTCGCCACCGCGCCCATAACTTCAAGGAAGTAATGCCCCGTCTCATGCAAGAAAGTGGAAAGGTCGGCATTCTCCAGAAGCTCAATATTGAAGTTGTTGTTCGCTCGGTCGATCAGGATACGGCCACGATTGGTGTCACGCTTGTTCTGGAACAGAATCTGCTCCTGCTCTCCAATCACCCGAGCCCTGTCACCATCCTTGTTCGGGTCGTAATACTTGACCTTCATGCCGGCATCGCGCAACACCTTCAGGGCGTCACGGTCCGTACCCTTCGGGACAACCGCAATATCGAACTCACTGAAGTCAACGGCACGCTGAGCCTTCGCCTCAAAGTATTCCGTTGGCAGCTCACGAAGGTATGACGTTAAATCATCAATGATAGCTCGGCTTTCATCGTTAAGCTCGAACGCTTCTGCCTGGCCGCGCCTGCCCTCGGCAATTGCAGAACTGGCGTCACCCAGGTAGCCAAACCCATCGGCATCGAACTTGTAAAAAGGCTTCAGCGCCTCAAGTGCGTCGGTCAGCTTTTGCCGTGACTCATCTTTAACTGACTCAAATTCTTCCGGGCTCACAATCTGTTCGCGCCGCGCCTGCACATCGGTCACGCGCCTCAATTCATTGGCAAATGCCGCACGAACAGAGCCGGCGCCGTAATTGAAATTCTCGCCACCTTGCAGCTCACGAGTCATCTCACGGACAACATTCGTCAGTGTGTAATCGCTGTATCGGCGGTTTCCTGAAGGGCTGAAGCCCTTGAACAGCTTCTTGCCGTCAACCATGCTGCTGAAGGTGTCACGCGCCCACTTCTCAAAATCAGCTTGAGTCTTTTTCGTGCGGAACCGTTTGGCAATGTCTCGACCAAGCTGGTCAGTATCAAGCCCGTCATTCGCAATGAACCGCTCAACCTTGGATGCCCGGTCGCTCAGTATGTGAAAGGTTACGGACTCCCCGCCATCCTCTTCACGCTCAATCATCCGCGACTCATAGCGGTCAGCCACATCAGGGTCTGCCTCTCGCAGCTCATCAAGATGCTTTTTGGTTTCATCCAGTATCAGCTTCTCAAACCTCTCATCGTTCTGAAGCTCATACCTGCTCTTCCCCCACTTCGCTGCCTTACGCACCCAGGGCTCAACCTTGGCCTTTTTCAGCTTTGGCAGCCTACCCTGCTCGTCAAGGAATATGGCCTTTGCGCCCTCGCTGTAAACAAGGGTGTTCGGGTCACCGGCCAGCGTTTCAGGATCAGGGAACCGGAGGGTGCTGCCGCCAGGAATGGAGTCAAGTCTTCCCGCAAGATCATGCAGTTTCTTTGCGTTCAGGTCGTACACAGGGCGCGGCTGTCGAGGAGAGTAAATGTCAGAATCAAAGGTGCGAACCTTTGCAGACTCCAGCAGGGAAGGGTCTGCCAGCAGGCTGATTTCGCCATAGCCTTCAAACCTGGAAACGCCAGAGCGCGCCACAGCAATTGAAGGCGCAGCCAGCCCTCCAAGCTCATTGGCAGCAAGTACCCCAGGGGCACTGATATTGTGCGCCACAAAAAGGTCGCGCTGCTCAGACTGATTCAGGATATTCGTGTCGTTCGGGTCGAAGGTACCACGGTTGCCTGTGGCGGATTTTACTTGTTCCGGCTCGAACACAACAATCTCATGCCCCCATTTAATCCCGTCATAGCCCTCCGACTGAAGTTTCTCGACCAGCTGATTGTTGGGCAGGCCGTATTCCGATTTCGGCGTTTTACCGCCGTTGGCATCAACGTCATACAGGTTTTGAGCAGACAAATACACAGGATAGACTGCGCCGTCAGTGTCGCTGCTGTAGTCGGTGGCGTACTTGCTTGCGATCCTCGGGTCTGTAGAGAAGTAAATACCCTGCCCCAGAGTTCCGTCATAAGATGTACGGAACTCCGATATATCGCCAAGACTGCCGTGATAAACCACCAGCGGCTCACCATTCTCATCCACCACCTTGCTGTCACCGAACCAGTTGGCGAAGGCTTCTGTGCCGGGAGTGGCGGACTGGTTTAGAATATTTGCGTCATCTTGATTGAAGTCACCGCTGTTGTGGACGGACTTGATCTGCGAGGGAGAAAAAACAGCAAGCGCAACCCCGTCCGCCTCGGTTACATAAACACTGTCATAGCCTTGCCGTGCGTATTCTTCCGCTCCTATCTTCTCGGCCTCCTTCCACGGAACAGGATTTTCAGGGGAGTTCGCCGGGCGCTCAGCCTTCAGGTAAACAGGAACGACATTGCCCCCC
>CENR01025133.1_pt1 | contig 10602 bp, 10 predicted proteins | sample 530181 | NCBI WGS metagenome assembly CENR01 (sample SAMEA2619677, study PRJEB7988) | marine metagenome | biome: marine biome (ENVO:00000447); feature: surface water layer (ENVO:00002042); material: "saline water (ENVO:00002010), including plankton (ENVO:xxxxxxxx)" | depth 5 m | reverse complement strand
AAATCCGCCACAGGGGTCCGGTCGATAGGCTAAAGGGGCCGCTGGACAAATCCGACAAGCCAGTTAAGTTTTTATGAAGCTGAATACGCCGGCAAACGCAATTCTAAAAAATGAGTTTTTCGTTGACTGCAATGCCCTGCTTCTCACAATAGTCAACATACATATCAAGGAATGAGAAAACGTCCATTGTATTGATATGCCTATCCTCATCATCATAGAAATCCAGCGCACCTTGGACCATAAACAGCGTTTTGGTGCCGGTATCACTAGTAAGCGTGTGGATAACGCCGGGATTCTCCTGGACGAAATCGCCGGTCTTTGCTACCCAGTCGTACTCCTCGTAGCGCCAAGATCCTTCCAGGGTAAAAGCCGATACAGGACCGCGGTGTCGGTGTCGACCCAAGCCGCCAGGCCCTTTCGACCAAAGTATATTTACGTAAAGCGAGTTTCTTACATCAAATCGTAGTGGCTTCAGCCAGACGTCGCCCACCCATGGATGAAAGACAGAATCGTTTTCGTTGAGATACATATCTGGCACGCCATACTGGGCGTGACGGGACAGAACTCGCTGCTCTTCGGCGGTTAGTGCGCTGACTTTCGTTGGTGTAGTTAAATTCATGGAACGCTCCTCGACAGATTATGTTGTTTGGTTTTAATCATTATTGTCGCCACCAGATGGTGCGGTTTTATGATTGCCGCTTTCAACACATCGATCTATAGCGAGTTCTCGCTATTTTTGGGCTATCTTGTCTTACGGTACATTAGGTACTAGTATGAACGGGATCGTTCATAACGTGTATGGCCTTGCGGCAGATGGTGACACTTCAGCAAATCAAGATCGCTGAGAATCGTGCGCGACGTAATCGCGAAATAAACACGGTATTGCAACACAACAAGAATACGGGGGCGACATGATGGGAAGTTCACAAGCAGAGCTTATCTACCTAAGGCAACGGAAGCTGCGAAAACTGCTTTTGGACAATGGCATCCATAACATTTCTCATCGTCCCGCCAGAGAATTAGCGGCCGAGCTATTATTGTTCCTGGACGATCCGAATGCACTGTGGCGCATCGGCACAGAATGGCTGCTCAAATCGCTTAATGTAGAGCGGGTCGACGGTGGTTTTGCACGACCTTCCGATGATCTCTATTTTCCAGGCCAAACTGAAAGTATTCTGGAGGTAGGTGGGGTTCCGTCGTTGCGAGGTATAAAAGTGGACAACTTCGATACAGCCGTCCGTTTAATCTGGCTGGCGAAACACCCACTAGTATTTGCCGATATCAAAGAAAGTCGCTTCGGTATAGGTTTAAAAAGAGATCTGCTCAAAATCGGAACCGAAGCAAAGCTTGTTACTGCATTGGCAGGGTCAAGAGGCCCAATTGGACTCTTATGTGCAGACCGTGTGCAGGGGCGTAGAAAGCGAAGTTGGTCCGGTAAAGAGTACGATATTTTTTCCAGTGTCGCGCTGCAGGTGCTGGCCCCCGTTTTGGATGCCGCACAAGACGTTACCCGCGATAAATCAGCTTGTCGAGATAACATGCATGACGCCTTGGGCCTTCTTACAGCCGCGGAATACGACGTGGCTGTTTTGGCAGCAAAAGGCAAAAGCTACAAGGAAATTGCACGTACCAAGAGCCGTTCTATCCACACTATCGACCATCAACTGCGAAGCGTACGACGCAAGCTGAAGCTTTCTTCCCAAGCAAAGCTGGTGCAGTATTTTAACCAAGCATCAAACCCTGATCCTTTTTTCCACTAGTCATTACGTCAAAAAGATCAGAATAATTTTGCAATAACCGCGCCACTCACCGCCAGAAAGCCCTCGTGCCTAACAACCAACGTGAAGCAGTCGCCCTAAAAGACAGCTTGCGTCGCCATCGCAACATTTCTGATGTAATATGATGCATATATTGATGCGCACATAATGGAGGCACAAAATGCGAACCACAGTGACGATTGACGATGGGCTATTCAAGAAAGCGATGGAGGTGGCCGAACCAGGCATCGACAAAGCCGATCTTATTCGTGAAGCAGTTAAGACCTACGTACGCGTAAGGTCTGCTGCACGCCTTGCGGCACTTGGGGGTACTGCACCCGAAATGTCAGACATACCGCGCCGAACAACTGAGTCCGTCGAACGATGAATGGTGTATTAGTTGACACCTCAGTATGGGTGGATCACTTCCGGCGAAAAAATCAGGAATTAACCTATAAGCTGGAGCGAGATCGTGTTCTAGTGCATCCCATGATTATTGGTGAGCTGGCGTGCGGAACCCCACCTGATCGTGCACGCACCCTTGTCGATCTCGATAACTTGCAACATACCCAACAAGCCAGTTTGGCAGAAACGCTTAACTTCATTGAAAGAGAAGAACTTTGGGGCTTAGGCTGCGGACTGATTGATATATTACTTTTAGCCTCGACCTTGATGACACCCAATGCGGAGATTTGGACATTAGACAAGCGCCTTTCGACCTTAGCAGAACGCTTCGGTGTACTGCACCAGGCACTGAAGCACTGATTTGGGAAGAAGTGCCTCAAGCATTTCCCGATTCGTCGACCCAGTCAAATGAGTGCGTCACCTGCTAATTGCCGATGACAATCCCCCGCCACTTACATCGTCTCAGACAAAACCTATCCAGCGGCCGGCTACCAGGACAGAAAGCCAAAGGATGGCGGATGTGGCGGCCAAGACTCGAACTCGCACAGATGGCCGGCCGCTGCGCAGGGCTGCCTCAAAGTGCTTGCCGTGATGCTGAAGTGCGATGTTGCAAATTGCCAGTACAAGCAATGTGGCCTTGAGGAGGAAAGCTGGATTCTCTGCGTACTCCACCGGCTTCACTGAGAATAACCAAAGCCCTGTCGTCACCGCGAGTGCGGCGCCCGTCGCCGCTACGCGCACAAGAAAAGGGCCAATGGCCGACAGATCCCGTCCGCGCGTTGAACGCAAAAGAAGCAAATCAAGCGGTAGGATCGCGCCAAGAAGTAGCCCAATACCAAGGATATGGGCTGCATTAACAACGAGATAGGCGACCCAGTATTCCTGCAGGAAGGCGGCACCGGGCCAGCCGGAAATGGCTTGCAGAAAACCTGTCATCGCCGTGTCGTTATTGCTTGATGCGTTCTGGATACATGTCGTACTGTTTGCCGCCAACCGTAATGCGCACGGCTTTTATATGCGCCTTGTTCGGCTCTTTGGTGCGGTTGCCCAGTACCGTAATGTCATCACCCACTTTGGCAGAGTCGCCGGAGAAACCTGAACGCTGTGTCTGGCTCGGGTTTCCCAAGTCGACTTGCCAAACACGACCATCCTGGTCCTTCACGCGCAGGGCCGGATGTGGCGGCGCCATTGAAATCTCGGTGATGGTGCCCTTTAACTCGGACTGCTCTTCTTGCGCCCAGGACCAACCGTGATGCGCGAAGGCTTGCATGGTAAATAGCGCCATGGCCGTGGCGCAAAGTATGAGGACCATACGATGCGCTACATTGCGCGCCGTAATGGAGATTACTCGGGTGGCGGTTCGCCTTTCGCTTGATACCGACATGATCATACTCCTTGAAGTGAGTAATAAACTGAGCGTCCAACGCATTGATCCCGCTCCCGTTTTTAATAGTACAAGAACCGCCAGTGCCTGCGGCCCCAAAACGACGCTCGACCGCTTTACAAACTATAGACTGTAAACCTTAGTTACAGCTTGAGATTTTTATGGCAGACTTCACTATTCGCACTGCAGAGCAACTTCCGGGATTGCCCCCAAGCGTTTCGCAAGCAGGATTGAGTACAAGGAAGGCAAGAGATGGCTTCTTCGGCTACCGCAAGAAGACATGTGCCAGGCAACGGGAACCCCGCTGTACGACGTGCTCTCTGTTTATCCTGTTATAAGATGAGGCGCGAACCAGTTATCACCGTTCAAAGCGAAGATGGCCACGGCGGTGCGCTCAAAGAACACGCACTGGATCATGCAGGACATTGTGCGCAGGCATTGGCTGGCTGTTGGAACAGAGCATCGCGTCGTGGCTCCGAATGGCCGCGGCGCTGAATGTGGTGCTCGACGATATAGCGGAACAGGCCCCCGAAATCGTGCGCTCAATTCGTGCAATGCCACCCAAGAAATTTCCCGAACATGTAGCGGACAGTATCCTCAACGGGCTACAGGTTGCGGTCGACAAATTGGCGGGTTAGCTATACAGAACGTACTATCTATAAGAGTCTAGTCGATTTAGTCATATGAGTTGACAGACCAGCGTCGAGTAGCGATAGAGAAACTAGCTAGAATTGTATCTATTTGACGAAAAACAATTATAATTTACACTACGAATTCAAGCGGCCTCTGAAATTCTAGTGAAGAAATTGTATAACCTTTAACAATTCATTCCGACGGTAGTCGTGTCATATACGCTTCCTTGACTGCCTCACTTTCTAAAAGAGCAAATCACATGCGTTCAAAATTCAGCTGGCATTTCAAGCCAAGCGAAGATGAGATCGAAGAAGCATGGAAGGAAGGAACCCTAACTGTAGACACAAACGTGTTATTAGACCTTTACCGCTACCATAAAGAAACTCGCAAGAGTCTATTAGCAAGTATTCGCGGATTTGAGGGTTCGAAGTGGCTTTCTTATCAAGCAGCTAGTGAGTTTTTCCGAAATCGAACCAAAGTAATCGTCTCATCAGAAAAATCATTCAGAAACGCTGAAGATGAAGTGAACAAGCTTGCTATAAGTCTCGACGAAGTTGCCAATCAACTCAAAGGCAACCGAATTATTCCTGACGAAGTTTCAAAGCTACTAAAGGAATCAGTTTCCTCCGCACTATTAACGGCAAGACAGCAGATTACTGACGCAAAGAAAGACTATCCTAAGTTTCTTCAAGAGGATCCCATACTACAGGAACTTACAGAGATATTTGAAGGGGCTGTTGGAGATGATTTTCCCAAGGAGGAGCGAGATTCAATTAAGGCCACCGCTGAGGAAAGAAAAAAAAATAGGACTCCTCCGGGCTACGCGGACGAAAACAAGGATGGAGATCAACAATATGGCGACTACTATCTTTGGAAACAAGTACTTGACCACGCAACTAAAATAAAAAAACCCTTAATTCTAGTTACCTCTGAGCGAAAGGAGGACTGGTGGGAGAGGATATCAGGGAAGACAACGGGTCCCAGGCCGGAACTCTTGCGTGAGGCACTCGCAGTCTCAGGTCAGAGAATTTACATTTATCAAACAGAGCAATTTTTGGAGACTTCCCTCCAACGAGCTCAAAAGCCAATCAATGAAAATGCAATTAAAGAGATTCGTGCTCTTAGCCGATGGCGTGCAGAACTAGAGCCGGCAGTTATACTTAAAAATCAAGTGGCTACGGAAAAATCAGCACATAGTAACTCCGGTACGCTTCATGTTGAACTGCAGCGCCCGGTTCGGAACTTCACTGTTAGTGGCCGCCTGCTTCCGAATATGGCTAAAGTTCCACAACTCAGTGCGCACTTGATAAGTGCCCCAGAAGAGCTACCGGAACATAATCTGAACATGGGTGCTGGAAAGGTTTACGATTTCAACATCCACGTCATAAGCAAACAATCGGGAATGTATTTGCCAGTTGGGAATTATGTTTTCGCTTATGAAGCGAAATGCGCCCCCCCCTTCGAGGAAGATCAGGATTACGCTGACGAAGATAAAACCTAACAATTCAAGGCGACGCTGCGTCATCACACAGATTTGTTTGATCATTAGTATATCGATGTCTCTTTGCAATTAACTCGTAATGTTCCGGTCATTCTTTCAATTACTCATAAATTCATTAGGTACAGAGATATTTCGTAATCGTCCGGAAAACAGACATCGATGAACGGCTACGTCAGTGGCCGTATTTTCTGGCATTCATACTAGTTTTTCTTGGAAAATAACTGCGTGTAAAGATCACTACCGAGCTGATTCCAATGACTAGATTTGTATTTCGAAAAATCAAACTCAGAAATTCCACAAAAATGATTTTTATAGAACTCTAATCCTCTATCATCACCATTTTCTATAATTAATCTTAAACATTTTAGGAAACCATTGATAGCTGTCGGAGTAAGTATTTTATTCTCGTGACCAATATTCCAGCCAGCCGGGAAAGATATTTTTACAGCATTCAGCAAACTGTTGATTTCATCAACGCAAAAGTCGATATATGCTTCTAAGCATTCCCGATTTTTTTGCAATAAAACCTCGTCCTTTTTCTGGCTTTCAGTCCATGCAGTAAATAGTGAGTCACCTCCATCCTTTTTAATTAAGGGCTTCAATCCGTAACTAACAATAGATGATACTTTTAGTTTTTTTGCGTCATCAAAGACATGCTCTTCAAGCTTATCTTTTAAGGCTCCTTTTCGCGCAAGCTTTATTAAAATTGCCTTGGCAATAGCTGTTACGGAGAACGGGTTAACGATAAGCTCTATTTCTTGGGTAAGGACAGATTTTACTTTTGTCTGCTTGCTATTTATCTCAAGAAACAACCTTGCTTCAAAAAGGATGCGATCATCCTCTGATGTACCTTCTGGATATATTATTCCAGTGACTAACAAATTTTGCTTTTTTCGCAACTTTCTTATTTCAGGATCAAAAGTATCAATCCCTTCGTGATATGAATAGACTCGGTGTTGACCGTCAATTAGGCCAACAACATTGTACTCATCTGGGAGTGATATATTTACAGGCTTAACCGTTGATTGCTGCTCTTTGGCAAGCTGATTCGAACTATTGATGTCATTGATTTTCGTTGTCGGCGGTAACGTTGCAATAATGTTTCCAAGATAAACCCTTTTGCTTTCGGATAGGTATCTTCTCATCAGCTTTATTTTGGACATATCCAGGATACGCTGATAGGAAAGATTTGGAGCTATCCACCCATTTTTTCTGAGAACAAAACTCTTTTTAAGCAAAGAAGCAGGGTCTACATAGAATGATATTACTTTGTATCCAGTTGGATAACTACTATTTGCCTCCGGAAGAAGGAATCCGTTATAGGAGCTGATTGATCCGGTGTTTCCTCCAGACAGTCTGGCTGCGCCTAGCTCAGAATACGACACCTTCATGAATTTTAGCATTTCGTACTTTGCGGATACGGAGATGTTTTTAACTAAAGAGTGGAAGTAGTTCGTAAGAGATCTCTCTACAACTTGAATACCTACGCGACTTGCGCTCTCAACATACTCCGAGTCCACAGAATTCATGCTGAAATACAGAACTCTAAGCACATAATCTTCCAATTCGTAATTTTTACCTTGGAGGTATTCATTAAAAGCCGAAATTTTGTCTTTCAGACAATCGATGAAGTCGATTTTATTGTTGATAGCCAAACCAAAAATAATTTGTTTTCCCGCAAGGTGCTGGCCAGGAGATGCTGTGCATGTGTCCTCAACTACGACTATGACATTCTCATATACAAAAATGCCGTCCAGTTCCGTAGTTCTAGATCCATCCTGAGTTTTTAGCGTGAACTCTTTGCCTTCAGACGGAATAAATTTAAAGCCAGAACCAGTAAATATTTCCTTTGTAGAGGCACGAAATTTTGCCTCCTCTCTCTTTTTCTTTGCTATAGCTCTGGCTTCAGCCTTTTGCTCCGCAGTCATCTTCTTTCTTGTTTTTTTTGTGACCGCCTTTTTTCTTGCGTTCATTTTGAGCTCCTATATATTTCCTCATTTATGCTTACTGCTATAGAACTAAAAATAAATCCGTTAACTAACTTATCTCGTTGGGAGGCGGCGATCGCCACATATTGGTGTGTATTGGTAGTGGTATAAACAAAGAGCTCGGAATTAGGAAGATTATTGACAAAGTCTTTAATATTATTTTGTACTGAAAACTCGGCTGATATCCCGAACTTTGATAATGGAGGTACGCTTATCACCTCATCAATTTTTTCTTTTATTTCAGAATATGGCTTATCGCTCAGCAAAAGATATTTTGCAGAGGCGATTTCATACTTTCCGAATAATTTTCTATTAGAGCGTTCTATCCCAATCTTAGAAACATTAATCCCAGAAGACTTGAGTTTTTTTGAAAGCACTCGTCCATATTTTAGAATGCGCAGATCAATTATTTTTTCTTTAAACGCCTCTTCATCCATCGAAATTTTGGATGCTGCATAAACATCCAATCGAGATTTGAGGTTGTCCTTGAGATAAGATTCAAACATATTGATGTACTCTGGATTCAACTCGAATCCATAATACTTTCTGAGCATGAATGCTGCTTGCGCAGGAACCGTTCCCGACCCAGAGAATGGATCAAAAACGGTGTCCCCCTCATTAGTAGTCAAGGTTATTATCCGCCGAACCAAATCTTCTGGGAGAGGGCAAAAGTGACGGATATAACCGTCCCCCCAAGAACCTTGGGTAGGGATACTGAACTCCCATATTTCTTCAAGGCTTTTACCGTTGGGACTATATCGCTCTGGGTAACGGATCCACCACTCTTTTAAATCTTTTATTTCTCTTGCACGCTCGGAATAATATTTGAAATCGTGACTTTTGGAGAAAAATAAAACATACTCAAATATCTTCCTTGTCGTTCCTTTTTTGCTCCATGGAACTGTTTTGTCTTTTTTCCATATTATTATGTCTTGCAACTTCCAGCCGTCGGCACTTACCTCTCTAGCGAAATCGAACGGCAAAGGAACTACTGCTCCGTCTCGCTTGAATGTGTCAATGATTACCCATAGCGAGCCAGAATCCTTGGTTGCATCATAAACTTGTTTAAAGACTCCCTTAATGTCTTTTAAGTATTTCTCATAACTTTGACCAAACCCAATTTGATCTGAATGCCCATAATCCTTCATATCAAAATATGGAGGAGACGTAATAGTGACATCCAAAGACGACGGCTTTATTTTTTTCTTTAAGTTTCTAGCATCATCTAAAAAAACTTTCGACATCACTTCTTCTCAATTCGATTGCGCTTGTTGTTTGCGCGAAATTTATGTGTCACCTGGCGAAAAGGCTAAATACTATAACACCTCAATTTTTTGAGTTATCGCAATTTTTTGCCATATGTGCAATGTGAATTTTATTTATTCTTTTGAAAAAATAATATTATCTAGAGTCTTCATCAAAATAATAAATGTCAAAAATCCGATATGGTGGATGTCTAGAACTTCGTGCGGCTCGTCCACTTCCTTCAATGTTGGACTTTTCAGCCCTCGTGCCAACGAACTCAAACAGGTCAGACTGGAGACTTTCAAACAGACTTTTTGACTAAGACTATGCGCTTGCCTTCTTCGCTGCGGTGCTTTAGGCAACAGCTTACCCATCCTGTCGACCTTACCGGGAAACTCAAAATAACAACTGATTGAGCCCTATAAATCTACAGTCTATAGCGTTCATTTTATGGTATTTTGCGCGTGCATACCTCACTGAAAGCCATATTGGGTAATCGCTCCAAAAGCTACAAGTCTAATTCATTTTTCTCGACTTATGTAGATTCAACTCATTACCTCTACGTTTCTGCAAATGGGTTACGCCGGGCATCGCACGTAGCCCGTGATCAGCAACGTCTACTTTTAGCGGGTAAGGCGGTTGTGGGAATACGTCATAGAACAAACTCTGGTAATGATCTTCAGTTAGCGGTAGATATAACCAAAGGGTGTACTCAAGGCATCAATCAACTAGTACGCACGAGTTACCGCTGCTGCCCCATGGAGAATTGAAATTTACAGACGGTACGGTACTTCACCGAAACAGCGTTAAATTTTGAAATGCATCGTGACTTTAGCTGATTACGGCAGCGGTCATGATTTAGCTAACAATTGTACTTATATGTTGAAGGCATTTTGCCAAATAAACTTAGTCGCATCTGCTGTTCTTAACAATGAGCAACAAGCACATCTCAAGAAGGCTGACGAGTCCATTGCTGCGCTTAAAAGCCGTTATACGGCTTTGATAAAGTGAAGCATAAAAAAGTAGCGACTTATTTGAACATGTGCTGTTTCGCAATATATTTTTTATAGAGCATGTGTTGCTTAACACATCAAACGCGGAGACGTTCTAAAAAGGGTTTTTATGAGGAAGCCGTATGGTTAGCCCTGGCGTAGCGCACGGCGAGAGACTTGCCGGTCTCATCCACGTCGTCGTTCATCCACTTCACCACCGCCTGAACAGGCCCGCCAGGCGTCCTGGGGTCAGCAGGTGATCTGAAAGAATGAACTGTCGCCTCACGAACTGCGATATCCCGTCCCGCAGAGCCCTGTGCAAGCGAGCGAGAATTGACAACAAAGAACGGGTGCACGCATGTACCACGCTCACGAAAGACCGCATCGCGGAGATACTCTAGCATGCAGCCGTCTCTATAACTTTCACCGCTGTTATGTGGGCATGCAGCCTGGCTTTGAGAACTTCGAGGTGTTGATGACCGCAGAGCGGCCGTACTCCGATGCCTTGCCAGGCACCACCCTAACTCCCGCAACATTCGCCATCACAAGGCAGGTGTCGTCACGGGACACATTGAGGTAGGTCCGTTTACCTGTGCATCGTGACAGGTGTTGGGCTGCGCCAGCAACTCTGCGTACTGGTTCCGCGTGAGCCCTTCAACTCCGTCAATTACGAGTGTTCCAACCGGCCAGTCTTCCT
>CENR01073684.1_pt1 | contig 10627 bp, 5 predicted proteins | sample 530181 | NCBI WGS metagenome assembly CENR01 (sample SAMEA2619677, study PRJEB7988) | marine metagenome | biome: marine biome (ENVO:00000447); feature: surface water layer (ENVO:00002042); material: "saline water (ENVO:00002010), including plankton (ENVO:xxxxxxxx)" | depth 5 m | reverse complement strand
GAAGTCGCTGGGGGCGACAAGTACCGGTTTGTGAATGGCGCGAACTGCCGTTTCAACCTTGGAGCCAATGCGGTGAGGCTCTGTCTGATGATCCTCGCCGCGGCGCCCGATGACAAAGGCCCGGGTTTCATTCTCGTAATTCTGCAAGGCTTCACTGATGCTGCCATGCCGCTGTGTGCTGCTGACCTCAATGTTCCCCATTTCACGGATATGAGCCTCAGCATCAGCCAGCAGGTGCCGGCCATACTCCATTGCCAGGCGGCCGCGCTGCTCATCCAGTGACGTCAGTTCCTCCAGGAGTTGCTCGCGACTGCCCAGACCGATAGTCCCTGACAGATCTTCAAGTACAGGTGATTGAGATTTCTCAATGACGTGTAACAGCCTGACTGGTGTGCTGAGCCTCTGACTTAACCAGCCTGCGGCATCACAGATAGCTCCGGTCATACCTGAGCCATCAATGCAGGCTGTGATGGCTGATGCGGTCGATGATTCAGACATAATGCGCCCCTCACTCCATGACTTGTCTGATTTAGTGGACTCCTATCTTGTCACCTTCATCAGTATTGTCAAACTCACTGAATTTGCTGGCAGAGGATTGTGTTACCTCGTTCTCATGCCACATAAAATTCACGAAACTGCCATCTTTGCTTCACTGATATGTCAAACAACCGGCTTATCGTACCAGCCGGTTGACACTATAAAATTATCAGGGGAACAAGAACATGTCACAACGAAAACGCAGCTTTACCCAGCGCTTGCTGGTTAGCTCGATTGTGCTGGGCCTGGGCATTGTATCGGCATCAGCCTGGGCACAGAGTACAACTTCTGCCATCCGTGGCAGTGTGATTGGTGTAGACGGCAACCCACAGGCCGATACCACGATTGTTATTGAAGATACACGCACAGGCGCCCGGCGCGTCCTGGAGTCAAATTCGAGTGGTGCTTTTTATGCAACCAACCTGCCCGTCGGCGGACCTTACCGTGTAACGGTTGGTGGTGAGCAGTCAGTGATTGTTGACTCGATCGCTTTGGGTGATATCTATAACCTGGATTTGCAGCTTGGTGATCAGCAGGCCGTCGAAGAAGTGCTCGTACTGGGGCAATCCGGTGCTTTCGTAGATGTTGCATCAGGCCCTGCTGCTACATTCTCTACGTTCGACATGAACACGGCTGTCGCGTTCGATCGCGATATCAAAGATGTTTTCATGTATGACCCGCGTATGAACCTGGATACCAACTCTGCCATCAACTGTGTGGGTAAGCACCCGCGCTTTAACAGCATTAGCCTGGACGGTGTCAGTCAGAATGACCGGTTTGGCTTGAATGATAACGGTTACTCTACAGCAACAGGTATGCCGTTTCCTTTCGAAGGCATTTCCCAGGTCGCTGTTGAGCTGGCGCCTTTTGATGTGACTTACGGCGGTTTTACGGCCTGTAACATCAATGCTGTGACTAAGTCCGGTAGCAATCAGTGGACTGGTACTGCCTTCTATGAATATAACAATCAGGACTTTCGTGGCGACTCTCTGACTGTTGATGGCACACAGGCAGACTATAAGTCGCTTGATTACAAAGAAGAAACCCGCGGCTTCAGTGTGGGTGGCCCCATCATGGCTGACCGGCTATTCGTTTATGGCGCTTATGAAGAGCGAGAAGAGCCAGAGTTTATTGCCCAGGGTTTTGCAGGATCCGGGAATGGCGTTGAGCGTCCCTGGTTGAGCCAGTCGGACTATAACCGTATCAGTCAGATTGCCAGTGACGTTTACGGCTACGATGCCGGTGGCCAGGCCAGCGATGGTGCTCAGACCGAAGAGAAATACATGCTGCGTATGGACTGGAATATCAGTGATATGCACGATGCGGCACTGATCTATAATTTTTATGAAGGCATTGAAGATCGCGCTTCTGACTCAGACAGCAATGAGTTCGAGTTTGCCAATCATTTCTATCGTAAAGCTGCCGAGTCAGAAACTATGACATTGCAACTGTCTTCACAATGGAGCAGTGCATTGTCGACTGACTTCTTTGTCAGCCGCAATACCATGGACGACTCCCAGATCACGGTAGGACCAAAAGACTTTGCAGAATTCCAGATTGAAATGGATGGCAACACAGTTTATCTGGGTGCCGATGATTCGCGTCAGGCCAATGCCTTGAATACGGAATCAGATTATATGAAGTTCAACCTGGAATACCTGTTAGGTGACAATGTCATCACGGCCGGTTTCGAGCGTGAAGAACTCAGCATCTTTAACCAGTTTGTACAGCACGCCCGTGGCGGTGAGTATCGCTTTTACGATAACTCTGTCGGCAACCCGGCGCGCTGTGACAGCCTGACACCGGCAGGCAGACAGGCTGACCCGGATTGCGGCATGTCAGGCCTGGATCGTTATGAACTGGGTATTCCTGATGATATTTACTACGGTAGCGGTGGTGGTACCAATAACGCTGCTGATGCTGCAGCCAGTTTCAGTAACATTCTGAACACTATTTATATTCAGGATGAATTCCTGATGGCTGATGGCGACCTGACGGTGGTTGCCGGTTTGCGTTATGACTGGTTCACCAGTGATGACAGCCCAGTTTATAACCCGGCTTTCACCGCGCTGAACAATGGCTTGCGTAATGATGCCAATATCGATGGGGTCGACCTGCTGATGCCTCGCTTTGGTCTGACCTGGCAGGCAACCGATGCGCTGACCTTGCGCGGTGGCGTTGGTCTTTACTCAGGTGGTAACCCGAATGTGTGGATATCGAATGCCTGGAGTAATGACGGTTTGTCTAATGTGCAGGTCAGAGACCGTAATGATGCTGACATGTCTGTATTGGCGGACTATCAGTTAAGCGGTCAGGGTCGCCCTGGCTATGATGTTCCGCAGTCATTGAAAGACCAGGTGGCAGCGACTACGGATGCGAACGCCTCTGACAGCTTCCTGGTATTGATTGACCCGGACTATGAACAGGCATCCGAATGGAAGTTCTCACTGGGTGCCACCTGGAACCTGGCCGATGGGACCACGGTAGAGGGCGATTACCTGTACTCCGTACAGAACGATCCAGCTTATTATGTGGATGTGTCGCAGAGCGTGACCGGTACCACCGCTGCTGGCCAGCCGATCTACAGCGATGTGCGCGGTCAAAGCAACCTGATGTTAACCAACTCAAGTGAAAGTCCTGCCAGCCACGCCTTCTCGCTAATGGCTAACAACCGTTATGACTGGGGACTGGACTGGACGCTGGGTTATGCATATACGCAGGCAGAAGATGTGAGTCCGATGACATCAGCAGTTGCATCTTCAAATTTCAGCAACCTGGCGCTTTACGATCTGAATAACCCAACGGCTGGCACCTCAAACTACGAGTCACCACATCGATTTACGGCTCGTTTGAGTTACGGTAAAGAGTTTATGGCCGGTTATGAAACGCGTGTCACGGCACAGTGGTTCCGTGCCAAGGGGCAGCCGATCAGTTACACAATGAGTAGCCGCGGTCTGGAGGGTGACAACTCTAATAACCGCCGTCACCTGCTATATGTTCCTGGCGCTAACGATCCTAATGTTATCGCTGGTCCTGACTTTGATATTGCTGCGTTCTCAGCCTTTATTGATGCCAATGGTCTGGGCCAGGGATTTGTGACCCGGAATGACCGTTATACTGAATGGTCTTCTCGTCTGGATTTGAGGCTGGACCAAGAGCTGCCAACGTTCTTTGGTGGCAGTAAAGCGCGGCTGTACATGAAGGTCTATAACCTGATGAATCTGCTTGATGATGAGTGGGGTCACCAGTATGACGCGCAGTTCTTCTCTCCTGACGTTGTGACTTCATCCGTCAATGCGCAAGGACAGTACGTTTTTGAGCGGTTCAACGAGCGTAGTGTCAGTGATCTGCAGGAAGCGCAGTCACTGTGGCAAGTGCGCTTTGGTGTGCAACTGGAGTTCTAGTGCCAGATCGACTTGAGTTTTGATTCTCTCCCAGCCCTTGCGGGAGAAAAAGCGGATCAAGACTTACCGTCTGGCAGGGATTGTCGGACGACAGGGAATGCAATAAGGCCAGGGACTGGCCAATCAGGGATGACTCCCTCATTTTGTAGCGCTGCAGTTGTGATACCTCTGCAGCGCTTTTCTGTCTCTGAAGGATGATCTAAATGATACACAGACACAGTTTCCGTAGACCATTAGCGACTTTACTGGCTTTGATGCTGCTGACTACGCCTTTCGCTGTTTATGCGGAGAAGCCTCTGACATTACTGGTTGGTGTGGACGGATTTCGCTGGGATATTCTTGATCGCTATGAGCTTCCCAATCTGGAACGTCTGGCAAGAGAGGGAGTTCGGGTGAAACACCTGCAACCGGTCATGCCGTCAAAAACATTTCCTAATTTCTATGCCATTGCTACCGGACTGTACCCGGAAAACAATGGTGTACTGGGTAACGCGGGATTTGATCCGGTACTGGAAAAAACGTTTCGTATGAGCGACCAGGATGATAGTCGCTGGTTCGAAGGTGAACCTGTCTGGATCACTGTCGAAAAACAGAACAAGATAGCCGCCACCATGTTCTGGGTTGGCACTGCCGCTGCGTATGAAGGTGTTCGGCCTAGCTATTGGCGGCCTTTCGATGGCAGTGTGGAAAACGACGAACGTGTCGCCCAGGTCATGACATGGGTCGACCTTCCGGTTGCTGACAGGCCTGATTTTATCAGCGTTTATTTTGAAGCACTGGATAGTGCCAGTCACGGTTTTGGTGTTGGCAGTGATGAGGAGGCGGCTGCAGCCAGTGAGATTGATGATCTGGTCGGCAGTCTTTGGCAAGGGTTGCAGCAAAGGGGGGTGCTGTCGCAAAGTCATATTGTTGTCGTTGGTGATCACGGCATGACTAACCTGTCTGCTGAGAAGATCATATATCTGGATGACTATGTAGACCTGAGTGCTGAGTTCTCTCAATTGTACAGCCCGCAACTCAGTGGTGATCGTCAGGGCAATGCTGTGTATGCGGCTTTTTATGGAGAGCCGGACAACCTTGATTCATTTTATGAGTCAATTAAAGACAGGCATGAGCATCTGTCCGTGTTCAGGAAAGGCGAATACCCAGATTGGTTCCATCTGTCACACCCAGTTCGTGAGCCGGGCCTGGTCATCATGCCGGACAATGGCTGGCTGGTTTCAAAACGGGGAGTGCCATACTATGGCCCCCGGGCGACGCATGGCTTTTCGCCACTGGAAACGGATATGCAAGCGACCTTGCTGGGTTACGGTCCCGCTTTTGCTGAGGGAAAGGACGTGCCCATGCTGCATGTGGTTGATATCTACAGTCTGTTAGTTCGGTTGATGCAGCTTTCACCTGCAAACAATGATGGGAACGCATCACGTGTCCAGGCTTTGTTACGTCAGTGATACGGGCATGGTGGTGCAGAGTTTATTGCGGTACCCTTCAGGCATCTGAAATGACGAGTTAATTGATTATGCGTGATGTTGAAGTTGTAAAAGTACCGGTAGAACTCTACAAAATTCTGAAATTTGAAGGTTTGGTGAGCAGCGGTGCAGAGGCCAAAGCCGTGATCGCCGAAGGCCAGGTAAAGGTCAACGGCGAGGTGGAGATCCAGAAACGCAAAAAAATTATCCCGAACGATATTGTAGAATTTGGTGCGGAAAAATTGCGTATCGTGCTTCCATGAAATCACTCTGAATCAGTTATTGTAGCTGTATTGTCTGCAGCCTCAGAGCCGGTCATAGCTGCAAAATGGGCTGCATCACCTCTCGCCGTCGAGCAATTGGGTCACCTACCACCTGACTTGTGTTATTAAGCACCATCGTGGCTCGATTTGCACTTTCGTACGGTGTCCATTCAGGTAAAGCCCCCGCATTCGGATTCCCGGTGCGAGCAAAATGGATAATACTGTCACTTACCTTGCTGGCCAATGCCGCTGCTTCGCTGCTGTTGGCCGTCAGGCGTGACGCGTTGACGTTGTCAAAGACGAGCGGGATATCCAGCGTGTGCGGGCTCATGAAGCGGCCATTATCGGCGGGCGATTCCCAGCACAGATAATACAAATAGCAAGGTGCTCCACCCAGTGCCGCACGTCGCTCGGCAATGGTGATGGATGGCATGACATAACTTCGATCACTGGCAATTAGGAAATAAATTTCCGATGCTGATGCATTGGGATTTGCCTGTTGGTAGACATCAATGACGGCGTCGGCGTTGTCCTCGCCTGCGATGTTGGCAACCTGCCTGCGTAGCTGGCTGCTGTCCATGTTAAAGGCGCCAGGTGGTGAGAAATATGTCAACTCTGTGCGGTTGGCACCGACGATGACGGGCACATCCGGGTTAACAGGTGAAGCCTCCGGCCAGAATGGGTGATGTGGAATCACATTACCCTCCATGGTTGGCGCAAAGGCACCACCGCCCACTTCCGCTGCCCCGGCTCCCACCGCGTGGTAAGCCGTCATCAGCCGCTCCAGTGGCACCTGCTGGATTGCCCTGACGTTATTGTGAGCAATGCCCAGGTTATCCAATACCATCTCAGCGAGCCGGGTCGCTTGCGCTTTTTCCGGCAATCTCAACGTCGCACCACTTTGAATAACCGCAGCATGGAACAGTCCTTTGGCTGCCGGAATACCGAGCATGGTGGCCACTTTTCGGCCGCCTCCGGATTCACCGAAGATCATTACCCTATCCGGGTCGCCGCCAAAGCTCTCAATATTATCCCTTACCCACTTCAGTGCATGGACAATATCCTGCATGCCCACCGTGCCGGATGAGGCAAAGTCACTGTCCAGCTCACCAAACTCTGTAAAGCCCAGCATGTTCAGTCGGTGGTTGATCGTCACGGTAACCACATCACCACGCAACGCCAGATTCGTACCGTCATACAGCGAAGAAGAGCCGGACAGAGAACGGAAACCGCCGCCATGCAGCCAGAACATCACCGGGCGTTTACCGCCATCATTAATACCGCGAGTCCAGACATTCAGCACCAGACAATCTTCGCTTTCATTGCCGTCCTGCTGACGCCCGGAGGCCGGGTCGCTTTGCGGCGCCGCCGGGCCGTAATCAAACGTCTCCCGATAGCCTGACCAGGGGGCCGGATCCTGCGGTGGCATAAACCGGTTACTGCCGCTGGTGTCGGCACCATAGGGAATGCCTTTGAAGACATTGACGCCATTGATGCGTTTGCCTCGAACCCGGCCAAAGCGGGTTTCAGCATCCACTGTTGCCTCCTGTGCCAGGCTGAAGGTGCTGGGCAACAGCAGGCCGGAAGCCGATGCGAGCTTGAGGAAATGGCGGCGATCCATGGCAGGGGGCTTCATGGCTGTTCTCCAGTGACGGGTAAGAATATATACTTGCTAGGATTGGTCGTGTTGGCCAACCCTAGCAATGAATGCTACCAAAATTGTCTGCACGTGCAGCTCAACTGTTAAATTCACGGCTCAATCGCAAAAAAGATAGGAGAACCCGAGAAGTAGACCTCGTCCGGTTGCTCATCAAGTGAGTAGCCTACATAGACAGATACTTCTGTATTCGATACCCCATTTTCTTTTAGGTTGAAATCTTTCAGCACGTATATCTCATTAGAGTATTTAAGCGGCTTGGATTCTGTGCTGCGAAGTGCTTCCACCGACCCATCCCACGGAGCGAACCCTATATCTGTTTTCATCAACGCGGTTCCATCGGAGAATTGGATGACAGTTAGCATTCTGCCTGCTTTGTCAAAGTGTTCTGGTTCGATGACAACTGTGGCCATAATATCAATTGTGTCATTAGCCCGGAACGAGTTGTTAAAGCTGACTCCCCTGTCGTTCGATGCGCCGCCCACAAACATTGCAGTGGTTGTTTCACCACTGAATGTGGCCGGATTGCTCAACAACAGCGAGCAGCCTTCTGGATTGCCATGAGCGATGTTGACTCCGCAGATATCGTCTATACTGAGAGAGTCACTATTTGTGGTGTCGTCAGCATATGACATGATGGAGTGCGGGAAGTAACCATGGCCCAACCCCAGAGCGTGACCTATTTCATGTTTTGCGGTGCGGCGAAAGTCGTAGATCCACTCACCTGCAGGTTGGTCATTTTCACCGAGCTCCGAGCTTCTCTCCCAGTAAAGCTCACCACTGTAGATATCCCATTTTACGTTCCCATCGAATAAAATGTTTGAACTGAGAACTTCCTGCTCGCGGTTTGATACGACGGTTGCGAAGGCGGGATGGTGTGCAAAAAAACCGCTCCAATACCCGTCACAAGCATCCATTACAAACCCTACATAACCCCGACCAGTGTTGTGATTGAATTGTTCACAAGGGTTGGAGGTTTCTCGAATCACTCGTATATCAAGTCCAGTAACAGCGACCCAATCCTCGACAGCTTGATCAAAAGCGGTGTTCCAACTAACGCCGCTTGGGGCTAGCCCGGGGATATCTACTTGGTAGGTAAGCACATCATCTTTCAGAGGGTTTGGGTTGCTTTGATAAACAAAGGCCTGGGTGGAGCCGGCAAAAAGAGCTAGCGTAAAACCGGTTGGAAGGGAGTGGAGAAAAGTTTTGCATTTACTGAAGACCGTCATGATCCAATCATCCTTAATTAGTTTGTTACGAGTAGAGGTGGCAGTTCTAGTAGTTTTTAAGTTCTCAGTCCCCTTGTCCTTCATGTAGAAGGCAGCGACTTGATCGCCGTCGAGCTTGAATTCAAAATTAGCTTACAGATCAAAAAAGTATCTACATAATACCCAGTAGTTGGGTTTTACTCGTTGTCCTATATTTCTTATGTTTTGCTGATCCCTTAAGTCTCTAGCAGTCAGTCTTTTCCTGAACTGGCTTGCCTCGGCGCTTGTGCCATTTCTAGCTTAACCACCACAGACAGGTCAATTTGAACGGGACGCGATCACAGAAAGCTGCGATGAGTGCATGAAATCAATATATGAATAATACTAATTGATAATTGAAAATATACCATTTTTGTTCATTTAAAGAGCCGGGTAAGCTTCACGCCAATCTCAATACGACGTCTTGTGGCTCAACGCTAAGGAACAGAAATGGCATTACTACACAATCTCGGCTTTCCGCGCATCGGCGCCAAACGCGAACTGAAGTTTGCCCTGGAATCCTTCTGGCAGGGTAGAACCTCGGCAGATGACCTGATTGCAGTCGGCGAGACCCTGCGCAGCAAACATTGGCAACTGCAAAAAAAACTGGACTGGTCTCCGGTCGGTGAGTTCTCTTTCTATGACCAGGTGCTGGACATGAGCTTCACCCTGGGCAATCTGCCTGAGCGTTTTCAGGGTTTTGACGGCAGCGATCTGGATAACTACTTCCGCGTGGCTCGTGGTCGATCTGCCGAGCAAGCTGAAGAGCAGGCCTGTTGCGCTGGTGTGGCGGCGGGTGAGATGACCAAGTGGTTTGACACCAACTATCACTATATTGTCCCCGAATTCAGCGCCCAGTCTCAATTTGAACTGGATGCCTCTCGTCTGCTGGCCCAGCTTGCTGAAGCGCAGGCCCAGGGCGTGAATGCCAAACCGGTCCTGATCGGCCCGGTCACTTATTTATGGCTGGGCAAGGCGAAAGATGACAGCAACAAACTGGACTTGCTGGATCAATTACTGCCGCTTTATCAGCAGTTGCTGGAAAAGCTGGCAGACCAGGGCGCAGAGTGGGTGCAGATTGATGAGCCGGTACTGGTCACTGATCTGAGTGAGGAATGGCTTGCAGCGCTTGAAAAGAGCTATGCCGTGCTGGGTGAGGGCAAGGCGAAATTGTTGCTCGCCACTTACTTCGGCTGCCTGCAGGATAACCTGGACACCTTTTCGCAACTGAATGTGCAGGGTTTGCACCTGGATGCGATCAATGCCCAGCATGAAGTCAGCAAAGTGCTGGCAGCACTGGGCAGTGATAAAGTGCTGTCACTGGGTGTGGTCAACGGTCGCAATATCTGGAAAACCAACCTGGTTGAAGCGCTGCAATGGCTGGAGCCGGTTGCCGGACAGTTGGGCGACCGGTTATGGCTGGCTCCTTCCTGTTCCCTGTTGCATGTGCCGGTGGACCTTGAGCAGGAAGAGCGACTGGATAAGGAGGTTCGCAACTGGCTGGCGTTTGCGGTGCAGAAGCTGGATGAACTGTATGTGCTGAAAACAGCGCTCAATAAAGGGCGGGCAGCTGTCTATCATGAACTGGAGGAGAACCAGCAAGCCCTGGTCAGCCGCCGCCAGTCGTCCCGAGTGAGCCACCCGGAAGTCAGGGAGAAGGTCAGCAAAATCACAACACAGTATGGCCAACGCAACAAACCTTATGCTGAGCGTGCGCAGTTACAGCGCGAGAAACTGAAACTGCCTGACTACCCGACCACCACGATTGGCTCTTTTCCACAAACACAGGATATTCGTGCCACACGTCTGAAATTCAAGCGCGGTGACATCTCAACGGAAGACTATCAGTCACTCATGAGAGCAGAAATCGAACACTGTGTGCGGGAACAGGAAACCCTGGGCCTGGACGTACTAGTGCACGGTGAGGCTGAGCGTAATGACATGGTCGAGTATTTCGGTGAACAGCTGGAAGGCTATGTATTCAGTCAGTTCGGCTGGGTGCAGTCCTATGGCTCGCGTTGTGTGAAACCACCGATTCTGTTTGGTGATA
>CENR01020836.1_pt1 | contig 10753 bp, 9 predicted proteins | sample 530181 | NCBI WGS metagenome assembly CENR01 (sample SAMEA2619677, study PRJEB7988) | marine metagenome | biome: marine biome (ENVO:00000447); feature: surface water layer (ENVO:00002042); material: "saline water (ENVO:00002010), including plankton (ENVO:xxxxxxxx)" | depth 5 m | reverse complement strand
AAAGCACTTTTTCCGAATCAGCTTTATGAGGTAACGAAAGATCAGTTCGGCAAACCGCACATTAGTCTAGAAGGCGTTGAAATTTCAATTTCCCATGCAAAAGGTTATGGTGCTGCGGCCTTTAGTTCAACAGGTCCAATTGGTATTGACATTGAGCACGACCGCGACCAGATTACCCACATTGCTCATAAATTCCTCCACCCTACCGAAAAGCCTTGGGCTGAAAACCAAGTAGAAAAACTGACCCAAATTTGGTGCGCCAAAGAGGCATTATATAAACTCCATGGCCGAACGCAACTCATTTTTGCCGACCAATTGGTGGTAGGCCAACCCAATTTACAACAGCAAGCCAGTGGTCAAATTATAGAAAATGGTATTAATTCAGTGTTTAATATTCAATGGTTAAAAGAAGCCGACTTGAATTGCTGTTTGGCGTATTGAAAGGCTTACCAAACATGTAATCGCTATAAATAACAACAAAATATTCCTTACATTAATCATCCTGCCCCGAAGTTTCGCGGGCGTTTCAGTATCTGTTTATTTGATTAACCAAGCCCAATGAAAAACCAAAATATCTCTAGCCTCAAAAGCACGCTTGCCATCCCTTTGGTAATGGCTATTATCTTAATCCCCTTCTCATTTTTAATTGGTTGGAACGTGGCCAGTATGGTTGTTTTTTGGTTTGTATTGATCCCTCTCGTAAGCCATTTGGTGCCTACAAAGGTTTTCAAAAGCAATAACCCATTGAAGGAATCGATTATTGGACTGACCATTTTTTACACCCTTATGACCTTTATGATTTATGAGCACAGCGACCTTTTGCAGCTAATGCTGATCAGTTTTGTGGTCAACCTATTAGTTCTCTTTTTTATTCAGCTAGATAAAAAGGTGAATAGGGAGGTTGTGGGATAGATTTTTATAACGCAAAACTGTCACAGGTTCTCCGAACCTGTGACACCATATAAACTCAAGGACTCTGTCCGCTTTATTCGAAGCCATTCCCTTATCTGCACTAAGAAAAGGCCCCCTTCAGGAAAACTCAAAATAGGCTCAGGCAGAAAACACAACACTTCATGAAGTGCAAGGCGCTGTCTACTTACTCAAAATGGAACTGAATTCATTCTCAATTTATAGCTATATGACTTTGATAAACTAAAAGGCTGTTCTTTCTTTGCTCACAACAAAAAAATACAGCTTTATGTTTAAGCAGCAACTGCTTTCTATCCTTACAATACTTATTCTATTTAGCTCCTGCTCTTCAGATGACGACCCAAGGGACAATTACCCTCAAACTAGAGATATTACGATGTCCGTGTCTTCATCAGATAATGAAAGAATGTCCGACATTACCTTCAGTATAGATGGTACTGGAATAGAAGTGTCTGATTTTTCTAGTAGTGACTCTCACCTACCGCTAAGCAAGGATTACCTCAATAAAACTATTCCCTACTTTACCGTATTAAATATTACTTACCGCGATAATTCTGGAGGAGCTGTCGGTGTCCCTTTTGAGCCTTATAACATTACCCTTCAGATTCGTGTAGATGCAGAAATCAAAGCAGAGAAAGAGATTACAATTACAGAATCGGGTACAGTAGATTATATAGAGTTTATCTTTGAGTAAGAAAATTCAGGCACGCTTATCATTCCTTGGCATAATCTAAAAACAATAGGGTGTTCAAATCTAGCATCTAAAAAATAGCCCTACGGGATGATTGCCTGACCAACCTTATCGAAACTACTCGTGTCTAAGCAGATATGAAAAAGCTATTTGTTCTCGCTTTACTTACGCTTGGTCTCTTTTCTTGCGGAAACGAAAACCCGTCACAAATGTATCGAGAGTTTCAGACGGAACGCGAACTCGGGTTTATAGCACATCACCCTGGCGACCCGCAAATACCTGTAGTTTCGGAAGGTGAGCATCTAGTATTCAAATACACCTACGTACACGAAGAAGATGAAAACATTGCCGATGACGAACTTTCAGAAATCTTCTATCTGGAAATACCTAAGGGCCTTAGTTCCTTTACATACAATAGCACCAATGAAGGAGAGAATGGAGTCATAAATGTTGCGTATCGTAAGTCCTGCTATTGCGGATTCAGTGAATACACTTTAGAAAAAGCGATTATCTCGGCTTCAAAAACTGATGATAACCACTGGCAGATTTCTTTCGATGTGATATTTAAAGATGATCACAATCAGGAATCGGTCTTACAAGATTTTGGCAGGTATACCCTCAATACAGATGAGTATTTTTTGATCTATAGGAGTTCAAAAAAAATGTCCTGAACCAAAAACAGGTCCAAGACATTCGTGAAAATTAATCAAGATAAAATCTTCTTATTCACCTTGGCTTAAAGAGTAGCCTCTTTCACCATCGAAGTGATATAAATGTTCTGTTTTAATAAAATCGAAACCTTCTTTTTGAACGCGCTCCAAAATTTCAATAATGTCTGAATTATTCAATGCATTGCCTTCTAGGCTGGTAAATCTACATCTCCAGTGATCAGATTTGAAAATTTCGTCCATTCCGTTCGGGTAAACTACCACCCCACGGTTAGAAACCTGGGCTAATTTCAGTTTATCGGTAGAAACGTTTTTCAATAATCGGTCGCCTATTTCATTAGCATTTCTGCTTTCACCTCTCCAATCAATAAATACATCAACGCCAACCAACTCTTTCTTTTTAGCAGGCTTTTCAGGTACAACCACTTGAATTTTAACATCTGGGTTATACTTTACAGCTTTCAGTTTTTCTGGCACTTGACCTAACCTTTCGATTACCGCATCGGCAAACTCTCTTGTACCTACTTTCTTCACGCTTCGGTTCTGTCTATAAACATCACCTGTATGAATACCGTCTTCCAAAGTTTTCAACCAAGCGTTCTGAATCAACTCAGCTTTATCGGCTTTGCCCAACTGAACGAGCATCATAAATGCACCATTCAATAACCCCGATGGATTGGCTATGTCCTGTCCAGCAATATCTGGCGCTGAGCCATGAATAGCTTCGAACATCGCATAATTAGTTCCAATATTGGCCGAACCTGCCATACCCACCGAACCTGCCACTTCCGCGGCAATGTCTGAAATAATATCTCCGTATAAATTCAAGGTAACTACTACGTCCAATGATTCTGGACGAGCCGCTACTACAGCCGACCCAATATCAATAATCCAGTGATCCGACTCAATATCTGGGTATTCTAACTTTACTTCATTAAATATTCTGTGGAACATACCATCAGTATGTTTCATAATATTGTCCTTTGTCATACAGGTCACTTTCTTTCTACCGTATGCTCTGGCATATTCAAATGCGTATCTTATAATCTTTTCAGAACCCGGTTCCGAAATCAGTTTCAAGGTTTGAACCACCTCACTTGTTTGCTGATGTTCAATTCCAGCATATAAATCTTCTTCGTTTTCACGAACAATTACCAAATCCATATGAGGAAAATGTGACGGCACAAATGGCGGGTAAGCTCTGAATGGTCTTACATTGGCAAACAAACCAAGCGATTTTCTGATGGTTACATTCAAGCTCTTGTATCCTCCACCCTGAGGTGTGGTGATAGGCGCTTTAAGTAATACTTTATTTCTGCGAAGTATTTCCCAAGACTCAGGGCTTATGCCTGATTTATGTCCTGCTTTATAAACTTTTTCACCTATTTCAATCACATCATAGGCTAAACCAACATTGGCGGCATCCATAATACGAATGGTGGCATCCATAATTTCTGGACCAATTCCATCTCCATAAGCGACTGTAATTCTATTTTGTGTTCCCATAAGTGATTGAATGTGTTTTTTCTTGAATTGGCTGCAAAGGTATCAAAGGAAGCCTTTAAAATGAATTAAAAGCCAAATTTATCGTCTTCCACTCATCAGATATTTTGAGCCAAGTACTTAACCTTGCTTTAGCCTTTTTAGTTTTCTTACATTGCTACTATCTTTGCAGCTTACTCAACTTAGCAATGGACTCATACCAGAATATAAAATTCGAAAATAAAAACGGAGTCGTACACCTTACCATTAATAGGCCCGACAAGTTAAATGCACTCAACACTAGAACTGTTGAAGAAATTGGCGAGGCCTTCCAAGTTATTTATGATTCTACCGATGTAAAAGCGGTAATCATTACTGGTGAAGGTGAAAAGGCTTTTGTGGCTGGCGCTGACATTTCCGAAATCGCAGAACTTTCAGAGTTAAATTCAAGAAAATTTTCAGAACAAGGCCAAGAGGTTTTTGCCAGTATAGAAAACTGCCACAAACCTGTTATTGCTTTGGTGAATGGTTTTGCCCTTGGTGGTGGCTGTGAACTAGCGATGGCTTGCCACATCCGTATAGCTACCGAAAATGCAAAGTTCGGGCTTCCAGAAGTAAATCTCGGGATTATCCCTGGCTTTGGAGGAACACAAAGACTGACGCAATTAGTAGGCAAAGGAAAAGCCTTTGAATTAGCGATGTCTGGCGATATGGTAAAAGCTGACGAGGCAAAAGCCTTGGGCTTAGTAAACCATGTAGCTGAAAACAAAGCTGAGGGTCTTCAAAAAGCAGAAGAACTATTGGGCAGAATTACCAGCAAAGCGCCTCTAGCTGTGGGCATGGTAATCGAATGTATCAACGCGGTGTATACCAACGACATTGACGGCTATCAGGCCGAAGCCAATAGTTTTGCGAATTGTGTGAAAACTGAGGATTTCAATGAAGGTACAAGAGCTTTCTTAGAAAAAAGAAAACCTGATTTTAAAGGAGAATAAGAGGCTAACTTCAAAGGATTTAACGGCAGGCCATAACATTGAACATGGTTTGGCGTTAAATCGAAAATCGAAAATTCATCTATGGCTCAAAGCATAAATACTTGTAGCTTCGCTTTATGAGTCAAATCAAAAAATTGGCGAGCCAAACGGCTTATTATGGCATCAGCAGCATTTTGGGCAGAGTGCTCAATTTTGCGTTGGTGCCATTCTATACCCGAATCCTTCCTGAAGAGGAATATGGAGTCGTTATTCACCTTTATGGTATCGCTGCTTTTCTTAACATTATTTACACTTATGGTTTAGAGACTTCTTTTTTTAGGTTCACCACAAAAAACAAGTCTATTGATGCCTACCATTATACGGCCACCGCAATTCTATTCACCAGTATTCTTTTCTCTGGTTTTATTTATTTGGATGCCGCCTCGTTGGCCAATTTTACTGCCGCCTCAGAGCACCCCGAATATTTACAGTATTTGGCGGCCATTGTATTTATTGATGCCATCGTTTCCATACCCTTTGCAAAACTTCGGTTGGACGATCGACCTATAAAATTCGCATTAATCCGACTTACTGTAATTGCAGTTACCATTGGTTTGAACTTGTTGTTCCTTTTGGCTTTTCCGGCCATTACCAATGGAGAATACCTAAGCGTACTTCAACCTTGGGTTCAGAAAATTTATAATCCAGAAATAGGCGTTGGCTATATTTTCATAGCTAATCTTATTGCGAATAGCTTATACATTCCAATGTTATTTAAGGAATTAGGGCAAATTCGAATTAGATTCAAATGGTCGGCATTCAAGCCTATTTTGGCTTATTCCTTCCCTATTTTTTTAATGGGTTTAGCAGCCATGTTCAACGATCAGGGCTACACCATTTTATTTAACTTTCTTTTCGATGATCCAGAAAAAGAGCTCGGGGTATACGGAAGTGCATTTAAGCTGAGTGTATTGATGATGCTCGGAATTCAGGCCTTCCGCTATGCGGGCGAACCTTTCTTTTTCTCTCATGCTGAAAACAAAGAAGCACCGTCTCTATTCGCCAAAGTGATGCACTACTTTGTAGTGTTTAACATTGCTATTATGGTGGCTATTGCCGTAAATATTGAATTAATAGCCGATGTTTTCTTAGGCCGACCGGGCTACAAAGCTGCGCTGTACGTGTTGCCAGTATTGTTAATAGGAAAGTTGTTTTTTGGAGTTTATGTAAACCTCAGTGTATGGTTCAAAATTAAAGACAAAACAATCTACGGCACTTATTTTACAGCTATTGGAGCGCTTATTACACTAGTAGGCCATTTGTGGTTGGTGAGAATTCCTTCCATTGGTTATTTCGGGTCGGCCATTTCGGCCTTGGTTTGTTATGCTGTAATGTGTGCCTTATGTTATTACAAGGGTAGAAAAATCTTTCCTGTACCTTACGATTTCAAAAAACTCTTCTTGTATTTAATCATTGCGGTGGGAGTAATTTATGGATCAAACCTTATTTCGATTTCCAACGCATATGTTCAATACGGAATTGATTTGTTTGTCACGGCAGTCTTTTTTGTAGCCATTTATCTTTTAGAAGGGCGTGGATTTAAGTACAAAACCGTTGAAAAACGCCAATAACATAACTCTATATACACTCATCAGAAAGCTTAAACATAGCCCAACTAAAATGTGTTTCTTGATATAATTGAAGAACCTGTGAAGAAATACCTCCAACTATCCCCTTTCGTTTTTGCTTTTCTGCTGTTTTGCAGCGGCATGGAAGCTAGTGCGCAAGAAAAAACCGAAAAGAAGGAAAAAGAGAGTAATGAAGTTTCGAAATACGACAGGGCCAATGCTGAATATTTAATGATCGATGCCCAAAAATTCTACTTGCTAGAAGACTACGAAAGGGCAATCGCTTTTCTTGAGCAATCTTTAGAAGTTGACAAAAACAACCACGCGGCCTATTTCAAATTAGGGGAAATCTATTTGATACAGCGAAAATATGACAAAGGACTAAAGTCGATTAAGAAGGCGCAAGAGATTAAGCCCGACAATAAATTTTATTACATACTTGCTGCGCAGCTACACAAGTCACAAAGTAATCTACAGGCAGCTGCTTCGGAATATGAGTTAATGCTTAAAAACTCCACAGACTATCGCGAGTATTTACTGGATATCGCTGATGTATATGTGGGTTTGGGTAATTATGATCGCGCAATCAAAATGCTCGAGCTGACGGAAGAAAAATACAACTCTCCCCATAAATTCACTACACAGAAAAAGGAATTATTACTACAGGCCGGAAAGAAAAAAGAAGCGCTCGACATGCTGAAAAAGCTAACTGAGGATTTCCCTACGGATGAAAACTACAAACTAGAATACGCTGATTTACTCGCTTCAACAGGGCAGAAAACCGAAGCCGCAGACATTCTTAAATCTACAAATACTTCAGCCTCCTCTAACTTCTTATTAATCAACTTAAAATTAGAAGAAGGCGACTTTGAAGCTGCTAAACCAATGATTTCTGAAATCATGACCAATAAGGAAGCAGACCTTAGCTCAAAGCTTGAGTTAATGACTAATTTATCGGCTGCTGGATCAGACAAAATTTCTCTCTCCTTTTTAGATCAGCAGCAAAAAATGCTGTACTCCATATACCCTAACGATGTAGAAGTGATTAAAACAGGAGAAAAAGTTTATAGCGCCTTGGCCGAAAAAGCAAGTCCAGAAAATAAATCGGCCTATGAAAGCCAAGTGCTTACAGCATTAAATCAACTCAAAGATCTTAATCCATCTGACTACGAAGTATGGAATCAACTGTTGACGAGGGCTTACAATCAAAAATCTTGGGAAAGCCTGCTCACTAATAGCGAAGATGCTCTGAGCTATTTCCCTAACCAAGGTCTATTCTATTATTATTACGGAAATGCCCAGCTTTACAGCAGCCAAGGCGATAAAGAAGAAGCCAATTCCGCTTTCGATCAGGCTTTAAAGCTTGCCAGAAATGATGAGGCTTTGGCAAGCAAGATTCGAACAAAGAAATTGGAATTTGCTTTAGAGGAAGGCAATGTGAAAGAAATTGAAGAATATAATCCTCCCAAAACTACATCTGGCAAAGTAGATGATGGCGCAGTTCAAATGTTTTTGCGATACCTAAATGCTAATAGCGATCAAGAAATGATAGAAGGTTTAAATAAATCATTGGATCGTTTAGTCAAAGAATATCCATCGGACAGTGATTTATTTCATGTGAAAGCAAAGGTTTTGTTTCAATTAGGTAGATTTGCAGAAGCGAAACAGTTGATAGAGAATTTCTTGAAGCAAAAATCAGCCAACATTACAGGTGGGCTTCTGGAAGTTTATGGTGATAACCTTTATATGCTAAACCAAATTGACGCAGCTGTTGAGCAGTGGAAAAAAGCAAAAAACACGGGGAACACTTCCGATAAAATAGATCAAAAAATTGCAGACAAAAAGTACTACTAGTAGAGCAAAACTGCTCATCCTCATTGTTTTTTCGGCTTTCTTTTTAGAGTCATGTAAAAGCACTTTCTTAGGAACAAATACGCGAGTAAAAGAAGAGTTTCAAGTAGCAGAAATTCCTTTCGAGTACTTCTCTACCAAAACAAAATTTAAGTTTAAAGATGGGGAATCGAAAACTAAAGCTACTGCTGATATTCGGGTAAGAAAAGATAGTTTAATTTGGTTTAGACTTACGCCAGGCTTGGGTATTGAAGGAGCTAGAGGAATAATCACCCAAGATTCACTCTTAATGATTGACAGGGTGAACAAATCTTATTACGCCTATAGCTTTCAGGGGCTTAGCGAAAAATTCAACTTCGAATTAAATTTTGATCTTTTTCAATCGGTACTTATTGGAGATATGCCCATTACACAAACCGCAGAAGATGACATTGTAGCACAAGCCAATCAGTTTACAATTGTTCAAAGAGTTGGAGACCTGACTATTATGAACCAAATTGGCAATAAAACGAAGAAGCTGGAGAAACTCACTGCCAACACAATCAAGAGCAAAAACACATTAGAGTTAAAGTACACTGATTTCAATATGCTCGAACAATTTGTGTTTGCCTTTAAAGCAGATATGATTTTACAGTATTTCCAAGACAATAAAAAAGGTGAAATTACGATAGATATTGAGCATAACAGAGCCAGAATTGAAGACGAACCACTTACATTTCCTTTTAGTATTCCCAACAACTATGAGCGTAAATAGGGCAATAGTCCTTTCCTTATTCTTTTTATTAGTGGGTTTTGACGGTACGGCTCAAAATCAAAGGAAGACTTTAGAAAATCAGAAAAATGAGATTCTAAAGAAAATTCAAGAAACGGAACGTATTCTCTCTCAAACTTCTACCAAGAAAAACAGCAGTATTGGCCGTTTAAAGGCACTGAATGAGCAAATTCAAACGCGCTCTTCTTTGATTAGCGCCATTAAAAGTGAAGTAAACCTACTGGACAGCGAAATCTCGGAAAACCTTTCCATCATTCAAGCCATGGAAAATGACCTAACTCAGCTAAAAAAGGAGTATGCTGAAATGATTTATACCACTCAGAAAACCAGCAAAGGTTTTAGTGAAATGACTTTCCTATTTGCCTCATCTACTTTCAATCAGCTGTTTATGAGAATGAAATACATTAAGCAGTATTCTGAGGCACGAAAAAAACAAGCCGAACAAATCAAGATTGTTCAAAGTAGCATTGGTTTGCAAATTGCTGAAATTGAAGCCCAACGAAAAAGCAAACAATCGTTACTGAATGATGAACTCACTGAAAACAATAAGCTTGAAGAGCTTAGGGGTGACCAACGAGAGTTAATTACCAAGCTTACCCAAGACGAACAAAGAATCAAGAAAGAATTAGAAGAACAAAGAAAGGCTGAGAAGCAACTTTCAGAACGTATCGAAGCAATTATCGAAGAAGAAAGAAAGGCTGCCTTGCTAGGCTCTGTTGATATGACTAAGCTAACCGAGGCATTTGCTAAAGAAAAAGGCAAATTACCTTGGCCTGTAGATGAAGGCTTTGTTTCTTCTAAATTTGGAGAACACCGCCACCCTACTATTAAAACTATTACAGTAAATAATCTTGGGGTTGACATTCAAACATCAGAGAATGCCACCATAAAGGCTGTATTCCCGGGTAAGGTAAGTAGTGTAATGTCTGTTCCGGGTTTAGGAAATAGTGTATTGATTCAGCATGGAGAATACTTTACGGTATACTCAAAGTTAAAAACTGTGGTTGTGAAAAAAGGAGATCAAGTTCAGGTTGGTCAGGCATTAGGGCAAGTACTTACCGATAAAGACAATATATCTCAGGTCAAGTTTAGGGTTCATGATAAAAAGGGTACGGTAAACCCAGAACTATGGCTTCAAAAACGATCGAAATAAAATATATATAACACCCATTTAAATATACATAAGCTAGTTTATTAAAAATATAACTTAGCGATTTCAACCCTAGGATTTAAATTCCGTTCACACAACAAACCCGAATCCCTTTACTTCCTAGATAGTTTTTAGCTATCTTTGAAGTCTAAAATTTTAAAGTAGGTAATCATGCAAACAATTTTCGCACTAGGTATGCCAGGAACTCCAGAAATGATTTTCATCGTATTTGTTATCTTACTTCTTTTCGGTGCCAAGAAAATACCTGATCTCGCAAGAGGAATGGGAAAAGGCATCAGAGAATTTAAAGACGCTACCAAAGAAATTAAGAAAGAGGTAGACGAAGCAGGTAAAGAGATTGACAAGCAAGCCAATTAAGAATTGAAATCTTATCACACACTTGATGAGATTCAAAGAGACATTAGACTTGAGGTAACTTCTTGCAGGGCACTTGTAGAACACTATTTACGTAACATTAAGTCGCATTCAGAGCTTAATGCTTTTGTAGAAGTTTATAGTGCAGAAGCTTTGCAAAAGGCAGATATTATAGATCGTAAGATCAAAGAAAACAAAGCCGGCAAACTTGCCGGCTTAATTTTTGGCATCA
>CENR01021771.1_pt1 | contig 10766 bp, 7 predicted proteins | sample 530181 | NCBI WGS metagenome assembly CENR01 (sample SAMEA2619677, study PRJEB7988) | marine metagenome | biome: marine biome (ENVO:00000447); feature: surface water layer (ENVO:00002042); material: "saline water (ENVO:00002010), including plankton (ENVO:xxxxxxxx)" | depth 5 m | reverse complement strand
TCAATTTGTGCATGGCATCAAATTGCTCCCCAGCCCATTTGATTAGCTCTGCTTTGCTTTTAATATTTTCATCGCCTGGGCTCCATTCGGCTTGCCCTCGGTTTTGAAAAGCCCTACGATAATAATCGATACTATAGGCAATGTGGTAGGCCTGTGCCCCAAAAGTGCGTTGTTCATCATTGGGTTTGAAGCTGTAGTCTGATTCGGGCATGGCATTGAAAACTTCAATAGTTAAGGCTTTGGTAATTTCTAGCCTTTGTTTGAGGTAATCATAACCGCCATCTGCTGGTTTTAGGTTGGCGCTGGTGAGCCCAATGGCCAGCACGGAGAGTACTAAGACCAACAGGGGAGTTTGTTTTAGCTTATTTTTCATAAGTGGTAGTAAATGTAAATAGAGGTTATACGTAAGTGGTTACGTAAAAGGTTGCCTAATATGATGCTTAAAACTGTTCAACCTTGTTTAATTCCAGCTAATTTTAAGTTTTGGTGATCTGAAGATTATTTAAATCATGCGAGATACATTAAGAAACGTGACTTTTGACCTGCCAATGGAACTCAAATAAAAGTAGAGTCAATTGAGTGAAAGAAAAATTGAAGCGTAAAGAATTGTAGTACAGCATTTGGCCACGGTGATGGCCATTATCGTCTAAGTAAGAAATTAATTACATTGCTAGTAATGCCATTCAATTGATGAAGGCTTTAGAGCTCCTATACATTTTGAGTCTCTAAAATCATATTCAAAAATGATGTCGGCTGAAGGAAGTAGTTTGGGTTTTCTTCCAGTTTTTCCTTTATAAGAATTAGTCCTCCGTTGGTATATGCTTCCATTGTTTTAATAATAGTATACGCGATTGAAAAGACTAAAAAATCTACTGTCATTGGTTGGTTATTTGAATTAGTCTCTCTAGAACATGGCTTTGGAGAATTCGTTCTTGTTCCAAACGATAGTTATTTGTCAAAAGGAATTCATAAACCTCCAATTCATCATCTGAAAGATGAGAAGGTAATTCCGTATTTGTTGGCGAGCCTGACACAGTAAAACTCATATATTTCTCGACAACAGTCATCTCCATCAAAAAGGATTTGGTTTGGGGAAAATATGATCGCATTTGAGAAAGCATTTGAAATCCTTGAACATCTAAATCACTCCAATAATATATTTCCTTTTCATGCAGCCATTCGGTATTCTTCAAAGATTCAATGGCGAAACCCTTACCCCAAATTGCTATCGAAAAGGGCGTTTGCGGGAAGGTTAGAAAATTCATCTTGTTTTCAACAATGAAAACCTTTGAACAATTGATAGGATTCTTTGTGAATTGCTCAATGGGAACGGTTAGGTCATAGTAGTACCTGACGTGCCAACAGTTTTCATCCAGTGACCGAAATCTGACCAGAGGTTGATCATATTTTAGGCTATATCGTTTTTCAAAAAGGTTCTCCGAAGGGACAACAATGTCAGGAACCAGTGCATCTAGTAAGAACTTCAAAATAGTCCTATTCTTTTCAATGAATTTGGTGTGGACAGCAATAGGTAGTTCTCTAATGTAGTACTTATCTGGTTCGAAGTTATTGAGAAACCATTGGCAAACTTTAAGTAAGCCTGGCCAAACATCCGAGTTGTCAATAATGGACTTTGGGTTTTCTCTCAGCCATGATTCGAGCTGCGGGAGTTCGGACTTGATGAAGCTATAATTTTCCATCATCAAACAATATTCCTTTTCTTTATTGAGGAATTTCAGATAATCCGGCAGGCTCTCAAATGCAATGGATTTAGGTATATCCTGAGGACCATGTTGCCGGGTTTTAACAGGTTCTGAAATCACTGAATAACCATATCCTTTTCTGTCCTTTGAAGCACTAAAGACTTCAGCAATTTCCTTGCTCATCTGGATGAAGTCTTTTGAAAGTGCTTTATTGGATCGTATGACGAGAGGAAAACAGGTTTCATTTTTCAGCGAAGACTGAAGTACCTCTAGGTATTTCCCCTCTGACTTTTTTCGTATTTCCCGTACTGTTATCATAACCTAAATTGCCGATTGCAAATACTGATCCCTCTGCTCTTGAAGTTGTTTGATTGGCATATCATATACCACCGAGTGCCGGTTGTCCTTTCTCTGGACAAAATGTACGCGAGCTATGTAAGGCTCTACGATGGCCACTTCTTCTGCTTTGGCCGGAGATACTACCATCACTTGTAGGTGAAGCTGTTTACATAGTTCCATCAGGAATTGGGCTTTTTCATCGTCCTGTTTACTGAATGCCTCATCCACACAAATGAACCGGAATGAATTGGTATTGAGCCCTTCACTATGAATTCCGAATTGATAGGCTATCGCAGAGCCAAGAATGGTGTACGTCAACTGAGCCCCTTCGCCCCCTGAAAGCTTGGCAGTGCCTGTAAAGCTTCTAAAAATCTTTGTTGGGTCTTCTCTATGATGGGCTACTGCTTTGAATTTTAACCAATTTCGGACATCCAATACTTCTTTTCTAAGATTTTCATCCTCGGTCAAGTTGTCAAGAAGGGATCTGATCTTATTGAAGCTTTCTTCTAATATTCGGTCATCCTTAGACCGCTCAAACTCTGCCAGATTGGGCTTCCATTCATTGAGACGAAACCTGAAATCCTTCACCTTCGGAGAGTAGTCTTTTTCTACATGTAGTTTGATGAAAGTTGGAGGGTTACTATTGAAATTGATCTTTTCTAATGATTTGTTCAAAGTCTCAATGTTTTCCTCTATATCTTCTTCTTGCCTTTCGAGCCAGGTTTGAAAGTCAGACATTTTGGTAATCATTTCTTCATTCAAATACTGTTTGAATTGTTGTTTGTATTCCGCTAATTCCTCCTTTTCAATCTTCTCCAATAAAGCCACATATTCCTCAATAAACTCCGCATTATCACTAAGCCTATGGGTGTCCGAATTCCAATCGCTAAACTTATCTACGATCTCCTTATCAGGATTCTTGAAGAGCCTCATCAAGCTTTCAGCGGCACTTTCGATTTTGCGAATATCATCTCTTAGTCGTTCGATATCTTGATTGATTTCACTAATGATTTTACTTCTGACTTTTTCTATGGAGTCAATTTCACACTCAATCTCCGTCATAAAGCTTGCTTCGAAAGCATCTAATTTTTCACTTGTTTTAAGATTAGCATAATGTTCAATCACCTCCATGGCTTCTCTCAACTTTTGCTGCTGAGTACTTATTTGAGCATCAATACGGTTAATCTCTTTGTCTAGGCCTTTTACAATTTCCTCTATGGATTTAATTTCCTTAAGGATTTCATCTCGCTGCTTTTTAAGTGTTTTGTATTGATCATTGGTTTTTTCAAGCTCCTCGATGTGTTTCTTGTTTACTTGAATTTCTGCCGTCAAGGACCACCAATCAATTTTTTTATATGCTTTGAATTCGATAAATCGAATTAGGTCTTGATCCTCTTTTCGAATTCTGGTCTGATGATTTTTGAGGTAATTGAGTCTATTATTGATTTCCTTGATTTTTTGATCAAGGTCACTTGCCTCTTCTTTTAAGACAGTAATTTTTTCTTTGTTGTCCCAACCCAGTACATATTGCTGACGGTTTCTAATTTCTGGGCGGTCATCCTTTTCATGTCGGGTTGCATTTTTGGTAAGCCCCTCTCTGGTTATAGCCTTTTCTGCCAACCGGAACGACTCAAGGTCATCGACACATAAATAATTGAACTTTGAACTGATCTCATTCTTAATCCACTCGGTGTATTCGGATGTTTTGAAGTCCAACTTGTTGATCAACTCCTTTTCATCCTGCTGTTGGAAGATGCGAGGGGCTACTTCTTTTTTATTGAATTTATGATAGATGATCCTACCTCGTAAATCATGCTCTTTGACATACTGGTTGACTTGCTGATAATATTCTTCAGGAACAATAAGCCTTAATGCAAAATTGTGAAGTAGTCGCTCAATGGCCGATTCCCATTCCCGAACTCCCTCGCTAACTTTTATCAGCTCCCCTGCAAATGGAATTTCCTTTTCAGTTGCGCCGATATATTCAAGTATTTCTCTTCTGATCCGTGCAGTGTGACCGGTAATGTTATTCTTTTGAGAACGTAGAACGCTCAGTTGATCAGAAAGAGCATCAAATTCTTTATCCAAATTGTATTTATTGATCTTTATTTCATCCTGTTCAGTTTCATTCTGTTGTAAAATTTCTCCAACCTTTTTCTTTTTACTAATAGCTGCTTTTCGTTGATCGTCAAAAAGCTCTTTGGACTGGGGGTTAGCTTGAAATTCTAAGTTTTCTGCAAGTTGATTATATGATTTGAGTTCCTCCTCTCTTTCAGATTTCAAGGTTGTTAAATCCTGATTCTTCTTTTCAAATGCTCGAATCTGAGTATCAACCTTATCGGCCCTCATTTGCATATCCAGTTCTCGTTCTTGATTTTTGAGTTCCTCAATTTTACTTAAAGAGCCTTCTTGCTCTTCTGACATTGCTCTTAGTTTTGCATTATGTTCCTCTATATAATTTAGAATTAATCCCTTCTGCTTAACAGCAAACCAAAGTGGGGCTGTCTGTTTGAAGGTTTCTTTGTGGATCAAATCTATCTTCAGTGCTGTTAACCTGATAGATTTATCCCTGATTGGGGTTAGCAATTCGATTTGCTTATGAGCTTTTTCAATAGCACGGTGTGCATCGTTGAGTGTTTTAAAGTATGTCTTAATCTTTTGAAATTCCATTTCAGAATCCCGCTCTTCCAGCATTTGAATTCGGACAAATTCGTCCAGATTACCTAATACTTTAAGCCCTATGGTTTTGTTGAAAAGCGTTTGGGCTTTCTCCGATCTCATTCCAAATGCCTTACGCATCCATCGACCATATTCGCCAGGGCTATCGGTAAATAAAAGAGACTCTTTGGCTCCTTGCTTGGGGTATTTTTGTTTCAATCTCTTTTTCCACTCCCCATTGCTATCAAACGGCATAAAGTCATCTTTTATGGAAAGCTTCTTGAAAGCAATAACGAAGTTTCTCTTCAACTCACTTCCCGAAAACCACCTGGCCTGAGCCAGTGTGACGAATTGGGATTCATTTTGAAAGACAGCCACTAATACCGATTGCGCCTTTGATTTGTCTCCTCTTAGCTTTTTTACTTCACGTGTGTTGGTATCTGAGTTTTCGGTTTCCCCAAATTCTCCAAGTAAATAAGTCTCTTCAGTCCGCTCGCCTTTTTCACCTGCGGTCTGATTGTATGCTCGTGCTCTACGCTCAGGTAATAACAGGGTCAGAAGACCATCTACCAAAGTTGTTTTTCCGGAACCATTGCCTCCGGTAAGAAGTGAGGTTTCCCCAACGGGTTCGATGGAAAAAATATCCTTATCAAAAGTTCCCCAGTTCCATACTTCAAAGGCGTGAAGGCGAAAGCCGGATTGGCTCGGTTTAGTGCTAAACAGACTTAAGTTCATCTTCCAGTTGTTGTTTAAACTTTGACAGCTCGTCTGTGGTGACCCTGGCTTTCAGGATACGCTTTACTTCGTATCTGTATTCATCCTGAGATGTTGTGTCCTTATGCACCAATTTCAGAAATCCCATGTCCACACACTGATCCAGGTGGCGATTGAGTTCCTTAATGAACTTTAGCTCATTGGTTTTTTCTTTGAAAAACATCTCCATCCGATCCCTGAATTCTTTAGGAGTAATGTACAAATTGGCGGTCTCCAGATCGCTCGATTCAAATTCGAGCAGCCATTCCCTTAGCAACACACAAACCAATGTGAGATCGTAAGTCAGAGGCATTCTTCGAATTAATCCGATGGTGCTTCCTGATTCATCAAGTTCGATTTGTTTCAGATAGGCGTACCCGTCTCTTTTGTCAATAACTACTTCAAGAGCAATTTTTTCAAAATATTGAGTTAGTTCGACCTGATACTGTAGCACTTCATTCCAAACATCTTGCTGATCTTCAAAAACAGGGCCTTGTAGTAGCTTCACAGCTGACTTGGCGTAGGGAGCAATATTTCGATTCTGGTGTTCCATAGGCTATCTGGTGAAAATGATTTGCGGCAATTCAAGATATTTTCCTTCCTTTAAGTTGAAAAGAATAGTTTCCCGAATATTTTCATTGATGAAAAATTTGTTGTTGGCATTTATAAGGGTGACGTAAGCCAACAGTTCCGCCAAGCCTTTACTAAGCCCTTTTTCGTTCACCACTTCCTGAAGTGAAACCTGCGATCTTGATTGCAATAAGTCGTGTATGTTGGCCAGTAATTGCTGCTTGTCAATCAAGTCGGCATTGTAAATTTTTGATAGATCTTCCAGGTCTTCCAGCGCCAGTTGAGCCTGTTCGGCCTTTGCTATAAATGAGTTGTTTTCCGGTCTCTCCCCAAGCTTTCGCTCCAAGGGAAGGTAGATTTCAGGGTTGCCCTGAATTTCCAGATAAGTCTCTTTGGATGAAGCGTGATTGACCAACTGGATGGCAAGCTGCCGGATACCTGACATCAATTCTTTTGCCTTTCGTGATTCTAATTGCTCTTTTGCTATTATTTCCCTACTGAGCTTGTCTGCAAGTACACCATTTTTGTCCAGCACTTTACGGGCTGCTAGGTGTAGAAGTGATTTTAGTTTTCTCAGTGATCTGGAAGAAATCTCAATACCACGATCTTCCAGCACATCATATACTTCTTTGGTCAACTTTTGAAAATCCGATTGGCTTGCATCGTCCAGCATGAATTGCCAAAAGGCATAAAAACTTTTGCCTTGGTCAGTGCTTCTAAGTTCGTACAGCGCATCAAAAGTTTCTGATAAAAGCTTTCCCTTTGAGAGTTCGTTTTGTTGCTGTCGTTCATAAATTTTGCGGGTGATTTCCTTAAAGTTGTCTTCTACCTCTTTGAAATCTCCAATCAGCTCATTGGCTAAACGGTTTACATCTTCATACCGGGACTTAACCTGGTAATCTTCATAAGTGTTCACATACCCATCGATCTTGATTTTTCGGATTTCTTCTTCTAACACAAGTTTTCTTCGCTCCAGTTCGGCCAACCTTTTTTCCCTATTCGGATTGGCATTTTCTACGATGTCCCTGAGTTTGGTGAAAATGTCTTTGAATTTGGATTCTGTCCCTACAAATTCCCGATCCTTTAATAATTCAAAAACCTGAAATGCTTTCTCTACATGTTTGGATAAAAATACCAGAGGCTCCTTCCGAGCATCATCCATTAAGTTACGGAGGTAATGGGCATCAATCCATCGATCGATATACAATTTGGCCTTTTCATCAAAAGCCAGAATCAGCCTGTCAGATTTGACCTCATCATCTTCATCCCGGTATTCGATTTCTTCAAGAAAGTCTGCCAGTCTTTGAACTAAATTCTGGTATGGAATGGAGATTTGTTCACCAATCTTATATTCCCTATATAGGAAAGAGATGATCAATGGGAGATTCCTTGCCCGTAGTAGTTTCAAGGTTACTGCTGAATCAATCAGTGATTTGACTTTCAATATGGAGGTAAGCGATTCCAGTATTAATTCATTTAATAATATTAATAATTCTGCTTTTCTGGTATTACACCTCTTACACCACCTCTAGGCTTTTCAACATCCCCATTATATCTCGGAATTAAATGAATATGAACATGGTTCACTGTTTGTCCAGCACTTTCTCCTATGTTGATTCCAATGTTAAAACCATCTGGATTAAACCTCTCTTGGATAATTTCTTTTACAGTGTTTAGCATGAACGTACAGGCTGATTGCTCTTTAAAGGTTAGATCAAAATAATTAGCACAATGTTTCTTGGGGAGGATTAGAGCATGGCCGTTGTTTACAGGAAATTTATCGAAGATTGCATAGGCAGTTGCAGATTCAACAATCAATTCTCTTCCTGATTCTGGGTGGCAGAACGGGCAATTAGAATTTTCTTTTCGTTTGATTTGATTGTAGTGCTGGTATTCATAAATCTCGCAATTCTTGTTTTTAAAAATTGATTTTGCTTTAAGAATCACATTACACTGATAGGTTCTTTGTCGATGTATTTTGTGCATCCTAAATCCTTCAAACTGCAAATCTCTGCGTACAGCAAGATACACTTTACCTGTCGGCTTTATCAATTGTGAAAGCTGCATAAGCACAACCGCTTGCTCTTCTTGCATCAATACATTAAGAACATAAAAGCAGATGATTGTATCGAACTTCTTGGTTGGATACTCTTGAAAATAATGTTTATCGTAACCAGTTATTGAAATCCCCTGTGCAGCAAGCAACTCAACATCTTTCCCAAAACCACAGCCAAAATCTAGAACATCGCCCAGCAAGAGATTTTTGTTGAGTAAGAGTTTTGCAGGAAAAGAAAGGGAAACCCTTTCTTTAGCAGTCAAATGGCTATATGTATTATGATGGTGGTTCACGACATAAATTCAAATCCATTGTTAGATGCAATGGTAATTAGCGGCTGGATACGTTCTCTGAACTTTCCCTCAGAAAAGCTTTGGTCTAAATCTGGAAAAATAGTTAAATAATCTTCAAGCAGCTTGCTATTTGGTGATTTCGCCTGTACAATTTCAATGGCTGTTTTTTGTAGTTCAAAAAATGGATTAAAGTATTTTTCAAGCGAAGGTAGCTTGTTACTCTTTGTGCTGTTAAATGATTTGTCGGCTGGAATCAAATTCCAGATCAAATCATGAGAAACAAAAGAATAAGGAATGAAGTGTTCTACAGCATAATTAGCAACCGTAAGTTTCTTTCCAGTATAAATGCAGCATACTGACCCAACTTCGTTCAATACTAAATCCCAAAATTGCTTACGCTGTTTTGTTAAGCTACCTCTTAAAGCAGGTTTTACTAGTTTGTTTGGAATGTCTGGAACATTGGGATTCTTGGTTTGTAAAAACAAGGAAAGATTCCAAAAGCAAAAATCCTTGAGTACTCGTGCATTTGAGATCAAGTAACTTATCCATTCAGTATTTATTTCAATTTTGTCCTTGTGGAGCGCATACAAGCAGTTTTCGTTAAAGTCTTTTGAAGCTAAATAGATATCACTTTTTACCATTCCGGGAAACCAAGGACTTAAGAACCAATGAGGAACATTTTTGTCGAAATGCAAAAGTTGTCTTGCGGTTTCAATCTTAGTTGAAGTGGTTAATTTTTTAAAAACGGTATCTTGTTTTTCGTCAATTGTAATTTTCTCGATCTTTTGAATCGCACGAATTGTGTCTTGAATCAAATCTTGCTTGCCAAACGAAACCTTGAAATAATTTACCGTGTACCAAGCATTAGAAATCATACAGGCAAATAATTCATTTTTAGAGATGCTTGTTTTACCTTTTTCTACTGACTGGATTATTGAGAGGAACCAGTAATATTTATATGTGGCCGAAGTTCTATTGAAACAGGCAGCTAACGAATGGATGGGTAAATTTTTGGACTCTGGTATTGTCATTTATGATTAACTGTTTAGAGCAACAACTTAAGTTGATCGCACGAAGTCATACCTGATTTTAAACCAAATTTGACGAAATTGAAAGAAATCATATCCAGAGAATGTGTATTTTATTTTTCCTATTACTATCTTCTCTCTTGAGAATTCTTTTCTAAGGATACAAAGTAATCAATTTATTGCCATTGATAGAGCGGAAAGGGTTCTTTCTTCTTAACCTGATTTCAATAGTTTTGAAAACCAGCCATATGAAGATCAGAATAATGGAAAAAGAGAATCAAAAGGTTAACCCAGCTTTCCCCCCTTCACCTCAAAAAACCTTACTTCATGGCCAATGGCTTCGAATATTTTTTGGCTGCGTTCGGGGCGGGCATCGGTAACGAAAATCTGACCGAAAGCATCAGAAGCCACCATTTCCATCAGTTTGGTAATGCGGAAATCATCGAGCTTATCGAAAATATCATCGAGCAACAGCATGGGCTTAATTTCTGTTTCGGTAAAAATATAATCGAAGTGCGCCAGCTTAAGCGCAATCAAATAAGACTTCTGCTGCCCTTGCGAGCCGAATTTTTTAATCAGTTCGCCTTCCATTTCAAATAGAAACTCATCTTTGTGAATGCCCACATTGGTGCGCTTCAGAATTAAATCCTTTTTCTGATTTTGCTTAAACAAGGCAGCAATGTCTTGCGCAAAGTCCGATTCATATTGTAAGTCTACTTGTTCACTTTCTTCTGAAAGCAGGGCATAATGCTTTTGCACCAACGGACGGAAAGCTTGGGTAAAGTTTTTCCTTACTTGGTAAATGCGCTGACCAATTTCAATCAGCTGATCGGTGTATTGTTGAAGTAGGGCCGCATCAAAAAAGTCACGGTCGGCAAACTGTTTCAGTAAGCTGTTGCGCTGCTTTAGTACGTGGTTATATTGAATCAGATCGTTTAGGTAGCTTTGGCTGGTTTGCGAAATAATTCCATCAAAAAACCTTCGTCTATCTTCGCTTCCGTTTCGGATTACATCCGTGTCGTTGGGAGCAATTAGCACTACGGGAAACTTGCCAATATGCTCGCTTGCTTTCTTATATGGCTTCTCGTCTAGCTTAATTAATTTCTTTTTGCCCAATTGCAAGCCACAAACGAGGGTGTGTGTTCGGTCGCCTAGAATAATTTTTCCTCGAAGTGAAAAATAGTCTTGGCCGTGGAATGCACACTGGTTGTCTTGAGGGTTAAAGGCGCTTTTGGTGATGCAGAGGTAGTAAATGGCATCTAGCAGGTTGGTTTTACCGCTTCCGTTCTTACCCACCAAGCAGTTAATTTCCTTCGAAAAGTCGATCTTTAAACTTTCGTAGTTCTTGAAATTGTTAAGGCCGATA
>CENR01030135.1_pt1 | contig 10772 bp, 6 predicted proteins | sample 530181 | NCBI WGS metagenome assembly CENR01 (sample SAMEA2619677, study PRJEB7988) | marine metagenome | biome: marine biome (ENVO:00000447); feature: surface water layer (ENVO:00002042); material: "saline water (ENVO:00002010), including plankton (ENVO:xxxxxxxx)" | depth 5 m | reverse complement strand
TATTATTCATCCAACTACTAAGGTTGCAATCTTACCAACTAGACATGTTGCAAATATTAAACGAAATGGTATATATAAAATCTTTACCTTAACCATACATTAAGTTTTAAATATTCCTATAAACCACTTAAAATAACTAAATAACCTTTCAAAATAAAATATCCTCATATTGATTGAAAAATTGTAAATTGTTTCTCTATCTCCATTCCTAACTTGATTAGAAACCAAGAATATATAATAGATGATATAAAAACTTTGGTCAAATCCAAGGGGTTCATCTACACACTATGTTTAATTTTAATTGAGGATTTTCATTTTAATGTTGAAAAATTACATGAGGTTGATTATCAATCTCGGTTAAATAAAAATGAAATTTCTTTTCTCATAGGCCTTCTTATTCAAAAACCAATATCCTTAGAGAAGCCTTCCTCTCCACTAGAATTAATTGAGCTCAAGAAAAGCACACATTCCTTGATGTATGAGCTACACACATCCACAATGCTTCCGATGTTTGATAAAATGGAAAAAGTACTACGAAGTAAAAGTGAAGAGGAAATTCCTGAAAAACTGGATTTTTTTGGCGGAGAAAACACATTTGTAGAACCAATCTTCTATGCTGGTGATGGAATTTATGACTTTCAGTATCTTGAATTTTTAGAAAAAAAATATCAATATGACGAAGAATGGCTTAAAAACAACGCTAACTTTCGTTTTAAAGATGTTATACAGATAACAAATCAAATTAAACAGATTCATCAAGAAAAATTTAAAAAAGTTAATTTACTTGGGATAAGAGAAAATCGAAAAAAAATAATTAAAAAAATTAAAAAAAAGAATCGAAGTAAAAAAAATAAACCCATTGATGCTGAAGAGTATATTGCAATGTTAGAACTCTACCAGTTTTTTGATTTATTTGAAACCGATTCACACATTAATAAAGGACTTCAAAAAGAGGACGTAACTAATGAGGGCTGGAATAGTTTTTATTCTGGATTAATAGATATTTTTAGTGTTAAGCTATCCGATTTCGATGAAAAAATAAATTTTCTATCGTTTATTCAAAACTTTTCAATACCAAAAAATAGTAAGAACAGGAATAAACAATTCAAAAGCATTGGAGACTTTAATCAATTTAAAGCTAGACCATTAATCCCTTTGAGTGCAGACACATTTTTTGTTCCAATAACCTTCTCTGTTTTTGAGGCGGTTTATGAAAGCCCCTATTATTGGATGTTATTAGATAAGACTTATAACGATAAATTGGCTTTCAATAGGGGTAAAGCAGGAGAAGAAATAACCTATGAACTTTTAAAAAGTGTATTCGGGAAAAACAGGACTTTTAATTCTGTAAGAATTGAATTAAAAAAAGGGCAAGATGGCACTGACATAGACGTCCTCTGTATTCTTGGAAGTAAAGCTCTCTGTGTTCAAGTAAAATCAAAAAAGCTAACACAATTATCTCGAAAAGGAGATTTTGAACAACTTAAAAGGGATTTTAAGGGCGCTGTACAAGACGCATATAATCAAGGTTTAATCTGTCGTAGCCAAATAATAGAAAATAGCGCAACATTTTACAATCATGAAGGTTTGAAAATTGAGCTATCAGAAGATATTGAAGAGGTTTATTTAATGGTAGTTACAACAGAGAACTACCCTAGCTTGACTCATCAGTCATTTGCTTTTTTAGAAAAGAATGATGAAGACCCAAGTCCTTTGGTTCTAACAATTTTTGATTTAGAATTAGTTCTTTATTATTTAGATAATCCTTATGATTTCTTATACTATGTAAGACAAAGAACAACTTTAACGGATTGTTTTAATGCCCAGGAAGAAATGCATTATTTAGGTTATCATCTTACTCACAAATTATGGAAAGAGTCAAAATATGCTTTTATCCAATTGGACAACTCATTTGGACAGTTAATAGACAGAAATTATTATCCATACAAACTTGGAATTGAAACATCAGCTAAAAGTGATAAAATAAAAACCCGGTGGAAGAATAAAGATTTTGAAACCTTATGCTCTCAAATCGAAAATTTAAATTTTCCAAAATCTACAGACGTAATCTTCCATCTCCTAGACTATTCCCAGGAATCACGAGAAAATCTCATTAAATTTATTCATAAAACCAAGTCTAATGCCTTTAAAGATGGTGAAGAACATAATTTTTCTATGTTATCGGGCCCTAAGAGGTCGACTTTTGGGCTTACTTATCTAGTAAGTAAAAGCAACGATCCTCACGAATTGATTGAGAGAATAGGACAATTAAGTCATTGGAGAAAATATAAAAGCAAAGCAGATTTCTGGATAGGATTAGGGTGTGTAAACCTTAGTGAAAGAATGGTCGACGTTTTAGTTTATAGTAACAAAAAGTGGGAATTTAATAAGACTTTAGATCAAGAGGTTAAAATTGCTTTTCAGGGCAAAAATAAGGGTATACCATACAAATTTGGTAAAAAGGTTCAAAGAAACGACCCCTGTCCCTGTGGTAGTGCCAAGAAATATAAAAAATGTTGTGGTAGAAATTGATCAGAGAATTATCTTTTTAAAATATCGGATATACAAAAGCTATTAAAAACAAGATGTTCAAGGAACCTAAAATCAGCTTTACACAACCATAAAGTTCTCACTTTTGTACGTGCAAATAATTAAAAAAACCCCGTAATACACTTTAAATAAAGTAATTACAGGGTTTAAATGTTGGCCTACTAGGGCTCGAACCTAGACTCTTCTGGACCAAAACCAGACGTGTTGCCAGTTACACCATAGGCCAATTCCACAATGCGGATGCAAATTTAGTACAATCTTTCAGTTGTACAAACAATTTTAAATGAAAAATAGATTATTTTCAATTTAACAGGGACTAATTTCTAAATTAAAAGGGTGTAGTCCTATTTTCCACCCCAATTTTAAATAAAAAAAATGGGTAAATAGGTACGTTCGCCATCTTTTATCCGTTTCACTAATCATATTATTAGTAAATTCGCCCTAACAAAAATAACTGCATTTATGTCTAGTTTCAACTTCGACAAATGGAATAAAATTACAGGCTGGCTAGTTTTTGCCATCGCCCTGCTCACTTATTGGCTCACTGTAGAACCCACTGCCAGTTTTTGGGATGCGGGAGAATATATTACCACCGCAAGTAATCTGGAGGTAGGTCACCCACCCGGGGCACCACTCTACCAGATTCTGGGAGCATTTTTCTCCATTTTTGCTATGGAGCCCTCAAACATTGCTCTTACAATTAACTTAATGTCGGTTTTTGCGAGTGCATTTGCCATTTTATTTATGTTCTGGTCGCTCACTATTTTACTGAGAATAGTAGTTCAGAAACATCAGGAACTAAACACTAACAATAGAATTGCAATTATAGGAAGTGCAGCAGTTGGAGCATTGAGTTTCGCGTTTACGGATAGTTTCTGGTACAACGCTGTAGAGGCCGAAGTATATGCTAGTGCAGCCTGCGTGCTGTCAATTTTATTTTACTGTGCCTTGCGATGGGAGCGCGAAATGAACACTCCCAGAGGGGACAGATGGCTTATCCTGATTGCCTTTATTATAGGGCTTTCTTTCGGGATACACTTTATGGGATTACTGGCTATTCCTGCCATGGGCTTCTTATATTATTTCAAAAACTACAAAACCATTACGCTTAAAAATTTCATTATTGCAAATGTTGTTACAGCAGCTATTTTACTATTCATATTCAAGCTTTTATTACCCTATACGATGAAGCTTTTTAGCGCATTCGAATTGTTTTTCGTGAACTCTGTAGGAATGCCATTTAACTCGGGAACTATCATCGCCGGATTACTATTTATTGGGTTGTTTTATTTCGGTTTGCGTTATACCCGTAAGAAAAACCTGGGACAGATTAACACCCTCTTATTATGTGTTTTATTCATTTTTATCGGGTTTTCCAGCTGGTTAATGCTTCCTATTCGTGCCAATGCGGGAACGGTTATTAACGAAAACAATCCTAATAACGCCCGTGAATTATTAGCCTATTATAACCGTGAACAATATCCTGAAACACACTTGTTTTACGGCCCTCTTTTTACTGAAATGTATTCAGGCTTAGACCCGGAAAACCCTTACAAGGATGACAAACCTAAGTACGAGCAGGACGAAGAAACAGGTAAATACATTATTGTAAATCAATACAAAGATGCCTCTCAAAACCTGGATGATAAGCACAAGGTAATCCTGCCTAGAATGTGGAGCCCGGACCACAATGCTAATTATCTTGAATTTACAGACGGATTAGAGTTTACTATAAAATCTGGCTACCGAAGTGAGTCCAGATTGGTGGACATTGTAGCCAGTTTTAAACAGGCATTCAAAGAAGGCAAAGTAGACAAAGAAGATTATAACGATTTTTTAGTAACCTATGGGCAGTTTTTAGATATAAAACCCCCTTCCCTCTGGGAAAACTTAGCCTATACTTTTGAATATCAATTTGGATATATGTATTGGCGTTATTTTATGTGGAATTTTGCCGGCAGACAAGACGATGTGCAAGGTCAAAAAACCGATTTGCATGGGAACTGGCTCACTGGAATCTCATTTATAGATGAATTAAGGTTAGGTACGCAAGACAATTTACCAAGTGATGTAAAGTATAACAAAGCGCGAAATACGTATTATTTATTACCCCTTATTCTAGGAGTTTTAGGAGTTGTCTTTCATTTTAAAAATGACATGAAGACCTTCTGGGTGTTACTGGTGCTGTTCCTATTCACGGGGCTGGCGCTAAAAGTATACCTCAACGAGAGACCTTTTGAACCTCGCGAGCGGGATTATGCACTAGTAGGTTCTTTTTATGTATTTGCTATTTGGATTGGCTTTGGCGTATATGCATTATACGAAATGCTGAAAGAATATCTGAAACCAAAACTTGCCATCCCAATAGTACTTGCGGCAACGATGCTGGCATCGCCAGTTATATTAGCCTACCAAAATTGGGATGATCACGACCGATCTGACAGGTATACAGCAAATAGTATGGGAAAAATGTACCTGGATTCCTGCGATGAAAATGCCATATTGTTCACCATAGGAGATAATGACACATTTGCACTGTGGTATGCCCAGAATATTGAGGGGTATAGACAAGACGTTCGTGTTGTAAATACCAGCCTTTTTGCTACAGATTGGTACATAGACGATATGAAAAAGAAAGCCTTTGAAAGCGATCCCATTCCGTCGCAGCTTACGCATGACAAATACCGTTTTGGAACCCGGGATTTCCTTTATTATCAAGAATCTACGCAAGATACTATTGATATTAAACAGTGGATGAACTGGGTAGGAAGCGATGATCCTAGAACTAAAGTAGAATTGGAAAGTAACCAATGGGCGCATACGTTTCCAAGTAAAACTATTCGCGTTCCGGTGAATAAAGAAGCGGTGTTGCGCAATGGGATTGTTGCCCAGAAAGACGCAGATAAAATTGTTCCCTACATAGATATTACCTTAAAAAGTAATGTTATTTATAAAAACCGAATGATGATGCTGGACGTTATTGCCAATAATAACTGGGAGCGTCCTATTTATTTTAGTGGTGGAAGTTTTGGTGACGACGATTATATCTGGATGAAAGATTACCTCCAGTTAGAAGGGGTAACTTATAAACTGGTCCCAATTAAAACCCCCGTTGCAAAAGGGAATCCGTTTGATATGGGAAGGATAGATGAGGATAAAATGTATGATATCGTGATGAATTTCGACTGGGGAAACAGCGGTAGTCCGGATATTTACCACGATACCGAAACACGCCGGAATGGAATCACCTATAGAAGTAACTTAGCCCGGTTGGCTGAAACACTTATGAACGAGGACAAAATGGACAAGGCTGAAGACATCTTAGACCTTGCCATGGAAAAAATGCCGGTAAAATACTTTGAGTATTACTCTCTACTGGAACCCTATGTTTTAGGGTACTACGAAGTTGGTAACAAAGAAAAAGCACGTGCCTTATTCGAAGAAGTTTCCACCATATATCAGGAAAAGCTATTGTATTACAGTGGGATGAAAGTGCAACGCCAGTTTGGCATTGCAGACGAAATAATAAGCGATATGGAGAAATATCGTGGCCTGGTAGATATTTTGATCGTGATGGATACTGAAGAATATGCACGACCAGAAGCAAGTAAGTTTAATGACTATTTGAAGTTATTCCGTCATTTTTATTCACCAGAAGAAGGATTAGATGTTGATAAAAGAAAAGATAAGGATTTACTGGAGAACGATACGAACGCAATAAATGTTCCGCTGGATACCGTAGTGCAGGACAATACAAATGTAGCACCCGAACTATAAACCAGTGAAACCCTATTTGGTTACAACGCCCAGACTTGTGCAGTGGTTATTTCCACAGCGAGTTTGGGCGTTTTCTCGTAAAGAACCTAATGTATTCCTCACATTTGACGATGGCCCCATTCCTGAAGTCACTCCTTGGGTTTTGGATGAGTTGAAAAAACACAATGTTAAGGCTACCTTTTTCTGTATTGGAGATAATGTAAGGAAGCATCCCGAAATCTTTAAGAGAATCGTTGCTGAAGGGCATAGTATAGGAAATCACACGTTTCATCATTTGAATGGTTGGAAAACTAAAACTGAAGAATACCTCCAAGATGTTGAAGCCGCTGAAGTGAAGTTCAATAAAACTATATTTACTAATAACCAAGCTTCAAAGCTCTTCCGTCCTCCCTATGGTAAAATGACTTCCAACCAAGCCAAGAGGATTCGTAAAAAAGGCTATAAAATTATAATGTGGGATGTCTTAAGTGCAGATTTTGACATGAAAATTTCAGCAGAAAAATGCCTTGAGAATGTTTTAAACAATATTAGACCCGGAAGTATCGTGGTTTTTCACGATAGTTTAAAAGCAGAAAAAAACCTTCGGCATGTATTGCCGAAGGTTTTGGAAAATTGTTTTAAAAATGAAACTTCTTTGAATAAACTATTTTAGTCTAAGGTCAAACTGACAGAGTAAACTCTAATACTATTTCTTGCTGTTCCTGGAGATGATATTGTCTGCCCAAATATTCTAACATAATCACCTGGGTCTAATGTAACCTTACCACTTATGGGTATCGCTCTAACTAAATAATCTCCAGTACTAGCATTCCCAGAACTTCCCACTTGTTCATATATCTCTGTACCAAGTGGTATCTCAATTGGAGAACCATCACTCGAATATTTTCTTATAAAAAAAGCGTGTACAGTAGTTGCACCATTTGTTGTGGTGGGTTCATAAGCTAGATTTCCTCTTACACTAAATGTTCTACTCTCTTTGCCTTCATACTCTAAAACATTATTACTTCCTGTTACTGTAGGTGTTGCATTTGAAAACCTAAACATTTGTCCTGCATCTATAGAGGCGTTAATCGCTGCTCCACCTGATATACTAAAGGTAGGGTTTGTAGTTGTTGAGTTTCTTGTAATATAAAAATTACCTGATGCATTATCATCACTTTCTCTTGGTATCCCTGGTGCATTTACCTCCCAATTAATAGAAAAATTATAGCCTGGGTATGTATTTGCCAGAGGATAACCCTGAATATAAGTTCCAACTCCAGAAAAAACCGTGCCTTGTAAAACACCACTTGTTACAGATGGGTTACTACTAACATCAAAGCCAGTGGCTCCGCTAGGCACTGCAGAGAAACCACTTACCTTTTCAACAAGATCGAAAGATCCGGTCAACGTTTCAAAGGTACCAACATTTGTATCTGCCCATCCTTGATTATTTAGTAGTAAGTTGTCAATATCTGTGTAGGTAATACCGTTTCTATTGTTAACATAGTTAACAACATTAGAAAAGTATAGATCAACTCCAGAAATAGTTCCCACGCTACTCATTCCTGCTACAATACAGTTTTGGAACAACAAATTTGTCCCTCCTGTAATAGCAAAAACAGTTCCACTACCTGCACCACCTGTACTTGAAATAGTTAAGTTTTTTACATTTCCTCCCGTAGTTCCCGTAAAAACAGCCCCTGTAGCTTTAAATAATATATCTTCTCCAGCGTCACGTCCTAAAAGCTGTGCATCGTTTAATTCTATAGGAACTGTTAAGGTTATCAATCCATTTATTTCATATAAAGTGTTTTCGTCCAAAGTAATTTTACCTCCAGAGGGTGCAGGAAAATCGGACATACTTTTGACCAAAACATAATTATCACGTATAGCTGTCGCCCCAGATCCTATTGGTTTCCAGGTTGTGGTTGGGGTGTCGTAATAATAAAAAGATCTTAAGTCTGTATCGTACACTATAAGACTGTTGGCTGGTGTAGTAATAGCAGTTCTTTGAGCGGTGGTCATTCTAGGAGCTAAAAATCCTTTGCTGTCAGAGCTAACATCTAAAACAGAAGTTGCTTCAGGGGTCGTTGTCCCAATTCCTACTTGGGCGAGTGCTGCGTTGCATAAGAAGAACGCAAGCATTGCAATTCTAAATTTCATAACTTGGGGATGTAAGGTTAAAAGTTTGTTTTTTGTGTAAAATACACCATCATTAAAATTCGCGTGCGAATGTAATGAGTTTAACCTTAAAATATGACTTTTATCGCTAAAACAAAACTCTTTTGTAGGAATTTTAACACTCTTTGTTTAAGCCAATACTGCGACACGACAGAGCTGTCTGATTCACAGCACCTTATGTCTTAAGAAAAAAAGGTGCGAAAATTAAACGTATTCTTTAACAAGTCCAATCAACGTATTGGCATCTTGTTCTCCACTTTGGCGCCATTTCATTTCGCCTCCTTTGTAGATCATTAATGTTGGGAGTCCTTTTACGCGTAGCGCTTCGGCAAGTTCATTGTTTTTTTCCACGTCTATCTTAATCACGCGGGCTTTATCCCCAAGAGCAGCTGCTACGTCTCTTAATACGGCGTGCATTCCTTTGCAGGCTTCATCCCATTCTGCATAAAAGTCTAGCAAGACAGGTACCTGTGTTTCAATTAATTCTCCAAATTTGGACATAATCGTTACAATATTAGTTATACAAATATAGCATTTATGGCGTAATTACAAGCATTACACTTTTAAGCGTAAACAAGGCGTGATGAGAGCACTTACCCCTTCTAACTTTCACGCTTCTTTTTTAAGGTAATTACTGTTACTTCTGGCCAGATTCCAACTCTTCCAGGATACCCCAAATAGCCAAAACCTCTATTCACATTAATATAACGACCAAATTCTTCATAAACTCCAGCCCAGTTTTCATACCTGTATTTAACAGGACTCCATTTAAACCATCCTGGGATTTCTATTCCAAATTGCATCCCGTGGGTATGACCGCTTAATGTTAAGTGTATATTTTTATCATGCGCCTTAACCTCTTCCTGCCAATGAGACGGATCGTGACTCATCAAAATTTTAAAATCGCTTTGTGCAATGCCTTCACATGCCTTATTGAGATCTCCTGCTTTTTTAAATCCACCAGCACCCCAGTTTTCAACACCAATTAACTTCAGGGTTTCACCGTTTCTTTCTAGGGTTACATTTTCATTCAGCAACAAGCGCCAGCCCATTGCTGCCTGGAGGGCCTTTAAGTCTAATAGATTTTTAGCTTGTTCTTCTTTAGAATTCCAGGAAACATAATCGCCATAATCATGATTCCCCAATACCGAGTATACGCCATCTTTAGCCGTTAAGCTTCCAAATAGCTCTTTCCACGGTTGCATTTCTTCAGCCACATTATTTACCAGATCGCCCGTGAAGAGAATTAAATCACTTTTTTGTTCATTTATAAGATCTATTCCGTAGGCAATTTTTTCTTTGTTATCGAAACTTCCACTGTGTACATCGCTAATTTGGGTAAGGGTATATCCATCAAAAGCTTCTGGGAGATCGTCAAACTCTAAGGCATACTTTAAGACCTTGTAGTTGTACTTTCCTTGAATCATACCATATAACAAAGAAGCAAATGGAATGGCAGCAACTCCCAGTGCAATACTGCTTATAAATTTTCTGCGTGATGGTAGGTAAAATTTAGCTTCATTGCCGCCAATTTTTGCAAAAAGTCCTACAAACAGCCGCACAATATCTTCACCAAACAGAAAAATAATCAATAGCAATTTGGGCACAAAAAACGCTAAGAAAAAGCCAAAAATATAAGCCATCTTTGGGTTTGTACGCGCTTGCCCGGAATTGAGTGCATATACAAACAGTACTAATATTGCTATCGAACTTAAAGCATAGAGACCATACAACCATTTGTTACTGGTCACGGTTCTCACAGATTGAAATGCATAAATATCTATGGCAATGTAAATGGCTATAAAAATGATCCAGCGCATGGTAGATTTTTGCGTTATTTTCAGAAAAAAGCTAAAGTACGATGGGATTGTACCTATAAAAAATCATTCACGTTATTTTAACGGTTTTCGTATCTTTTCAGCCAATTAACTCATTCCTAATGAAAAAATTCAGTGTGCTCTTGCTTTCTATCTGTTTGTTCATTAGTTGTGATGAATCACAAAATGCCACTCCAACAGTAAAAGACAACCCCCTCACCTCGTATGTAAACACTTTTATTGGCACTGGAGGTCACGGCCACACCTATCCAGGAGCTACCATGCCATTTGGAATGGTACAGTTAAGCCCTGATACACGTCTGGACGGCTGGGATGGTTGCAGTGGCTATCATTATAGTGACAATTATATCTACGGTTTCTCACACACCCATTTAAGCGGGACAGGTGTAAGCGACTATGGTGATATTTTAATGATGCCTACCAATGAAATTAATTTCAATAACG
>CENR01004145.1_pt1 | contig 10884 bp, 7 predicted proteins | sample 530181 | NCBI WGS metagenome assembly CENR01 (sample SAMEA2619677, study PRJEB7988) | marine metagenome | biome: marine biome (ENVO:00000447); feature: surface water layer (ENVO:00002042); material: "saline water (ENVO:00002010), including plankton (ENVO:xxxxxxxx)" | depth 5 m | reverse complement strand
GGATCGCCCGGGTTCACAAATACGGGATTATGGGCAACCGTTGTTGTACTCATTCAAGAACGCGGACACATCAAAGAAATTCAATATGCCATCGTCGTTGAGATCGGCCAGCGGATCGGCGCTGTTGTAGGCGTTCAGAAACGCAGAGACATCGAAGAAGTCCAACACGCCATCGCCGTTCAGGTCGGCAACACAGGTCTCGCATCCGAACTCAAGCGCGACGGGGATTGTATAGTTCGATTCGCTCAGGTACATCATCCCATTGATATGCTGTGCAATGGGGAAGGGGAGGAACGCCGGTGTGTATCCGCCAGCGACGGAGATCATGCTCGGGTCGCTGATGTCCAGAGCAACGAAGTATGGGAGTCGATCGTAGTTCGGCATCGTGGATCCAGGGCCACTTGGATTCGACATGAACAAGTACTCACCCTGAACACGGAAGTTGCTTTGGGACGCAGAACCGCCGCTCCCGAAGTCGTAGCTGCCGACAAGGAGTGGCGCTGACGGGTCGGCCAAACTGTACACAAGCACCAGGCCTCCACTCCCGACATACAGGAAGCTATCTGTTGAGTCAATCGCGATGTTAAAGGAGGTAATCTGTGGGTCGATAATGCGTCCTAACTCAAACGGATTGCTCGTGTCTGATATGTCGAGCAACGCGATCTCACGGCTGCCCAACACGACAAACGCGAGCCCATTATGGATTTCGACATTTTTAATCTGATTCGCATCACCGGAACCAAAGTCATACTCCCCAATGTAGGCAGGGGAGGTTGGGGCGCTGAAATCCGCAAACTGGATCTTACCAAACTCAGTTCTCCATGTCGCAACGAGATCCTGATCGCCAATCGTGATGCTCCCACCTTGGAACGGGAGCCCGTCGCCAATCGGGATCGACGCAACCTGAGTGAGGCTCAAAGGATTACTCGCATTAATCACCTGGATCTCTTGGCCACCCTCTACGCGGAGCAAGTAATCCCCGTAGGCGTAGAGAGCACCGGCCGACGCGTACCCCGCGTTGAACTCACCGATGACGACCGGGTTCTGCGGGTCGCTGATATCGTAAGTATCAACCGAGTGACGCCTCGGGAAGCCCCACTCGCGGTCACGAAAGAGGTACCCATCCGAATTGATCACGCCAGCCGTATAGATCGTCTCGCCGCCGGGGTTGAGATATGCCTTGTCGACGGCGAACACCTCAAACCCACGCTCGGGCGTGGCATTGGTGAGAACGGCATAGTCCTCGCCAAACGCGCCACCTCGAGATGATTGTTCTGTGAGTCCATATGGAGACTCGAAATCGCCCGATTTGAATGGTGAACTAGGGTCCTGTGCATCGTAAACAAATGTTCGCGTACTCGTCGATCCTGAGTCCTGAATGTAGTACTGGTCGCCGATCAGCGAATGCCGAGAGATACTGAGATCCCAAAAAGGGTGCGGCTTCTCAATCTCAACCGCAGCGATCTCAATCACCGAACCAAGATCCGTGATATCGTACACGCGGAACCCGTAATCGAGATCAAGAACATAGGCAATCTGACCGTCTAGCTGAATGCCTGACGCATCCGCATGCCCAAAGCTCCCCAGCAATGTTGGGTTCGTTACATCATGAATATCAAACACGCTCGTCCCGCCGCCATTCGAACACAAGTACAAGCGATCCCCATCCACCTCGACGGCCCGCAGGTTGTTGCCAATGGTCAGGGTCGTGACAAGGGAAGGGTTCGAAAGATCCGAAACGTCAAGCACAACGATGTCATCATTGTATGTCCGGACCAAAAGCGTGTCACCGCTCCGGGCGATCGACGCGATCTGATCGAGACCGGGAATCGCGAATGTAGAAGTCAACGAGATGCTGGCTGGGTTGCTGATATCAACAATCCCGAGCGTTGCCCCGCCCAGACCGGTCGAGATGTACAGCTCATCCCCGATTGGGGTCATCAGGCGGACCGATGAGTGCGCGAGCGAGCTCAGCTCAACAGGGTTGTGTGGATCTGTCATATCAAACGCGATGATCCCCGAATCGTTGCCGATGTACAACGACGATCCATCAATCGCGACACTGCGCGGTATGTTGCTCAGCTCGTGGAACCCAAGATTCTGACCAAACGCACAATCGAGCCCTCCCTGTTGTGCGATCGCGGTCCCGTTGAACCCCGCGCAGAGAACTGTTGCGAGGAGAGCGAGCTTTGGGTTGTATAAATAACGCATATGGTGCCTTTCTGTATCATACGGGAATGCAAAAAATCCTATGCCATCAACTGCTAATGACAAATCAATGGTAACACAATAAACAGGACATGCAAGATAATGAGATTGAATTGGCAAATGCAACGGTTTGTCCAAGCCGTACTCTGTTCTTCAGCACCATAACCCCTCGATCCTATGAGGCCTGTAGCCCGCGTACGCATGAAGAGATTGACTCCCGTCATGAACAAGAAGCGGAATCAAAGTCGAATCGAGTTCCATCGAGATCGAAATAGGGCGCACCCAATGCTTTTCAGTGCCCCTGCTCGCCGAATGACACTGTTACGGACAACCCTGGTCGTAGTACGAGATAAGCAGTACCGCATCGAACTGGTTGATTAGCCCATTTCCATCAAGGTCCGCCAGCGGATCTCCACCAAGGTAAGCAACCAGCCACGCTGAGATGTCGAGGAAAGTAATCTGCCCATCTCCATCCAGGTCGCCGTCACACGAAGCGACGCATGTGTTCTCAATATCAAGCACAATCATGCTCGAGCGATCCGCGACATACGCGACTTCACCCTGAACCCGAACCCAGTTCGCCTCGTTCGGCGTGTCGTACGACGATACAAAAACAGGCACCAGCGGATCGCTCATGTCAAAGATCTCAAGCCCGACCCAATCGCGACCAATGTAGAGATAGCCGTCCTGATATGTAACGCTCTCAAAGCGTGCCGGCAGGTCCGTGTATGTCCCTGCCACCTGCATGCTCGTGAGATCACTGATATCGACGATCACCATGTCCGTTTGCAGATCCGCGATGTAGGCAAAGCCGTCCCCGATGGTCACATCCTGCGCATACGCATTCTCATAGCCGACCGAGCCGAGCACAACAGGTGAGGCCGGATCCGAGATGTCAATGGCCATCAATCCTCCCTCTCGATCCGCCACAAACATCCGATCACCATCGATCTCAAGGTGCGACGCATAATCGTTCGTAGAGACCTGCATGAGCAGCATGGGCGTCGCGGGCGTGCTGATATCAAACACATACAGGCCCTGATCAGCGCCAGCCAGATACGCGATATCGCCAACAACCTCAACGCTCAATCCCTGCCCGATCGTATCGAAAGAACCGAGGAGCATCGGTGCCGATGGATCGCTGACATCCACGAGTTGCAGCCCCTCATCAACATTGGCGATCACCAGCAGATCATCCACCAACTCGGCATCAAAAGCTCGCCCGGATGAAGACCAGGTTCCCAGATAGAACGGCTGCGAAGGATTTTGGATGTCATAGAGGTGCAGCCCATCATTCTCAGGGCTCATCAGCGTCGTGCCGCTCACAGAGAACCGCAGGATGTTGCCACCATCACCGGCGAATGAACTGATCAGACTCGGATCAATGCACACACCCTGATCACCGCCGTTCGACACACCACAGCACGCCCATAGCACAAGGCCACTCGCGACAAGACTCGTTTTCAGACACATACAGATATCTCCCTTTTCTCCGTGAACTTAGACACCCGATTTTAAGGACATCTACACGCGATGAAAAGGAGTTGTATCAAAAATGGGCTATCTTTGTCCGGTTTTAAGCGGTTGTCAAACAAAAGGTTCGGTTCTATCACTGCCCAAAGAGCACCCGGTTCTTCAGCACCCCAACCCCCTCGATCTCCACCTCAACCACATCCCCATCCCCAAGCCAAACCTGCGGGTCCCGAGCCATCCCCACACCGCTCGGCGTGCCCGTCAGAATCACCGTGCCCGGCATCAGCGTCGTTCCCTTGCTCAACTCCTCGATCAGCACATCAACCGGGAACATCATCTGGCTCGTCCGTGCCGATTGCATCGTCTCACCGTTCACCCGACACTCGATCTTCAGATCGTGCACATCGAGCCCTGCCGCGCTCAGTTCCCCTGGCGAGACGACCTTCCCGATCGGACAGAATGTATCAAACCCTTTCCCCCGGCAGAACTGCCCCCCGGATCCCTTCTTCTGCCACCACCGAGCCGATACATCGTTCGCGCACGCGAACCCCAGCACCCATTCCATCGCCTCGCCGCGCGACACATCCCTGCACGCCCGCCCATCTGCATGCTCGCCGATGATCACGGCAAGCTCCGCCTCAAAGTCAGTCTGATTCCCCCCGAACCCCGGATCTCGAGCAATGGGGGGGATCACGATGTCCTCCCCATCCCCGATCACACTGGCGATGTTCTTGGTGAAGACCATCGGATGATCCGGCGCCTCAAGCCCCTGCTCGTGCGCATGAGCCGCATAGTTGCGTCCAATACCAAAGATCTGCGAGATGGTGACCGACCGGCCGTCAGAGGTGCTGAGTTTCATGCGAGAACTGTATCCCAACGAACCTGCCGACAGGGGGTGCCCGTACTCGCCGCGCAGCGGCGCAGTGCGGCCGTACGCAATGTGCCGTTCAGTCCCGAGCAAACTCGATCACCCGCAGACCGCCCTTGCCATCCGCCACATAACCATACCGCCCATGCACCGCGACCTGATACGCATTCTCCGGCGTATCAACACGCTCAATCAGCGATGGGTGCTCCATATCCGACACATCGACGACATACACGCCGTCCTTGTTGCCCGAGATGTACGCCAACGAATCCACCAGCTCGATCCCATACGCGAACGAACCGAGCTCGAGCGTCGAAACCTCCTGAGGACGGCGCGGCAAACGCACATCCCAGATCGTCAGCCCAGCTTCTTTGTCCGCAATCAACGCGTGCTCGCCATCCAAAGCAATGCAGAACGGCTCATGCCCCGTTGCCGTAGCGCTCACCCGCCGAATGAACTTGTCTTTCGACACATTGAGCACCACGAGCCCCTCCTTTCGATTACACACATACGCAAGGTTGTCCTGGACAACGATAAACGGATTCCATTTCTCAAGAACCCGCTTGCTCAACTGCTTCGGGTCTGATGGATCCGAGATATCAAACGAAATGACATCGCCACTCGTACAACTCACAAACACACGATCGCCATCAATCGCGAGCCCCTTCGTCTCTCCGATCTCATCGACATGACCGATGACCTCTGGGGACTCCAGATCACTGATGTTAATGACATACATGCCATCGCCACTCGCCACAAAGGCAAGCCCATCCAGAATCTCGATCTGATGCACCATCGAGTCCAACGCAACTCGACCCAGCGGTTGCGGCTCTTCGCCATTGCGCACATCAAAGATCGCAACACCACCCCGATACCCAACAAACGCGTGATCACCCTCGACCTCAACCGCCATCGTGAACCCAGGCATCTCCACCGAGTTCACAATCCGTGATTCCGCGATCGCCCCCGCCTGCGGCCCAAGCATCATCGATAAACCCGTAACAATCGAACACATCAGCATCACAATCTCCTTCCAAATATGACAAATCGTTCGGCGGTTCTATCGTAACACGATCAGCGTATCGCATCCATGACGAAAAAAACTTGCGGTATGAAGGGCCGTGAATCTCGTCATGATCTGCGCCAATTCGAACCACACGGACCCGCCCCGCGCCAACAATCCCCCGTGCGTTCTCCTCTCTTCTCCCCAGACTCAGACTCCCCAGACACCGTCCCGGGAAAGGTCCTCTACCACGCCGCAACGCCGGTGCGATTCGTCATATTCGCATTCCTCTCATTCCACCCAAACGCCATGCCCTGGCTCACCCGTGCCAACTACGCACGCGAGCTGCGAGCCGCGTTCTTCATGCCATGGGCCATCGCAGCAACCGAAGGCGGCGTCATCGGCTTTATCGTCCGAAAGCTCTACGACGGCATCGTCCCCGACAACACCCTCAACTACGCCGCGGGCGCACTCATCGCCGCGCCCGCTCTCGCCAACATCACATCATTCCTCTGGGCCATCCTCGCACGAGGAAAACGCAAGATCCCCTTCATCACCGCGCTCCAGCTCGGTGTGCTCATCTGCGTCGCACTCATGGCCGTTTCACCAAAGACGCCCCATGGGCTCATCCTCATGGTCACCGCCGCATTCGGGGCGAGGACCCTGCTCGCAGGGATCGTCACAATCCGCGCCACCGTGTGGGGCGTGAACTATCCCGCACAACGCGCCAAAGTCACCGGAAAGTTCCAGACAGTCTCCGTCACCATCACCTCACTCATCGCCATCGGCATCGGCGCCGCCATGCAGGCCAACGAAGACGCGTTCAGAGTCTTCTTCCCAGCAGGCGGCTTCATCGCACTCGCCGGCGTATCCGCATTCGCACGCGTACGCCTCCGCTCAGAACGCGCCATCCTCCGCGAAGAAGAATGCGACGCCAAACGCAACGAGGGATCACGCTTCCGAGCACTCATCCGCGTTCTCATCGACGACAAGAGCTACCGAAACTACCAGATCTGCCAGCTCCTCATCGGCATGGGCAACATGATGTCATGGACCCCCTTCGTCATCATCGCCAAGCAACAGTTCAACCTCGACTACCTCCCCGGCATCCTCCTCACCCAGGTCGTCCCCCTCGCCATGATGCCATTCACCATCCCGCTCTGGGCCAAGCTCCTCGACTCCGTCCATGTCATCCAGTTCCGCGCCATCCACTCATGGATCTTCGTCGCCACCATGCTCCTCGCACTCACCGCCGGCCAGACCAACACCCTCTGGCTCCTCTTCGCCGCATCCGTCCTCCGAGGCATCGCCTTCGGCGGCGGCGCCCTCGCATGGAACCTCGGGCACCTCTCCTTCGTCAAGCCCGAAAAATCCCAGGACTACATGGCCGTCCATGTCACCCTCACCGGCTTCCGCGGCCTCACCGCCCCCTTCCTCGGCGTCGCCATCTACAACGCCATCGAATCCCGCTACCCAAACGAGGGCTCATGGTCCTTCGCCATCGCCCTGTGCATCACCATCGCCGGGGCGCTGGGATTCTATTACTTGTATCGCAGGCTCAAATTAATATAAAAAGCCGCTGCAATACAGCGGCTTGTATATAGCAGGAAAAATCTAGCTGATCACGGAATCTTGTTGTCTAAGTAGTAGATCTTCCCGGCAGGAACAAGAGTTTTTTTGTCATACTCTTCACCTGAGAGGGATGTGTTGGCAAAGTCTGGGACCTCAAGCCATGCATCTTTAGCCCCGTTTGGGTAATGAGTAATGCGTCGGGGAAAATGGCGCACACCAATTAAGGTGTCGTCTTCTCCGTCCTGCCAGACAGGCCAGGCATTCATACTCACAGTCCTAACGAGCTTGTGCGCTAAGTTGAAGTTGCTTTGTTGATTATACTTAATGCTGCTTGAGCCATTGGCGTACATGCTCGTATCTTCCCAGCTGTAATCTTCGGGTAGATACCTAGATAAGAGAGCGGCGTCACTGGTGACGGAAGTCAAAGGCTCGATATCGAACACGAGGACAGCAGCATCATTGTAGTTGGTGTCAGTTGACACGTTGCAAGTAACAAACAGCTCGCAGTCACCGTCATTGTCTTGGTCGCCGCCGACAATCAGGGTCGCAGGATTGGCGTGTCCGCCAGGTCCAGCGGTGCGAACATTGGTGATTGGCATCCCGGTAGTGGGGTGAGTTGTGAAAGCGGTGGAGTACCCTCGGATGGCAAAGACATCATCAGCTGTATTGAATACGGCGTGTGATCCGCTCGCAAGTGAGTCATCCGCGCTCCAGAGCGTTACTTGGCTAGTGGGGTTTAACTGCCCGGAGCTATCTAGGATTGTATAGAGATCACGGATTACATAAACGCTGTTGGTTCGATCGTGATAAATTGCGATATCCGAAAGGTAGTCGATCTCGGGGTCAGGGGCATTGTTCGTGAATGTATTGTTGTCAAGGTTGACGCCGCTCACAAACTTGTGAGCAAATGCAGGTTGTATACTATAGTTTGATTGCGCAGGAATTCCGCCCTCAATCACATAGTCTGCGTCGCTGGATAAGAGTGTGGTTTGATTCGCAGACATATTGTTGTTGTTGCTAATGCGATGAGTGTAATAGCTGGGTTGTGGTACGCATGATGAATCAGGTTGTCCAATCCTGAATTGATTCGTTAATGTGTATTTTGGTGTCAGCGTGCTCCAGGCGGCATCATTTGAGGGATTGTTGTCTCCTTGGCGTATTGTAGAGTTGTTTAAAAAGAAATACAGCCGGCCAGTGTGGTAATCTGTGGGAATTGTATTGTTGGGGTTTGCTGAATCGGAGTAGTGTAACGGGGCTGAAACTGCAAGGTCTAGTTTGCCATCTCCGTCAATGTCTCCAGCTGGGGCAATCTCGAAGCCGAAATGTCTTGGAAACTTATCGGTGGTTGGCATGGTGTGTGGATTTTGAAACTGATGGCCCACAATTTTTACAGAGTATTCGTCAGTTGTCATTCTTAGTGGGAGAATGTCGGTGACATCATCGGGTCCACTATGATGCATTTCGGGTCGATTGTTTAGGCATTCGTTTTGCATTGCGCTAACCCGATTGACTTCTTGCCATACACCGTGAGTGGGTAGCATAAAGATCCATGCTGCGCCGGCTCCATGTTTGCGAGCGTCACTGGAGCCACCAGAATTAACTGCATGCCCAAGGCCTTCGTCGCGGTACCACTTGGATGCAATCATCAAGTCAGCAGATCCGTCATTATTAAAATCGTGGCTTAAGCTAACAAACTGGCTATCTGGAGGTGGGCCTTCGTATGACTGATATCCGAACTCCTCCTGTTTTTCATCTCCAGTCGAAGGTGAGATTTCCTCAATGACCATCAGGCGGACCCATCTCTTCGTCGCGTTGAATGATCCTGTGGAGGAATATCGATCGGTGTATGACCATATCTCTGCACGCCCAACCATATTCGGGTTCGCGCATAGCATAATCTCAGAGTTGTAGTTGCCGTTTGCGTCAGGCAGCTTATCGATGTCGCCAAGGGTTGTGATTTCATGAGACCACAATCCGCTACTGGCGCCACCCCAAAAATCTTCTGCGCCAATTCGTCTGATATCGTTATCAGCTGCTGGTGGAGTGTTAAAGTAGTTCAGAATATCAGGGTCACTTCCGCAGCTTGATGAATAGCTAGGATTGCCGGACATCACCCGCACGAAGCCAACTCGCTCCATTCCGCTTGGATTGACTACGGTTGTTTCATGTGGAGAAGTCCATGGGTCTGGGTGCTCGCCGCAAGGGCCACCGCGATCTTTGTCGGCCTCGTACCAAGTAGCCGCGAAGTCTCCAAAGCCATCTCCATCAACATCTCCGATACCTTGAGCGGTGTATCCTAGGACATCGCCATACGGCACCATACCTGGGGCTCCGTTGGCAGGAACTGAACTATTGAGAAATAGATCGTCGTAATCTGTCTGGCTCATCTCGTACATGCCTGAGGTAGACCAGGGAGTATGAAACGGCACTGGCTTCCAGTTCGTTTTACCAGTCGCACTCCACTGAACATCCGAGCTGATACTCGCATCTCCCAGTTGATAATCAACTTGCCCATGAGCCAATCCACTGCACGCAATGATACAGAATGTTGTCGGAAATATTCTACGATACATGAAATTTGCCTTCCATATGAGAAAAACGAGTCAACGATTACATTTTCATCAACTCAAGAAAAACATGAATGTCATCTATGTCCCAGCGATCATCATCAGAAAAAAACAGTTGAGCAAAAAATGAGATATCAAAGAAGTCAATTCGACCATCTAAGTTCAAATCAGCAGAATGAGATGGACTAAGCGTAGCGAGCCGCAGGCCTTCACTAGGATACCAAGACTGTTCCCGGGCGAAGCCAAGCTGGTCAGCCAAGAACGGGTCCCCGAACGAATCGTTAAAGAAGGCGCTGCCACATAGTCGTCGCACTTCCGGAAAACTGGACCTTCGTGCCGTTTCGGTCATCTCAGATTGTCCGCCCGCCTTATCGAGCATCCCCCACGGACTCTTCACATCCGGATACGAGCCAACGCCGATAGGAAAAGCAGGTGATTCACCGGCATTCCTCTCTCCACCTTCGTCAGGATGCCCCGGTTGCGACTCAATGTTCGATCCATTAGGAAATCGCCAGTATCCGCCTACGCCACCGCCCTTGTTCGGATCCCAGTGGGCGCCCTTCGTCCACTTATCAAGGGTTGGCATAAAAAAGCGAGCTCTTGATGAGCGTTGGAGTTGGTGTTGCCAGTTGCCGTCATCGTCTTGTGCAAATGTCGAAGCGTCATACACACCAGTATTGAATGCCCACTCCTCATTTACTTTCCCATGGTGCAGCCATTTGATGTAACGGGCCGCGTACTCCCAGCTCATATCGGCAACGCGGTGGGGCGAGATACCGTCGAGAATGTGAACCTGCCCAAAAGCAGCTCGGATCCCGAGCCCAGTGAACCAAGTGAAGCCGATATCACTGCCTGTGTTTTTAACATAAAACGGGTAGTACGCCTCGACAAACTCGAAGTACTGCCCGACGCTCACCTCCGTGGTCGCCATGTGGTACTCGGAATCGACCCCGCCAATCCGTTCGTCTGGGAAGAAGGGTACCTCAAACTCATTCGTATCCCGGTTGCCAGGATCCCCGATCAATGCGAACTCATAACCGTCGATAGACAACGAATCACCCCCCGCGGCCATCCCACACGCAAGCCCCGCCCAAATCATGCCGCTTATCATGGATATCCGATTCATCTCTTGCTTCCGTCGAAATAGTATGGAAAATGTTAGGGTAAATCAAGTGCGTCGAACAATATCATCC
>CENR01005089.1_pt1 | contig 10956 bp, 8 predicted proteins | sample 530181 | NCBI WGS metagenome assembly CENR01 (sample SAMEA2619677, study PRJEB7988) | marine metagenome | biome: marine biome (ENVO:00000447); feature: surface water layer (ENVO:00002042); material: "saline water (ENVO:00002010), including plankton (ENVO:xxxxxxxx)" | depth 5 m | reverse complement strand
CCGACACCTGCTCCTCAAGAAGAAAATAAGTTTTTTATCCCAGAGGACGATTCTTATGCTGATTTAGATTCAGGAGATAAATTACAAATTGCCAGAGAATTTGGTGGTGTTTATTACGATAAGCAAGGTAATAGATATGAAATGACTCCAGAAGAATTAGACTTTTACACAAAGTATGATTATGGACAAAAATCTAAACCATTACCAACATCAGCACCAACACCAGCACCGACACCTACATCGCAAGAAGGAAGACAAATAGCTGAAGATATTCTTAGTGGAGACTTCCAAGCTCCACAAATTCCTGCAGTTGAAGAAGTTCCTATTGGTGAAGATGTTCCTGTTTATAAGATTGAAGAAGACTTTGGTATTCCGATGTCAGAGGTTGCTACTTTACCACAACCAAGTCAAGAACAAGTACAAGAAATGCAAAACATTCGAGAGGCTGGCGACCCTGTCGAAGTTCAAGTTAAGAAAATATTAGATGTAACTACTCTCCCTGAAGATGTTGCTATTAAAGTTGCCACTGGAGAATTAAGTCCAGAAGCTATTGCTAGAGAGATAAACATAGCTAGAGTAGGAGAAATTAAAGCAGCTGAAGTTGAGATAGAAGAAGGTGCTTTAGCAAACAGAGTTGTAGGAGCTATTAGCCCAGAGGCAAAAGCTGTTGCAGCTAAGAATGCTGGATTAACTTTATCTCGAGTTACCAGAGCTAAGAAACAATTAAGAAATGCTGGTTTATCAGAAGAAGATATAACAGAGCTTGGTAATGACCCTGAAGCTCTTGAAAATAGAGCTTTAGATTTTACTGAACAACAAAGAGGTATTATTGAAGGTTTACCAGAAGAAGCTTTAGTCTCTAATCAAATTGATAGTTTATTATCAGGCATTGAAGAAGGTGAAATACCAGCATGGGCTAGACCAGCAGTAGCAGCAGTTGAAGCTAGGTTAGCTCAGAGAGGTATGTCAGCTTCTACAGTTGGTCGGGATGCACTATTAAATAGTATTATTCAATCAGCTTTACCAATAGCTCAGTCCAATGCTCAAGCTATTCAACAGTCTGTATCACAACAAAGAAGTATTGAAGCTCAAGCATTTGAAGCAGATGCTCAAAGACAACAACAAGTTGCTCTAACTAATGCTAATAATGTTTTCCAAATGGATATGGCTCAGTTTAGTGCTGACCAACAAACAGCTTTAGCTAACAGTAAATTTTTACAAACTGTTAGTTTAACTGAAGCAAGTAATAGACAACAAACAGCAGTACAAAATGCTGTCTTAATGTCACAAGCAAATATTGCTGAAGCTAATTTATTTCAACAAGCTCAGATAGCAAATGCTAAAAACTTCTTAGCTATGGATATGGCTAACTTAAGTAATACTCAGCAGTCATTTATGTTAGAAGCTCAACAAGAGCAACAAAGAATGTTATCTAACCAAGCAGCTCTAAATGCAGCTGAACAATTTAATGCAGCTTCAGAAATGCAGGTAGAACAGTTTAATGCTAATTTAGCTTCTAATGTAGATAAGTTTAATGCTGGTCAAATAAACAGTGCTAAACAATTTAATGCAGCTGCTCAGAATGCTGCTGAAGCTAGAAGAGTTGCTAATGAAATGGAAGTTGCTAAGTCCAATGCTATGATAGTAAATGATATTAATAAATATAACTCGCAAGTAGCTTTTGAAAGAGATAGATTTAATGTTGCTAATCAACAAGCTATTACTCAGTCAAACTTTGAATGGCGAAGAAAAGCTAACTTAGCTGATACAGCTGTGCAAAACCAAATCAATATGCAAAATGCTATGAATGCTTATAATCTAAATACAGCTAGTTTAAGTTTTATTTGGCAAGAGTTAAGAGATGATGCTGATAGACAATGGCGACATGAAGAAAATGAATTAAATAGAAAGAATGCTTTAATCCAACAAGCTATTGATAATGCTTCAGCGATTGGTAAACACTACAGTTCATATTCAAGTATAGTAGACATGATAGGTGATATTTTTGATTAAGGAGAATAATTAATGTTTAAAAAATTTTTTAAAAAGGTAGCTAAAAGAATTAAAAAAGTAGCTAAAAAGATTGTTAAAGTTCAAAAGAAAGTTTGGAAAGGAATTAAAAAAGTTGGTGGTAAAGTTATGAAAGCTATCAATAAGGCAGGGATAGTTGGTCAAATTGGCTTAATGCTGATAATGCCCTATGCCATGGCAGGTATAGGAAGTTTAGTTGGTGGTGCAGCTGGAGGACTTAGTGCAACTTGGAATGGCTTTGGCAACTGGGCAAGTACTATGATGGGTAAATCTAATGTTTTTGCAAAAGCTGCTGGAAATATTGCTCGAGGAGTTTATCATGCAGGAGCAACTGCTGGTAAAATAGTTAGTGGAGCTGCTAAGTTTATTGACACTGGCTTTAAAGCTGTAGCTAATGCAACAGGACTTCCTAATCCTATCGAAGGTTTTTCAAATGCAGTTAAGTCTGGTTATACTAGTAGCTTTCAAGCAACTAACAATTTCTTGTTTGGTGGTACACAAATAGGAGCTACCCCTGAACAATTAGCAGCAGCTGGAGTACAACCTACTCCAACCAAAGCATTACCTAAAATTAATATGGAAGCTATGGAGTTTGGTGAAGCACCTAAGTTTGAAGCTGGTGAAAGTTTAGAAGCTTATCTAGAAAGAACTAAACCGGGAGGAGTGCAGATGCCAGATTTTCAACAGTCAACAATATCAAGTCAACAAATTAAATTTAATCCTAAGACTGGCCAGTATGAAAAAATAACTTTAACAAACTTACCAGATGCAAGTACACCTTTATCTGAACAAGTTAAAACAGATTTAGGTATCTCAGACCCTATTGATTATGTTGGTCAAGTATCTACTCCAAGAACACAACAAAGTACTTTAGAAAAATGGGGAGAAACAGCCCAAGATTTTGTTGAAAGTAAAGCTGGTGAGTACGCAGAGAAATGGGCTTCTAATAGAATTAATGAAGCTGTTTATGGTGAACAAGAAACTGATACAAGTATTGGTTTTAATAATTGGGAAGAGATTGGTAAAACTATATCAGTACAAAACTTCTTCCAAAGAGGAGATACTTATACTCCAAGCTTAGCAGCTTTTTATGACGAAGCAGAAAATGCTTTTAGTCCACCAAGACAAGGAGGGTTCGTATGAAGCCAACATTACAAGAATTTGACCCAGAAGTAATTAGACAGTTTGAAGGTAATCCGGGTGTTTCTGTACCGGGACAATCATTAACTAATGACCCTAAAAATCCATACCCTTGGGAGCAACCGCCTAAGTTTGTTAAACATCAAGAAGCTTTGGATTATATTGTTGCAGAGTTATTAGAAGAAGATAGAGTTATGGTTATACTTGACAGTATTAGTAAAGGTGTACCTATTAGTGATATTGCTTTCCTTGTTTTACGACAAGGCTTTTCTAAAGGTCTATTTAATCCTGACTTAATGTTAATGTTAGCTGAGCCTTTGATGTTTGTTATGATGGCTTTAGCTGAGAAATCAGGCATTGAATATATCCTATACGAAGGTGAACATTATGAAGATGATGAGTTTGATGTTGACCAAGAAGACGAAGAAGACTTACCAGATATGATTAGAAGTAAAATACCACAGGTCTCAAAAGAAGAATTAGAACAAGTTGAACTACCAGAATCAGTAGAACAACGCATAGAACAATTTACACCTTCAGATAGTTTATTAGCTAGACCAGCTGAAGAAGATACAAGTTTATTAGAGAGAGGATAGAATGGCAAACGATTATAAATCAATGGGTTCAGTAGAGTTTGGTATGTCTCTACTAGACCAAACTAAAAAAGATGTTGCTCGTGAAAGAAAGAGAAGAGAGAAGATAGATAGAAATTTAGCTATTGGTAAATTTGTTACTTCAGGTTTAAGTAGTTATGTTACTGACCAGTTCAATGCTTTTGAACAAAGTCAGCAATATAAGAAAGCAAAACTATTAGATATAGCTAACGGTAAATCTGAATATAATAATGTGCAAAATGTTATTGATAATAACTTTGCTGGTAATTCAATGGACTACTGGACTAACTTTTACAGAACTCAACTAACTAGAGAGTTTGGTGAAGGTGGTATGTATTCTAATTATGAACTAACAGCTCCAGCTCAAGCTTTCTTAGTTAAACAAGCTCAAGAACTAGCAGCTAAAAGAGATAGTGAATGGCGAAACTTAGGTAAAAAGTATGAACAAATGCCTACAGATACTGCTCAGTTAGAAGAAAGATGGAATGATTGGGTTGAAGAAAAAGCACCATCTAATGTTTTCAACTGGGCTACTAGAGGTCTTAAAAATCTGTTCAACGGTAAGACTCAACAAGATATGCAGAAGATAGGTGAGGATGAATTACACTATAGATTCAAAGAGTTTGGTGATGCTGATGTAGCTCGAAGAGCTTACGACAAACTTTCCAACTCTGAAAACTTTTTAGAAATGTTTGAAGCAGCTGAAAGAGCTTACAAAGATTCAGGGAACGAAATAGACTTCAAAGTCTTAAAAGAATCTAGACCAGAGTTTGTTAGCTATAAAGTTCCTGTTCAAGGTGGTACAGCTACTAAACAATTTATGCGAACTACTGTTAAAAGAAATGGTCGTTATGAAGTTAGAAATGTTGAATTAGGCACAACAGCTTTTGAACCTAAAAAAGAAATACAGTACAAAGAACAAGATTATAAAAGAATGAATGATACAGTAAAATCTCTTGTTCAAGGTGATGATGATTTTACAGCCATAGCTGAAGATTTAGGACTTGATGAGGGTAAGAATTTAAGGCTGCCTAATAATATTGCCCAAGAAATATTAGAAGTCAGTGAATCATTTAAGCCTTATTTTAGTAGTAAAACTGCAGCTGAAACTTATGCGACACAATATGTTTTAACTGAAAGACATAGTAATGGTAATCAACCAGTAGCTACACAGGTTGGTAAGTTTGCAGTCTATCCTTATGTAAAAAATCTTGAAGGTCTTGATAGTAATCAATTAAATCAAGTTTTCTTAGATATTACAGGTACTGAAGGTGCTGGAGGTTTATTAGAAGAAATAGATTATATTAATACAAACTTTGATAGTCAATACAAAGATAATGCTTATCAGTTTTTTACTAATGTTATTGACCTAGCTAATGTCAATGATGATGAAAGAGTGGAAGCTCTTAATTCTTTAAACAATATTTTCTATGCTAATAAATCAGCTGATGAGATTGAAGATATTCAAGAAAGTCTTGGTGTTGATAGAAAGGATGAAAATAAATTTGAAGCTCAAGACTTACAAGATGTTTTAATTCCAACAGAAGAAACAGTTGCTAATATCTATAGAACTAAGGTAGCTAAGAAAGGAGCTACAGCTAGAAGATATGTTGATTTCTTTGATTACATTCCTCGACTAGACTTATCTATGTTTAGTGGTGTTGAATTAGATGCTTTGTATAACTTAGGTGTTAGAGGTATTAAAGAAAAATTAAATATCCCAAGTGAACTTGATTTATCTAGAACAGCTCTTCAAAGAAATAGTTTCAGAGAAGCTATTGAAGATGAGTTGAAAAAGAGAGAAAAAGAAGAAGGTGAAGCATACATAGGTGGTTATAGTTATGGTGAAAAGCAAAGAAGAAGCCAGTATATTGAAAGTGATAAACTTAGAAATAATTTCTGGAGACCTTTACTACAACTTATCTTAAAAGAAAATCAATAAATTATGGCAGTAACTAGAAACAGAAGATTACTTACTGGTAGTTTTGGCCCGTCTGGTAAAGTTAATTATACTTTAGATGACCTTGAAAACGATGATAAGTTTCAAGGAGTTGCTGAAAGATTTTTAGAATCAGTTGGTGAAAACTCTGATGATATCTTTGAATATCTAAGAGATTCTGATTTTAATTTAGTATCAGGCATGGCAAGAGCTACTCAGTCTGATAAGTTTACTGACCAACAGAAAAGAGACTATGCTTATTTAAGAAGCATGTTTGATAAAGCTGATATGGGCAGTATGAAACAATATGTTGAACTTATCAAAGACGGTGCAGTCGATATGGTTACTGACCCTTTTACTATTGCTGCAGCCTTAGCAGCTCCTTTTAGTGGTGGTACTTCATTAGCAGCCCGTCAAGCTTTAGCAACAACTGCTCTACAAGGCTCGAAAGCTATTGCTACAAATAAAATAAAAGACATAGGTAAAGACCAAATTAAAAAGGCAACACTCGGTTCAGCAGCCATCGCTGGTAGCTGGACAGGTCTTGATAATCACTTTAGACAAAATACAGAAATAAATACAGGACTAAGAAAGCTTTACTCTAATTCTGAAACAGTAGGAGCTACAGCTTTAGGTGCTGTTACTGGTGCTATCTTTGGTAATCTAGCTCAAAAGAATGCTTTATATAATAGTAAAGTTGGTCGTTTATATTCTAATGATAACTATCGTAGGACAGCTCCAGCTTTCTTTGAGATTAGAAAACAGATAGACACAGGACTTTCTAAGCTAGGGGGTTCTGCTGCTAGTATCTTAAATACTATGGCTGAAGTATCACCAATTGCTCGTAGATTAGGACAAACTTTTGATGATGACTTTGAAAAGAAATTAGCAGGTCCAAGAGCAACTAGAAGAATTGATTATAGCTTTGCTGAAGATTTAGATAATAGAAGAGCTGGTTACATCCAAGGCTTAGATGCAGCTTTAGATTCTGTTAGAAAGACAGGTAATATATCACCAGCTGATGAGATAGCTGTTATAAGAATATTAAGAGGTGCTAAACCAGAAACTAAAAATAATAAAATATTTTTATATGGTAAAGAAATATCACCAGAGGTTGTAGGTACTGCAGCTAGACTAAGAAAAGTATTTGATTCTGTTTACAAACATGCTGATGAAGCTAATATGGCTCCTGAGTATGTTGAAGACTGGTTTGCTCGTTCTTGGAGCAGAGAAGCTATTGAAGCTGACCCTGAAGAATTTAAAAGATTACTAACAAAACAAAGAACAAAAGATGGACAAAAATATAGAATTGTTGAAGCAAAAGAAGTAGATGATGTTGTTACTGGTATGCTCAACAAACAAGATGAACTATATGCTTCTCATTCCCACTTACTAGGACAGGCAAGAACTTTTAAGGACTTACCAGATAATGAGTTTGAAAAGTTCTTGACTAATGACTTGGTCGAGGTCTCATCTAACTACCTTTTAAATGCTGCTCGAGCTATTGAAATAAAGAAAAACTTTTTAAGTGCTGGTAAGCCTGTGAAGCTGACAGGTAAAACTGCTGAAGGTAATCTTATTTTATTTAAGCAATCTTTAGAAGACCAGTTTAGAGCACGATATGTCAATAAAATTAAAGAAGAAGTAAGAGCTGCTGGTGGTAGATTTACTGGTAACGATGAGAAAAAGATTGTTGATTTATTTAATTCAGTAACAGGTAATGTCAGCTACTACGGTGATACTGTACAGGCTTTATACGATGGCATGAAGTTAGCTAACTCAATGGCTTATTTGCCTTTAGCAACTTTATCATCTGTAACAGAGGCTATCATTCCTTTAGCTAAAGCCAAGCCTTCTAGTGCTGTTAAAGGAGCTTTTGACGGTCTGACTAAAGGACATAAAATATTTACTAAAGAGATAGGACAGATACTTAAAGATAAATATAAAATGTCAGATGACCAACTTATTCGTGAGATGAATAGTGTTTGGATTGGTGTTGATGAAGCTATGGGAGATGTTACTAACAGATTAGCTGGTGAAGGTCTACAAAATGAATTTACTAAAAGAATGGCAAAAGGTTTTTTTAGATTTAACCTTCTTATTCCTTGGACTAAAAGTGTACAACTTGCTGCTTTCTCAACAGGTAAAGATTTAATTTATGATAACCTAACAAAACTTAGAAATCTTGTTGATGATGGTATTAATGTTCTTGATGATGATGCTTTAATAAGAAAAGCCATAGCTGATGCACCTGATAAAGGTAGATTAAAAGGTATTATGGACAGTATTTCTAAGATAGGAGATAAAGATAATTTATCTAGAATCAATCATTTAAAGTCAGAACTATTTGAATTAGGTATTGATGTTGAAGATGGTTTAAGATGGATGGGTCAAGGAGCTAAACAAAACGATAATTTCTATCGTCAGGTTGTAAGAGGTGCTGGTAGGTTTACTAACTCTGTCATCTTACAAACAGGTAGAGAAAGAGCTAAAGTTCCTACTTATATGTCTAACCCTAAGTGGGATATTCTAACTCAGTTCTTAAGATATCCTTATGTGTTTAGTAATACTATTCTTAAAAACTTTGCGAGAGATGCTATACAGAACCCGGGAGTTAATGCACCAAGAGTTGCAGCTTTTGGTTTGATGGCAACTAATGTAGCTTTAGCAACTAACTACTGGAGAAGTCCTGAAGCATATCAAAAACAAATAGATAAAGAAGGTATTACTTACAGAGATGTTGTCAAAGCTCTACAAAGAACTGGTATGGCTGGACCTATTGATATGGGTATTAGATGGGGAGAGGCAAGTAGATACGGTAAGAATCCTTTAGTTTCAGCTGCTTCATTAGGTGGTCCTCTTATAGGTGATGTTGTCAACATGGCTATTTATGATAGAGGCTTGTTAGAGACAGGAGCTAGAAAGTTACCTCTATATGGGAGTAAAAACTTAATTAAAAGATACACTGGCTTTGATTACGATACTGTTGTCCAAGCAGCTAAAAGAGCAGACGAGCCTATCAAAGAACAAAGAGATAGATTAGTTGAAGCATTATCTTTACCTTCAAGAAAGACATATTATAAAGGTGGTGATGTTTCTAAAGATGTTACTGATGTGACAGATAATCCAGCAAATAGAATTGACCCTTTGACTGGTTTACCTTATTCAGCTCAAACAGCTTTATTTACTACAGAGTTTGAAGAAAGACAACCATTTAATATTGGAGGCTTAGTAGGCAACACAGGCTACAAAGAACTTTCAGATAAAGAAGCTGAGCAGTTTAAAATAAAACTTAAAGCTAATGCTTTTACACCTGAAGAAAAAGATAGAGTTTTCGGTACTTTGATAAACACTATGGATGAAAGTTTAAGACCTAGACAAACAGATGATGCACCTAGATTAGAAGAATTAGCAGCCTCAAGAGCAATCGGAGTAATGTACGACTAATGCTACTATACACAGAAAAACAACTCGAAGAAGCTTGGCAGGAAAACTGTAAGGCTCGAGCAAGACTATCAATACCTTGGCTAACTATTGAGGACTTCAGACCTATCTACGAAGAAGAGATGGAGAAGTATATGTTAGGAGAATATGATTAAATGAATGTAAAAGAATGTGCAGCACAAATAAAAAGACACGAAGGCGAAGTCCTTGAAGTCTACTTAGATAGTTTGGATTTAAAAACCCTAGGAGTTGGACATTTATTACAACCTAATGACCCTGAATACGATTGGGCAGTAGGCACAGCAGTTAGCCAAGAAGTTGTCGATAAATATTTTAAAGATGACTTTGATAAACATTTAGCAGAAACAATCCATGTCTTTGGTGAGGAAGAAGCTTTCTACCTCTTACCAGAAAACATACAACATGTCTTAGTTAATATGTGTTTTAACTTAGGAGCTAGTCGCTTAGGTAAATTTAGAAACATGTTAGCAGCCTGTCGTTCTTATGATTGGGCAGAAATGGCTCGACAAATGGAAGACAGCAAATGGTTTGGACAAGTAGGGAGACGAAGTAAAGAATTACAAGAACTAGTATTAGGAGAAGTAAAATGAAAGACTTATTGAAAAAAGTCGTGGGAGCAGTAGCTCCGACATTAGGTACAGCCTTAGGTGGTCCGATGGGTGGTATGGCAGCTAACATGATTTCTGATGTTTTAGGAGTACCAAATAATCCTAAAGCCATTGAGAAAGCAGTTAAGGAAGCAACACCTGAAGATATGCTTAAGCTTAAAAAAGCAGAACAAGAGTTTGAAGTACAAATGAAAGAACTTGAAGTTGATGTTTTTAAATTAGAAGTTGAAGATGTGCAAGATGCTCGTAGTAACTTCAGTAAAGATTGGACAGCTCGTATTATGGGGATAGCTACTGTCGGTGGTTTTCTTGGTTACATATTCTTAGTAACTCTACAGCCACCAGAGCAGAACTCTGAAGCCTTAATTAACCTTGTCTTAGGTTACTTAGGCGGCTTAGCAAGTGCTGTTATATCTTTCTACTTCGGAGCTTCAAACTCTAGCGATAAGTAGTGGAAGAAATTGTCGTCATTATACAACAGGTAGGTTTTCCTATTGCTGCGGCACTAGGGCTTGGTTGGTTTATTTACAAACTAATCATGCGTATTGTCGATGGTATGGAAACCAAACTTGATGTTGTGGATGAAAAAGTAGCTGAGCAAATAACAGCTATGGAACAGAGACTAGGCACAAAGTTAGATAGTCAATATGGTATTATTGTCAGTCTTATTGACCGAGTTAGAGCTTTAGATAATCAAACGATTAGACAAGACGTACTTTTGAAAACATTACTAGGTGTGCCAAATTTAATAGATTTAGAAAAAGTTGCAAAAGCAGATAGAGATGACCAAAGAAAAGATTGAGGAAACTATGTTAAAAATATTAGAAATAACACTACTTGTTGTAGTATTTATTGCGTTGCTATTTGGTGTCAATGGTAACTTAATAGCCGATGAAATTGTACATAAGTTTAAATCCCCTTCCTTTAGTGGGATAGGAACTTCAGCTCATTATCTAACTATAGAGAACCAAGAGTTCAATAGAAAGGCAGCTATTAAGGCTGAGATAAAAGCTTACCGAGAAGAGCTAGAACGAGAAGCAGAGAACACAACATTAGCTAGGTTTATTAGAAACTTAGAATCAAGAATCTATGCTCAACTATCCAGACAGTTAGTGGATGCTTTGTTTGGTGAAGACCCAAGTACCTTTGGTGTCTTAGA
>CENR01029823.1_pt1 | contig 11012 bp, 10 predicted proteins | sample 530181 | NCBI WGS metagenome assembly CENR01 (sample SAMEA2619677, study PRJEB7988) | marine metagenome | biome: marine biome (ENVO:00000447); feature: surface water layer (ENVO:00002042); material: "saline water (ENVO:00002010), including plankton (ENVO:xxxxxxxx)" | depth 5 m | reverse complement strand
CCGTTCTCTTTAACACCGAATACTGAATTTTTCCTGAATATGGCCAGTTACCATAAGGCTTACAATATGCTTATGGTTTCTATTGCCAATATGGAAGGCTTCATCAAAGTGGTAGGTGAAGTGGGTACTGGCAAGACCATGCTGTGCCGGAAAGTGCTTAACTCTCTCGAAGAAGACAAAGAAACTTATATTACAGCCTATATTGCCAATCCGGTGCTGAGTCCCAAGGGGTTGTTTCTGGCCTTTGCCGAAGAACTCGGGCTGCAGGTTGATAACGATATCGGCCATCACAGTCTGTTAAAACAGATTACCCAGGTGTTGATGGAACGTTCGGCGGAAGGCCGTCAGGTTGTCCTGTTTATTGACGAAGCCCATGCCATGCCGGAAAAAACGCTGGAAGCGCTGCGTTTGCTGACCAATCTGGAGACCGAGCAAGCCAAACTGTTCCAGGTCATCCTTTTTGCCCAACCTGAACTGGATGAGATGCTGGCACAGCCGTCACTGCGTCAGTTGTTGCAGCGTATTACGTTTTCCTACCACCTGGAGTCTTTGGACCGGGAAGGAATTGAACGTTATGTGAGCCACCGGCTCTCTACGGCTGGCTACAATGGTGCAGCAGTTTTTACCACACGTGCGCTGGATGATCTTCATGCGGCCAGTCACGGCATTCCCCGGCTGGTGAATATTCTTAGCCACAAAGCCATGATGGTGGCATTTGGTCGTGGCGACCGCCAGGTTGACCGCGAACACATTGAAAAGGCAATCGAAGATACCGAGGGAGTTGAGCCTGTTAAGCGCAGTCTGTCCCCGGTACAAATTGCAGGTATTGGTCTGGGCGTTGTCGGGGTTTTGATAGCCTTGTATATGCTGAACTTTTACGTGAGGTGATGCGTTATGAGTCTGGTTAATGACATGCTGAAAGACCTTGATGCTCGACGCCGCGGTGTGCCAGTCAAAGGTAATGCTGCAAAAAAATTAACGCCAGCATCAGAGCGTCAACGTCGGAGTGAATCGTCAAAGCTGCCGTTGATCATTACCTGTGCAGTGGCTGTAGTCGTGATCTTGTTCATACTGTGGGTGTTGCTCAGTGACAGGGGCAATTCGGGGCAGTTGGCAGATTTGCGTAGTGGTACTGAGCGTAGTGGTACTGAGATAGGTGCTGCGGTAGATGATGTCGTTTCTTCGGCAGGTCAGCAAAGTCAATCTGGCTCTGCTAATAATGCAATGACCGAAGGCAGCGGTAATACCGGTAATGAATCTGCAACCATTGCTGCATTGCAGGCTCGTTTGGCAGAGCTGGAAGCAGCCAATCGTGCTGGTGCTGCGTTAACAAATCCAAACGATGCATCGCCAGCAGGCGGCTGGAACTCTGTGGACTGGACAGGTAATACCCAGTCTGGCACACAGACAGTCAGCGACAATTCTGATTCACAGCAGTCTACTGCGTCTGGCAACCTGGCCCCGATGGCTGAATCTCAGTCACTGCAACCTGCAGCAGTAGCGGAGCCGGTCATTGAGCGACAGTCACGTGAAATGCCTCTGTCAGAGCGTGATCGTTTGCAGGTGCAAGATGCGTTGACGCTGTGGTCACAAGGTCAGCAACTGACAGCGCTGCAAATGCTGGACGGGTTTGCCTACGAAAACCCCGAGGCACACCAGTCGCGGGAAACACTGGCAAAATTGCTGATTCAGCAAGGTGAGATTGAACGCGCCTTACAGGCAGCTGAGTTGGGCCTGCAGATTTCGCCAGCGCACCCTGGTTACAAAAAAGTGAAGGCACGCATTTTGTTGGGACAGTCAGAAGTACCAGATGCATTAGCTTTGTTGGCAGCGACGCCCCCCTCTGTGGCCAATGACCCTGAATACCATAACCTGCTGGCTACGGCGCAACTGGCTGGGGGGGAATATACGGATGCGATTGAATCCTACCAGTCACTATTGCGGCTGGCGGACCCTCGCATTGATACGGCGCCGTTATTGTATGGGCTGGGAAGTGCTCACTTACGTGTTGGCAATGCGGCGGAAGCGAGACAGGTTTATCAGCAGGCCTTGCAACAGCCTGGATTGAGTGCAAATCTGCGTGCGCAAATTGAACGTCGCCTGGCGTCCCCCACTCCAGCCCAATAATACATACCGGACTCTTTTGTGGAAGTGATATGGCAGTAAGACAAAAAATCAGAATCGGTGACTTACTGGTCAGTAATAATGTGATCACCGAAGATCAGCTCCAGCAGGCACTGGCCAAGCAAAAATCCACTGGCTTGCGCCTGGGTCGGACGTTGATCAATCTCGGATTCATCCAGGAAGATAAATTCCTGGAGTTTCTGTCTGAGCAATTGAATGTCCCGTTTGTTGATTTGCGCCGTTATCGCTTCGATGCCGCTACTGTGCAGCGCCTCTCAGAAACACATGCCCGCCGTTTTCGTGCCATCGCTCTGTCCGAGCGCGACGGCATGTTACTGGTGGGTATGGCCGACCCAACCGATATTTATGCCTCTGATGCCCTGGAGCAAATTCTGCAGCAGCCTGTTGATATCGCTGTGGTTCGGGAAAGTGAGTTACTGGCCACGCTTGATATTGTGTATCGCCGCACCGATGAAATTGCCGGATTTGCCGAAGAGCTGGATGAAGAGCTGACCGAAGGGCAGTTTGACCTGGCTAATTTGGCGCCGCAGGCAGACGACAGTGATGCACCGGTGGTAAAACTGCTGAAGTCGCTGTTTGAAGATGCCGTACAGGTGCGTGCTTCGGATATCCATATTGAACCGGATGAGATGGTGCTGCGTATCCGCCAGCGTATTGATGGGGTACTGCAGGAACAGATCGTAAAAGAGCGACGTGTTGCTCCGGCACTGGTGCTGCGTTTGAAGTTGATGTCCGGGCTGGATATCTCTGAGAAACGTCTGCCTCAGGATGGCCGCTTCAGCCTGAAAGTGAAAGAGCGCAAACTGGATGTGCGTCTATCGACCATGCCGGTCGAGCATGGCGAATCGGTGGTGATGCGTCTGCTGGACCAGACCGATGGTGCGGTTGACCTGGATAATGTCGGTATGGCAGATGACATGCTGATGCAGTTTCGTCGCCTGATCCATCAGCCTCATGGCTTGATTCTGGTAACAGGGCCAACGGGTTCTGGTAAAACCACCACGCTCTATGGTGCACTTCAGGAGCTGAATGAAGTCGGCAAGAAAATTATTACCGTTGAAGACCCGGTGGAATATCGTCTGCAACGAATCAACCAGGTTCAGATCAACCCCAAGATCGGGCTCAATTTCGCTCGAGTATTGCGGGCCTGTTTGCGCCAGGACCCGGATATCCTGCTGGTGGGTGAGATTCGTGATCAGGAAACTGCAGAAATCGCCCTGCGAGCAGCGATGACCGGTCACATGGTGTTGTCGACTCTGCACACCAATGATGCGGTATCCAGTGCCATGCGCCTGGTCGATATGGGTGCCGAAGGGTTCCTGGCGGCTACGGCTATCAAGGCTGTGCTGGCGCAGCGCCTGGTGCGCCGCCTCTGCGATAACTGCTGCTCTGATTATCAGCCGGATGCCCGCGAACGTAGCTGGATTCAGCATGTTGTTGGTATCCCGGTCACGCAATCACTGACTCTGCAGCAACCCGGAGGTTGTCACCGCTGTAATAATACGGGATATCGTGGTCGTATTGGTGTTTTTGAGCTGTTGATCATTAACGATGAAATGGCAGATGCCCTGCGACGCTCCGACGCGTCTGGATTTGTCAAAGCGGCCAGGCGCAGCAAAGGCTACCAGCCACTGGTATACAGTGCCTTGCAGGAAGCGATTCAGGGTGTGACCAGCCTGGAAGAAGTGTTCCGTGTCGCTGAACAGGTGGAAGAAGAAACGGACGATGCCACCATCAATGCAGAAGCGACCGTTGCCGACTCAACGGAAGTGACTGAATCTGAGTCAATAGCAGATGAGACTGGGGTAAACCCTAAGCCCGGCAATGAGGGCCCAAGTACACCGATTGCAAATGAAGATACCGAAAAAACCGCACCATCCGAGCATATCATTCCCTGGAAGGAGGATGATTAAACGTGGCTTTTTTCAGCTATAAAGCACGTAATAGTCGGGGCGCATCGGTTTCTGGTGTGGTGGAAGCGGGGTCGCTGGATGCGGCTGCCAATGAGTTGCTTGGGCAGGGGATAACCCCTATCGATATCCAGCCTTCCTCCGGACCGGGTAAATCTCGCAAGGCCAAAGCGGACAGTAATAAAAAAGGTGGTGCAGGCAGATCGGGTAAAAAGAAATCAGGGATTGGCGATATCGACTGGAATGAGGATGCTTTCAAAGCGCTCAACCAGGTGATGAAACGCCGCAAAATCACCATAGACGACAAGATCATCTTTGCCCGGCAAATGCAAAGCCTGACCAAGGCGGGTATGCCACTGGATCGGGCATTGGCAGGTCTGCAAAAATCCAACCGCAACCCGACGTTTCAGCAGATATTGAAAGACGTTCAACATAACCTGGAATCTGGCCAGACACTGTCTACCGCAATGGCCAGTCACCCCAAGGTGTTTTCCAGCCTGTTTCTCTCACTGGTTGATGTCGGTGAAAGCACCGGTCGACTGGATCTGGCATTCGAGCAGATTGGGCATTATCTGAACCTGGAGAAAAACACCACGAAACAGGTGAAAAGCGCCACCCGCTATCCCATGTTTGTCATGCTGACCATTTTAGTGGCCTTGGGTGTGATCACTTACTTTGTAATTCCTGCCTTTTCAGACACGTTTGCCCGATTTGGTTCAGAATTGCCGTTGGAAACGCGTATTCTGATAGGTATATCGGACTTTGTGGTCAATTGGTGGCAGTTTTTGATTGGTGGGGGCATTGCTGCCTTTATTGGCTTTAAAACCTGGAAGAATTCAGACCAGGGCGGCATGATCTGGGATGAGAAGAAGCGGTTTATTCCCCTGGCAGGTAATGTGCTGGAGAGAGTTGCCCTGGCAAAGTTCTCCAGAACGTTCTCCATGGTGTTGCGAGCGGGTGTGCCAATCGTCCATGGCATGGGTATTGTTGCCGGGGCGGTAAATAACCGATATATCGCGAAACGCATTCTGAAGATGCGGGATGGTATTTCCCGGGGGGAAACCCTCTACAATACGGCGGAAAAAACCGGGATGTTTTCGCCCCTGGTTTTACAAATGATTGCCGTAGGGGAAGAAAGCGGGACAATAGATCAGCTTTTGGAGGAAGTAGCTGATTTCTATGACGCCGAAGTAGAGTATGATTTAAAGCGCTTGGGTGAAGCGATCGAGCCTGTGCTGATTATGGTAATCGCCGGCATGGTGCTTATTCTGGCATTGGGTGTGTTCCTGCCAATCTGGGATTTAAGCAGCGCAGCGAATTAATAACGCAATTGCCGGTATCGCAGTGTTATCACCTCAACCCATTTTCTGAATACTGGACATATCATTCGGCGATGAGACCCCTCTCAATACAAGGTAAAGCGATAAGTCACGGTGCCAAACGACGGCAGCGCGGCTTTACCATGTTTGAAATGGTGGTGTATATCCTGGCTGCATCCATCCTCTTTGCCGCTGCATTTGATCGTTACCGGGAGTTCCCGGGAGAAGCTGAGCGAGCCAACTTTCAAGCCATTCTGGCACAGTTAAATACTGCAGTGAATTTGCAAATGATGCGGGCGATTGTGAGCGAAAGTTATAGTCGGCCAAGTGAACTGGAGGGTGGTAACCCCATGGATTTGATGCTGACACCGCCGGGTAATTATGTTGGCGCATTTAATGGCGTCGATGTCAGCACCATGCCAAGACGTGTCTGGTATTTTGATGAAAGCACGCAAGAGCTTGTTTATTTGGCGGATAGTTCGGAAAACTTGTATCGAACCGATGCCGAAACCCCGGTGTCAATCGACAGTGTCAGGTTCAGTATTGTCAATGTGTATGCCAGAGATGGTTCCGGTGGCTGGGAAGGCATGATACTTGAACCCGTTTATGCCTACCGCTGGGCGGCTGTTCCACTGGATATACCGGCGCCGCCGGCAGTTCCCGGAGCTGATGCCTTATAGCGTATAAAGCTGAAACAGGGTGTTGAAATTGTTCTGTTTCACGTTTTTGCCGGGTTGTTTTGCTATTGTCACGTCATGACGCTAGAATGACTGATGAATTATTCAAGCAAAACAAAGATTTAAAGATTTCGTAAGCGTCCGGGTAAAAAGCGGGTCGTTTAGGAAAAATTGGGGTACGTTAGCCACCTGGTCTATGGAAAGGGACAAAAACGGTTGCTAGCATACACTCAAGTTGTTCGGATCCACAGAGAGACCGAACTGAACGAGCCTCAAGATTTGATTTCGAAAGAATGACAAATGTCGGGGCAAATGTTGGGGAACACGGATTTATTCGTAATAGTTAAATTGATCAGAATTTGATCAGCTTTTAGTGGCCACACACTGGTCCGATAATGAGGAGTGAGGAAATGAACATTCAATTGAAAGCGAAACGACAGGATGGTTTCACGATTATCGAACTGGTCGTGGTTATTCTGCTGTTAGGTATCCTGGCTGCAACTGCACTGCCAAGATTCCTTGATGTGACTGATGAAGCACATGCTGCAGCGGTGCAGGGTGTTGAGGGTGGTTTAAGTACAGGTGTAGCTTTATTTCGAGCAACATGGGTTGCTACAGGCCAAGACACGAGTTCAGTGATAGCTGATTTCGGTGATGGTACCCTATTTGCCAACACTAACGGATATCCTATTGGCCCAAACAACGCTATTGGTCCGGGAGACTGTAAAGCAATCTTTGACGGGGTCCTTCAAGGAGGCCGACCACTTGCTACTGCAGATGCAGACGGATACGAGACTGGTGCGGATACAGAAGAAACTGAAGTTGAAGCAGTTACTACAGCAACACCTGCTACTGAGTGGGTTGTACTTGAGCAATTTACGGCTCCTGCTACCATTGCAGATACTAACCTGTGCAATTTCTATTACACAGGCCAGTATAAAAGCGGTGATGGTTCAGAAGCCGAGACAATTAATATCCCTAAGATTACTTTGAATCTGACTACTGGTGAAATTACAACAAGTACTCTTGCTTTAGATGATGCTTAAGGCATCGAAAAGTTAAGTTACCTTAGCTGAATTAAGAAAGCCCCTATGCAATATGCACAAGGGGCTTTCTTGCTTATGGATTACCCATTTTATTGAGAGCTGGATTTTAATTGGTTGAGCGTAGGTTTCGATGAATATTCATAGGCTTAAATATGAAGGGTTTACTTTCATAGAAATGGTCGTCGTCATCTCCCTGGTCGGCATCATCGCCGCCGTCACCATGTCCCGCGTCCTTCGCGACGACACCTACAATGCCTTTCTGGCTCGAGATCAAATCACTTCCCTTGCCCGCTCAGCCCAGCAACGTGCCATTGGCCGTAGCGATGTCTACCTTGAAATAGAATCGGTTGGGAATAATCTCAACATGTCTGTCAGTGACAGCACGGGTGAGTTGCAGCAGGCGACATTGTCTAATCGCTCGATCACGCTGTCGGCTGATGTCAATGAAACAGACAGTTGCGGTACAACGCCTGGCGGCACAACCGTCAGTGGTGCCGCCGTATTCCGTCTGTATTACGATGAGTTGGGTAATCTGCTGGAAGGTGGCGTGAGCACCGCCGGGGGGTATCCCATTACCATCACCGATGCCGCTCGCTTTTGTATTGATAATGATCCTGCTTTTTCAATCTGCTGGTCTGACGCTGGCTTTCCCTTCGTAGGTGATTGCCGTGACTAGTTTGAAAGAGGCGGGCACAACCGAAACAGTGGCAGTGGGTAATCAGAGGCGTCAAAATAGACAGCCAATGAAGTCAGATAGCAAACAAAAAGGCGTCACACTGATCGAGCTGGTTATCGTGATCGTGATTCTGGCGATTGCACTTTATGGCGTAACGACCTCTTTGTCAGGTGCCTTGAGTCGCAGTTCGGATGTGATCCCGCAAACCCGTGCCCTGGCGCTGGCGCAAAGTTACCTGGATGAGATTCTCTCCAAGCGCTTTGATGAGCATTCTGTCCCGCGTGGCATTCCACCTTGTCGAACCAATTGTACGGATGCCGTTGACCTCGGCCTTGATGGTGGGGAAACCACCCGTGATGAATTTGATGACGTGGATGACTATGATGGCCTGGATGAAGGATTTGAGCAGGCCACACCGCTGCAGGATGCTGAGGGCAATACTCGCTCCGGTTATGATGAGTTCCGGGTTCGTGTTTCAGTCCGGTATCTGGAGCTGGGTGGCGGTGGCGCTGAAGAGGATCTGGCTACCGAACCGAATGATCTGACGGATGCCCAGGATGCCAAATTGATTACTGTGACAGTCAGCCATGCCAGCGAACCGGATGGCTGGAAATTCAGCGCTTACAAGGCGAACTTCTGATGAATCGCTATCGAAATCACAAGCGTGACAACGGGTTTACTCTGATAGAGATCGTGGTAACCATGCTGATTTCTGTCATTTTGGCCCTGGGTATTGTGACCTTTATTTCAGATACGGTGGATGGCGTGCTGGCTTCCGGCAATCGCAATAAACTCACCAGCTCAGGCCGAACCGTGGTCGACCGGCTGGCGCTGGAGTTGCATAATGCCGTGCCCAACAGTATCCGAACGACCGCAGTTGAAGCTGGCGGTGATCAATGTATTGAATTCATTCCCTTTGAAGCGGCTACTAACTACGTTGATCCGCCATTCACAGGCAGTGGCGGAGATGAGTTTGAAGTGATCGACTTTAACCCGGCGCTGACCTACGCTTCACCGGCAGGTGTTCTGGCCGTCATTTATCCGGATGACACAGATGAGCTCTATACAGGCGGTACGCCTGGTCCGCGTGCGCTGGTTGATGCGATCACCGATACCGGAGGAGCTGACGGCAAAGTGACGGTCTACCTGGACAGCACTCATCGTTTTTCCCGACGTTCTCCGGTTGATCGCATTTATATTGCCATGCAACCGGTCAGTTTCTGCCTGGAAGATAACAACCTGTATCGCTATCAGAATTATGATTTTCAGGCCACGCAATGCGACCCGGATACGGCATCCTGTTTACCGACATCAGTGCCAGATCGTCAGTTGATCAGCGATACGATCGATAATACCGGTCTGACTGCGTTTTCCATTCTGCCGGCGACCCTGCGTCGAAATGCAATTATTTCAATGACGCTGAATTTCACCAGTGAAGGTGATGTGGTCCAGCTGAAACATGAGGTCATGATGCGCAATGTTCCTTAAAATGCCTTCTTCTGAGAACAAAAGCTGCATAAAAAGAAGTGAATGGCGTCTATCTGGCAAAAAGGAGCAGGGCATTGGGCTGCCTGCTGCCATTTTCGTCATTACCTTGATGATTGCTATCGCTGTCGCCGTTAACCTGTTGGTGCGCCAGAATGCCGAGACATTTGAAGAAGAGGTGAAACTGACCCGGGCGTTTTATGCCGCAGAGTCTGGCGCCGGGTTTGCCATGAATGCCTTGTTTCCGCCCGATGAATTTCCTTCCTACAGTACGACGGCAATTTGCCCGGAAAATGTCGGGAGTCCAAGATTATATGAGTTCGAGGCTGAAGGACTGGAAGGTTGTAGTGTGGAAGTGAGCTGTGTCACAGACGCCACGGTGGATGGAGTGGAATATTACACCATACTGAGCGAAGGCATCTGTGACGATGTCAGCCGGACCGTGCAGGTCAGGACCAGTTTCAGGCCCTAAAATGCGCCTACCAGTTTGAATACCAGCAAAACGACGGCAATTGTGCCAATCGCAGCGGCTGTGTAGGTAATCGCATTGCTGGGACCAACCTGGGTTCGATAGGGGTCGCGGCTACGATTTCTGTCATCACTGCGATGGCTGATATGGCGTTGAACCCGGATTTTGTAATTATCCAGTTTTTCGACCAGTTCCCATCCTGATTCTTCCTCTTCTTCCAATACTTGCTGCAAGTTCTCCAGTTTGCCAAAGTAAGGCGTCGTTGCCTGGATGACTTTGTATTCAAGTTCCATGATTTTTGTCCTCAAAGGGTCAAAAGTAATCAGAAATCAGGCCGATTACGTATTATCTAGCTGATATTTATTTTCTTAGCAGGCTGTAGTTATTGCAATACAAGATCCCTGGATTACGGGAATAATTAGGGTCAATTTGCACCGGAATCATGCCTCGGAATCAGATTTATCGTATTAATTTGGCTACAATCCGAATATTAGAATTCTAAAATAAGACACCGCTGCATTAAGTCATAAAACTTCCATGAAAATGGCTCCATTCAGCTACTTTAAATAGGGCTGGGAACACTGATATTGTGAATGACACGGGCAAACAAAAAGGCATTTTTCCCCAGGACAACCCCGGATGGTTTTGTCAGTTTGCGCACATGTACTTCTCAGGTCTGCTGCTAGTCCTCTCAGTTGTATTGTTTCATTCCACTGCGTTCGCGCAAACAACCCCGGTCCCTGGCCCAATCACGCTGGATGCTGCAGTCACTGGCAGCGTATCTACGTCGACACCAGGCTCTGGTCCTGCATCCGGTCGAACGGTCCATCTGTTTACCGGGAATGGTACGTTGACGCCTCCGCCTGGTCTCAGCACTCTGGATGTGCTGGTCATCGGTGGTGGTGGCGGTGGTGGTACTGCTGATTCTGGTTTCTTCGGTTTAACCGCGAGTGGCGGTGGTGGTGGCGCGGGGCGGTTTATTGAGTCCACCATTGGCATTAATGGAAATACCGCCAATATCACTGTGGGTACAGGTGGGCAAGGTGGAACAGGTAACAGTGCTGGCGGTAGTGGTGGCTCTTCTTCCTTTTCACAATTAAATACCATTACTGCTACGGGCGGTGGCGGTGGCGGTGGATATTCGTCAATTAATGGCAGTACCGGAGGTAGTGGCGGTGGTGCTGGTTCAGATTTCAACAATGGCGGCAGTGGTGGCGGTAATTCGGGGGGAAGCGGTTTTGGTTCCAACGGGGGAAGTGGCAGATCTGCTCCCTGGTATAGCAGC
>CENR01027900.1_pt1 | contig 11077 bp, 7 predicted proteins | sample 530181 | NCBI WGS metagenome assembly CENR01 (sample SAMEA2619677, study PRJEB7988) | marine metagenome | biome: marine biome (ENVO:00000447); feature: surface water layer (ENVO:00002042); material: "saline water (ENVO:00002010), including plankton (ENVO:xxxxxxxx)" | depth 5 m | reverse complement strand
AATGGCCAATCATGGTTTCAGGAACGATTACCGATGCCAGTGGAAGAACACTCTCGGGTCAAACTACTCAAGCTTTCCTTATTTCAGTGTCACATATGCCTTTGCTTTCTATAGGTCTCAATTGTGCTTTAGGAGCAAAGCAACTTCGTCCTTATTTAGAAACCTTATCCGAAAAGGCTGATTTTTTTACCAGTGCTCATCCAAATGCTGGCCTTCCCAATGAATTTGGACAATACGATGAAACCCCAGAAGAAATGGCCGAGCAAATAGAAGACTTTCTTTCAAACAACTTTTTGAATATTGTTGGTGGTTGTTGCGGAACTACACCAGACCATATCAGAGCTATTGCTGATGTGGCTGCTAAGTACGAGCCACGTAGCCTAGAGCGTCAAATAATTCAAGATTAAATTAAAATCAGAAGACTTTTTTATTGAATAGGAATGAGGAACGATAACAGCACACTTCAACTTTCAGGTCTAGAGCCACTTATAGTAACTCCTGAATCTAATTTTGTTAATGTAGGGGAACGAACCAACGTAACGGGGTCGAAGCGTTTTGCTAGGCTAATATTAGAAGAGAAATTTGATGATGCGTTGGAGGTAGCCCGAGATCAAGTAGATGGAGGTGCCCAAATTCTGGATGTCAATATGGACGAAGGAATGCTTGATGGTAAAGAGGCCATGGTCAAGTTTTTGAACCTAATTGCATCTGAGCCAGATATTTCTCGAATCCCAATCATGATTGATTCTTCAAAATGGGAAATTATTGAAGCTGGATTGAAGTGTGTTCAAGGGAAGTGTGTTGTGAATTCAATTTCTTTAAAAGAAGGAGAGGAGCAATTCATTGCACACGCTAAGAAAATAAAACGTTATGGGGCGGCAGTTATCGTTATGGCTTTTGATGAAGAAGGCCAGGCTGATTCTTACGAAAGAAGAATAGAGATATGTAAACGTTCATATGATATTCTAGTCGATGTTGTCAAGTTTCCTAAAAACGACATCATTTTCGATCCCAATATTTTTCCAGTAGCTACTGGAATTGAAGAACATAACAATAACGCAGTAGACTTTTTTAGAGCTACAGAATGGATTAGGACTAATCTGCCAGGAGCCCATGTGAGTGGTGGAGTGAGTAACGTATCTTTTTCATTCAGAGGCAATAATCCAGTAAGAGAAGCAATGCATTCAGCATTTCTTTATCATGCTATTCAAAAAGGAATGGACATGGGAATTGTAAACCCGACCATGCTAGAGATTTATGACGACATTCCGAAGGATTTATTGGAAAGGGTAGAAGATGTGCTTTTAAACCGCAGGCCAGACTCTACCGAGCGCTTGCTCGATTTTGCTGAAACCGTAAAGGGCGAAGGGAAGAAACAAGTAAAGGATGATGCATGGAGAAAAGAATCAGTTGAAAAGCGTCTAGAGCATGCTTTAGTCAAAGGAATTATAGAGTTTATAGATGAAGATACAGAAGAAACTCGCCAGAAATATGTGAGTCCTCTAAAAGTTATCGAAGGGCCCTTAATGGATGGGATGAATGTAGTCGGTGATCTTTTTGGCTCAGGGAAAATGTTTCTGCCACAAGTAGTAAAGAGTGCCCGAGTAATGAAAAAAGCTGTGGCTTATCTTTTACCTTATTTGGAAAAAGAAAAGGAAGAAAAAAGACAAGCGATACTAAATAGCCCCAACCCTTCCTTCCCCTCGGGGGAAGGTAATACACCTTCTTTTCAAACTGCAGACCCTAAGACTTATACCAAACTGAAGGAGTTTGTAAAAGAGCTGCGAAAAAATGAAACTGAAGCCGAAAGAATATTATGGGCGAATTTACGAGGAGATCAAATTGATGGTCATAACTTCAGAAGACAGCATATAATAGGGCAATACATCGCAGATTTTGTATGTCTAGAACAGAAGTTGGTTATCGAAATTGATGGTTCTATTCATCAACTGCCTGAGGTGAAAGATAATGATACTTATAGAACCGAATGGTTAGAAGCCCAAGGTTATAAAGTCGTTAGGCTCACCAACCGTCATGTTATTTCTGAGCTTAAACAAACACTAACTACTATTACTGATGTAGTCAATCAACGTGTTGCAGAAACATCTCCCACTTTGGGGGAGACCGAGAGGGGGCAAAATAATCAACCAGAATCTGGTCGAAAAATCCTTATGGCCACAGTAAAAGGAGATGTTCATGACATTGGGAAAAATATTGTAGGAGTGGTTTTAGCATGCAACAATTACGAAATCATCGATATGGGCGTAATGGTACCAGCTGATAAGATTTTGGACAAGGCCATTGAGGAAAATGTAGATGTGATTGGTTTAAGTGGCTTAATTACACCTTCGTTAGATGAAATGGTGCATGTGGCTAAAGAAATGGAAAGAAGAAAAATGACACTTCCTTTAATGGTAGGTGGAGCAACTACTTCTCGAATCCATACAGCAGTGAAAATTGATCCTGTTTATTCTGGCCCAGTCATCCATGTTTTAGATGCTTCCAAAAGTGTGCCTGTAGCCGGAGAACTGATAAGCGGAGAACGAAAAACAGAGTACAATGCTGAAATTAAGAGAGAGTATGCCAAACTAAGAGAAGAGCATGCCAATCGTAAAGAAATCAAGCATTACATTCCTTATGAAAGGGCTTTAGGAAATAGACTGAAAGTAAACTGGGAAGAAAAGGAATACGTGACCCCGACTTTTATAGGCAATAAGGTGTTCAAAAACTTCGACCTAAATATAATTAGAGAATACATCGACTGGACTCCTTTCTTCCAAACTTGGATGCTAAAAGGTAAGTATCCACGAATTTTCGAAAACGAGACCATTGGTAAAGAAGCTAAAAAGCTGTTTGATGATGCTCAAAAAGTACTCGATGAAGTAATCGAGGGAAACCTGTTACAGGCCAATGGGGTAGTGGGGCTTTACCCAGCAAATAGTGTTGGTGATGATATCGAAGTATACACCGATGAAACTCGTTCCGAAGTAAAAACTGTATTCCATAGCCTAAGACAGCAAGGTAAAAAAGGCACAGGCATTCCCAATTTGTCATTGGCCGATTTTATTGCGCCAAAAGCTTCAGGTAAAGCCGATTATATTGGTGGTTTTGCGGTAACGGGTGGGCTAGGTATAGAGCCTTTAGTTGAAAAATACGAAAAGGATCATGATGATTACAACTCCATTATGATAAAAGCCATTGCCGACCGATTGGCTGAAGCCTTTGCTGAAGCCATGCACGCGATAGTTAGGAAGGAACTTTGGGGTTACTCCAAGAATGAAATTTTAGACAATGAATCTTTAATAAAAGAAAGTTACCAAGGAATTAGGCCAGCACCAGGTTATCCTGCTTGCCCAGACCATACCGAAAAGCCAATACTCTTTGACTTACTGAACGCTCAGGAAGATACTGGAATCATACTCACAGAATCAATGGCAATGTATCCAGCTTCTTCTGTAAGCGGCCTTTACTTTATGCACGAAGAAGCGAAGTATTTTGGCTTAGGTAAAATTGAAAAAGACCAAGTAACCGACTACGCCAAACGAAAAGGAATGACTTTGGAAGAAACGGAGAAGTGGCTAGCTCCAAACTTAGCATATGATGTATAAGTGTTGAAGCAATTAAGTGTTGATGTGTTTATGGATTTAAACTTATCAAAAGATTAAATAATAAGGTATGGCAAAGGTGACAAGATTTGAAGATCTAAGATGTTGGCAGTTGGCTAGAAAACTGACACATCAGGTTTATGTAATGTCAAATCAAGGTCAATTGGCCAATGATTTCGATACACGTTCGCAGTTCAAGAGAGCAGGGCTTTCAATCATGAATAACATTGCTGAAGGATTTGGACGGTTTTCTCCAAAAGACTTTATCAAGTTTCTTGATTACGCTGTCGCTTCGTGCACAGAAGTAAAAAGTATGACTTATTTGATGCTAGATTTAGGTTATTTTCCAGTTGAAGATATTGAAAGCTTACAAAAACAAATTGAAGAGGCGAAGGCCTCAATTTTAGCATTTATTAAACACTTAAGAAATAAAGAAGGCCAATAGTTCGGTGCTGCGAATTACATCAACACTTCAACACTTCAAAACAACAACACATTAAGAATGAAAGTAACCCAACATATAAAAAGAGCCAAAGGCAAAACGCTCTTTAGCTTCGAAATTCTCCCACCAAGAAAAGGAGAAAATGTAAATGGTATTTTTGATGCAATTGATCCTTTAATGGAGTTCAATCCACCGTTTATTGATGTTACTTATCATCGAGAAGAATACATATATAAGCAACACGACAATGGCTTGCTTGAAAAAGTAACCACTCGTAAACGTCCGGGAACTGTAGGGATTTGTGCGGCCATAATGAACAAATATGGAGTAGACGCTGTACCCCATATTATCTGTGGAGGATTTAGTAGAGAAGAAACAGAAAACGCACTTATCGACCTTGATTTCTTAGGAATTGATAATGTATTGGTTTTGCGTGGAGATGCCATAAAATCAGAAGGAAGGTTCGTGCCAGACCCAGACGGACATTCGTATGCCACTGAGTTAATGCAGCAAGTGTTGGACTTAAATCAAGGAAAGTATCTTCACGAAGAAGTAGAAATGGCTAAAACCAATTTTTCTATGGGAGTGGCTGGTTATCCTGAAAAACACTTTGAAGCACCCAGCTTAAAAAGCGACATGAAGTACCTGAAGCAAAAAGTAGATATGGGGGCTGAGTATATTGTAACCCAAATGTTTTTTGATAATCAAAAGTATTTCGACTTTGTAGAGAAGTGTAGAAAAGCAGATATCAATGTGCCAATTATTCCGGGTTTAAAGCCACTGACTACCCTCAACCATAGTACTGTTTTGCCGAGCATTTTCCATGTTGATTTGCCCGATGACTTGGTGGACGAGCTTGATAAATGCAAGGATAATAAAGCAGCAAAAGAAGTGGGGATTGAATGGTGTGTTCAGCAGTCTAAAGAATTAATGGAAGCAAAAGTACCTTGCTTACATTACTATACTATGAGTAAGTCTCAAGTAGTAAAACAGATTGCAGAAAAGCTATTTTGATAAACCGACTTTAGGCTGGTTCAATCTGAAGGCACTCATATACTTGGTTGATACCTTCTTGGGTGTCGGAAAGAACCACTAGAGTGTCTTCAGCAAAAATTTCTGTAGCCCCACTTGGTGTAATAAACTTGTTATCACGGTTAATCATTGCAATAAGTGCTGTCTTGGGGAAATGAAGATCAACGATCTTTTTGTTTACAGCAATACCATTTTCTGGCATTTTAATTTCTACCATAATTGCCTTGGCTGTTTCTGAAAGAAGATCGTCCAAGGGTGACTTTGGTTTAGAATCTTCTGGCAAAGCTACGTTAAGCCATTTTGCTATTACAGACAGGGTGGTGCCTTGAATAAGTACCGAAGACAGTGAAATAAAGAATACGATATTGAAAATCATATTGGCCTTTTCTATTCCTGCAATTAATGGGTAAGTAGCAAAAACGATAGGAACAGCACCCCTAAGCCCTACCCAAGAAATATAAAAACGCCTCCTCATCTTCATTTTAAAAGGAGTAAGGCTTAAGAACACACTGATTGGCCTTGCTATAAAAATCTGGAAAAGTGAAATGAGCAAACCAATGCCTAATATTGGAAGTATTTCAGTGGGGTAAACTAATAAACCAAGCGTAAGGAAGAGCACAATTTGCATAAGCCAAGCCAAACCATCAAACATTTTGAGAATGGTTTTTTTATGGATTAAGTCCTGATTTCCCAGATAAACAGCGCATAAATAAACAGCCAAAAAACCATTTCCACCTAGCGCATCGGTACCGGAAAAAGTGATGAACATTAATGAAATTACCAATACAGGGTAAAGCCCTTCAAACCCAAGTTTGATTTTGTTAATTACATACTTACTGGCCATTCCGAAGAGCAATCCAGCAATGCCTCCAATAATCATTTGTTTCAGAAACAATGGAATAATAGAGAATAAACTCTGGTCTGGATTCATCACTAGAGCCAAGAAAGCAATGGTCAACACATAAGCCATTGGGTCATTACTGCCACTCTCCAGTTCTAGGGTAGGTCTTAGGTTATTTCTAAGAGCAAGGTTTTTCCCTCTTAAAATGGAAAAAACAGCTGCTGCATCGGTGGAAGATATAATTGCACCAAGTAAAAGACCTTCGTAAATAGTAAAGTCAGTAATGGCCCAAACGAATGTGCCCATGCTTACTGCTGTAAGCAAAACACCAAGAGTTGAAAGTGAAATCCCTTGCCATAATACGGGTTTAATGGAAGACCAATTGGTATCGAGCCCTCCAGAGAAGAGAATGAAGTTAAGCGAAACCACTCCAATAAACTGTGCCACTGAGGGATTATCGAAATAGATGCCTCCAATACCATCAGAGCCAGCCAACATGCCTATGGCCAAGAACAATATTAAGGTGGGTACACCAAAACGATAAGAGGTTTTACCCGCAATAATGCTGATGAACAGCAACAGCGAGCCAATCAACATAATGTTCTCTATGGTTAAACTCAACTAGTAGTGGTTTAATTCTGAAAATGGTTTTGAAACAGCAAAGATAACTTTTGAGCGTGGTTATTGATTCAATCTTATGAATTCCTTTTAGAAAAATAGTCTTGTGAGCTTTAAAACCCACAAGACTATTATTAGAAGCTTATGTTAAGCCTGAAGCGCTTGATTAATTTGTTTTTCCCATTTGGCAACCAGTGGCAATTCCGTTGTAATCGAACTACTTTCATCTGCATTATAAAACTCTATATTTTCAACTTTACTTTGAGTGTTTGAAGGTGTTAGAGTTAAATGTAAACGCTCAATTATAGCTACTGGACCATCATTAGTTTTTACCGTCCTCACAGTTTTATTGACACTACATTTTTTAAATGGCTTTAAATCTATAATCTGAATTTCTGGTGTTTCACCCTTCTTTTTAAAGTGAATAAGTTGTTTCGATTGAGTGTCAATACCCAAACAATAGACATAATTCCATACCTCACTCAGGGTAACTTTTAAGCCCTTTTCTTGAGCTAGCTGAAGAAATTCAGCGAATAATACTTTTTCTTTTCTCTTTTGTATCCCTTGTAAATAAACGATAGGGAGAACAAATACAGCCATGGCAGCTAAGCCAAATAGCGTTGATGATAATTCCATTTTCTTTCTGATTAAATAATGTTGAAGGCTAGAGAATTGTAGGTGTGAATTCTGAAGCCAGATTAAGATGATGTGCTAACCGATTGTTAGCTAGGAAGATAAATGGAGTGCTTTACGAAAAAGTATGAAAAGGGAAGATGATGTCTTTTACCGAAAGACTAAGGTTAATCCGTCTAAATCTCAAGAGATCATTTCGCCAAATGCTTTGCTGACCTAAACTAGAGTTAGAACTTTTAACAGTAGCCCATTGCGGTAAATAGATTTGTTCAGACTCTTGAAAATTGGTTGATGTTTCGCTGACCAACTCATTATAAGATGGCAAATGAAACAAACTAGAATAAAGAGGAGCAAAATCACTTTTGACCTGATCGGTCTGTTGGTGATTAACTTGGGCTTCAATTAAAGCACTGTGCAAGAGGTTATCCACACCAATGCCATATACCAATAAGGTCAGTGATATTAGAATAGATTTGAACAGGCTTTTCATTGTTGCAATATTAGAGCATAACGGGTTATTTTTAATTAAACCTACCGAATCTTTTTTCGATCTGTAGTCAAAATCAGCTTTGTAAAATATGATAATCTCAATTTTTAATAGATTCTTATTTGTAACCGTAAACGTAAAAATAAGGTTGAAGTCAATAATTAACCTCGTTTTATAGGCTCATAATTTATCTTTTCCCTATTATTAGGCCATGAATGTATACAACCTTGTCATAGCGCTGTCTTGTGTGATCATTTTTTCGCACTTATTTAATATACTTTCGAAGCGTACAAACATTCCAAGTGTTATCCTTTTGATCCTTTTAGGTATTGGGATAAAGTATGGGCTAGATGCTTATGGCATTAATCAAGACAAACTGATTTTTAGCACTTTGGAGCTTTTAGGGATTGTAGGGCTTATTATGATTGTATTGGAGGCCGCGTTAGACCTAGAGTTGAGTAAGGAAAAATGGCCCATTATATGGAAATCATTTGCGGTGGCCTTAATTTCATTGGGAGGCTGTGCATTTCTTATTTCTGTAATCATTAATCACTTTTATCAAGAAACCCCGCTCATTTCTTTGGTGTACGCCATTCCACTTTCCGTTGTAAGTAGCGCCATTGTTATTCCCAGTGTAAGCAGTTTGGTGAAAGACAAAAAGGAATTTATGATATACGAGAGTACATTTTCTGATATTCTCGGGATTATGTTTTTCTACTTTCTAACGGGAAATGCCGAAACGGAACAGGCAGGCGAAGTAGTGTACGGAATTATAGGCAACATCATTATTACTATCATTATCTCATTCGTTTTTAGCTATGGTTTAGTGGTGTTGTTTCAGAGAATAGAAGGAGAGGTAAAGCTCTTTTTATTGATTGCTATGTTGATTTTGATTTACGCCATTGGTAAGCAAATGCACCTTTCCTCTTTGGTAATTATACTTACGTTCGGCTTAGTGATTAACAACAGTCAACTCTTTTTTGTGGGCAAGCTTAAAAAGTGGGTCAAACATGATGTCATAGATAAAATTCTTGATGAACTTCATTTGGTTACTCGAGAAACAGCATTTGTAGTACGTACTTTCTTCTTTGTTGTGTTCGGAACCACAATTAATCTTAATGCTTTGGTTAATCTAGAAGTATTGGGTGTTAGCTTAATGATTGTGGCTTCATTCTTTGTGATCCGATTTATTGTATTGAAGGCGTTTTTCTGGAAGAAATCTATTTTACCAGAACTTATGATTACCCCAAGAGGCTTAATTACGGTACTCTTGTTTTTCTCAATTCCGGTAGAACTTCAGTCCGAATTATTTAACGGAGATATTATTTTGATTACCATTCTTTCTACAAGTATCATTATGACTTGGGGCTTGGTTAGTTTTAGCAAGAACACCGATAAACTTCCTGAAAACCTTAAAGGAGCACGCAAAATCTCATATTTTATTGAGCGTATGGAGCCAGACTTACGAACTACAGAGCCAATAAAAACGCAGGCCAATCCGTCTATTGTTCCGAAGAAAGTTGAACCTAGGGTTGATCCAAAAGTAGAGCCGAAGGATTCGCCTATAGATAATAGCGAAGAGTTTGACGAGGAGTAAATAGGTGAAGGAACCTAATAAGGGTCAACATCAGTGATAAACTCTACTTGCGTGAAGTCCTTTTTACGAAGGGCTTCTAAGTAGGCAGCTTTAATCTTTTCCTTGACCGAATTGATATTGTATTTGCGTTCAATTTTGAGGTAAATTTCCATCAGGTATTTATCTCTTATTTTATTAATAATGGGCTCATGAGGCCCTAAAACGCGGTATGTACCTAAATCTTCTTTCAGAATATTCCCTAAAAAATCAGCGGCATCTTTAGAGAGTTTTTTATCCTTACTTCTCACCAAAATTTTAATCATTCTAGAAAAAGGCGGATAGTTGAACTTCTCCCTTTCCTGCATTTCTAAATCGAAGAAAGTACTGTAATTCTGTTCCGAAATCAGTTTAAGTATTCCTTGTTCAGGGTCGCCCGTTTGAATGATTACTTTACCTGCAATGTCCTTTCTACCTGCTCGTCCACTTACTTGGGTGGTCAATTGGTAAGTGCGCTCCATGGACCTGAAATCCGGGAAATGGATCATTCGATCAATATCGAAAACACTCACTAAGCTTACGCGATCAAAATCGAGGCCTTTGCTCACCATTTGCGTGCCTACTAGAATGTCTATTTTTCCATCCTCAAAATCTTTAATGATGTTATGGTAGGCATACTTAGCTCTTGTGGTTTCTAAATCCATACGCTGGATTTTAGCATCTGGGAAAATCAGTTTCAAGTCTTCCTCAATCTTTTCGGTTCCAAAACCTACCGTTCTAATGCGCTGGCTACCACAAGCAGGGCAGGTGACAGGAACGGGCTCTTTATGTCCACAATAATGGCAGTTGAGCTGGTTTTTGTATTGGTGATAAGTAAGGCTTACCGCGCATCGTGGGCATTCAGGCGTATAGCCGCAGTCATCACAGGTGATGAAATTTGAATAACCTCTACGGTTCTGAAACACAATGGCTTGCTCTTTCTTCTCCAGTATTCCGCCTAGGGCTTCAATAAGTACGGAAGAGAAGTTTCCAGTGGCTGTTTTGCGTTTCTTTTCAGTTCTGATATCTGCGAAAACCATTTGAGGTAATTGCGCATCACCATATCGACTATTGATAGTCACCAATCCATATTTGCCTATTTTGGCATTGTAGAAGGACTCAACAGAAGGAGTGGCAGAACCTAAAATTGTTTTACCTCCGTGTTTATGGGCGAGGAAAAGCGCTACATCACGGGCATGATAGCGAGGGGCGGGTTCGTACTGTTTGTAAGAGTTTTCATGCTCTTCGTCCACAATGATTAAACCTAAATCGGCAAAGGGCAAGAAAATAGCACTTCTTACGCCTACAATAAAATCGAAACGACCATCCAATAAACCCATCCAAACTTCCACACGCTCATTGTCAGAGAATTTGGAATGATACACGCCCATTCGATCACCAAAAACCACTTTTAGGCGATTAACAATCTGAGCGGTTAGAGCAATTTCTGGAAGGAGATAAAGCACCTGCAAACCATTGTCCAAGGCCTCCTGTATAAGTGAAATGTAGATTTCCGTTTTTCCACTGCCCGTAATTCCATGGAGTAAGGCAGTTGATTTCTCTTCAAAAATATCGAGAATTTCCTGCTTGGCCTTTTCCTGAATCTCGGAAAGGGGAGAAGCTTCAAAAACTTCAGTGTTCTCTTCAAAACGAGAAACAATTTCTTCGAACTCCTCAAATATTTTGTTCTTGATTAGGGTGTTTAGTGAGGAAACGGAGAGTCCAGCTTCGTTAATTGTGCTTTTAGGAATGCCAGCTTCATTTCGTTCAGGCTTCTGATACACAGGCACCATTTGAAGGTACTTGA
>CENR01001858.1_pt1 | contig 11100 bp, 14 predicted proteins | sample 530181 | NCBI WGS metagenome assembly CENR01 (sample SAMEA2619677, study PRJEB7988) | marine metagenome | biome: marine biome (ENVO:00000447); feature: surface water layer (ENVO:00002042); material: "saline water (ENVO:00002010), including plankton (ENVO:xxxxxxxx)" | depth 5 m | reverse complement strand
CAGTGCCGCTAGGTGGGTAAAAAAAAAAGGAAACTTTTGGTATAAACTAACTGAAAAATTTAATAAACCTAAATATCATTTACAATTTGATAATGTAAGACGCACTATTATACCACAATGTGATGATTATTCACGCACACCTGAATGTCAATTACAAGGCTGTGATGATTATATATATTATTATAAGTGGTATGATTTAAAAGATGATTACAATCGTAGTTTGTTCCGTAAAGAATTAATAAAAAAATGTAGAGATAATGGTATTAAATTCACGGCAAGAACACAAACGAAAACCCTACTCAAAAGATTGATGAAAGTATAAATAAAAATTGAAACATATTTATAAATAATAATGAAGTGACAAATGAGTAAGGATATGGAAAAAAAAGAAGATGGTATTTCTATGGGTAATAAAAAATATAATGCTTGTATTCATACTGGGTTTCAAAAACACGATGATTATATGACACCTAAATCAGCGTGGGAAAATATACAACAATTTATCCCGAAAGATAAAGTGATATGGGAAGCATTTTATGGTGATGGAAAATCAGGAGATTATCTAAAAGAACTTGGATTTAAAGTTATACATCAAGAGGTTGATTTCTTTACTAGTGATTTAGGTGAGATTATTGTAAGTAATCCTCCATTTAGTTTAGATTTAATTAAACCAATAATGTATAGATTAAAAGAACTAGATAAACCATTTATTTTAATCTTACCATCTCAAAAAATTAACTCACAATATATGAGAAATACATTCAAAGATAAATTACAAATTATTATTCCAAATGGTAGAATTAATTTTAATAAATTAGTTGGTGACAAAATTGTAGAATGTAAAAATAAATGTGCCTTTGATTGTTTCTATTATTGTTATAAGATGGATCTACCTAATGATATTACTTGGCTTTAATCTTTACCCATCCAAGATACAGATGGATATGATAAAAATTCCTCATTACCTACAAGATTAAATTTAGGTGGAGGATTAGTAGAAATATTAGCATTATAGTAGTCAGGTTTTATTTTGTTTTTTTTAATCCATCTGGCCAAACTATATGGACCTGTTGTATTTAATACAAATCTACCTTTTCGTGTTTTATATATGTCCATCTTTGATTTTTCTGCTATTTGTTCTTTTACATAATCCAAATAATTTAATAATAGTTCATTACCTTTTTTTGATTGTATAACCTCCATATTTACTTTGCCTTTTGAAATACCAAATGCTAAATCGTAATCTTTTAATTTACTTATTTTTGGTTCTATATCTAAATCCAAATATAAACCACCTCTATCATGTAATATTAAAAATCTTGCTATATCTACTTTCATTATCTTGAACCTAGCATTATTTACCATTGATTTATATTTTGGATATTTATTTACTAATTTATCTACATCACTTTTATTCCATAATTTATATTGATAATTATTTTTACTAGCAAATGCTTTTACTTTTTTTTGTAATGTTGAAAATAACTCTGGCATAGGTCCATCATCTAATAAACCATATATTTGATGTATAATCATATATTATATAATACTTTTAAAAAAAGTATAACAAAACGGGGGTACGGGGGATAAATCCCCCGATTTATTTCTTTTCAAAGGCTTTACGAGCAGTCTTACGCATACCACCTTTCTTTGTAGTAAAATCCTCTTCACCTGGCTTTGTTTTACTAGGTGCTCCTTTTGTTCCAGCCTTAATACCTTTCATTTTACGATATTCTGGTCCTGCTTTCTTTAATGCTTCATTATACTTCATATTATTTTTTTTGGCATATTCTTTTACAAATTTGATCCAATCACTAGAACCACCGCTGTTTTTCTTTTTGTCATCGTAGTGTCCTGGCATATTATATATTTACTAAATATTTTTATTTTAATTTGTCTCTAACTTTTTCATATAAATCATTATCCTGATTTATTTTCTTTTTACCTTTTTTCTTTCCATCATATGCTTTCTCTATGAATGCGTATATTCTAGCAAAAGCCCACTGCTCCTCACTCTTAACCTGGGGTCTTACTGAACTAGGATTATTACGAAAAGCACCTACTCCTCTGTCATATATTTCATCTAACATTTTTTTTGGTATGCCTGTTAATTTTGTCATCTTTGCTTTTGAATTACTTTCATTCTTATCTTGATTAAATCTACGATTAAATTTTTGCTTATAAGTAGTCATTTATATTATGTAATACTATAAAAAACTAATGTATACCGCTCACCAGTAAATGGTCTAGTTTCGTGTTCTAATTCACTCCCATTAAATGTAGCAAATCTATTTTTTATATCTATATCTCTGTAACTATCACCATTTTTTGTATATAACCTTACATCACCTCCATTATAATCTCCTAAACCTATAATAAATGATTTACCAACATTCTTACTATCAGTATGTTTTTTAGTTTTTTGATTTTTATTAAATTGTATAGATGTAAATTTAAAATTAGGATTATGTAATCTCATTAATTTAGATGCTTCCTCAAATAACTCTTTATATTTTGGTGTATTATTTTTTTTACTATCTATTATACCTGTTTTACCCTCTTTTGTAGGAGACCAAGTCCTTACCTTACCTAAAACAAATCCTGAATTATTAGCATTATAAGTTTGTTCTGTTTTACCTTTTGGAATATTAACTATATTATCTCTGTCTTGCTTTGGAAATGGATTTATTTGTTGTAATAATTCTAAAACCTTATCTTTTTGTTTTTGATTAGACATTATATTATATTATTATTATATTATAATGAGTGATTTTGTTGTAGCCATACCATCTTACGATAGACCAAAAGAATTAAAAAAAAAGACCCTTAAAATGTTAGATGAAAATAAAATAAATAAATCTATTATTACTATTTTTGTCGCTAGTGATGAACAAAAAAAGATATATGAAGCAGAAATAGGAACAGACTATAAAATAGTTGTAGGTATAAAAGGAATGGTAAATATTAGAAATTTTATTACAGATTATTATCCATCTAAAAAAAAGATATTATGTTGTGATGATGATATTAATAGAATTGTAGAGGGAAATGTAGAGGGTAAATCAGTAAAAACAGTAACTAATTTAAAATCACTAGCAGAAAAAGGATTTAGATTATGTAATCAAAATAACTTTGCTTTATGGGGCTTACACCCATCTAGTAATCCTAGAAGTTTAAAAAGTAAAAATACAATAACAGAGGATTTAAAATATATAATTGGTGCTTTATATGGTGTAATAAATGATAAATCTATAAAAGTATCAATAGATAATGCGGAGGATTATGAAAGAAGCATAAAATATTATATTAAATATGGTGGAATGATTAGATTTAATAATTATTCAGCATTTACAACATTTTATGCGAAAGGTGGTATGGAAGCATCAGGTAGAACTCTTGAAAAAGAGGATAGTGACAAAAAGAAATTAGCAAATAAATATCCAAAATATGCTGAAACTTATAAGCGTCCTAGCGGTAGGACAGAGATTAGATTACTCTCACAATAATTAAGCAATTGTTTCAAGTTGTTTGCCTTCACCTACACGAACAAGTTTAGTAATGTCAGCAATAATAAGACTATTGAAATTGCTTAAATCAGCATTAGAACCTTGTGATACAACCTCAATCATAGAGTTAGCATTTCTGCTGTCAAGACCCGAGATAGTAGGTGTATCGTAAGGGTTAGTAACTAGATTGAAGCGGTAGGACATAACGAATTTATTGAATAAGAATTCAATATAAGATGAGATTTCTTTGAATTCTTTTAATCCATTAGCATACTTGGTTACCTCGCATACCTGTTGAGGTGTCATAAACATATTAGGCACTTGGGTGCTGTTAATTCTATATTGGAGTTCAACAGGTAATGCCGCAGCAGCGGAATAATCATACGCAACACCAGTATTATTATTAGCGACTGATTGTGCGGGAGCGGTAGCAGGTAGTTTGAATTGTTGAAACTTACCTTGATAGAGTTGTTTTCCGCCGCAGATAGCAACTCCACCAGCACTATCTGTAAGTGTTGAAGCACCATTCCAAGGATACGAACAAGCAAGAGGAGCATTTGAACCGCCCCCACAAGCCGCACCAGCAATGGGAATAGCACCACCTTGTGTAAGAGAAGTGTTAAGTGTAAATACTGTGTGGAGTTTGTTAAGCGAAGCAGCAGCAAGATTAAATCTGCTATTACCATTAAATGATTGTTGGAATGTAATGTGTTCGTTAAAGTGGTATTGAACATAACCTTGATCTAAAATGCGTTGGCGGAGAGCCATAGGATAAGAACTATCTAAAAATGAAACCATATTAGCAACACATACAGGATTTACTATTGTAAATGTGCCACCACCAGCACCATCGCGAGAGAATGAGTTTCCAAAACCATTATCAAATGTTCCAGCAACGCTAGATAATACACTATTCTCTGCTACTGTTAGCACGACTTCAATTTGTCCCATAAGACTTAAATCAATGTAGTTAGGGTGAAGGGATTGAAAAAAATCACCTAAATCTACGCTAAATATACCAGCACCATTTGCTCCACCAGTTGAATAACTTTCAGGAGCAGCAGTAGCCTGACCACCAGCAGCACCATAGTCAAAAATTTTACCTAAATAATCTAAACCTAAAACCATCTCTGGATGCTCACTCGCTAAACATTTTGGTTCATCTTTTACTATATTTTTAACACTTTCTACTATTCCATGTACAGGGTTTCCTGCTGAAATAGTAACACCACCGCATAAAATTTGAATGCGTTGAAATAGCGATGAGGTGAATTTTGGTAATCTAGTTCCATTTACTGTTGTTGTAACAGAAAAGTATAATTTTGTGCTTGGTAAGTGGATAAAACCTGCTGTGGGTAATAGCACTCTAATTTGCTGTCCTGCGGTATTTGAACCACTGCCTGTTGTTGGGGTAATTTTAAAAGAGTTTGTTGAAATTCCTGCTATTTTTGAAACCGCTAAACTTAATGTGCTTGGTATTTGACCGCTCATAGAAACCGATTGTTTTTCCATAGTATGTCCTGGCATTTTATATATTTAATAAATATAAAAAATATTTATTAAAATATTATTTTTTGTCACTAAATATTTATTTTTACTCCTTAATTTAATTCTGATAAATCGCATTTGGAACAACTCCACTAAATTCCATTCTATTATTATTTAAAATTGGTGGAGGAATTGTTTGTAATATATTTTTCTGTATTTTTCTATTATGTTTAGAAATCTTAAATGCGAAATCACAATATAAATTACCAGTTGTATTTTGTGTTCCAGCATTATTTATGACTGTTGAACTTACTAATACAGTAGTTGCTGAACCATTCTCAATTCTTTGTTGAATAGATTGAGGATAATCATCAGCAGCAACTGGTTGAATAACTCTGCCTCTATGATCTGTTATGCTAAATATTAAATGATTTACATAATTAGCAGTGATATTTGTGAAAAAAGGTAGTCCCCCCATATTTTCTAATCTATAACATATAGATTGTCTATCATTTACAACACGTGGTATTTTTGCTAAAATTCTTGATGGTATAATTTCGTGGTCGTGACTATGAGCAGCGTCCTCAATACTCCTAGAACTTTGATTTTCTGCCTCCTCGCATCGTAGATAAACATATGGTAATGTATGACAACCTTGTGCTACTGGAAACAATGTAACCAGAGTTGCTGTTAAATTAGTTCCAGATGTGCTGTCTCTTTGAAATGAAAAAGAAGCCTCCGCATCTGCTCCTAAGTCAGCAAGAGTAGGGGCTTGAATAGTTTCAATTCTCTTACCACCAAGTAGGGCATAACTATCATTAAATTGTTGATTTGGTGTAGCAGCACCAGCCGTAACTTGAACTGTTCCTTGTCCTGGTGGAATACTTAAACATTGGATTACTAAACCTACATCTCTAAAATCACCAGTAAAACCTGGTGTCGTGGAGGAGAGCGTATATCTAATAGCATATTTTCTTTTTTGAACTTTATTATTAATTCCATTATAATTACCTGCTACTGTATCGTCAGGAACTAATCTACCACCATCTTGATCTAATGTAGTATTTACACCAAAGGCAGTAGCACTATCTACTCCCGCAGTGGCATTAGCACCTGTTCCTCCCGCTCCTAACTCATAAGCACTTGTTGTCCCTGCTGGTGCTGTAATTTTACTATTAATATAATCATTAACTATTTTACCAAAATTTGACATTAATAAATCTGGTGAGTTCATATAATCCCCAGTAGGTAATGATATAAATTCATCACCAGCGTCCATAGCAAGTTCTCCTGGTGCTCCCGCAACAACCGCTTTACTAGATATTCTTACTGTATTATTAGTAGCATTTACATCATAAAAATTCTTTTCTAGATTAAATTGTGTCATATTAATCCTTAATATTGCTTCATCACCGCTTTCAAAAGGTTCTTGTAAAAAGTTTAGTCTAAAACGATTTACTTGATCTCCTCCTGAATTACCGAAATTTTGCTCTGTATTAATAAAAATTTCTTGCGTTGTCTCCTCGTAATCAGCCATTATTATATAATATAATAGATATTATTTATTCAGTTTTTTTATTAAATTCAATCCATTCTTTATTTAACTGCTCTGTTCTTTCTAATTGTTCTGGATCAAAGCCACTATCCCACTCTTTACCTACGTGTTCTTTCATTTCATCTGGGTGCTTCATCCAATAATCTACTAGTATTTCTAAAACATATGGATCAACATCTGGAAATCTTAATTTACAATTCATAAATAAAGCATCTTTTATTTCTTTCTCTTCTGGTGTATAGGAATAACCACCATCATCATTAAATCTAGGTATAATTTTATCTTCACCTGTTTCCTCATCTTTATATTTCAATCCATCTACTGTCAATTCTTTACAACTCATATTATATTATATATATATTATAAAATAATATTTAATTTTACTAAATTGTATTTATGGAATTTCCCTAAATTAAATTACTGGTCTTTGACCTCTTTTATCTGGTGCTGTTTGACCTACTTGTCCTACAACACCAACGCCACTAGGTTGTGATTTACCGCCTCTACCACCTTTTCTACCTTTTTTAGTAGGATCTGTTTGAAACTGCTGTCCTTGAACTCCTCTACCGATAGCATTATTGATACTGTCAATTACATTTTCTGGGGCATTTCCTAACTCCCTCCCTACTTTCACCTCTTCAACTTCCTGCTTTTCAATCAACTCAATATTTTCTGCTACACCATCAACATCTACTACAACTTCACCTATTACTCCTTCACGGCTTCTCACATCACTACCACCAGTTGCTCCACTAGTTACAGATGGTCTTTCAGTTTCAGGTTCTTCATTAGGTGGGGGTATTTCATCTTCTGGATCAACCGCTGGTGCTGACGTTGGTATAGGCTCTTCAATATCTATATCTTGATTTAATTTTTTACCTTCAACTATAACATCTTGATATAATTCATTATATCTTAATTTTACTAGACTTGCTGGAACAGGATTTAGTGGAATGTTACTTTTTGTTGCTAAATTTATATTAGCACCTGGTAAAGCCATCATTCTATCACTTTTAGTAGTAGTTAAGGGGTTTGTGCCTTTACCCTCTAAACCATACACAACTCTGTATAATTTTAATGGAACTGGTCTAAAATCTTTACATTTTTCGTCCATTTCAGCATCTGAATATAATCTCACCATTTATATATTTTAATAATAAAATAATATTTTAGTATATTATAAAATGTTGGTGACAAAAAATATTAATCCTGGTTTAACTCCTTCTTCATTTGGTGGTGATGCTAATTTTTCAGCATCAGTCCCACTACACGGCACACAAACTGAACTACCATTAGTTTTTGGAAATAATGTAAGACCTGATAAAAACGGCACAGATGAACTACAAACAAGTCCTTTTTTTAATGGTATAACTTATATGGATTTACAAGATCAAGATATGCCCTGTAAAGGTGTATCGCATGTTTATGCTGGTATGAGTGAAAACCCTTATGTTCCTGTAAAACAACCAACTATGGGTTCATCTATTGGAGGTGTTTCCGCTGTTCCTCAACCTTTACCAAATATGCGTGGTAATGCTATTGGTTTAGCACATACGCAATTAGATATTGAGGGTCAAGGTATGAGACTATTACCTAGTGTAAATTCTTTTGATATAACAAAAAAAAATACAATAAGTGATAATTTCTATAATCCATTAATTATCCCAAAGAGGTTAATGTAAATTCAGATCTATTTAGTGTTCCACTATTATCTTTGTCATATAATCTAAATAATCTATCTATTTCTTCATCTGATAAATCAGGATAAAATGCTTTTAGTTCCTCTCTACTAATTTCATTATCGTTATTTTTATCTATTGTATCAAATAACGATATTTGTGGTTTAAATTTACTTACCATTCTTTTATTTACATTTACAAATATTCCTCTGTTTGTTGTTTTTCCATATCCAGTTTCTAATATTGGAGCATTATTTTTTTCTGGTTCTGGAACAGGGTCATCAGGAAATCGTCCTAGATCCGCATCTACAAAATCCTCCCCACTTATAAAATCACCTATTTTAGCATCTTCTCGTATTACCTCTTCAACTGTTAATCGTTCCATTTCTTGAATATCCGCACGAGTTAATCTAGGTTGTTTTACAAATATAGTAGCATCGTGAAACTTACCATCTTTTTGGAAATCAACTAAACTATGTGGATATAATCTATTATTATATGAAATATGATGTTGTTCTATTGAGCCTTGTCTTCTACTAGCCATATGCCTACTTACAGGATCTCTAAAATGATAATAATGATTACCTTTTTCTGTTGGATTAGTATCAATTAGATCCCCACGATTAGTAGCAGGAGAAAAAGCGTGAAACTCTAAATCATATTTTCTACCAAGATATATAGCACCACGCCCACCTCTGCTATGTCCCGTAGTAATAATTTTATAATCAGGGTATAGTTGCTTTGCGTCTAAATAAACCTTTTCTAACATTTTGCGGTCAGCCCTGAATGTTTTACCAAACGCATCGCCTCGTTGTTCCTCTAATGCTGATGATACTGTCATTTCTGGAAATTGTAATAAATCATCTTTATCATTTAAGGGCATCAAACCACGCATAGCAATAACAATTTCACCCTTTTCATCATTTACAAAAACACCTGTTAAATCATTACCTGTTCTTTCAAATGTATAGCCCTCTACATCTTGATTAGGTATATTTACATCTCTTTGTCTAAATGCTGGGTTTATATCAATAAAATTAGTCCCCCCTGCTTTTCTCCTATCATAAACCACTTGAACCATTTTAGCAAATTTATTCATTTCTTTTTTTTCATTTTCATTCATATTTTCTTGTTTTTTTGTCACTGGTAATAAATCAAATTCTTCATCTCCATATAAATCATCAACAGCGTCTGCGGTTTCTCTATTCATCACCATCATACCTAATCCTCCCAGAGCAATTAAACCAGTAGCAATACCACCATATTTTTTTATTATATTTAGGTCTTGTTCTCTCTGTTGTTGCTGGTTGGCTCTTTCTATTTCTCTTATTTGTATATCTATATCCTCTGGTGGTATATTTATTGGATCTTGTTCTGTTCCAGCAGGAAAAAATACACTTCTTTCTAATGGACTTGATGGTCTTAATTGTGCCGTTTGTGGTCTAGTTCTTAATGATCCAAGATATTCACCTCTACGCTCACCTTGAACTGCTACTCTTATTTCTTCTCCTGGGTTTATATCCCCCTCCTCTATCATACCTAATGTGCCTGTGCTAATTGGTGTAATAGGTGGAACATCTTGCTCACTTTGTTGTCTAAATTGTCTTAAACTTTCAGGAACTCCAAAATCACCCATTTATTATATATATAGAATATATAATGAATGAAGAATTGATAAGTTTAATTAGTTTAGAGACTGCTGGATCGGTTTTTTTACTTATATTAGCATATAAAATATATAAAATGAAACTGGATACACAAACAGAAACAGAATCAAATTGCTGTAAATGGTTAAAAATAAAAACTAAAACTAAATCACATAATCCTGGGGGTGAGGGTAATCCTTTTACGGAAATGGCTGAAAATAAAACATCTAATGTATAATATAATGACAGACTTTACAATTAAAAAATTAGATATATACGACAAAAAAGATGAACCAAAGCAAGGCGTAAGTAATGCTTATGAAACAAGTCCAAACGCTATATCCCAGCCCTGCCTGATGTATGTAAGTGCTGTGAGAAATAGCGGTAAATCATATGCTGTTAGTAAAATGGTGAGAGGATTACAACGAGAGAAAGTATTTGATAGTATTAAAATTATTACACCCACCTTTAATAGTAATAAAGCGTATTTTGGAGATCTAATAAAAGATCCAGAATTAGATGTATTAGAACCTACCAGAGATAGTATTCAAAGAGTTATAGAGATGGTAGAGGCGGACAGAGATGAGTTTGAGGAACATTTAGAACATCTAAAAGAATATCACGAGTTTGTCAAGTTATTAAGACAAGGTGCTGATATGAGTGATGACCAAGTAATGAAATATATTGATCTAGGATTTTTAAATGAGAATTTTGAAAAACCCATATTTAAGTATGAAAAGTTTTCAGGAAAATTGAGACCTCCTCAAACTCTTCTCATATTAGATGATATACTTTCTTCCCCAGCAGTCCTACAATCATCAGGACTAATAAAACTCGCTACGCTAAATCGCCATTGTGCTCCTCTAAGGGAAACCTTTGGTAGTTTAAGTCGTAGCCCTCGTTCAGCATGTGGAATATCTGTAATTATAATTTCACAGACCTACAATATGCCGCAGGGTATATCAAGAACAATAAGAGAAAATATTACTCATTTATTATTATTCAAAAATAAACAAGAAAAACAATTAGCAAAAATAAAAGAGGAATTAGCATCAAGTGTAGATGTAGCAAAATTTGATAAAGCATATGAATTTGCTACAAAAGATAGATATGGTAATTTATTAGTAGATTTTAATCCAAAGTGTCCTACAAAAACTTTCAGGAAAAATTTAAATGAATTATTGATATTCAACGATGATAAACAATTATGTAAATGTGGTTAATTA
>CENR01003006.1_pt1 | contig 11148 bp, 8 predicted proteins | sample 530181 | NCBI WGS metagenome assembly CENR01 (sample SAMEA2619677, study PRJEB7988) | marine metagenome | biome: marine biome (ENVO:00000447); feature: surface water layer (ENVO:00002042); material: "saline water (ENVO:00002010), including plankton (ENVO:xxxxxxxx)" | depth 5 m | reverse complement strand
GGCAGAGCTCTTTGAGCCCATCAGTGTACTTATTGCAGCTGATGACGGTGGCTTCCCGCTGCATCAGCAGAACCGCGATCGGGCGCCCTACAACGGCGGATGCCCCCACGACTACACATCGCTTCCCCTTCAAATCGTCCACGACGGTGTCGATCAGACGCATCGTCGCCAGAGCGGTGCAAGGGGCACGCATGGAGTGCCCATACACAACATTCCCGATATTGGCGGGATTGACACCCTCGACATCCTTCACCGGGTCAATCAGTTCCTTGATGTGGTACGCATCAACATCCGCGGGCATGGGCATATGGACCATAATCGCGTGGACTTCCTCGTCATCGTTGAGCGACCGAACCTTCGCCTCAATCTCTCTCTGTCCCGACCCGGACGGGAGCGTATGAAGCGTGTAATCAATCCCGATCGCATCACAGGTGCGGGCCTGATTCTGGGCGTAGACGCGGGCTCCGTTATCCCCGGATTCGACGAGCAACGCGTCGAGTCTTGGGGCGAATCCCTTCCCCCGCAATATGGCAGCGCGTTGGGCGACCTGCTCACGGAACTGAGTAGCGAGTGCCTTGCCGTCGATGATCTGTGCGCTCATGCGATGGATGATAGCGCAAGGCGCGCCCGATGAGACAATCTCGATTAGGATTGCACCATGAGCGACGAGAAACGCATCAACGAACTCCGGGACCTGCTGACGAGGGCCAACCGAGCGTACTACAAAGACGCGGACCCCATCATGTCGGATCGGGAGTTCGATGCACTCCTCAAGGAGCTGGCCCAGCTCGAGGAGGAAAACCCAACCCTCGCAGAACCAAACTCCCCCACCGTCCGAGTCGGTGGCGAGCCAATCGCAGGCTTCGAAACAAAGAAGCACGCGATCCCCATGCTCTCAATCGACAACACCTACAACGAGCAGGAGGTCCGGGATTGGGTGAAACGAACCCAGAAAGCGATGGGCTCAGATGCTGACTCCCCGCTCTTTTCAGACAAAAACGAACTCTTTGTGTGCGAACCCAAGATCGACGGAGTCGCGCTGAGCATCCGCTATGAATCCGGTCTGTTTGTCCAGGCCCTCACCCGAGGCGACGGAACCGAAGGCGACGATGTCTCACACGCGATCAGAACCATCCGATCGCTCCCGCTCACCCTTGAGCCCGAAGAGGGGATCACAATTCCCGATGTCCTTGAGATACGAGGCGAGGTATTCATCCCGCTCTCGGAGTTCGAGCGAATCAATGCAACCCGGGAAGAGAAAGGCGACGAGCCGTTCATGAATCCCCGCAACGCCTGCGCCGGAACGATCAAGCAGCTCAACCCCAAAGTCGCAGCGGAGCGCAACCTCGGGTTCCTTGCGCACGGCATCGGAGAAGTCAGCGACCCAAACTTTGCGACAACTTTTACGGGCTTCATCGAGCAGATCACAGCGCTCGGACTGCCCACCACGGATCAGCGGGCGACAGCAGATGATGCAGATGCCATCCTGAAAGAGATCGAACGGCTCGATCAAGCACGCCATGCTCTGGATTACGCAACCGACGGGGTGGTGATCCGTGTGAACAACCTGGCCCAGCAGGAAACGCTTGGAAACACATCCAAGTCGCCGCGATGGGTCATCGCCTACAAGTTCCCCGCAGAGCGAAAAACAACGACCCTCCTCGATGTCGCGCATCAGGTGGGTAAAACAGGAAAAATCACACCAAGAGCAACCCTCGAGCCCGTACTTCTCGCCGGGACCACCGTCACCCATGCCACACTCCACAACTACGGCATGGTTCGCCAACGCGATCTGCACATCGGAGACACCGTGCAGGTCGAGAAGGCCGGCGAGATCATCCCGCAGGTCATCGGCGTGGTCGAAGGAAAACGCCCGAAGAACGCCATGGCGGTCATGCCACCGCAAGTGTGCCCAGAGTGCGAATCCCCGCTGGAAATCGAGCCCCATCAGGCGATCGAGGAGCCAACAACGGAAACAATCCGGCGCTGTGTCAACCCCGAGTGCCCTGCGCAGATCCGCGAGAAGCTCGTCTGGTTCGTCGGGCGTCGACAGATGGACATCGACTCACTCGGCGAGCAGACTATCGATCAGATCCGAGCATCCGAGATCCCACTCAACCATTTCGCCGACATCTATCGGCTACACGAGCACCGCGACGCATTGCTTGAGCTCGAACGCATGGGCGAGAAGAAGGTCGAGAACATGCTCTCAAGTATCGAAGCATCCAAGTCCCGCGGACTCGCCAGATTGCTGGGCGCGATGGGGATCCGCCATGTCGGAACATCAACCGCGAAGGCACTCGCGAAGGTATTCCCGGACTATGACGCACTGCTCAGAGCATCGCTGCACGAACTCATGCCCATGGCGGTCAATCGAATGAGCGGGAAGAAGCGGCAGGAGCTCTTTGCGCTCGATGACAAAATTGAGAATGAATACGAAACCGGCCTGGGAGAGGATACCGCGGAGGTCTTTTACAACTATCTGCACTCCGAGCCCGCGCGAGAAATCTTCGAGCAGTTCCGCGAGCTCGGCCTCGACCTGACATCACACGACTATGTACAAGCGGGTGAGCAGACCGAGTCCGTATTCACAGGGAAAACCATCGTCCTCACCGGAACCCTCGAGCACTTCACCCGCCCGGAGTTAAGCGAAAAACTTGAAGGATTGGGCGCGAAGGTATCCGGATCCGTCTCCAAAAGAACCGATCTGGTGATTGCAGGCGCATCGGCAGGCTCGAAGCTTGCCAAAGCGGAATCCCTCGGCGTAGAAGTATGGAACGAGGCAAAGCTGCTCGAAGCATTGCACCCGTAAGGAAGTATCACGATTGAAGAATCTGGAACTCAAAGCCGAACTCCAAGACCCGAATCTGGCACGCCTGATCTGTCAGAAGATCGGCGCATCCAAAATCGGCACCATCCGGCAGACCGACACCTACTACAGCGTGACAAGAGGCCGACTCAAGAAAAGGGAATCCATCGCCGTTGAACGCGGTGTTGGCTCACCAGAACCCATCGAGTACATCTACTACGAACGCCCGGACCGGGTCAATGCCAAAGTCTCCGACTACCACCTCTTTACGCACGAACAGGTCCTGGAACGCTTCGGCGAGGCAGAACTTCCCGTATGGCTGACCGTAGAAAAGAATCGCGAGCTCTACCTCTACGAATCACACCGAATCCATATCGACGATGTGCTCGAACTCGGCTGGCATTTCGAGTTTGAAATCCTGATCAATGATCAGACGAACATGGACGACGCGCAGAACCTCGCCGAGCGTCTCAAGAAAACTTTCTTGCCCGCCTTGGGCGAACCAATCTCAGGCTCCTACTCAGACCTGCTCGCCACGGCCAAGGGGATAGAAGAATCCCAGCCCTAGAGCACTTTCCGGGGAGGCATGATCACATTCGCAAGCAACAGCCCCACGACGAGCGCCACACCCACAACCAGGACCGTGAAGCTCGATTGGACAGCGTCGATGGTCTCGTCGGTCATGAACATCTGAAGACTGCGAAGCCCAAGCGAACCAGGCACCAGGATGATCAGCCCAGGGAGCATCATCATCATCGCGGGGCGATCAAATAATCGCGCATACAAGTTGCTCGCTACGCCAACGCACATCGCCGCACAGAGCACCCCAACCTCTGGCCCGAAGTGCATCGATCCGTACCGAGCAGAATAGAACGCGATGAGCCCCGCCACGATCATCACCCATGCATGCCGAAGGTGGGCCTGAAACAGCACCGCCATGCATACGGACGCGACGAGAATTGTCACCAAATCGACATACCAGGGCAGATCCGCAGGGATGATCATCTCAGGGGTCCCCAGTGCTCGATCAACGATCGTCTGCCCAAGAACAACCCCGAAGCCGATGACAAGCAGAACCATGACCGCACCCGCAAGACGAGCAGTCCCGGACACGACATGCTTCATCGCGAGCTCAACCATCGCCATCGTCAGCGTCAACCCCGGAAGCAGGATGATCACACCCGCGATAATCGGGACGGTCGTCACATAACCGCCGAACGGGATCGCCATCGTCCCGGCGATCAGCGCCGCGCACAGACCGGACAGAAACTCCATCAATCGACTGAACTCACGCCGCCGCCCGGTAAACTGCACGAGCAGCCCAATCACGAGCCCAACAACTCCAGAGGCTACCATCTCCTTGATCGCACCACCAAGAAAGTTGCCGGCACAGAACCCGATGATCCCAAAGCAGATCACGATCATCCACACCGGGTACCGAGGGGCCATATTAACGATGCGCTTGATCTCTTCAATCGCTTCTCTCGTAGACAGAATCCCGTCGAGAACATTGTTGAAGACGCGATCGAGCGCCATCATCTTGGTCATGTCCGCTTCGCCGGGATGCACACGCGCCAGATAGGTATGCAGGTCGCCCGCATCATCCTCGAGCGAAACAAACACGGAAGTCGGTGTCGTGAAGGTCTGCGCGTTGTACCCGAACGCATCGGCGCAATAAGCAATCACCTCTTCGATGCGATTCGCGGAGGTGCCATAGGTTCCCAGAGCTCGCGCGAGCTCGATGAGAAAACGGGCTCTGGGCTCATCTGGGCGCGGCTGCTTGAACTGGGCGGCCGCATTCATGCTTTACATTGCCCCGCCGTCGAAAACGATGCGATCTCGCTCACGATGTGGATCAGGCTCAGGCACCGCCGACAGCAGCGACTGCGTATACCGGTGCTGCGGGTTCTCGATGATATCCTCGCGCGAACCCTCCTCAACGATCCGCCCCTTATACATCACCGCGATCCGCCTGCACACATGCTGAATCACCGCCATGTCATGGGAGATGAAGAGGTAGCTCAACTGGAACTCTTCCTGAAGATCCATAAGCAGATTGATCACCTGCGCCTGAATCGACACATCCAGCGCGGAGGTCGGTTCGTCACACACAATAAACTTCGGCTCAAGCGCAAGCGCACGGGCAATACCAATACGCTGACGCTGACCACCAGAAAACTCGTGCGGATACCGGTCCGCGGCTGCCCGAGGCATGCCGCATTTCTCGAGCAGGGTCTCGACGCGCTCACGCAACTCGTCCTTGTCGCTCACCATCCCGTGAATAATCAGCGGCTCACCAACAATCGAAGCAATCCGCATTCGAGGATTCAGTGAGCCCGCAGGATCCTGGAACACGATCTGCATATCTCGACGCAGTTTCTGAAGCTCAGACCCCGTCGCGTTGAAGACATCGTGCCCGTTAAACAGAACCCGCCCACCAGTTGCAGGGATCAGCCGCAGCAGGGTCCGTCCAACGGTGGTCTTCCCACACCCGGACTCGCCGACCAGCCCAAGCGTTTCACCGGGCTTGATATGGAACGAGACACCATCGACGGCCTTGAAATGGTCCGTGACGCGCTGCAGGAGCCCCGAACGAATCGGGAAATAGGTCTTTAACCCATCAACAACGAGCAATGGCTTATCGCTCGCCCCGGATGGTTCGTGTGTACTCTGGGGTTCAATCACGGCGGTGGTCTCACTCATGGATGCATCTTAGCCGATACAGACCCAACGCTTGTGGTGAAGTGTGACACGAAATCGTTGATTTTCGCACAAGAACCCAGTTGACGCGGCCGAGGATATGGGTATGCTTCTCTCTCGGAGTTCGCTCCGAGATCCTTTGGCAAAGCGATCCGTCGCAATGCTGATGGGCATATAGCTCAGTTGGTAGAGCACGGCATTGAAAATGCCGGTGTCCGTGGTTCAAGTCCGCGTATGCCCATTATTTCACGACACAAAGAAACAGCCGCGATCGTTTGATCGCGGCTGTTGTCTTTTAGAGACATGTGACAGCTTTATGGGCAGCCGGCGTTGAACGCCGTGAGGAATGCTGAGACATCAAAGAAGTCCCAACTTCCGTCATTGTTCAAGTCAGCCATCGGGTCCATATCATTGAAATCCTGCAGGAATGCAGAGACATCAAAGAAGTTTGCGACACCATCGCCGTTGTAGTCACACGGCTCGAAAATGATGTTGCCCGGCCCGTAAAGCACAAACTGGAACATCGCAGGCGGGGTATACCCAAGCCCACCCTCGGAGATCAGACCACCCGTGCAAGCGAAGCCACCAAACCAGTAGCCACCGTTGTACACGAAGTCTCCGCCCGAAGTTGGCTCATACAACACAAACCGGTCCTCGGCACCGATACCCGCACCTTGTGCGGTCTCATCGATGTCCCAAGTCCAGGTCCCGTCGCCGTTGTCGATCGCCATACCCTCGGGCACACCGAATCCAACACCGATCGTATCGGAAGACGAGCCAGGCAGCGAACCGGTATCGGAGTCGCTGTCAAAGTCATTCCCCTGACCCGGCTGAATGAAGTTCACGGACCAGGACCAATCAAAGTAGCCATCCCCGTCAATGTCCGAGTCTGGAAGCCCATCAAAGTTAAAGTCAACGCCACTCCAGCCGACACCATCGGGCTCGCCATCAGAATCGATATCGAAGTCCTGACAGAATGCAGCAGTCTGGCAATCGCCATCAGTGTTCCCGATCTCGAATGAGAGATCAGTGGAAGTACCAAACGCGACGAGATCAACATCAGCTGTCCACCCGGTCAGCGCACCCGCGCCCTGGTTCTCGGGGGTATTGCCGGGCAGATTGAAGAACATGAAATCAACAATCGGAAGCCGGCTCGACTGATCGATCGCTCGACCATTGTCCGCTTCCCAGACAATCCAGTTGCCTGCGAGTTCCTCAACACCATCAACGATGCCGTCGCTATCCAGATCTACATCCGGATGCGCCACGGTCCAGTTAATCTGGATGCAATCCACGACCGTGTCATGCGCGATATCGCCATAGTCCAACAGACGCACATTGGTCGAGAGCGAAGTCGTGCCTGTCGCGTCATCAAGACCAAAGAAGTACTCAGTTGTGTAACCGAACGCCTCGCATGGATTCGCTACACCAGACGCCCAGACAGGCACACTCTCGCCGGTATCTGCCGGCGCAGTCTGCCCATCACTGAATAGGGTCACCACGCGTTCACCCGTAGCAATGTTGTAATAGATGTGCCCCGCGTTATTCACGGTGACGCGAGACGCATCCAACGCAACAGGGTTATTCGCCTGCGCGAGGGTCGCGGCACTGCCGGAAAGAACGAGAACAGCGAGAGCTGTTTGCTTACCTGTACGATTCATCAGAAATCTCCTATATGTTCATATGAACAACTTGGCCATTGACATAACAGGCGGCCAATCCTGCACGGGTAACACTTTCATTCACACGAGACTGTCACGGACAGCCCGCATTAAAATCCTGAAGGAACGAAGACACATCGAAGAAGTCGGTCTGCCCGTCCCCGTTGTAATCCCCACCGCCCTGCCAGTCCTGTAGGAACTCAGAAACATCAAAGAAATCCAGGACTCCGTCTCCGTTGAGATCACCCGGGCAGAGACCAGTGTCGTCCCCACGCGCAAGCAACTCAAACGCAAACACGCTCGGCGGAACATACGCCTCACCGACATCCGGACACGCAAAGTCACCGAACGAGTACGCCCCGGAAAAACCGACACCGTCTGAAGCTAAAAACAGTCCATCGGCACCGGTCGCAGCCGCGGGAACGGAATCATCAAAGTCGAGCCCACCACCTGGCGTCACATCCAGACCAGCCGGCCAGCCGAGCTGAATACCGATTGTGTCCTGATCACTCGCGGGCAGCACCCCACTATCACTGTCCGAGTCAAAGTCATTCCCGGTCCCAGGCAGGAAGGTCCGGATGCTCCACGACCAATCGAACAGCCCATCGCCATCCAAGTCAGAATCAGGCATCCCGTCGAAGTCCCTGTCCGCGTTGGAAACAGAAACCCCGTCACCGATGCCGTCGGAGTTCGTATCAACATCGTTGTTGCAAAACGCCGCAGTCTGACAATCGCCGTCAGAGTCACCGATCTCAAACGAGAGATCGGTCGCTGTGCCGAAACCAACGAGATCAACGCTCGCCGACCACCCAGTCAGCGCACCCGCCGCCACATTGTCGGGCGTATTGCCCGGCAGATTGAAGAACAGGAACTGGATCAGCGGCAGCCGGGTCGAGCTGTTGATCACCCGCGCGTCATCCGCATCCCAGACGGTCCACTGCGCCGCAAACTCCTCTACACCGACCACGCCGCTCGAAGAATCCGTGCCGTTCGCCCACTCATCGGGGATCGCAGTCACCCAGTTGATCGCGAGACAATCCACGACGGTATCCTTCTCGATGTCACCCGCCTGCAGAAGCTCCACAGCCTGGCTGACCGCGGTGGTCCCATTCGGATCATTGAACGCAAAGAAGAAACCGGTAGAACCAACCGCGTCCTGGATACAGTCCGGGTACGGCGCCCGCGTAGACCAGATCGGCATGCTGTCACCCGTATCCGCGGCAGCAGTCTGACCCGCCCGCTCAAGGGTCACCACCTGCTCGCCGGTTACAAGGTTGTAGTAGATATGACCAGTGCTCCCAATCTGACGCTGCGCCTGATCAGTCTGCACCGTGCCCAGCGCATGAGCGGAGCCGGCAGCAGCACCCGCAATCAACAGCGCACTACACAACAGTTGCTGGTGTTCCTTGTTCATGGTTCATTTCCTTTCCATCACAATACGAGCCGTAATCAACGGGCGGCTCATCCCGTTCGGGTATCAAACTCAACGACCGACAACCGCCAGTGGAGTGCTCATCAAGCATCAATGCGCATATCACACTCCATACTTGTAACCCGGAGCCCCGCCAGCGAAGCCGGGCAGCTCCAGTGAATAAGAACGCTCGAGGGATCCCAGCTCAGAGACAGCCCCCATTAAACTCCTGAACGAACGCAGACACATCGAAATAGTCGGTCTGCCCATCCCCGTTGTAGTCCCCACCGTTCTGCCAGTCCTGCAGAAACAGAGAGACATCAAAGAAGTCTAAATCACCATCGGAGTTCAAATCAGCAAAGTTGTCACACGGGCTCCCTGCTCCGTACAACACAAACTGGAACATCGCAGGCGGGGTATACCCCACCAACCCACCCTCAGAAATCAGACCACCCGAACATGAGAAACCACCAAACCAGTAGCCACCCAACAAGGTGATCGAACCAGTCGAGTTCGGCGGACTCCAAAGCACAAAGCGGTCCTCCTCACCCGTACCAGCAGCCACGGCGGAATGGTCAATCTCCCATGTCCAAGTCCCATCGCTATTCTCAACGGCCTCACCCTCAGGGAACCCAAAGCTGATCCCAATCGTGTCGGAACTCGACATCGGCAGCGAACCAGTATCACTATCGCTATCGAAGTCGTTCCCCGAACCCGGCTGATGGAATCGAACCGTCCACGACCAATCAAACAGACCGTCACCATCGAGGTCCGAATCAGGCAACCCATCAAAATCACGATCCGCATTCGCGACCGAGACGCCATCCCCGATCCCATCAGAATCGGTATCAATGTCATTATTACAGAACGCGGCAGTCTGACAGTCGCCATCAGAATCACCCAGCTCGAACGAGAGATCCGTGCCGGAGAAACCAGCAACGAGATCGACATCCATCGTGTAGCTGGAAAGCACACCTGCCGAAACATTCTCCGGCGTATTCCCGGGCAGATTCGTGATCAGGAAGTTGATGACCGGCAATCTCGAGCACCAGCCACCACGACCACCATTGGACGGCTCCCACAGCGTCCACTCGCCCGCCAGCTCTTCAACGCCATCCCCGGCACCATCCGAGTCCATATCAGTATCCGGATGCGCCACAACCCAGTTCACCTGGATGCAATCCACAACCGTATCAATCGGGATGTCGCCATAGTCCATCACCGTGACAGCAGTAGACAGCGATGTACTCCCCGTCGGATCATCAAACGCAAAGTAATACTCAGTCGTATACCCCTCCGACGCGCACGGATTCTGGACAAGCGTCGACCAAATCGCCTGAGTCTGACCGTTATCCGCAGGCGCTGTCTGAGAATCTCCCAACAGCGACACAACTCGCTCACCGGATACCGCGTTGTAATAGATGTGCGCAACACGGTCCACAGTTCCATATGTCGGCTCAAGCGCAACGGGAGAACCATCGCTCGCAGACATCGCGAAACCAGCGCACAAAGGAAGCACAGATATTGAACTGAAAATCATCGACCGCATTAAAATACCCCTGTCTCGTTACTGAAAAACCCGCAAACGCGGCATGTGAAACACATGTGATCCGAACGATCATAAAGCATGTCCGAACAAACGCTTTCGCAGTTGCATGAATCACCTAAATTTATCGAAATGCGACTCAATCGCAATGACTTGCCCAATACGCTCAAACCCGAAATCTCCGTTTCCATCGACACTTCTCCGCATAGAATAACACGCAGACACTCGAACACCCTTGGAGATCTCTTGATGAGCACCGAGACCACCAACACAGCACAGTCACAGCTGAATAACACCCAAATTACCGGCCCCGGCATCGATCCCACCACTGGAAAGGTCGATCCGCACGCCGTCACCATCTCCGGGCTCGTCCTCAACCCCCTCTACAGCCCCGACGACCTCCCAGAGTCCCTCCAGAACTACGACCGCGACATCGCCAACCCCGGCGACTTCCCATACACCCGCGGCCTCTTCCCCCAGGGATACCGCACACGACTCTGGACCATGCGCCAGTTCGCCGGCTTCGGCTCCGCAGACGACACCAACGAACGCTTCAAATACATCCTCAACCAGACCAAAACCAAAACCGCCGCCAACACCGGCCTCTCCACCGCCTTCGACCTCCCAACCCTCATGGGACGAGACTCCGACGATGTCCTCTCCCTCGGCGAGGTCGGAAAGTGCGGCGTCGCCATCGACACCATCGAGGACATGCACCGCCTCTACGCCGACATCCCCATCGACAAGGTCACCGTCTCCCAGACCATCAACGCACCCGCCGCCGTCATCTGGGCCATGTACCTCGCCATGGCCAAGCAACGCAACATCCCCTGGGACACCCTCGGCGGCACACTCCAGAACGACATCCTCAAAGAGTTCCACGCACAGAACGAGTTCATCTACCCGCCCGAGGCCTCCACCAAGCTGGTCGTCGACACCATCGAGTTCCAGTCCAAGCATGTCCCCCGCTGGAACTCCGTCTCAATCTCCGGCTACCACATCCGCGAAGCCGGCTCCTCCG
>CENR01030293.1_pt1 | contig 11149 bp, 13 predicted proteins | sample 530181 | NCBI WGS metagenome assembly CENR01 (sample SAMEA2619677, study PRJEB7988) | marine metagenome | biome: marine biome (ENVO:00000447); feature: surface water layer (ENVO:00002042); material: "saline water (ENVO:00002010), including plankton (ENVO:xxxxxxxx)" | depth 5 m | reverse complement strand
CACCATTTGATGCGCCAGCTTTAGTTGTTTTGTACTTAGATTTCATTGCGAAGATCAAGCCTGTTGGACCTGACATTGGCTGAACGCCACAAATGTCATAAGCCATCAAGTTTGGCATCGCACGACGTACGAGTGAAATCAAGATTGGGTTCCAGTTATCAGCTGCACCACCTGATGCTACTGTACCGGCAGCTGCTGCGTTAGCAGCAGTTTCGTTAAGCATGCCTTGCTCGAGCAAAGCTTTTTCTGTGTTCTCGAGAACAACTGCGGTTACTGCACGCTTAGAGGCATTTTCAATTTTACCAGCTGCGTCTTCATTCAGTACCGGAGCCCACTTCTCAACGAGACGATCGTAAGTGTTTAATTCCATAATTGGATCTCCTGGTTATTTAATAGTTTTTCTGAGAGCTGCTACATAGTCAGCCATTGAACCTGATACTTCAACCGCATCATCTGCTTCTTCTTCTACGCTTTCAGAGATTGTAGAAGTAGCAGTTTTTTGGTTAAAGTAAGATTCTTTAAGAGTTGCAACTTTTGCTGCAAAATCTTCAGCTGACTCAAATGCAATGCTTTCAGCAAGTGAGGTTAGTTTTTCAACTTGAGTTTCTGCTAAGTCTTTAGACGCTTCGCGAATTACCGCTTGACGCTTATATGATTCTAGCTCTTCTTTCAAGTCCATTACATCAGCAACTGCTTTATTATGAGCTTCTTCAAGCTCTTCATGTGCTGTTGCGATTTCGTCTACTAGGTCAACTTTAGCTTCTGGAACATCAACATAAGATTCTGTGAATAGGTCTTTAAGACCATTCATGAAACCTTCTGCAATCTCAGCGCGTAGCCCTGATTGTACTGCAAGTTTGTTGTCTTCCATCCACTGCTCAACCACATAGTCGAGGTAGCTATCAACTTTCTCTACAAGATCAGCTTTTGTTGATTCAACTTCTTCTGCTAATTGTTCAGCATATTCAGTCTCTAAACGATTGATCTCTTCAGATAGTTTTGATTTTACCGCTGCTTCGAAAATTACTGCTGTTTTGGCTTTAAACTCATCACTGAGTGTTGCCTCAGATTCGACAAGAGCATTTAGGTCTTCACTAAAATCTCCATCAAATTCAACATCTTCTGCCGCCATTGCTTTGCCGCCAGCAGGTTTCAATTCAGACGGTTGGCTGTTACTCTTATCACCTTTGCGATGTTTGGCTTTCTTGCCAGCGGCTTCTGCCTTATCGTTCGCTGCTAGTGATTGAGCTTCAGCATTTTTTGGATCGTGAGCTTCTTCGATTTCCTCGTCGAGCTCTACATCCTGGTCTTCGATTTGATCAGTCATGCTTGACTCCTTATCATGATTGTTTCAATAACGAGAGGAAATTCTTATACTCACGAGTTTGAACCTCATAAAGGTCCGTGCGTGGAGCACGTTTAATTTCAGTCTCTATCTTTTCAATTTCTCGAGCTTCAATAATGCCATTATTCCAGATCCAATCTACACCTTCCATTATTCCATTAACAAAAGCATTTGGTGCAGATGGGTCTTGTACGATATCAACCGTATTAAGCATAAAGTCATCTTTGACGTACATAGTACCGTTACGTTGCTCAAGGCTACCCATACCACGAGTTGAGACACCGAGTTGAACACCACCTTCTAGTAAACCTTTAACGATATTACCCATTGGAGTATCCAGGATTCGTGCCTTACCCATAACATCATTTCCCTCAAATTTGAGATCTGTGATCTTATGAGATACTTTATCCAAGTTAACAGTGGGTCCATCAGGGTGATTTAATTCACCAACCGCTCTGTTCTTGGAAACTTGTTCATCGACATATTTCTTAACAGCAGATTCCATAACTGCTTTAGGATATACTCGACCATTTCTATTTTTAGATTCAGCTTGCATAAAGACGCCTTCAATGACATGAGACTTTGAGCCATCTTCTTTCTTTTCAACAATGCACTGAACATTCGTTTCAGTATATTCTGTAATTAGCTTCATCTAGTTAACCTTTATATTGCTTTATAAACTCTTTACCCATTTTCTCAGCTTCTCTCTGAGTTTTATAGGCATCGAGCTTTTCGCCATCAATGTAAACAACAAACATATTCTTCTCTTTATGAATCATAAGTGTAATACGATTTATTCTTTTATCGTATACATGAACACCAGAAGGCATTCTCTTCTTCACAACTTCTCTAATATGTTTAAATGTTTTTGTCATCTTTGTTCTAACTATTATTTATAATTATTTTATTTTTAACTAATCATCTTCTACTTCATCTTCATCTTCATCTTCTAATTCTGCTTCAATTTCTTCATCTGTAATATCATCATCTTCAACATCGCTTTCCTCATCTTCATCACTAGTCTGTCCGAACATCTCTCCAGCAACAGAGATTTTCTCTTGCTCTAAAGCATCGTCTATTTTACTCTTCATAATCTCTACGAACGTAGGTCCAGCTTTACCAAACTCTTGGTTAGCTACATCGTCAATAAAATCTTTAACTTCCATTACTATCTCCATTATTTACATTGATATCTATCTTATGTTTTTGACCTTGAGGTTCAGGTGGCGCTTCTTGCTCCTCCTCTTCGTCATTATCAATCTCACCAGAAGCTTGCTCTGCTGCTATTTGTTTTTTCATTTCTTTGATGGCATCATCATCTAATTGTAATACATTCTTCATAACATATTCTTTAGAGAAAAACTCTCCTACATATTGCTGCATGTTATCTAAAGTTTGTAATCTATTTTGTATTAGCTCTGCATCTTTAAGTTCAGTAAAGTGATTATCTCTTACGTAATCAATGATTATATCTTGTTGCCAATTATTCCAATCTTCTTCAGTAATAATTTGCTTCATTATGAGCTGTTTTTTAAGAATCTCTGTGAACAACATAGAGAAGCGTTTTCTTAGACGATCAATAAACTTCTGAAACTTAACTTCGTCTCTGTTGATCTCTGTAGACCGGCCTAGAGAGAACTGAGCTTCTTGTTCTAATCTATTAATAGGAACATTTAACGATCTGTAGAGTCGCTTTTGAAAATAGACGATGTCGTCGATTTGTCCAAGATTTTCACCGCCTGGAAGTGTAGAGATTTCTGTTCCACGACCGCCTTCCCTACGAGGGAGCCAAAAGTCTTCAAGCATCGACATATGTTTGCGATCATCTCTAATCTTTCCTGTATCTGCATCATAGACTAATTTATTACGGTAACGAGACATAATATCCTTCATATATGTTTCAGCTTTACCTCTTGGCAGGTTACCTACATCAATGTAAAAAATTCTACGTTCAGGTGCTCGAGCTAATCTATAAATGACTAACGAGTCTTCCATCATCCGCAATTGGTTAATAGGTTTTAGAGCTTTATGTAAATAAGATACAACCCTCTTGCGATCTACATCTAATAAACCAGAAGTTACATAGGATACAGAATCATTTGATAGTTTGATACCTTGATTCATACCACCTGGTTTTTCTTGATAAATGTAAAACTCGTTTACATTCTCTACTAAGGATGCTCCAGTAGCAGGATCTTTTTTCTTTTTTACTTCTTTTACTTTACGAACCTTAGTAGCATCTATAGGTCTAATCTCTTGAATACCAGCCTTTAAATTCTTTTCATCAACTACTAAATGGTGGTAAATACGACCATCTACATACCAACGTCTAAAGATATCATGACCTAATTCTGTAAATTTAAGCATAGAGCATAAATTATCAAATTCTTGGGTCATAACCTTTTTAAGTTGATCACTAAGTCCTTCTACATGATCTAAAATAAGTGATACAGGTGATTCATTTTCACTAGCTGTAATTGATTCGTTTACAATATCTTCTACTGCTGCGTCTACTTCTGGGTGAGTTGCAACAGCTCTATATTGTCTAATATTTTGTAAGTTATCTTTGGCATGATCACCTTCACCTAAGTTTACATAGGTGCCATAATGAGCGCCGGCTGCTGTAACATAACCCGCTCCATCCTGATCAACAGGAGGTACAATAGATTGCATTTTCTCTGCATTTCTATCTTTAGCTCGTTTTATCTCAAAACCAAATAATCTAATGCCTTCGTTATCAGCCATAGTAATTCCTAAATTAAGTTGTGAGGGGCCATTACAGCCCCTCTAACTATTTATCGAGTTAAGAAGTAGTTCCAGCTTCCCAGTATTGTACTTGGAATTCTACAGAGAATCTTTCAATCTCGTTTTCTAACCCATAAGCTAGATCGATTGGAGAAACTGCTGTTGGGAAACAACCTCTAAAGTTATATGACTTAATTGTAGATCCGTCCTTATCAAGTTGATCTACAACAAGGTCTGCTTCGTAATCAACAGGGTTAGTTAAACCAGTATTTGCACTATGTGCATTCATACCGTTCATCCAACGCTCCATTGAGTCACGAACATTGAAGTCTGTATCGTTAATAATGGTTGGTGTCCATACATCAAATGTACGATCACCTGCCATCTTTAACTGACGACCACGGAAAGGAACAATAATTGTACCCATTGTAGAAGCAGGCAACTGAGCTGCTTCACACAAGAACGATGTTAATTCTACATCGCCATTAGCATAACCTGGAAAGTTTATTGTCGCCTTAAATAAATTAGGACGAGCACCACCTCCACGTAGTTTTGCTTTAAAATCATCGACGCCTAATACTGCCATCTTCTATCTCCTTATACCTGTAATCCAGCGACTTCTTCGAAGTCTACACCAGATCTAACAGCCACAAAGTTGAGAGTGATGTAGTTAATAGAGCGTGCAGGTTTAATAAAGAGGTTCGCTACGAACTCATTTCTATCAATAACTGCTGCTGTGTTGTTTGTGTCGTCACATACAACTCTAAAGTCTGTAATACCTCTACGACCCTTAATCTCTCTCAAGAAAGGCTCTACGATGTTAACAAACTCAGCTCTAGTAAACTCATCGTTTAATTCAAACAATGTGTTTCTAGCTGCTAAAGCAACTGCTCTTTCTACCACATTAAAGAGACGGCGTACATTAATACGATCAAATGCACTTGGTCTATTCATATGTGTTTTATCACCATACAACAAGATGCCTTGTCCTGGTAAATTTGCTATCGGGTTAATACCTGCTTTATATAGGGTATCTCTCTGAGCTTTAGTTGGTGTATAAGCTAGAGAAGTAACTCCTAGATAAGCTCCGCGTCGAGAACCTGCAGGAGAGAACCACGGAGCAGCTTCTGCATCAGATGCTGCCATAATTCCAGCAGTAGATCCTGCTGCAGGTATATTAATATATTTGTCGTTAAACTTATCATACACTTTTAACCAGTTATTATCTACAAAGAGATAAGAGCTATATGTGTAATCTGCTACATCAGCTATAGTGGCTGTAACAGGATCTGCATTTCCTACAACAGAAGCGCTAGCAGGAGATGTTACTACAACACAATCTTTACGAGTTGTACCTGCTGTAACAACCATATCATCTACTACAGTTTCTTGATCAGAAGCTGAAGCATAGCCTGGCGCAATCATAAAGTCAACAGAGATAGTATCTTTATCGTTAAATGCATCAAGAGCTAACAATGACTCAGAAGTGGTTACAGTTGTCTCAACTCCTCCAGCAAAAGACAACGATGCATTAGAATCTAAAGCACTGTTTACTCTTACATAGTTAGAGCCTCGGTTAATTACATTCTTTTCATAGTTAGTTGACCCGTCAGCGTTTGTAGCTGAAGATGAGCTAGATACAAAAGCGTATCTTTCAAGCACAGTACCAGCAGTCCCTGTAATTACTCCATCTTCATCTGTTACAAGTATATGACGTTCATTACCTGTTGGAGCTCCGTCAAATTCATTTGTAAACGCAGCAGCTGATGTTGTCCATGTAATTGGACCTGCAACTTGCATTTTTAGAGAATTTCCTAATGAACCTGGATGTTTTGCAAATGCTGAGCCATACCAGGTTCCATTGTCCCACGCATTATTGTTTTTGATCAGTACAGCTCCACCAGCTGAATCAGCTGCTGCGTTTCTAGCCGCAGTATTAACTGCTCTCGAAACCTGTAGTGAACTTGAGTATTTTAAGAAGCTTGCTGCTGTATGAAAATCTACAGAGAAAGCATCGTCCGGAGCTCCAAACGTTGAGGCAAGAGTAGCTTCGTTGTCTACTAATACAGCCTCCTCGCAAGGACCCCAGCGGAATTCACCAGCAAATGCGCCAGTAGTAGATTGTACATTAGGCACACCGCCTGTAAGATCTACTTCCTTAACAACTATAGCTGGAGATTCGGAAGGTACGCCTATCGCCATTTTTAATTCCTTTTCCAGTAATCGAATTATATGTTATCATAATACGGATGTTCAATTACCAGTATTTATAATTCTTATTATTTAGTAAGCTGCGCCCCAATCTTCGACCCATCTTTTAGTATTCCACTCGTCTTGTTTTTCTTCATGTTCTGCTGCAGCTATACCATCATCAATAAAACCAAACGGAAGTACATCTTCTTCTATAGCTTTCATTTGCTGTTCAAACATCATGGTTTTAACATCTACATCAGTTAATTGAGAAAAATAATTACCTGTAGCAAAATATCCAAACATTACTAAGTTCATCATTAAATCATCATGATTACCATCTGACGCTTCATATGATTGACCTTTAGATATAAATGTACTACATTCTAAAATAGTATTCTGATCAACTATTTCTAACTTTTTTTCTTCTAGAAGATCTTTAATACCTGAGCAACCAATGCGCTTAGTCTTTCTAGTAATTTCAACTCCTAGTCTATTTGACTTTACTGCTGATTCAATAAACATATTTTCATACTCTAAATCATAATATAATCCATTACATACTAAAGTCCCTTGATCATTTGACTCTACAACCACCCAAGCTTCATTGTAGACTTTTGCATATTTATAAATAATATTAGGGAAGAGTATTGGAGAGATAAGATTATTGCGATACACAGCAACCTGTTTAAAAGGTCTAGTGCTAATATCGATTACATTAAAAGTAGAAAAGTCCTGTCCTCTTCCTTTAGAAACATCTACAGTCATTACATACTGATGATCTTTTTCTGGTTCTTTATAGATCCAGACGCTGTTACCTTCTATTAATTTTAAAGGAGGCTCAGCTCTAAACCCCATTAAAGTTTCGGCATTGATAAGAGTATCACCAGTTCCAAAGAACGTATTGCCAAACTCTTGATCGAACTGTAATTGACTTGTATTAGCTACAGTTTGAGTCTTCCATTCTTCATCTCTTCCAGGAACATCCCACCAGTCAACTCTAAATGATTTATACTCATTTACCTCTTGTACTGCACCTGTCCATATCTTTTCAAATTGATTACCAATACCATTAGCTGTAGAAGTAATAATAACTTTAGTGTCTTTACCTGATGATACCACTGGATATGTTGATGTATAAAACTCAGCTGCATTCTCTACAAATGCAAATTCGTCTAAATACAAAAGGTTTACAGACATACCACGAATTGAAGATCCTGATGTAGCTGCTGATACTATTCGACTGTTATTTGAAAATTCTATAGATCTCTTGTTTAATGCTTTACACCCAGGCTGTAAGAAAAACGGCAAATGCTCTAACATGAGCGTTACTCTCCCAAGCATCTCTTGAGCTGTTGCTCCTTTGTTAGCCAATATAGCAATTACTTTTTCTGGATGAAAGACAGCATACCAGAGAAGATAAGCAACTGAAGATATTGATTTGCCTGATTGACGACATGCAAGAACAATACTAAATCTATTGTCATTAAAATGATTAAACATTTGCTCTTGATAAGGATACAGTTCAAAAGGAACTAATCCATAATCAACATGAATAATCTTACAATATTGAGTTGCAAAATATCCAGGATCTTTTAAACATTTAGAGTATTCGAATATTTCTTTTTTAGAAAAATTATGAATAACTCCATCTCTTTTTATATTTGAGTTACCGAGATAGGTATCATTCATCTTTCTTGTAATCGCTAATGTCAACTACTTTGTCCTCATCATTATCTAAAAGCATACGCTGCAAATCACTAGTGGAACCTATAAACAAGTTATTTGTAGTTTGATTAGGAAGCTCTACTGGGGTATCTTCTTTATCGAAGTCCTTTTTCTTTTTATGTAGGTCTAATAAAGACCCGTTTATATCACCCATATTTTTCATCATATTAGATAATACTTCAAAAGCTCGAGGATGCTCTGTAGCTCTTGCTACTTCCATCATATCTTCTAATGCAGAAGACCCTTTAGCTAATAAGTCATGATAAATTTGTCTTGAATATTCAAAATCATTATCAGCAGTTTGTTTTTTCTCTGTCATAATTATGCACTATCAAAATCAAATAAACTATTATAGTCTGCTGAATCATTAAACCCAAAATCGCTATCTGCAGAAATACTAAACGGATCAGGTCTTGTACGAAACTTAGCTACTTGTAAATCTGAATCTAAAAGTCCTCTATTTATTTCATATACATTAGTAAGAGCTGTTCTAACTACTTTAGAATCAGCAATTGCTCCATAAAAATTGACTCTCATATCAAATGTAAGAGTGTATATAATAGTTCTTCTTGTCTCTAAGGGACTTTCATAATCATCTGTAAAGTCAACTCCTATAAGAGCAATTGGAATATCTTCTTTTATATCCGGATAGTCAGCAAATGGTTTCATAGTCAAACTATATTGAGGATTAAAAGTTGGTAAAATTTGTTCTACTATCTGTAAAGCATCATCTTGAGTCTTAGCATATATGCTAAGCTGAAATCCTACATTATAAGGTACGAAACTATAGAACTTATTTCTGTTTCCATATCCAGTACCTCCTTGAGTAAAATTATTTGACTTTTGTAGTTGCCTTGATGCGTCATATTGTATAGAGGTAATCTCAAAAGACATACGAGGCAACTTAATAGCTACCTTAGTATCAGTATCTAAGTCAGGATTCTCTCTTATTCTATCTAAAAACTTTCTCTGAGGTCCATAAGCTAGAGGTACCTTAACTTGACTTATAACTTGATTAGAAGCATTAGTTCTTATTACATAAAGGTTATTAAACAGCGCACCAAATACTGCTACGCTCTTTCTAAGTTTCTGATGATAAAAATGAGTACCAAACATTGTTAACCTTTATAAATCTTTTGTAAATGATCTTCGAATTCTTCAACCTTAGCTAATCTATTTGGCCAGAGAATATAATCTTTCTCTGGATTCTTTTTTAAGTTATTTAACAGAGGTACAATGGCATTGTAAAGAGTATTTAGTCTTTCTTCTGCAGAGGAAGCTGCTACAGTAACTTTTTGTACTGCTTCTAGTTCATCTTCATCAACTGCTGTAAATCCAAAATCAAAAACGTCCATTAGTTATTCTCCGGATCACCAAATGGGTTACCTTCACTAAAGTCTAAGAAATCATCTATGATATTAGAGAAGTCAAGATTCTGTTCGTTTTGAGATATCTGATTATCTTCGGATACACTACTTACATTAGCAATAGATTTAGCTCCAGCTAAATTTATATCAGTTGTTCCTATGACTTGAAGCCCTGATACAAATTCATGGTATTTACCATCATTAGCACCAATATGAATTAGTTTAAGAACATTATCTGAATCAGAAAATCCTGCGACTTCTCCTGACATAATAACCCCAGATGCAAGAGTTTGATTTACTGTCTCTCCTATTGTAAAGCCTGTGCTAGCACTATCGAGAGTAAGTAAATATTCATACGCATAATCTCTCTCAATGTCATCTATAACATCTACACCGGTATCTAAATCTTCGTCATTATATTCGAATAACTCAGCTCTTAATTTATATACAGATAGGTTGCTCAACTGGTAGAAAGGTTGCTCGTGTTCAACAGCCATAATTTGGAACATTGAATTAGATAGAGGCAAATAAACTAGATCACCTTCTTTAGGTCTTTCGCTATTAATTTCATTATCAAATCTATTTACTGTGGTAGTCCATCTACGTCTCGCAACTACAAAAGTAGCTTGATCTCTAATCTCTACCCCAAACTTAGTAAATAAGTCACCTTCACCATCAAATCCATCTACATTCTCTATATACATTTCTACTTTGTAAGAAGAGTTAAATCTTGAAGGAACATCATCTCCGAAAATTCTGTCTTCATTTACTATATCTCTAGGTAGATAGTATACATCTTGACCGTACATTTTAAGAGATTCTATGACGATATCTTCGTATAGATTTTGTTCACTATGTACTTTTTGGCTGAAGTATAAATTAGTAGCCATGAATTATCCTACAAAAAAGTCAACTGGGAGTTCGTGATCATTTCTTAATTTTTCTCTCAGTCTTTCTAACTCCTGCATAGCGTCTTCAAATAATTGACGACCATTAAGAGTAACTCCTCCTGGTAATTGCATACCTTCAAATTTTATAAGGTTAGATCCCCATTGCTGTTTAATAAGAGCTGTGGTATATTCTTTTAACCACATATCATTCCATACCGCAGTATGGCTGTTCGCATCTATAATACTATAAACTTCTGCTACAATATATTCACCAGCTTTAATATCTTCTTCTTCGAACTCACCATGTATATAAAGTCTATTCTGTTTTCTTACATAATCCACTTGAGGAGATCCATTTAATCTCATATCAAGCAATGACATATATTGTTGTACTTGCTCATAGTAAGCAAGATCTCCAATGTAAGAATGCATACTCGCTATATCATTTAGATGCATTTGATATTTTACACTAAACATATTGCGAGTAAATAAAGATGAAGATATTTTAAATAATTTAGTTACATGTTGTACACTAGTAGATAAAGGTATATACTTATTAGTAACATCATCACTTGTAACTAAATGCTGTAGATAACCTCTATAAGTTCCTTCAGAGTGATACTCTCTATAATACTGTAAAGCTTCATCTACTCTATCTTCTAACTGGTCTTCATCCACATTTATTTCAATGACAGGATCACCTAGTCTGCGCAAGCAGTAATCTATAAGTCCTTGTCTAGTGCTTGGATTGGCCATTTCTTATTCCTATTTTACTGTATTTATCTTAGTTCAAAAGAGTACCAGCTGCATTGTATACATCAATACGATAATGAGAACCGTGCTGACCATCTAACTTATCTGCATCAAGCCCTTTTCCTGTTCCG
>CENR01013816.1_pt1 | contig 11179 bp, 9 predicted proteins | sample 530181 | NCBI WGS metagenome assembly CENR01 (sample SAMEA2619677, study PRJEB7988) | marine metagenome | biome: marine biome (ENVO:00000447); feature: surface water layer (ENVO:00002042); material: "saline water (ENVO:00002010), including plankton (ENVO:xxxxxxxx)" | depth 5 m | reverse complement strand
GTGTAAAACCTAGTGGTACAGTTAGTCAGTTAGTAGACAGTGCTTCAGGTATTCATGCAAGACACAATTCTTTCTACATCAGAACTGTACGTGGTGATAATAAAGATCCACTCACACAGTTTATGATAGAGGCAGGTATTCCTGCAGAGCCTGATGTTATGAAACCTGATAGTGTCTCTGTGTTTAGCTTTCCTATGAAGTCACCAACAGGTGCTATCACAAGAACTGAGATGACTGCCATAGAACAGTTAGACTATTGGTTGATCTTTCAGAGACATTGGTGTGAGCATAAACCATCTGTAACTATATCTGTCAAAGAACACGAGTGGATGAGAGTTGGTGCATGGGTGTATGATAACTTTGATGAGGTATCAGGTATATCCTTTTTACCTTTCAGTGATCACACATATGCACAAGCACCTTATCAAGATATAGATGAAGATAAATATAATGACTTGACAAAAGCCATGCCACGTGCTATAGATTGGAGTAAGTTACAGGACTTTGAAAAAGAAGATACTACTAGTGGTAGTAAAGAACTAGCCTGTACTGCAGGTGTATGTGAAGTTGTAGATATAGAAGGGAGATAAATATGAGAGAGATTTTACTATCAGCTTTGAAGTCCTATTACGTAGGACATATAAACAAACATATTGCTAATGTTGAAATCTATTTAAGTAGGTCTACAGGTATTGGAGAACACTCTGATATCATAGAGGCTATGGACAAAGAGATAGGAGAGATTGGGAAGTATGACGATAGACTATCAATGATAATGAAATATTTAGAAAGGAGACAATCTAATGAGACAGAAGAAAAAAAGGAATCCAAATCTAAGTAAGTATGATGCACCCTTACGTATTCAGTTTGAACGTGGACTGAATGCATTCAAGGGTAAACAATACATACAGACTGTTCGCAGTAAAGATGCAAAGATTATTGCTACAGTTAGTCCTTACAATCCAAACACTATGCAACATAGGGAATGGCAGAGAGGATACGACTTTGCATACTTTAAAAACTTAGAAAGAGTTAAACGTGAAGAAGCTAGAAGAAGAAGCCAAGAGGTTCATGCAGAGTAGAATAAAACCTACTCATGAACTGCCTGATATAATAAAAAATTTAGAGACTATACTTAGAAGGTTAAAAGAAATAGATGCAAAAAATAACACCAACTCATGACTTGTCATGGTATCTTAAATGGACAGGCTCTATGTTAATTATGTCAGGGATTATCTGTAGATCGGCAGGTGTTCTGCCTTTCTACGATTTGGTAGCCTCGTGTATAGGCACAGGATTACTAGCAGGTATGGCTTACATATGGCATGATAGAGCACTGCTCACTGTTAATGTTGTAGCCTGTGCTGCCTTGGCTATGGGTGTGTTGAGGTCTGTGTTTACCTAGTCATCAATCCACCACGATTTAACTTAGGTGTTATTTCCATAATAACTTCTTTGTATTGTCGTGGTGACAAAGATAATATCTTTTCTTCTGTTTTATTTTTATAATCTAATACGTTACCTTTTGTTTCACGTAGTGTAGATTCTAATTCATTAATAAACTTCTTGGCACTAAAGTCTTTAGGTTCTTCTCTACCTTGATAACCTTTTATTCTTTTTGGTGCACTATAGGTTATACCTCTAGTAGGTCTCTCTAATAAACTATTTAATACTTTTATAGTATTTCTTTTTTCCCCTTTTGGTAATATAATTCCTAGATTATAGGTGAGTGTTTTTAAATTTGGAGATACAGATAGTTCATCAATAATTTCATCATATGCACCTCTAGCTCCTTCAGTTCTTGTAAATTTAGCTAGATTAAGAGCACTGTTAAAATAATCTTTAATTAAATCATAGGCTTTCTTTTGATTTACAGGATCTCCAATTAATGCTCTGTTATCAACATCACCTATAGATATTTCTAATTTTTTATATTTATCAAATTCCTCATTTGCTTTTTCAATCATAGCTAACATCTTTGGATTATCTACAACTTTTTTTGGAGTAAGCAGATCAGGTCTTGTGAATGCTACCTCTGCTTCTGTATGCATAGATTTAGGTAACTTTATACCCAAAGATATTTTTTTATTTAATTCTTTAGCCATTTCAGATGTATCATCAATTTGTTTATCTCTATACTTTGCAAACAATCCCTCTCTAAGATCTTTATCTCTTGCATATAAACCTACAATTTTATTATAATCTTCAGGTGTCATGCTTTTAAATTTGCCATAAGGTAATTCTACATATAATAAATTTTCTACAGTTCTACCCATCTCATCTGTTCCCATTGCCATGTCACCTACCTCACCTCCACTTGGACTTGTGAAAGCAGGTTTAACAGATGTAATAGGATCAAGTGATGTTGATAGTGCAGGTGTTCCTAACTCTGCATGAACAGGTTTATTTCTAGCTGACAAACCCAAATATGTTTTATCTGGACTGTCTTCATATTTATCAAATCCACGTCTAGTTATATTATCAATGAATTTTTTATCAAGTTCTGTTATTTCTTTTATGTCTTGTCTATTTCTTTTTGTTAACTCTGTCTCTATATCTCTAAGGTCTACTTTATTATTATCAAGTAATTTAACCACACCATATGTTACACCCTCATAATCATTACGAGGAGATAATGCTCCTTTTAAATATACTTCACCTGTTTCTGCATTTGGTTCTAAGAATATTGTATCATTAAGAACTTTAGGTGTCATCGGTGGATTATTTATTTCACTTAGTACAGGAAATTTTATCTTAGCTCCTGCATATTTATCTATTTCGTCTACATCTTTACCTACTTTCATACCATAAGTGGATATATCTATGATAGGATTACCATCATTAGCATCTAGTATTTCTGTAAATATTCTTGAGTTGTCTCTAAATGTAGTAGCTAATTCATTTGCTTGAAAGTCTTTATCTACATACGTGCCTAGTTTTGGTGATGCCCTAAACTGACCCATAGCAGTGCCATGATATAATATTTCTTTCTCAGGTTTATCAAGCATCTTAATACGTTTTTTACGTTCTTTACCTATAAACTGTTTCTTTATTTCTTTTATTTGGCTTTGTCGTTTTGTTGATATATTCTTATTAAACTTATCACCTAATTCTTTCTTTACATAATCACTTGTGTTTACAAGTATTTCTGTACCTGTTTTCCTATCACCTCGTTTAAATGCATCTATTGCCATTTGTTTCAATGCATTCTTACCCATTCTAGATACAAAACCTAATCCGGGAATCAATCCCATTGTAATCAACCCTGAGAATGCACCACCAAGACCCATCTTAATTAAGTCTCTTTCACCATAACCTGCCTGTATTAATTCATAGGCACGTGTGTAATCTTCAGGTGCATCTTTAAATGCAATTACATCACCTGTCAGAGGTGCAGTTGCAAGAGCAAAGTCTCTTACATCTTTTATGGTTATAGGTTCTACACCTTGAGCCTGTCTTTGTATGTCTGTTATACCTGCTTCACGTTCTTCTCTCTTACGTTCTGCATCTGCAAACATTCTATCAGTTTCAAGTCCTAGTTCAAATCCTTTTATAGCCATTAGTTTCTCTTCCTACGCATCAAACCTTCTTTTTTTTCCATAAGTGTTTCTGATACACCTGCTCTATTTAATGCCCATTGTAATATATTTTCTTTATCCCTTGTCTCCGAGTTTATTAAATCTAAATCTCTAGTATTTAATATAGAAAATGAGTCAATCAATAAATTATCTGCATCTTGTTCACCTAATACATAATATTCTCTACTCTTTAGTAAATTTCTAAATTCTGCATCTATAGCATCTCTTTCCTGCTTAGATAACTTTCTATAATTTCTTATATCATTTTCACTATAAGGTAATTTAAAGTCCTTTGCTTCTTTCTCTAATCTATTTAGTGCAACTTCTCTTGCTTCAGTAAACACATTTTTCTTAGCATACCTTTTTAGATAATTTCTTTTTTCTGCATTAGATTTAAGATTAAGATAAGTATCATCTCTTATTATCACATCTCCTAATCTTTCATTTAAATTTACAATAAATTCTGTACCACTTAATTCATCTCGTATGAGTCTATCTACTAAATCGTTTGGGTCTCTTCTATACAAGTCATAGTATTGTAGATTTAAATTACGCATCTCTCTTTCTAATAGATTTAACTTAGGCATCCTAGTAAATCCTGTCATTTGTTTTTCTAGAGGATTAATAGCGATTACATCTCCTGTCCTGAAAGGATTACGTAAAGGCAAGTCATACTCTTTTGCACCAAAGTATCTACCGATAGCAGTGTTAGGACCAAAGTCAGGCATAGCACGAGTGCCTCTGTTTAATAATATCTTAAAGAAGTCTATCTCACCACCGGGTCTAGTTTCAGGCACGTATCTAGCAAACTTATCATACTGACTATACACATCTTTAACGACTGATAATGGAATAGTATAAGTATTAACTAAATTAGCTACAAACTCTCCCATTATCTTAGCACCCTTTTCTCCAAGAAATGTACCCTCTGCAGAGGCATCATCAAATAATTTATCTATTGCATATATACCATACCCTGCTCTAAAAGAAGAACCAAATAATGCCTGTAAAGAATCTTGCATATACTGTCTTGGACTTGTAAAAACTTCTGACATTCTTTTACCTGATGCATCTTTTCTATCCATTATATCTACAAAGAGACCTGTAGGATTTAGTAAAAAGTTTTCAGATAAGTTAACATCTTTACCTTCTTCACTAGATTTAAGGTATCTTAATATAATATCTGATGCTAAAAGATATGGAGCAAAAGGTCCGTATGTAGGTCTACCATCAACAGTCTTACCTGTCTCATCTTTAAACTCATACCAATATGTACCTATTTTACCATCGTCATCTATCTGTTCTTTTCGCCAGTTATATGCAGTTGTTAGCATCATAAGACCCATAGTTTGCTTTGCAAACATCTTTCTGTAATCATCTGCATTTTTACTAGCTAAAGATTTTAAGTATCCTTGTTTAGTTCCAATCCCCTCTAAGTTCATTAATCCTAATAAAGGTGTGTGTTCATATAAAAACTTCATTTGGTTTGCTACGAACCTTGGGAATGGTAGCACAGAGGAAACTACAAAGGGTACATTTCTGTGTGCATCTATTGTTACCTTTGCAACTTTACTAAAAAATCCATCGCCTTTAAATGACTGTTGATAAACAAACTCTAGTGCATCTTGCATAGAACCTTCTAAAGTTTCTTTACTTATAGTATTAAACTTACCATCTTTAATAAGTTGAATTAAGTCTTTACCATCATCTGCTAATCTTCTTCTAAGTGATGCAGTAAACATTGCCTGTTTAAAAAAGTTATCAGACATAGTATTTAAAAAGTTTGCCTTAGTTCCTATTTTGGCTAATACACCCTCTCCTGATTGAGCAGATAAATCTGCAGCATCTCTGAATAACACAGATGCACTATCAGGCATTGTATTTTCAAATAATTTTCTAACTACTTGAGCCTCGTAGGGATTTAACATATATTTGGTAACGTCTAATGCATCAAAAGGATTTCTTCCTCTAGTTAAATTATATATACTACGTGTTCCTGCATCAACCACAACTCTAAATAAAGCGTTAGCGTTGTTACGCATGGTAGTAGCAGGTTGTGATGTCATTAAACCTAGTCTTAATTTATCTAAGTCTTTTAATAAACCAAATGTTCTTTTATTTTCTATGACCTCTTTAGCTTGACCCTTAGTTACTTTAGTTAATCCCCTCTGTTCTAATTTAACTATACTATCAAGTAATGAATTTACTTTTTCTTTTGATACTTCAGGATCTATTTGTCTTTTCAAAAATCCATGATACCCTAATTTTCTACCTGCATCTGATATGTCTGCTAAATATATTAAAGAGAATTGATCATATGTTAAGTTATGGTCTTTTAATATAGCACTAAGTTCATCAAATTTTAAATCACCTTTTGTTATTGACCTTGCTAATCCTTCAGTAATTCTATCTCCTTTAGTTAAATTCTTTTTTATTCTTTCTTTTACTTTTAGTGCAGCAGCAGATAAGTTTTCATAAAAGTCTATATCTAAGTTATCTACACCTTTTTCTTGAGCTAGTGATCTACCCATCTTAACTTTATCAACATCAAGTGGTCTTTTCTTTGTAGGTTTTTTCTTTATAATTCTTTTTAAACCTGCCTTAGTCATTTCATATGTATCAGGTATTAGTTCATTTAAGGAATCATTTAAAAATTGTATATCTTCATCTGCTCTTACATTTTTTAAGAATGCTTTTGACTTTTTATTTGCAGTATCTGCTACAACTTTGGATGCCTTCTCTGCTTCTGATAATAATATGTTAGCATCAATAGCTTTTTTAGTTTGATAAAATCCTGCACCTGCATTAAATAATCCACCGAATGTACCCTGTATAGCTACTTGAGTTGCCACTTTTCCTGTATCTACTTCTTCTGTTAATCCTGTTTCTACCTTAGTTAACTCTTGAGCACCTCCTTGTATACCACCAATAGTACCTTCTACTGCAGCACCTTTACCTGCACTCTTGGCTATCTCTTTATTTAATAATTTACGTATGCCTAGTTTAGTTAATTGATTAGCTCCTGTTGATGCAAGTTTACCTGCACCTGCAGTAAATAAACCTGCATATGTTGAAGGAGCAGTAGCTATACCCCCTGCATAATCTTTAATAGTTTCAAGATTAAAACTATCACCTTCCATATTTTCATATAGTTGTATTAGATTTGCAAATTGTATTTTTTCTTGGAGATTAGCATTTTGTGCGTATTCTAAGTCACGTATAGCAGTAACTTCATTTACGTTTTGATACCTAAAATGCTCTAGGAATTGATCGTATATTTTTTCAGGAGTGCTTAGATCAGAGTGTTTATAACCCTCTCGTTTTACTAGGAACTCATAAGCATCATCAAGAAAGTTTTCATCTTGAGTTAATTGTTGTTTATTTTGTTCACTAGGATCATAGTAATTATATACCTGTATTTGATTCTCTTGTAACATTTTGAATCCTTTATGGTGCTACATCATCAGGGTTGTGGTCATTGTTAATTGCTAGTTGCCTATAAACACCTCTCAGTCTTCTTGCTTCTGCTCTGTGTTTTGTTTTTGCTGCTTTTCTTTTTGTTTCTTTCGCAGACTGATTAAGTCTTTGATCATTAATCGCATCAAGTGCAATTTTTAAATTTTTGTCATTTTCTTGAAGAGCTATTCTATACATATCTTTTAAATCTCTTAGACTTCGTTTAGTTGTTTGGTTTTCTTCATCATTATCATTATCTTCATCTTTTTTTTCAAGTTTTAGTTGATTTAATTTATCTAATACAAATCCTTTTGGTTTATATTTACCATCTTCTATGTTGAAAGCACCATTAATAATTCTTTCCATCGCACTTTGTAATGTAATAAATTCAGGATTATCTTTATCAGCTAAATCTTTTCTTAATTTTAAAGCCTTCTCTTTTACGTCAGATGCTAGACTTGGCAATGCTTGAGCATATTTTTTAGCATCTCCTTGATATATAATTTCTCCATCAGGACTAGTTGAAAACTCTACACCTAAATATTTAAGTATAGTTTTAGGTGCTTCTTTTAATATATCCTTCTCTCCCATGACATCTTTAGATTGAAGTTCAGATATTCTCTTAGCCTCTTCACCTGCCTTTGTAAATATGTCTGTATTCTTAGCTGCGAACTCTCTAAATTCACGTGTCGCATCAGTATCAACTGCTTGACTAACATCTGCAGATTTTACTATGTTTTGTATTCTTGGTGTTAAGTCTACACCTTTCTCATCACCAAACATTTCACCTGTCACAAAAGATGTTATAGGTCCTGATGAAGGTTGTGAACGAATTTGTTTCATTTGTAAGTCAATGTTCTTAGCAGTCGGAGCTAAAGCCTCTGCAAGTTCATTTAATGTCATGTTAGGTACTTTAGAAGCATTTAAATTTTCTGAACTAGAATCTATATTTTCTTTAACTATATTTAAAACACTACTTACATCACTTAAATTGAATGTCTTTTTTATACCCTGAAGAGTTTTTCCCATACCTCTTTTTTGTATCAAAGCTATATCTGCATTATCTAATTCAGGGAATGCACCTTTTAGTGCAGTTAAACTTTCAAGATTTTCCTCAATTCTATTTTGTCTTTTTGTTTTATTTTTAGTTATTAAATCTGTTATACTAGATGCAGTTGTTTTAATTAAGTCACTAGCATCTTGTCTATCTAGTTTACCAAATTCTGTTTCTTTATCATATAATGATTTCACTAGATATGGATCTTTTCTAGCCAATGCAATAGAAGGCAAGGCAACTGCAAGTGCTCTTTTAAATCTACCACCAATACTTCTATCGGTTAAAAATGATACTTCTTTTTCTGCCATTAACCTCTCCTAGCCATTAGACCCATAGGCTCTTCTTCCTGTTTATCTTCCTCTAAAACTTTTTCTTTTTGTGGTTTATCTTCACCTAATTCTTTTTGAAACTTAGCAAATGCTGCTTCAGATGCAGAGTCATTTATTTCTATATCTTTATCTCTCTCCATACCTGTAGTATATTCTACACCTGCTCTGTCGCCAATCAACATAAGCATCTCCATAATTACAGGTATAAGTAACATACCCACATCAATAGTGTGTTTACCTTGTAACACAGTTGCTAATTGTATATTGTTTGCCATTAATGTAATCGGCATACCTGTTTCCATTAAGTTGATAGCTTGTTCTACAAAAGCCTCATCCTGCATACTTGTTACATAATACTGTGCAGCTTGACTAACAGTTGGGTATTGTGGTGGTGTTTGCCAAGGTCTAGCACCTACCTCGTGGGTCATTGCCATGCCCGGAATGGGTGCTTCTAATATAGGTTCGTCTCTGTTTCCGTATCTCATGTTTCTATTTCTTCTTTACCATTTAATCTCTCATTTTGTATAGCTTCAAAAAAATTCATGGCATCACTAAATGGATCATTCTGTTCCACACTAGGCATATTTTTTTTCATAGACATATCTCTAGACAGTAAACCTTTGGTTGTAGGTGTTTCTGTTTGATTTTGTATATCTCTAGTAAACTTTTTAAAGTTATTAAATTTATTGTAAATATTTACTGAAGGATTTGTTTCCATTATGGCATTCCTTTTATTATTGCACTACCTAGTGTAGCCACCATACTACCAAGGGCAGTTGATCCTGAAGCCTTTCTAGTCTGCTCTGCAGTGTATGCTTGTGCTTCTTTACTAATGTTAGCTACACCTAATGCATTTATTCTATCTTGTTCATTCTCTGCACTCTTCCATGCCCACTCCATAGTGTCTGCAAAGAATGCCCATAAGTCATCATATGCTTCATTAGATATATCAAGAACTGCTTTTGCATTTAGTTCGTTAGCACGATTGATAGCAGCAGTATCTGCAGTGGCTAACTCTCTTCTCCATACTGCATTGTTCTGTGCTATAGCTATTTGATTTTGTGCATTAAACTGATCTCTTGCATTCATTACTTCTGCATTAAATCTTGCAAGTGTATTCATTTCACCTGCATTGAACTGATCTTGTGCATTTGATTGTGTAGCATTAAACTGTTCTACTTGACTTCTCAAGTTAGCGAAGAACTGATCTACTTGGTTTTGTGAGGTTGCATTAAACTGTTGGGCAGCATTTAGGGCAGCCTGATCTGTCAATATACTCTGTGTTAGTTGTTGCATATTAAACATACCTGACTGTTGTTCGTTAGATAAGTTTGCCATATCTACTTGTAGGAATGACTTTGCATTTTCTACTGCAGCCTGTTGTCTGTTTGTTAAGTTACTAGTGTCTAAACCTGAAAGTGCAGATGCTTCTGCTAATACAAGAGCTTGTTTGTTTGATAAATTTTGTAGATTTAATGTATTAGCTACTCTACTATTTTCTAGTTGTACTTGTTGCTCTGCAGTAAAGTTTCTATTAGCTATATCACTTATCTTGGCAGCATTCTGAACTCTAGCTTGAAATGCCTGATCAAACTCTTGACCTATAAATGATGCTCTTTGTTGAGCAGCTAACATGGCACGTTGTTGTCTATTAGATAAGTTTTGTAATTCAAATGTTCTTACAGTATTTGCATCTGCCTGTGCTATAGGTAGTGCAGACTCCATCGCAGCCTGTACAAGTGCCTGTCCTGCAATACTAGAAGCACCGAGACCTCTCTGTTGCATCACTGCTTGTACACCTCTGATTGCACCTGATGCCCATGCAGGTGGATTAGTTGCATCAAAGTTAGCAGTTAGACTTGCTAGTTGTCCTGCTACAGTTGCCTGATCACTTGCAGTCGCAGTGGCAGCATCAATTTGTTCTGTAAATGTTTTTGCTACTTCTGCATTAGTAACTGAATCAACTAACTCTCCTTCACGGATAGCTCGTTGAGCAGGACCTGACATAAGTATTGCATTGCCTTGAGCAGCATCTAAGTTAGCCACACTACTTGCAGTTGCTTGTGCAGCGAGTATCTGAGCATTATCACTTAAATCTGTTTGAGCAGCTTGATTACTTGATACTGCATTTTGCACTGACTCTTGAGCCACTATAGGTGTTACTTGTGCTGCAGGTATTGCACTTGTTTGTCCTGCCTGTGCTAATCCTGCCTGTCCTGTTGCACTTATTACATTAGCCTGACCCATACCTGTTCTAGGATCAATTAACTGCGACTGTTCAAAGGGTGTCAATTCAGGTTGTGTGACTGCACCTACAGGTAAAGCACCTGTCTGTGCTCTCACTGCAGTTGCATCTTGTATGCCTTTAGGACTACCCTCTGTGCCAAATACAGATATCTGCCCTTGTCCTACTCCCATAGTAGGCACGTAGGCTTGTTGTCTATCTGCTCCTTGAGATGTAGGTAACGATAAAGTATTTACTTGAGGTGCTTGTGCTATTGCATCTCTTGGGTCAGTCATAACTTGTGTTACAGGTTGCTGTTGTGCTTGCTGTGGTTGTACAGCACCACCTGTCTGCATCTTAACATAACCACCTTCTGCCATTCTTCTTGCAGCATCTTCAAAGACAACCATCTGTCTTTTCTTGTCAGGGTTCTGTTGCAGGTAATTATCAAAGTTTACCATGTCACCTTTGTAACCAAGTCTATTGGCTATTTTCTGCATACCACTTGGTTTAAATCCTGTAAACATTGCCATTA
>CENR01073687.1_pt1 | contig 11180 bp, 10 predicted proteins | sample 530181 | NCBI WGS metagenome assembly CENR01 (sample SAMEA2619677, study PRJEB7988) | marine metagenome | biome: marine biome (ENVO:00000447); feature: surface water layer (ENVO:00002042); material: "saline water (ENVO:00002010), including plankton (ENVO:xxxxxxxx)" | depth 5 m | reverse complement strand
ATTCCATTTTTACGTCTCATACAAGCCATGTCCCCACAGTTAAAGAAAACTGACCCAAAGTTTATCAATGGGTGTACTCAAGGAGACATGTTCAATACTGTAACAAATCAGTATTGGGATGGTGAAGAAGGTATAACAGTAATACCTTGTTACCAGGAGACTAAGTATTTGCAATTTGTGCCACGTGATTCGGGTGGTGGTTTTGTAGGTGAGATAGCTCCTACTGATCCAATCATCAAACAAGCCAAACGTGAGGGCAATAAGGAGATGCTCCCAAATGGTAACGAACTTGTTAAATCGGATCAGCACTATTGCATCATACTTGATGGTGACATCCCAACACTAGCTATTATGGATATGAAAGTATCTCAGCTTAAAGTTAGTCGAAGATGGAAGACTCAAATTGCAATGCAAAAGGTCAAAGACAAGAGCGGACAGTTACGTGTTCCCGCAGTTTATGCAAACATGTGGAAGTTCAAATCAGTCGAGGAAAGTAATGATCAAGGTACATTCTTCAATTGGAATTTTGAACGTGTCGGTTTTGTCCAAGACAGAGCCTTGTTTGATGAGGCCAAGAAGTTTAGGGAATCCGTTATGAAGGGTGAGGCTAAAGCAAGAGCCGAAGATATCGTTGATCAGCCTTCTGCGTCAGCAAAAGTAGATGACGAAATCCCATTTTAATGGACCTAAATCAAAGATTCATGGCGGTGTTTGAGGGATCAAGCACCGCACATGGACAAACCACTATTGGTAATGTTAGGAAAAATGGTAAGACCGATGCACGTAGTTTCATCGTTAAGGAGCCTTTGACTATTGATTTAGTACAAGAGCATCTTAGTGGAACAAGAGGTGTAGGCTCAATTCCTATTACACATAATAACACATGCAAGTTTGGTGTGTTAGATATAGACACATATCCAATCGATCATGCAGAAATAGCAAAGAGATGTAAGACTATGAAACTGCCTTTTGTTGTATGCAGAAGTAAATCGGGTGGAGCACATTTATTTTTATTCTTAAAAGAACACTATCCGGCAGTCGATGTTAGAGACTATTTAGGTGAGATGGCAGCAGCACTTGGCCATTCAAGTTGTGAGATATTTCCAAAGCAAGATCAAATACTCGTGGATCGTGGTGATGTGGGCAACTTTATAAACCTACCATACTTTGATACGGAGAATACTTTAAGATATGCAGTCGATGAAAAGGGCAAGGAGTTAAAGCTTGAGTCATTTTTAGATTTTGTTGAGAAAAAAACTGTAACTCTGGATGATCTGGCAAAATTAAATTTAGGTAATAACAAAAAAGAATTTGATGATGCACCATGGTGTTTACGTATATTCTTTAATCTTGGTATACCCGAGGGTCAAAGGAACAAGGTTATGTTTCATGCGGGTAAGTATGCAATCAAAAAGTTTCCAGAAAGTTGGAAACAAATGCTTGAAACATGGAATCAAAGATATTGCTCACCACCACTACCCGCATCTGAGATAGTAACAATTCAACAACAACATGAGAAAAAAGATTATGAATATTTGTGTAGGGATGAGCCTATGCAAAGTCATTGTGATAAGAAGGCATGTAAACAAGCTAAGTATGGAATAGGCAATCATGATACGTTGCCCGAGATTAGCGGACTAACAATCTTGAAGTCAGAGCCAAGATTATTCTTTTTAGATGTGGATGGTAAGAGATTAGAGTTATCCACAGAACAATTACAAATGCCTATACAGTTTCAACGTGCATGTATCGAACAGATTGATTTCATGCCTCCGTTGTTTAAACCAGGGGATTGGCAAGTTTTGGTAAATAACTTGTTGTCTTCTGCAACGTCAATCGAAGCTTCTGAAGAGTTGACCTTAACGGGTCAATTTAAAGAACTCGTAGAAACCTACTGCACTAGCCGAATTCGGGCAAAGTCTCCCGAGGAAATGACCATGGGTAAACCATGGACAGAAGAAGACTTAACATACTTTACCATGAAAGGGTTGCAGGAGTTTTTGAAACAAAGGGGATTTACTACCTTTAATAGACCACAGATCCAACAAAGATTAAAAGATTTGAATCATGATTCTAAATGTAATGGTTTTAAAAAAATAAAAATGGATGGTGGAAATTGGGTTAATTTAAGGGTGTGGTGGGTTCCTAAATTTGAAACTACTGAAGTGGATTTATCTGTAAAAAAGGAGACATATGATGACGAAATCCCATTTTAAAGAAACACAAACGGAAAGGAGTACTACATTCCTTACGGGACCCGAAGTATGTGCATGGCTTAAAATATCTAAGTCTACGTTGTACCTATGGGTTCAAAGAGGAATATTTCCTAAACCTAAAATACTTGGTTTGCCCGAGAAGAATGGAACATCTAGATGGATAGAGAGTGAAATTCAAGAGTGGCTAGATAACAGACCAAGAGAAAAGACTGATGGGTGAGGAACTAATATTCGGACCACCAGGATGTGGTAAGACATATACTTTGATTGATATAGTTAAGGAAGAACTAGGCAGAGGCACACCGCCCGATAGGATAGGATTTGTATCTTTTTCTAAGAAATCTATAGAAGAGGCTAAAGATCGTATATCGGCACAAACTAAACTATCACTCAAAGATGTTCCATGGTTCAAGACCCTTCATTCAACAGGCTATAACTGGCTTGGCCTAAATGATTCTAACATGATGACTCGTAATGATTTCAATGACTTAGGAAAAGAACTTGGAGTTATCTTTGATGGTTATACGGCCAAGTCCAACAGTGATGGTGTGCTTCTGCAATCCTTTAATAAAGGCAATCAATATCTAGAACTAATAGGACGAGCTACCATGAGGGAAGTAAGTCTTGAAGAAGAATATAATGACAATGGAGATTATCAGCTTAACTATTCTTTTTTAAATAAGGTTGATCAAGTTTATAAAGACTATAAACGTGAGTATGACAAGCGAGACTTTACTGATATGATCTCTGATTTTGTAAACCAAGGCACTGCTCCAAAACTAGATGTATTGATTGTCGATGAAGCACAAGATTTAACTAAGCTTCAATGGTCAATGATCGAGGTCCTTAAACAATCGGCTGAACGAATATGGTATGCGGGGGATGATGACCAGGCAATACATGCATGGAATGGTGTAGATGTGACAAATTTTATGAATTCTTGTGAGAATATTAGGATATTAGATCAGAGTTTTAGGGTGCCAACATCTGTTCATAAACTAGCAAATAAGATTGTAAATAGAATTGATGTAAGACAACACAAAGATTGGAATCCGACAACACGTGAAGGATCAGTAGATTATCATATGAATTGGTATGATGTAGATATAGACGAGGGGTCATGGACAATCATGGCACGGACAAACAAGATAGTCAGTAAGATAGAAACCAATCTACGTGACAATGGATATCTATACGAGAGGTTTGGTAGAACATCACTTGATGGTGAGTTTATTCAGTATATGAAAATATGGGAAGACTTACAAAAAGATAAGGCGATAGCTTTAGATTCTATCAAACAACTCTATGACTTCGTACCAAAGCAAGGTAAAAATCAAGTTGTCAAAAGAGGATCGGCAAAGTCCTTAGAGTATTTAGATCCGCAAAGCACAATGACATATGATGAACTTGTTACTAATCATGGTATGGTTGCACCCAAGGATATGAAGTCTGTGAACGTAGTCAACATGTCTAAGGACGATCAAGACTATATGGCAGCAATATTAAGACGAGGAGAAGACTTACAAAACCCACGTATTAAACTATCGACAATACATCAGATGAAAGGCGGAGAGGATGACAATGTAATACTATCATCGGAGTCGTGTTGGCCTGCGGTTAGTGCACCTAATCAAGATGATGAGCATAGGGTTTTTTATACGGGTATAACAAGAGCAAAACATAATTTACACATAATAGAATCATTCGGAAAGTTTAGGTATATGATATGAGTGAAGAAAAAAAACCACCATACATAATGTTCTATTGTAAGAAGTGTTCAAAGTTAGGAAGACAAAAAGATTTTATAATGCCTGTTAACAATTTAGATGGAAGAAAAGGTATTAGCATGGCTTGTATAAATTGTCTACACGATCAAGGTTATAGATTTAAAGGATGGGATTACGGAGGTAAAGATGAAAAGAGATGATATTTTAAAGAATGCCATGAAGTTAATAAATGGTAAACGTTCTAAAGATTACGGGGATGCACACGAAAACCACCAAAGGATAGCAGACTTGTGGTCTGTGGTGTTTGGGTTTAAAGTACTAGTGTGGCAAGTTTACTTGTGTTTAATATTGGTCAAGGTTGCAAGATTAATCAATTCTCCCAAACATTTAGACAGTATGATAGATATACCAGGATATGCGGCATTACTTGGAGAGACAATAGAAAAAGATGATAAGTAGTTTATTTAAACCACATCCTAATCCAACAATGAGGGTTATAAGTTTAGGTGCAGGTGTACAATCATCCGTTATGGCTTTGATGGCTGAACGAGGTGAGATTACACCCAAGCCAGATTGTGCAGTATTTGCTGACACACAATCAGAACCCGAGGAGGTTTATACACATCTTGAGTGGCTATCTACACAACTATCTTATCCAATATATCAAACGACTGCGGGTGATTTACGTAAAAGTATTACTGAAGGCATTAACATCAGAGGCACAAACAAAAATTATTGTGTTGTCCCCTTCCATGTCAAAGATGGTTTTGGACGTAGACAATGCACTACACAGTTTAAGATCGAACCCATACAGAAAAAGTTTAGAGAACTACTTGGTGTTAAGAAAAACCACAAAGTAAAACAAGGTGTTATACTTGAGCAATGGATTGGTATCAGTCAAGATGAACTACAACGTGTTAAAGAATCTAGAGATAAATGGTTGTATAATAGATGGCCACTATTAGAACTTGGCATGAAACGATATGATTGTCAGAATTGGTTTTCTAAACACTATCCCGAGAAGTACTTACCACGATCTGCTTGTACATTCTGTCCGTACAAAAACAATAATGAATGGCGACACCTAAGAGATAACGATCCACAAGGTTGGGAAGATGCGGTGGCCGTGGATAAAAAAATAAGAACTACAGGTACAGATAAACAAAGAGAGCAATTTGTTCACAGATCATTAGTGCCCTTAGATCAAGCCGACCTACAAACAGCAGAAGAGAAAGGGCAGCTATCATTCTTAGATGAGTGTGATGGTATGTGTGGTATGTAATGAAAGATAAAAAAACAATTAGTTTTATAGAACGTATGGAGATGAATACTTTAGAAAAGGAGTGGACAGTCCCACAATCTTTTCCAGACCTCACTAATTCCAAATACATAGCTATAGACTTGGAGACATGTGATCCAAACTTATTGGAACTTGGCCCAGGATGGACACGTAATGATGGGTTTATTGTGGGAGTAGCTATAGCAGCGGGGGATTTCGTGGGATATTATCCCTTTCGGCACCAAGGTGGTGGGAATATACCAGAAGAAAAAGTATTTTCATGGCTTAGAAAACAAATGGATACACCTCATATACCCAAGATTATGCACAATGCTATGTATGATGCAGGATGGTTAAAGTGGGCAAACGTGGACGTAAAGGGCAAGATCATAGATACGATGATTGCTGCTCCGCTTATTAATGAAAACAGATTTAGTTATGCCTTAAATTCATTAGGTCGTGATTACTTGGGCGAACGTAAAGATGAGAAAGTTTTAAAGTCAGCGGCTAAAGATTTTGGATTAGATCCTAAGAAAGAATTATGGAAATTACCATCACAGTTTGTAGGGACCTATGCAGAACAAGATGCGGCTTTGACTTTAAGATTATGGAATCATTTTGAACCCATAATAAATAAAGAAGAACTATCAAGTATATTTGAATTAGAAACAAACCTTATACCTTGTGTGTTTGAAATGAGAAGTAAAGGTGTACGAGTTGATTTAGATAAGGCCGAGCAAACTAAAGATAAATTGTTAGCTATGAAAAAGACAATACTAAAAGAAATCAAGGATGATACCAACATAGATGTAGAACCATGGGTAGCAACAAGTGTAGCAAAAGTATTTGATTATCATAAAATTCATTACTCAGAAACGAGTGTAAGTAAACAAGCATCTTTTACAAAAGCTTGGTTACAAAACTGTCCACATCCCATTGCAGCAAAGGTCTTGAGACTTCGTGAATTAGATAAAGCACATAATACATTTATCGACAGTATACTTAAACATAGTTACAAAGGCAGAATACATTGTGAATTGCATCAACTACGTAACGATGATGGTGGCACTGTAACGGGTAGATTTAGTTCGTCTAATCCAAATCTTCAGCAGATACCGGCAAGAGATCCAGAGATTAAGAAAATGATTCGAGGTTTATTTATACCCGAGGATGGAGAACAGTGGGGTAGCTTTGATTATAGTAGTCAAGAGCCAAGGTTATTGGTTCATTATTGTGGAGTCGTTAACAAAGAAAATCCCTTGGTCAGTAACATGATTGATCAGTATCAAAGTGACGATGTAGACTTTCATCAAATGGTTGCAGACATGGCAAGTATATCAAGAAAAGAGGCTAAGACAGTCAATCTTGGTATTATGTATGGCATGGGTAAACAAAAATTAGCTAATACATTAGATATAAAATTAGAAGATGCAAATCTATTACTTGATACATATCATCGCAAAGTCCCTTTTGTTAAACAACTTGCTGATCAAGTTATGGCAAGAGCACAAAAAATGGGTAGGGTAAGAACTGTATTAGGCAGATCTTGTAGGTTTGATATGTGGGAGCCAAAGACATTTGGATATAATCAGCCATACAAACTAGAAGAGGCCGAAAAGAAATATGGTCCAGGTATCAGACGAGCTTTTACATATAAAGCATTGAATAGATTGATACAAGGTAGTGCGGCAGATCAGACAAAGAAAGCCATGGTTGATTGTTACAACGAGGGTTTAGTACCACTGCTTACAGTTCATGACGAACTTTGCTTTAGTATTGAGTCACAAAAACAAGCAGATAAGATTACAGAAATCATGGAGCAAGGACTACAACTTAACGTACCAAGTAAAGTAGATCAAGAGTTAGGTAAGGATTGGGGCGAGGTAGGTTAATGGGTAAAAAAGCAGAAGAAAAAACTGAACGTAATGCAGAAATATATTATAGACGTATGGCAGGGGAAAGACTCAAAGACTTGTGTAAGCAGTATGATCTATCCCGTAGCCGTGTATATAAAATAGTGATGCAGTATTCTAAAAAACTGTGCCTAAGTTGATTAGGTGGATAGGTTTTCCATACGATCTATTAACCTCTCTGCACGTTTTGTTACCTGATTATACCAACGGGAATCTTTCATTTGGGCGGCAGCTTCAGAGTAGTTCTTTTCATCTACCGCTTTTTTCATTTTGTGAAAACGACTTAAACGAGGCCGACCCATATTAAACATCATGTTGGCTAAGATATGTTGTAGTTCTTCTGGCATGTCGTCAAAGTCACTATACAACAACTTACATTCATCTATTGTCACTTGTATGTCTTTGGCAAACAATTCATTAACACGATCTTCTGATACTTTTGTCCCAACGGGTTTACCATACTCTTCGTCCCACTCTGTAACCAAATGGCCAATCCCTGTCGTGGGTAAATTTAAGTGATCAAGATACACGGAATACACGCAACCCTCATCTCTTTTTATCTCATCTCTGAGTTGTTCTATGTTCATTGACTTCCTACCGCAGTTCTTGTTGCTTGATTAGGCACTATTATAGGACTGATATTTGCTGCTGATCCTGTTGATGCAGGAGGCGTAACATTTGGAATATTGATATTTTTAATATTTGTTATTGCTCTATCCCTAACTTGTCTTGCCTCTGGAGATATTTTAAAGGGACCTTCTGACTTAACAGGCACAACAGAAGATGCAGGAGTTACACCCATTTGACCAAGAACTTGTTGAGCAGATGTTTGCATAAACTGTAAGGCTTGTCCAAAAGCATCACCACCTGGTTCACGACTAGCCAATAAAACTTTCATAACACCAGGGTTTCTTAAAGCTTTACTCATTGTCATATAGAAAGCGGCAGCGGGAATTGTTGCAAGTGGAGCGGTTAACATTCCGTAGAAACCTAATCCTAGTGCGATTGTTGGAGCAGCAAGTCCACCTTTACCTTGAAGAGAGGCATTAGAAACAGCAACCATATTGTCTGCTAATTTAAATAAATCATCCGATTGTTGTTTGCCAAACATAGCCTCAATAGTCTCACGTCCATAACCATTTAAACTGCTTTGTAGATTTGATCCTAGTCTACCAGATACAAAAGCCTCTCTAAAAGCGGGAGACTCTGCATCACCAAGAGATTTAAGAATTCTAGCCATGGCTGCATCTTTCACAGTCTCTACTGTGAAATCATCAAAACCACCAAGTTCTCTGACTGTTCTGTCACCAACTTTTAATGATCCATTTTGAAAAGCTTTAATTCTATTTACATTACCTCTAGAAAATAAATAACTTACCATACCTTCAGCATCATTATTTTGTAATGATTGAATAAACTTATTGGAATCAAAGGCTTTTAAATTAGATAATTCAGAATTTCTAAGTTTTATAACGTTAGCTAATGTTGCATCGGGAAATTGTTCTAAAACACGTTTATCAAATTGTGCTCCAGTTTGTTTTAATAAAGTAGACAACTTACCTATTTGTCCTAACTCTTCTCCGCTAAACAAAACATTTTTTGTAGTTCCTAATTCATCTATCTTACGAGCTAGTTTTATTCCATCTACTTGTTCTACGCCATTACGAATAGAATAATTATTTGGATCATTTAACTCCCTTTTAAACCATTCTCTAGCAAACTGTTGTCTTGTAATGTCTGCCGTTGTAACACCTAATTTACGGCCTTCTCTAATCTTAGAAAGTTCATCTTTTTTTTGATTAAGAAGTTTTCTAAATCTTCTTTTAGTACTATCTTCTGCCATAGTTCCTAAAAATTCTTCAGCTTCATTAATTGTGTTAAATCTCCTTCCACCAGGAGCAATAATACTAATTTTTTGTATTGTGCGTTCACCTAACTCTAAACCCTCAATACCAGGTGATCCTCTAATAACTTTCAATAATCTTCTTAAACGTTGTGGCTCATTAGGTTTAACCATGTCATCAAGATACTTAGATGGATCAAATTTAAGTGTTCCTCTTTTAGATTCTGCATAAATTTTTTCTGCTATAGGATCATCAAATCGTTTCATACCATTTGCGTAATACTGTCGAGATCTTTGTAAATTATTTAATCCCGCTCTAAAAGTTTCTAGTATAGCACTAGTAGGTTCTTCACCAATATCGAACTGCATTCCAGATTTACCTAGCTTCTGACTTAATCTTGATTGATCTGAAGGACTCAAAGGACTTCCACCCCTACCTCTAAAATCGTTTAAAATTGTAGCTAAATTTAATTCACCTTGATCAAAAGCATCGTCAACAGATTTTTTTAACATCTGAAAGTTACCAGCAGCGGTAGACACTTTAAATGCATCGTCATATTTCATATCAAGTAACGTTCTTCTTAATTTTTGTGCAATTTCGGGAGAGATATATGTATATCTTATTGCTTCTTGTTTTGTAAGCGTTTGACCCATGTTACTTGCACGTGAAATAGTTTGTTGAATTGCTTGATCAATATCTCTTTTAAATGGAGCTACGTTTGCAACTCCAGTGCCTTCTATCTTGTCAATGGCTCGTTTTATTTCTGCTACTGGTATAATTTTATTATTTCTACCTAGTGTCTTTGAGGCTTTTGTAAATAAAGCATCTGCTTGTTCATCAAATATTGCTTTAGATGTTAATAATCTTTTTACCAAGTCTCCACTTAAACGTTCACCATTTCTCAAGGGTTGTATGATAGCATCAATATCATTCTTAATTTGTGTATCTAATATCTTTTCAGCATTTTTAACTGTATCATCCATCGTTGAAAACATGGTGCCAATATCATTCTTAATGACGTTTTCCATAGTTGATAAAGCTTCTTGGTTCGTGCCTCTAAGTCCTCTTAACTCTTGCATAACTATTTTTAAGTTATTAGTTGCGGCTTTTTCGTTTGGAAATATACCTTCATAAATGGCTTGTAGTCTATTAAGAACGGGTCTTACACCAGGAGCAGCACCTTCGATTGTTGGCTGAAAACCTTTTTCTAATAATTCTCTACCACTTGATTTCGCTGCCTCTGCTTCGGCCGAAGCGGGACCTTTAATTAATCTACCAAAAATACTTGATATAGCTCGACCTATACCTTCTCCAGTTGCACCTAAAACCGCTTCAAATGCAGCATCTCTAAGTATTTCTGTAGGTGTTTGACGTTGATAACCAAGATTAGTTTCGTATGCTTCTTCAGCCAGTTTAGCTAGTCCCATTGATCCACCCACAACTAATGCAGCGGGTAGAAATGCAGAACCAGACATAATTAATCCCGCACTTAAACCAACACCTAAAGGAACTCCTGCTTGTCCCAAGAAATCAGAAAAATCTGATGTAGAAAAGCCTTCTTCATCTATAGCAATATCTCGGCCTTCACCTAAACCTAAAACATCACGACCTTTTTGATTAAGTATAAATCTTCCACCAGGGTCTTGAAGATAAGATCCCTCTCCTATCTTATCATTAAGAAAGGCTTTTTTCTCTTCATCAGTTTCTCTTGCATTTAAACCTGCTCTAAAACTAAAACCATCGACACCCGTTTCATAGTCAACACCAGGTAGTTTCAAATCTTTAAGTTCACCCGCTTTAGCAGGTTTCATGGTAATAGGATCGACACCCGCAAGTCTTAATTGTCTGTCATAGTCTAATATTTCTTCTTTTGAGGCAGTGGCTAAATCTATACTAGGCTGTACGGGTTGTGCTTCAAACAGTTCTGGTCGTGCAGTTTGCATCTCCTTGATAACTGACTCAACATCATCTGCTCCAAGTCCCTCGGTGTCTATTGTCACACCACTTGGTAATTCAATTAAAGCCATTTTAACCAACCAAAAGTTTATTTAATTTATCTTTATCAAACTTACCACCTTGAAAAAAGTCACTAAGTTTTATTGTCTTCTGTCCTTGTCCTTGAGAACTTGCTCTTGCACCAGGACCTACAATACCTAAATTTCTTATCTCAGCAAATTGCACGGGTGCACCACTTTGAAAAG
>CENR01009811.1_pt1 | contig 11184 bp, 11 predicted proteins | sample 530181 | NCBI WGS metagenome assembly CENR01 (sample SAMEA2619677, study PRJEB7988) | marine metagenome | biome: marine biome (ENVO:00000447); feature: surface water layer (ENVO:00002042); material: "saline water (ENVO:00002010), including plankton (ENVO:xxxxxxxx)" | depth 5 m | reverse complement strand
TCTGGCATTTGGCTGAGGTGCTTGATTGGTTACAGGCGCGGGGAGGCTACCAGATTGATACTGGCATACTGGAAATCGCGCAAGTGGCGTTGGAAGTGAATATCACCAAGGAGGCAATCCGGCACCCGATGAGCAGGCGGGACAACATGGAGTTGTTGACGGCATAGCCATGAACTCAGTTATTGCGAGAGCGCACAGGGCGAGCAATGCGTTGCCTCACATCCGGCCCTGGAGTGGGCGCAGCTTTTCCTGATCGGGATTGTCGCTTGCGTTCCTCGATCCACGCCTCTACCTCCTCCAGGTCCCACACCACGCAACGGGGCGTCAGATTGAAGCGGCGCGGGAAATCCCCGCAACGTTCCATCTCGTAGATGGTTGTTTCCGCCAAGGGCACGATTTGGTGCAGTTCATGCCGACGGATGGTTCTGCGAAAAGGGAGTGGGGGTTGCTCCACATATTGGGGTAGCTCCTCATATTCTGCTGAGTCTGGCCGTGGTAGATGCTGTTGGTTATCTTTCATTCCAGTACACCATTTTGAAATTGCATTGCGGTATCCAGGAGAAATGGTGACTATTGGAACCTATTGGAACAACCTGCTCCAGCAGGTAGGAGAGTAGGTACAAGGTGTATCCTGATGCATTTGCATACTATGTTTCAGGAGATCAATATGAGCGAATGCAGGGCGATAACACGGGAGAAATTGTATGAACTGGTATGGTCAATGCCCATGCGTGACCTTGCCAGACACTTCGATATGAGTGACAAAGGGCTGGCCAAGAAATGTATCAGGCTGAATGTACCCAGACCTCCTCAGGGCTATTGGTTGATGAATCATAAAGAGCGCAACTTACATAAGATGCCACTGCCAGAATACCAGGGGTCATACCTGGAGGAGATCATCTACAACCCAGAACCGCAGCGGAAGGTTGGTGAAACACCAGAGAAGCCTGGTTGTATGCTTACCGACGAGCAATTGGCGGCTGCGATGGCTTTCAGGATTCGGCAGTCAGTGCCGCGCTATCATCCTTTAATTTCAGACGCGAGAAAACAAGCCAGGAAACCCTCGATCGATAAATATGCCCGTCTTACCTTTGGTAGAACTGTTGTAAACCCTGGGATGAAGGTCACGCCGAAAACATTCGACAGAGCCTGCATATTCCTGCAGGGGCTGGTGGATCTGTTTGGCACCTTCGGTTGGAAGTTGACCAAGTCCTCAACGGAAATGGCAGGCTTCAGCATTGGTGATCAGACTCTGGAGTTTGAAATCAAGGAGCCGGTGACCAAAATAAAGCGCTCCCCCTCTTCAGGAGAGCGACCGGGAGACAGGTTTTTCTGGTATTCCCATGAGTATGTTTCCACCGGCAGGCTTGAGTTCAGGATCACCAACGCCTACTCAATGAATTACAAGAAAACCTGGTATGACAGGGGCGAGTCGTCGATTGAAACCCATCTTGCTTCAATGGCCCAGGCTTTCAGCCGCGGTTTTGAATCCAGAAAGCTGGATGCTATCAAACAGGCAGAGTGGAAACGCCAGTGGGAAATTGAGCAGGCCAAAAGGGAGAAAGAGGCGAGACGCCTGAAAATTGAGAAAGCCCGGAGGGAGCAGTTGCTGTCCCTTTCCGAGCAATATCAAAAGGCAAGGGCTGTCCGGGATATGTTGCAGGCCATTGAATCAAGTCAATCACAGACAGGGGGGTTGGCCACATGGCTTGAATGGGCAAATACGGTAGTTGACGAAATTGATCCCCTTTGCAGGGTGGATTCCATTCTCAAGATACACCGGGAATACGGATCACGAGAGAGGTTTGCCGATTCATACCCAAATGGAGTGTGAGGAAAGTTGCTATCCTGTAAGCCTGTTACAGTTGGTTATTTCCTGTCGCCGTATTCCATATCAACCCAGTCCTCCTGAGCCGACTCAAACTCGGTAAGCAAATGGTTGATGCGGGTTATGGCGTACTCTACCTTTGATCTGTCGCCTTCAACAAACCTATAGCCCGAGAATAAACGAATCTGGAAGCAGGCAAAGCAGTCCGAGATCAGTCGTGCCAAGTGAGCCAGATGAATTGCATTCCGTCGCTCAGGCGAACGCCAGTCTCTGTCAAGGGGAATCGATATCCCAATGAAATCGACATGGTGAATGTGGCTTGCAACGGAATATCCGTAGCTGAGTCCTGTGAAGTTTGCAAAGAGTGTATCGGCACTGTTGCTCAATGAGTTCAGCATGCCGCCATAGCCCCATTTCATATCCATCTGCCGCCGGTATGTCTTTGGATACCTGGATGCCAATTCCTCTCTTTTTTCATTCGGCAGGACCATATCACGTATCGGGCGCCAGGAATCTGCTGCGGGGTCTTTGATCGCGTCCAGCAGTTGGCGGGCTTTCCTGTCATCCTGGAGGGCAATGATTTCGGGCTGCTCGTCAGCAAACTCGCTATATCGGGCCTTGAAGGTGTCGTGGGACTGAATCAGGTAGGCAAACTTCAATGTGCTTTCGAAAACAGATCTAATTAATACTTCTGCGTCCCAGAGCTGACCATAGGCCATTAACAGAAGTGCACTTTCTGTAGATCGTGCCGAAGCGGAAAGCAGTTTCCCGATGGTGCTGCACTCTTCTCGCTCCCAGCCCTCATACGTACCGACCGGCGCCATCAGTGGGAGCAGCTCCCGCATCAGGAACAATCCTTTTTCAGCCCACTGCTTTTGTGTGTTAAATAGTTCTTCTGAGTACATAGAATGAAGTTAAGGCAATCAGCTATTACCGATAAAAATAGATTCCCGTCAATCCTGTTGCTTGTGCCCAAGAGCGGATATTTGGAAATACTGGTTCGTGTGGCAGATGGCGGGAATACAGAAAGCCGAGCTCCTGTAGGCCTGGATACTCCTGAAAATTCGTGCCAGAATGTCCACTATAGATTGTAGCCCTATAGGATGCAAGAATCGCATGTCAGAAGAAAATTCGCTGGGAAAGGCCTTAAAGACCATAAGGAAAGCGCGCGGCCTTAGTCAGGAAGCGTTCTCTGGTGTCTCCAGTCGTACCTATTTGAGTTCCCTGGAGCGAGGTGTAAAAAACCCTACTTTGCTTAAGCTTGGTGAGCTGTGCGGAGTAATGAGGGTTCATCCATTAACGTTACTGGCACTGGCTTATGCGGATGGCGAAATTGAGGACGTGGAACGAGTTATCGAGCAGACCCGACAGGAACTGAAAGGCCTTTTATCAGGTGAAATGCGATGAATAAATCACTAAGGAAAAAGGAAAATGACACATCCGATACCGATGAGTCGTTTGCTCTCCGACCAAAAGCCCGGATACTCAAGACCCTTGGCGAAGAACTGATTAGCAGTGAGACGGTTGCGCTGATAGAGCTTGTCAAAAATGCATACGACGCTGATGCTGAAAACGTCCTGATTTCTTTTTCCGGTGACCTGAAAGAAGGAGGTGGCGCTATTGAAGTGATAGATGACGGTCACGGCATGGATATGGATACTATCCGGAATTCCTGGATGATCATCGCAACATCAACCAAAAAAGATAATAAGAAAAGCAAGAGCGGACGCAGGCGAGTACTTGGGGAAAAGGGGATTGGCCGGTTTGCTGCAGCGAGGATCGCGGAGGAGCTGGAACTGTTTACCCGGACCAGGGACCAAGCTGATACTGAATCATATGCGGTGTTCGACTGGACACAGTTTGATGACGACGAACGATTTCTCGATGAAATACTTTTCCTGGCAGATGATCAAACGGCTACCGAAATAGTTCCAGGTTGGCAGTTGAAGGACTTTTCAGAAAAGCGATACCGCGTTCCTTACCATGGAACGGTATTAAGAATGAACAGATTGAAGCATACCTGGGAAAAGCATGACCTGGATAATCTACAAAGGGGGCTGTCCAGACTGCTGTCGCCGTTCTACCCAAAGAATGATTTCAACATCTTTCTTAACCTTCCTGATGAGCGCAGTGAGTTCAACTCCAGGATCACACCACCAGAGATAATCAAGTACCCGCACTATATCGTCAAAGGGGAAGTCAAGGAGGATGGAAAGTATTCACTGATCGTGCAGATTGAAGAGGAAAGTCAGTCACATGATTTTGATGGATATTTTTACAAAGTTTTTTCTGACAACGAATGGGTATTGTATCCGGCCACGCAAAAGCCAGAATTGCTGGAAGACCCATCTGTTCAAAAAGGAGTGGAGTGTGGTCCCTTCATGTTTGAGCTGCGCATTTGGGATCGCGACGAGCTGGAAAATGTGAACCAGAAGGTGGGGGGCGGTATCAGGAGTGTCAGGAAAGACCTGGATGCGATAGCGGGAATAAATATATACCGTGATGGCTTCAGGGTACTGCCGTATGGCGAGCCAGACAACGACTGGCTCAGATTGGATATACGACGTGTCCAGGCTCCAACAAGGCGGCTTTCAAACAACCAGATAACCGGATATATCTCAATTACTGCTGATCGAAACCCTGAATTGCATGACCGCAGCAACAGGGAAGGGCTTGATAACAATGCCGCATATGCAGATCTTCAGAATATCATGAAGTTTGTATTGAATGAGACGGAGAATCTTAGGTATGCCTCAAAGAGGAAAAAACCAGAAGAAAAGGAACAGGACGATCAGAAAGGACTCTTTGACCCGCCTGATTTCAATAAGATTACGGATGCTGTTGCTCGTGGTGATGCCAGTAAGAAGGAAGCGCTTGACCTGATTAACCAAGCTGAGGCTGATTGGAAAAACCAAATTAAAAAGCTGCAAGGTGTTTTATCTCAGTATCATGCGTTGGCTACGTTGGGTGGAATAGTCGATAAAATCCTTCACGATGGCCGGCAACCGCTTGCAAAGATTCAAACTGAGGCGGGCCTGGGTAAGGAGATGATAGAAGACTTACTAAGTGCTAATCCTGGGGTTCCACAATTAAAGAGTTTCGAGAAAAGCTATGAGAAAATTGTGGGCCAATCTTCGATTCTGAGAGATGTTTTTAGAAGAGCAGAACCTTTTGGAGGCCGAAAACGTGGAAGACCCAGAAAATACTATATTGAGGATCTTGTTAGAGATATTTTCCAGTTGTACGAGAAAGAACTAAAAGACTCCTCAATTAATATTGATCTGCCCGATTCAGAAACGCTTGTAAGTATCGATACAACAGAGTTATCTGAAATATTCACCAATCTCATTACTAATAGCCTGTACTGGCTCAAATCCGTGCCGGAAGCAAAACGTAACATTCGGGTAATGGTTGAAAGGAAATCTTCTGGCTCTCTTGAAATTATATTTTCAGATACGGGGCCTGGAATTGAACCTAAGTACAAAGACCATATCTTTGAACCCTATTTTTCCAGAAAGCCAGAAGGGCATGGCCTGGGGCTTTGCTTGGTTGGAGAGATTGTGCACGACTACTATAACGGTAGCGTGGAACTTCTCGATACTGGAAAATCTGGCGGAGCAGTTTTTAGAATAATTTTGAAGAAAAGGGTGTAGATGATGGTTGCTTCTGAGTGGAAAGTACTTTCAGTTGATGACGACCCAGAGATGTGCGAAGGGATTAAACGAATACTGGCGGGCCGAATGGGAGAAAACACGTTCGACTTTACTGCTGCAACGACTTTCGATGAAGGTATGGCGCTAATTGGAAGCAATAGGTTTGATTTGATTTTTTTGGATGTACACGAGGACAATAATGATCCTGATCCGTCTGATCACCCTGATCAGTCTGATCAGCGAGGTGAGCAACTGCTAGATACTCTTAAGTCGTCCCGTTTTGTCCCTGTGATTTTCTATACAGGTTTTCCGGCAAAAGTGGATCACTTGCAGAGCCACATGGTAAAAGTGGTTGATAAGGGAGCTCCCCCGGAAGAGGTAAGGACTGCTGTTACTGCAATTCTGACTACTGGTTTGCCGCAATTGGCCCAATACATCGAAGAGCAAAGTAGAGCTTATATTTGGGAGAATCTTGAAGAGGTTTTGAAGCAGGTGGAGAATGATAGCGTTACATCAGATATTGCACTCCTGACGGCCAGAAATCTTGCCAAAAGTCTTTCCCAAAGAAGCGTTAAGGAACTCCTTGGAAACGATGTTAACCTGATTTCCCCCCTTGAAATGTATTTGTTCCCACCTGACCAAAATGGCTGTAACCCAGGAGATATATATCGCAGAAAAGAAGATGGTGCGTTGTGGATGGTGCTAACGCCGGCTTGTGATTTTGAGCAGAACAAAGCAGAGAATGTTTTGCTGGCGGGGCTTACTCCGCTGACTGAACATGGTCTCTACAAAGCTTGGCAGGAAAGGGTCAGAGAGTTGAACGCTTTGACCCAAGATCAGCAGACACGTGAGATTAGAAAGGCTGCTTCAGATGCCAAAGGGCTGGTTAAGAGTCTTGTGAAAAACAGGTTGGGTGGTCGATTCCGCTTCCTGCCTGGAACGTTTTTTATTCAGGATTGTATAGTTGATTTTCAGCAACTAGAGAACCTTCCAAGGGCTGATGCTGATAAGTTTGAGGTTGTCTGTTCACTGGATAACCCATATCGTGAAGAGGTTCTTCAGTTGTTTTCCAGCTATTACGGGAGGATCGGCACCCCCGATTATGAGTTTGATTCCATCTGGGAAAAAATCGATCAGGCGTTTACTCCCTGACTGAACCATGCGAAATGACGTGCTAACCCCCGAGCAGCGTTCTTACTGCATGTCACAGATCAAGGGTAAGAACACGAAACCGGAAGTGGCTCTCCGGAAAGCTCTGTGGGGGCTTGGTTACAGATACCGGATCAGGAACCGGTTGCCGGGAAGGCCGGACTTGGTTTTTTCGTCATTGAAAACGGTGGTTTTTGTTGACGGCTGTTTCTGGCACAAATGTCCTGATCATTTTGTACACCCAAACGCCCGGGCCCGATTCTGGCTGGATAAGATCAATGGTAATGTCGTCCGGGATCAGCGAAACAACGTGTCTTTGAGGTCTGAGGGGTGGCAGGTTGTCCGGATTTGGGAACATGAAATCAAAGAGTCGCCGGATGATGCCGTTGCCCGTGTCGTGGAGATCCTGCAAAAGCAAAGAAAATCTGTTGGTTTTAAAGACTGTTAAGCCATTTGGTAATCAGTTCCGGAGACCCAACACGTTTTTTCAGGGTACTGACGATATCCCCGCCGGCAATAATCACAACCGGGTGTTTGTCCTCCTTTAACTCAGTATAGGCCTGGGATGCGAGGTAGGAGGTGGTGACAAGAATCCCGAATTGTCTGTGTCGCAATCGTGACAGGAGCCTGGAAAGTTCTTTGACTCCAACGCCTTTTCCATTGGGCGCGTAACATTTTGCTTCCAGTGCAAACTCAACTTCGATAGCGCTTCGGCCTGTTCCTATCCGGTACGCACCGACAGCATCCCGTCCTCCGTCACGCCATGGCCGGGTAATCTCGCATGGCCCAATATCGGGCATGAACAGTCGGGCGATTTCCACGGCGGCCGCTTCGAATGCAAAAGGCTCTTTGCTGTACCGGTTGTGGATCAGAGAGAGGATTTTCTGGTCTTCTACAGTTTGGGGGAGTTGTTGTTCTCTGCTGCGTATGTCGATGGTATGTGGTGCATACAGCGGTGAGTATTTTCGTCCTGACAGCCATTCCAGCCAAGGCTTGGGAGCATGGGCAGAGGATACTGCGTTTCCAGTCTTTAAGTCGTTAAGCCACTGTCTGGTGATGACAGGTACGTCGAGTATGGTGAAAACTGATTTGTAATTCTGGAACCTGGCGTTGCCGGGGCCTTTGGCCCGCCAGATGGCAACCAGATCATCATCAGGTCCGAGGTTTTGGGCGCCGGGTACGGCCAGCCCAAGAAAACGTAAATCCCTATATTGTCCTGTCCCCCCAAAAAGCAGGATAACGGGAAAATGATCAAAAGAGATGGAAGAGTGCCGGGCATCGAACAGGTTTCTGAGAATCTGGTTCCCCTGTCTGGGGGTATCATGAATCCCCCGGACGGTCTTGTTATCACCGTAGTAAGTGAATAGGCCGCTTTCTGTGTCCAGGTGATCCGGCCAGTCGGGATCGTTGAAATTGGATTTCAGGACTAGCAGTTTTAATGTATCAATACCCGGACGTTTTCCCAGGTGGCGGAAGCCAGCACCGTTATCAACGCCAAGCAATTGGGGCAGCGGATCATCTGATGCGTTTCCATTTCGTGAGCCACCGTATATGTGATCCACGATCAGATCAGTTTCGGCCTGGTTCATTCAGGAAGCGAGCTCCATCTCTTCGCTTTCAATCAGGATGATTTTTTTGAATATCATTTCCATAACAGGAGAGCAGACGCCGTTACCGCAAAGCTTGACCTTGTCCCGGCGGCTGCCATGGGGGAGCTGGTGTTTGGCACCCGCACCCATGGCCTTCAGTAATTCTGGCGGCTGCAGCATACGGAGGTAAGGCGTGTTTTCTTCCCAGGTTACAAGGCCGAACCGGTCCAGCGTGGTTACTGTACGTAGAGGCGCGTCAAGCGATTGCCATCCGCCCGCATAGTCGGAGCCGTAATAGACTATGATGAAATCCTTTTTGCGGCCAAGTTCCCTGATGGCTCTTTCTGCGCGATCAATAGTCGCCTGGGCTCTGTTCTCGGTGTAGAGCGGGCGGCTTTTGTATTTCCCGGTCCAGTCGATGATGGACCGGGCAGGCTTGTTGCCTCTTTTGTGCAGGGATATCAGGTCTTCCCGGGAAATCACTGATCCCTCCTGGTCACAGACCAGAAACATCCGCTTGCGAGCTTGGGGAGTCCCGAAATCAGCCGCGTTGAGTAACAGGTCGTTCACCGTATATCCATAGGACTCAATTGCTGATATCAGTTCGTTATGGCGCCCCCACTTTTTCATGCGATTGACGTTTTCGACGATCAGCCAGCGCGGTTCCATTGCTTCAATCCATGGGATGATTCCAATGGCTGTTTCCTTACTTTGCTCACAGCCTGGCTTGGCACCCCGTGCAATGGAATGGGAGGTGCATTCAGGGGAAGTCAACAACACATCAGGGCGATAGTTGTCAGCGAGCTCCCAGGGGTTAATGTCTTCTATGGGTGAGCATTTTACTTCCGCAGTGGGGAAGTTGCTTTTATAGGTCGCTGTGGCGATATCCCAGGCGTCCACCGCCAGGATGGGTTGGGCGCCAGCCATTACAGCGCCCCGTGCGCCGAGCCCGCCCCCACAGAATAAGTCCGCAAAAGTAATCATACGTCGTTGTTATGTCATCCGTTGAATCAATGTGTTGTGGAATGGTACCAGGTTAATAAAAGCTCGTCTCAGATATCTTCAATTTCACTGTCCCGGCGTACCGCCGTCGGGCTCGCGGGCTGCGCCCCGCGCTTCGTGTCGAATCGCGGCCATCCGGCTTTGATCCCTGACGCCTCCGGCCCATGAGGGCCTGCGCGCTCCGCTTGCCAATCCCTGGTGTTGTGGCTGGTGGAGTGGGGCGGTCTTGCTGTTTCCCTTCACCGTACCACGGCGTTCTCGCCGTCAATGGCTGCGCATGCTCCGCGCGCTTGCGTCCTGCGGCCGTTGGTCACCCCTGACGGCTTGCGCTGCGCCGTGCTGGCGCCGGTTCCGGGCAATTCCGCCCGAGCAACCGGAGCACGATCATGACTCAATTCTCTCTCATTTCCGATTCCTCGCTGCTGGTTCGTGACGACCAGGGGCGTTACCTGCCGGCTACGGCCGACCAGATCCTGACGGCTGCGCGCCAGGTGATCGACCAGAAGATCCAGCGTGGCGCCTCGTTCACGTCACCGGCCATCGTCAAGGAGTTCCTATGTGCCAAGCTGGCAGGGTTTGACCACGAGGTGTTCGCGTGCCTGTTCCTGGATTCGCAGCACTGCCTGATCGAGTATGCTGAGCTGTTTCGCGGCACTATCGACGGTGCGGCGGTCTACCCGCGGGAAGTCGTGAAGATGGCGCTTCAGGTCAACGCCGCGGCCGTGATCTTTGCGCATAATCATCCGAGCGGGAATCCCGAGCCGAGTCAGGCGGACCGGACGATTACCCAGCGGCTGAAAGAGGCGCTGGCACTGGTGGATGTACGCACACTAGACCATATCGTCGTCGGCGGTGAACAGACATCATCATTCGCCGAGCGAGGGCTGTTGTAGCACAGGGGCTTCGGCCCCTTTTTTGCTGCGCCGTGATTTGCTACTTGGCCCCGTTTCGTTCGCGCTGGCGGAAGCGCTTGATGTATGCATCATCGACCAAATAGTCGGGGCCGAGATCCAGGGCGCAGTTGCCTAAGGAGGCCAGCGCCCGGTCGGTTAGCTTGAAGCCCTTTGGCAGTTGGCCGTAATTCCCGGCACTGTTTTCTTCGATAGCGGCGAACAGCGCCTTGAAGAAGTCGGCCGTGGAAGGACGAGTCGCTGCCGTGGCGGCAGCGGTCAATGGGTCCGTTGCCGCCATGACTGCGTTCTCAGCATCCATTGCCAGTACCTCTATGAACTTACTCAGCGAAGGCCAGTATTTCAGGTCATATTGTCCTCTCAATGCAGCGAGTCGATCTTGTACGTAAGACCGAAATAAATAGTTGTGTTGTGAAGCCGCTTCGATCACGGAGCAGCAGTGATATTGAGTATCACTGCTGAAGCCAGACGTGTTGTGCAACTCAGAGCGCCGCTCCAGCAGTGTTGCTAGTTCGGCCGCCTTCCGTGCGATCTGGCGATTCGTATTGGCCAGATCGTCTCGCGCGGTTCTTGCCTCCTGAATTTTCTCCGGGTTCCAGAACGCCGCCGCGCTCAACACAAGGCCGAGAAAACACTGGAGCGCTGGCGGGTGCATATGGAGTTTTCCGTACAGTTCCTCATACACAGGCTTCATTTCAATACTGTGGTGTAACAGTCGATCCGCGACAGCGCTTTCGCTGGGCAGGATGCGGTGTTCGCTGTTGTAGCGCTTCTCCTCCCGAAGAAGGTCTTCGCAGATTTGCTGTGGATTCAATGTTTGCACCGAACTCATGGTCTGTCCTCTCTATGGTCGTGTTTCACAGTTTATTGAGTCAGGGTGAAGTTGTCGGTACCTCAATAAACATTGTCGAATCGGCTTTGAGGTACCTGTATAACCCTCATCAATCTCGACAAGCGTTTGCGCGCGAGCCTGAATCAGCATACATCGACAGGCTGGGGCCTGTGCGACGAACATCGACGCCTGTTCAACGTGCCGCTCGCAGCCGATCAGC